>Ga0265293_10000930_pt1 | contig 67318 bp, 68 predicted proteins | sample Munlanlewell138R_FD_192505 | JGI IMG/M metagenome (GOLD analysis project Ga0265293, IMG submission 192505) | Leachate microbial communities from a municipal landfill in Southern Ontario, Canada - Leachate well 138R | ecosystem: Engineered > Solid waste > Landfill > Unclassified | place: Canada... | reverse complement strand
ATCACATCCTGGGGCTGTAGCCGGTCCCAAGGGTATGGCTGTTCGCCATTTAAAGTGGTACGTGAGCTGGGTTTAAAACGTCGTGAGACAGTTTGGTCCCTATCTGCCGTGGGCGTTGGATACTTGACGGAGCCTGCTCCTAGTACGAGAGGACCGGAGTGGACGTACCGCTGGTGTATCGGTTGTCATGCCAATGGCATTGCCGAGTAGCTACGTACGGAAGAGATAACCGCTGAAGGCATCTAAGCGGGAAACTCGTCTGAAGATTAGGTATCCCGGGGGCTTGACCCCCCTGAAGGGTCGTCCGAGACCAGGACGTTGATAGGCTGGAAGTGCAAGCGCGGCAACGCGTGCAGCTGACCAGTACTAATTGCCCGTGCGGCTTGATCCCATAACTTTGCAGAGACATGTGTGCTGCAAGGCCGTGGGTTCACGTGAATACATGTGCCGTCATGCAAGTCATGGCCACCTGGCGCAAGCGCCGGCGGCCATGCACGACCTGTGTGTGCTTCTTCCAGTTTGGTGGGCCCGTCCCCGATGGGCTGGCTCACGACCGTTTATGCCTGACGACCACAGCAAGGTGGCCCCACTCCTTCCCATCCCGAACAGGACAGTGAAACGCCTTCGCGCCGATGATAGTGGATGGACATCCGTGAAAGTAGGTCATCGTCAGGCACCCCATACCGAGAGCCCCTGCAACATGCGTTGCAGGGGCTTTTGACGTTTGTGGCACGCTTGCAGCGCTTGCCATATTTGCAGCCGTGGAGTGCCGCTGCAGAATACAGATGTGGAATGCCGGTGATACCGGCGTTCATGAAGCCGGGGCTATTGTGCAATAACGCGTCAGGGGCGGGCAATGGTGTTCTGATCGACCAGGGCACCGATTTGTGCATTGCTCAGGCCAAGCACCTGGGCCAGCACTTCTTCTGTATGCTCGCCCAGTACGGGGGCGGCCGAGGCGGGTTGGCGCGGTATCGCAGCGAAATCAAGCGGCAGGCCAGGCATGAGATAGTTGCCCACGCCCGGCTGGTGGACATCGGCAAAAATGGGGTTTTCGTACAGGCTGGCAGGCCCGGTTTGCTGCAGGCGTTGCACCATGGAGTGATACGGGCCCCAGCAGACGCCATGGGTGTCGAATATCTGCTGAATGTCGGCCAATGGGCGTTTCAGGCACCAGGGCTCGAGCAGGCCGGCAATATCCTTTCTGGCCTTGAAACGATTGCCTTCGTCGTCGAGGTCCAGCCCAAGCTGCACGCCAAGGGCCTGCATGGCGTCTTCGAGCCCGGTGGCGCTGCACAGGCTGCGCCATTGTTTGAGGGTCAGGCCCACCACCATGATCCGATGGCCATCGGCCGTGCAGAAATCCTTGCCGAACGCACCAAACAGGTAATTGCCATAGCGCTGGCGTTCCGTACCCAGCTGGGCCTCGGCAATGAAGCCCAGATGCCCCATCATGGCCAAAGCTGCGTCTTCGAGCGCCAGTTTGACATGCTGGCCCCGCCCCGTACGTTGCCGGTGCCGCTCGGCCGCCAGGATGCCGATCACGGCCATATGTCCGGTGATCAGGTCCCAGGCGGGCAGTACGTGGTTACAGACGTCATCGCTGTCTTCGGGCCCGGTAATCGTGGGCAAGCCCAGTGTCGAGTTCACCGTGTAGTCGACAGCTGATTTTCCATGGCGATCACCCGTGACGGTCAACTGGATGAGGCTGGGCATGTCCGTGCTGAGCTTGTCGTAATCGAGCAGGCCACGCGCCGGGAAGTTGGTCAGCAGAATAGTGTCTTTTCTGGCCTGGATCAGGGCGCGGGCCAATTCCCTGCCCGCATCGGTGCGCAGATTGATGGCGACGGATTTCTTGGCCTTGTTCAGGCCATTCCAGAACAGGCTGCGGCCATTTTGAGCCAGTGGCCAGCGGGTGTTGTCCAGCCCGCCACTGAGCGGGTCGATGCGGATGACATCGGCCCCCATCTGTGCCAGTGTCATACCCCCCAGTGGGGCCGCCACGAAGGCAGACAGTTCAATGACGTGAAGATCGTCGAGCAAGTTGGGAAACATGGTGTCTTTCAGGCAGTAATGGGTTCAAGCAGTCGTGGATGAATGATGCGAGGCGGTGGTGCCGGCCGATGGCCCTGATTCTTCTGCAGCTTCTTTCAGCATGGCCTGATACAGGCTTCGGGACACGACTTTCAGGGCCAGCGTTTCTTCTGCCCCTTCGAAGATGGATAATACACGGGCATCGACGAAATGCCTGCTGACGGCTGTCTCTTCAGCATATCCAAGCCCACCGTGCAATTGCTGTGCCTCGCGCGTGACCCGTTCTGCGGCGCGACAGGCCAGCAGCTTGACCAGGCTGGCCAGCATGGGGTTGCCACCGGAAGACAGTTCGTGGCTGACGGCATAAGCCAGTTTGCGGCAGGCCGCATACAGGGCTGCCATGTCGCAGATTTTCACCTGGGTCAGTTGATGATCGGCCAGCGGCTTGCCGAACAGCTTGCGACCCCTGGCCTGGGCGATGGCTTCGGCCAGGGCCGCGTGCATGACGCCTGCCGCTCGGGCTGCCGTCTGCATGCGGCCACCGGTCATGCCGGCCATGGTGTAGTAGAACCCCCGGCCCCGGCCTTGTTCGGCGCCGATGAGCTGCTCGTCGGGGACGAGGTAGTCTTCGAAATGGAGGTCGAAGGAATGCATGCCACGATACCCTATGGTAGGAATCGCCCGGCCCGAGAGCTTGCCGCCGGCTGGCTGATGGTGCTCGAATTCATGGCCGGAGAAAGAAGGCTTGTCGACCAGAAACAGGCTCAGGCCCTGATAGCCGGGCCGGGGCTCGGTTCGTGCCACCACCATGATCAGGGTGGCCTTGCCGGCAAACGTGCACCAGGTCTTGGCACCATTGAGCAACCAGCCCTGCGGGGTATGGCGCGCCTTGAGCGTGAGCCCTGCCACATCGGAACCATGGTCTGGTTCGGTGATGGCAATGGCACACAGCGCTTCGCCACTGGCCATGCGCGGCAGCCAGTGGTTTTTCTGGGCCTGGGTCCCGCCTTCGAGCAGTGCCCGGGCGAGAATCTCCGGGCGGGTCAGCAGGCTGCCGGCAGCCCCCAGCGATGCATCCGACAGGGTTTCCGTGACTGCGAGCATCGTCGGCAGGTCGTTGGGCGAACCGTCGGCGCTACCGCCGTGATGCGCCGGAATGCTCAGGCCGAATGCGCCCATCGAGCACATGCCTGACAGGATTTCTTCGGGCACGGTGAGGTCGTTGCGATGGATCTCGGCCGCCCGTGGACGCACGACATCTTCGGCAAAGCGCTGGAAGGCCGCCTGGATCATGGCCACGTCGGGATGCATGTCGACCAGGCCGATGCCTGCGGGGTTTTCGATGGCCATGGCGCCGAGGCGTGCCTTTTTCGGTGCGGCGCAGAACTCGCGCCGCAGCGATTGAAGGGCGCTGCCGTAAGCCAGACGCCCGATGGGCTCGGGGTCCATGCCGGCGTCGGCATATACGCGCTCGAGACGTGCCAGAATGGATTGAATGGCGTCGAGCGTGTAGGCCATGGCCAGGCCTGCGTCCAGGCCATGGTCGGGGCGCAGGGTCTGGCACAGGTGGTGGGCGGCCTGCCATTCTGCGCAGGCCCAGGCCAGTTCGTAGCTGCTGGCCTGGCAGCCATCGAGCAGTGTATCCTTCAGCCGGTTGTTTTCGCTGCATCGGCGCGCAAGCGCCATGACGGCCGCGTCAAACAGAGCCCTGGTCTCGGCCAGGGCGCTCTGCACCCTGCGGTGTTGCGATGAAGGCGCTGATTCGTTTTCTGTATTCATGGTGTGCTGCCAGCCTGTGAAGTGTCCGGGTAAAGTACGATGGATGGGTTCATGATGCAGTATATAAGCCTGGACACAACTTTCCGATCCGATCATGCATAGACAAAAATTCTTGCCCTCAGCTCTTGGAAATGCTTCCGCTCATTATATGGAATCACTGTACGCCCAGTTCCGCGCAGACCCTGCGTCGGTCGATGCGTCGTGGCAGAGTGTATTCCGGTTCCTCGACGATCTGCTGCAAGACGGCGACCAGGCAGTCGGCGGGGTGGGGCAATCCGCGGCGCCGGCCCTCGCATCGTTCTTGCGTGCCGTCCTGTTGCGGCGCCATGGCCACTTGCAGGCCGACCTGAATCCGCTGTCTGCACCCGATCGGGGGCCGGCCGATGCGCTCGAGGCGTTTCTGGCACAGCAACTGAGGCTGGACACCGATCCAGGTACGCTGCAGGGCCAATATACCGGCAAGCTGGCTGTCGAGACCGCACATATGTCGGATCTGCATCGTATTCAATGGGTGGATGAACGCCTCTCACAGCCGTGGCCTGAGTGTTCTACCGATGTTCTTCTCGATGCCTGGCGCAACGTGGTGGCGGGCAGTGAATTCGAGCGCTTTTTGATGACCCGGTTTCCCGGGAAAAAGAAATTCGGCCTCGAAGGCGCAGAAATCCTTCTGATTGCGCTCGATCAGGTGTTGTCACAGGCTGCGCGCATGGGTGTCGAAGAGGTGGTGCTGGGCAGCATGCACCGGGGGCGCCTCAATCTCATGGCCAATGTCCTCGGCAAGCCGCTGGTTGAATTGTTCGCCGAATTCATGGGCCTGCACCCGTTTCCCGACGCCGCGCACCTGCCGGCCGATGTGCCCTACCATCTGGGCCACGAGGCTATCGTGACAAAGGCCGGCAAATCCATCCGGATCCGGCTGCTGCCCAATCCATCCCATCTCGAAGCCGTCGATCCGGTGGCACTGGGCGTGGCCCGTGCGCGTCAGGCGCTGCGGCCAGATGGGCAGGCGGGCAAGGTGCTCGCCCTCATCATACACACCGATGCGGCGGTCATCGGGCAGGGCATCGTCAGTGAATGCCTGCAGTTCAGTGGTGTGGCCGGGTTCGGTACAGCCGGCACCATTCATCTGGTCGTGAACAATCAGCTGGGCTTCACCACCGAGCCGTCCGAAGGGCGCAGTTCGCGTCATTGTACGGATGTATGGAAGGCGGTCGACAGCCTGATCCTGCATGTCAATGGTGAATGCCCCGAGGCGGCCATCCGGGCCGCCAGCCTGGCGGTCGAGTATCGCCAGACCCATGCGTGCGACGCCGTTATTGATCTGGTGGCCTTTCGGCGGCACGGCCACAATGAGTTCGATGAGCCCCGGTTCACTCAACCCGTGCTGTATCAGGCAATCGATCACCATGAATCACTGGGCGCGCAACTGGAAAGCCGCCTGGCCGCAGCAGGCGCCTTCGATTCCGAGGTGGCCGGGGCCTTTGCGCGGCAAAACTGGGAACGGTTCGATGCGGCGTTTGAAGCAGCCAGCGCGCGCAAACGGCACGACGCGGATCAGCAGCACGACACGGATCAGCAGCACGACACGGATCAGCAGCACGCCGCAGGTCAGGAATACGACCCGGACCAACAACACAATACGGATCAGCAGCACGACGCCGGCGTCCGTTCGTATCCTGATGGTCCGTCTGCTGGCCCGGATACGGGTGTGCCTCGGGAAAAGCTGCTGGGCATGCTCGAGGTGCTGGCCCATGTGCCCGAGTGGCTGACGCTCGGCGACCGGCTGGCGCGGCAGATTCGTGCGCGCAGCCACATCGGCCAGGGGGTTGCCTGGGCGGTGGCCGAAGCGCTTGCTTTTGCAAGCCTGCTGGCCGAAGGCACGGATGTACGCCTCAGTGGCCAGGATGTCGTACGCGGTGCCTTTTCGCACCGTCATTTTATCCTCACGGATATCCATGACAACCGGAAATACTGTGCACTGAATCATCTTGGTGCAGGGCAGGGCGCGTTCGAGGTCATCAACAGCCCCCTGTCGGAATACGCGGTACTGGGCTTTGAATATGGCTACAGCCTGGCCGCCAGGCACGCGTTGACGCTGTGGGAGGCGCAGTTTGGCGACTTTGCCAACGGCGCGCAGATCATGATCGATCAATTCATCAGCAGCAGCGAAAGCAAGTGGCGCCAGTCTTCCGGGCTGGTAATGCTGTTGCCGCATGGGCTCGAAGGGCAGGGGCCCGAACATTCTTCGGCACGCATCGAGCGCTACCTTCAACTGTGCGCCGGGGGCAACCTGTGGCTGATCAACCCGAGCACGCCCGCCAACTATTTTCATGCCCTGCGCCAGCACGCGCTGACGGCTCAGCCCCGCCCGTTGATCGTGGTGGCGCCCAAGACCTTGTTGCGCCTGCCTGCGGCGGTCTCGCCACTGGACGCATTCTGTCCGGGCGGGCATTTTTCGCCGCTGCACGTCAGTGCTGCATCGGCGCAGGCCTCCAGGCTGCTCGTGTGCTCGGGCAAGATCGCTTACGAGCTGGAAGACTACCGCCAGGCGCAGGGCCATCCGGATGTGACGATTGTCCGCCTCGAGCAGCTGTACCCTGTGCCGTCGGCCGAGTTGCAGGCCTTGTTGCAGGCCAGCCCGTCGGCGGAACTGGTCTGGGTCCAGGAAGAGCCTGAAAACATGGGGGCCTGGTCATATTATGATCGCCGTCTCGAAGCGCTGGCCCGGCTGGCCGGCTGTGCCAACCCGCGGTTCAGGTTCTGCGGCCGGCCGGAAAGTGCTTCGCCAGCGGGCAGCTTCCACTCGAATCACGTGCAGGATCAGGCGCTGATCGTGGAGCAGGCCTTTGCCTGAACCCTGTTCATGCCGCAGCGGACCGCAGCAGCATCATGGTCTCGTGCGCGGGCAGCCCCATGACGCCGGTGTAGCTGCCTTCCAGGCGCGTGATGAAGGCAGCGGCGCGCCCCTGTATCGCATAGGCGCCTGCCTTGCCGAAGGGCTCGCCGCTGGCGATGTAGGCCGCGATGTCGGGTTCAGCCAGGGCCTCGACATCCACATCGCTGGCACTCAACGCCTCCCACAGCCGGCCGCGTGCCCATAAGGCAACCGCAGTGAGCACCTGGTGGCGTCGGCCCGAGAGAAGCCTCAGCATCCGGGCAGCGTCGGCTTCATCGGCGGGTTTGCCCAGCACCTGGCCGTCCACCGTTACCGTGGTGTCTGCGCACAGAATGGGACACTGGTGCCACTGGATGGGCCAGTCGGGCGGTATGGATGCCGGCCTGCCGCCCGCGTGCAGCCAGGCATGGGCGTGCAGCGCCTTGTTGCGCGCCGTGCGACAGACATATTCGACCGCGGGCTCGTGTGCCAAGCGTGGTTCGTCTTCCCCTTCGGGGGCCGGTACGTGCAGTACCCCGTGTGCAACCCCCAATTGGGTGAGTATTTCGTGGCGCCTGGGGCTGGCCGACGCGAGCAGCATGAAGCCCGCCATCAGGCGCCTGCCTCCGCACGTATCCATGCGCCTGCCCGCGCGCGTACCCACGCGTATCGCAGTTCGGCACTCGTCGGCGGCCGGCATGCATCTGTCCCCGCACGTACCCATGCGCCTGCCCGGGTCTCAGTGCACACGCAGGATCTTCATGCCGTTGGTGCCGCCGCTGTCGCTGTAGAAGTCACCCTTGGTGAGGATCACCCAGTCACCCTTCTGCAGCAGCCCCTGTTGGCGCAGAATGTCGATGGCGGCGTTGCTCACGTCGGCGGGTGGCAGCCGGGTGGCATCGAAGGGTATGGTATAGACACCGCGAAACAGCGCTGCGCGACGCTGGGTGCCCACATGGCGGGTATAGCAGTATATGGGCACGCCCGAGCGGATGCGCGACATGATCAGCGGCGTGTGGCCGCTTTCCGTGAGGGAAATGATGGCCTTGATACCGGGAAAATGGTTGGCGGCATACATGCTGGCCAGTGCAATGGTTTCATCGCAGCGCGCAAAGGTTTCGCCCAGCCGGTGATGTGACTGCGTGCTGGTGGGCTCCTGTTCGGCCCCCAGGCAGATGCGTGCCATGGCTTCCACGGCCTGCACGGGATAATCGCCCGAAGCCGATTCGGCCGAGAGCATGACGGCGTCGGTGTAGTCGAGCACCGCATTGGCGACGTCCGACACCTCGGCGCGCGTCGGGATGGGGCTGGCAATCATGGATTCCATCATCTGGGTGGCGGTGATCACCAGCTTGTTCAGCGTGCGGGCGTGGCGGATGATTCTTTTCTGCAGGCCCGCCAGCCGGGCATCGCCGATTTCCACGCCCAGATCGCCCCGGGCCACCATGACGCCGTCGCTGGCGCGGATCAGATCATCGAGTGCCGCGTCATCGGCCACGGCCTCGGCGCGCTCGATCTTGGCAATGATCCAGGCCGGGCTGCCCGCGGCTCGCACGAGCTCGCGCGCGCTGCTGATGTCGGCACCCGTGCGGGGAAACGAGACGGCCACGTAATCGAGCTCGAGCTCGGCGGCCAGTTCGATGTCCTTGTGGTCCTTGGGTGTCAGGCTGGGTGCGGAAATGCCCCCGCCGCGGCGGTTGATGCCCTTGTTGTCGGACAGTTCGCCACCCACCAGAACCGTGGTCTGAACCTGGTCGGCATCGACCGACTCAACCCGGAGAATCACCCGGCCATCATCCAGCAACAACTCGTCGCCGGGCGCGCAATCCTGCACCAATGGCGGATACTCGATGCCCACGATGCGATCCGTGCCGGCATCGAGCGGATGCAGGGTCGACAGGGTGAAGGGCTGCCCGGGCTGCAGTGTCACCCGCCCGTGTTCGAAGCGCGCAATCCGGATCTTGGGCCCTTGCAGATCCCCCATGATGGCCACGTGGCGGTTCAGGCGCTGGGCGATGGCGCGCACGCGCAGCACGCGTTCACGATGCTCGCTGGCCTGCCCATGCGAGAAATTCAGGCGCGCGACATCCAGGCCTGCCAGAATCATGGCTTCGATGCGTTCCGGGCTGGAGGTCGAAGGGCCCAGGGTGGCAACGATCTTGGTACGGCGACGCGGTGTCATGAGAATCTCCGGAATGTCGATTGCAATAGCCCAAAACGTCAACTGCGGTGGTACGGATGCCCGGTCAGTATGCTCCAGGCGCGATAGAGTTGCTCGGCGAGCAGTATGCGCACCATGGGGTGCGGCAAGGTGAGCGATGAGAGCCGCAGGGTCTGGTGGGCCGAGCGCTTCAGGCCGGCATCCAGACCGTCGGGCCCGCCGATCACAAAAGCGGCGTCTGTACCGCTGTCGCGCCATTGCTGTACCAGTTGGGCCAATTGCATGGTATCGAGCGCCTTGCCGTGTTCATCCAGTATGATGCGCAGCGCCCCATCCGGCAAGGCAGCTTCGATGCGCAGGGCCTCGGCGCGCATCAGCTGCCCGGGCGTCTTGCCCAGCGCGCGCGATTCGGGGCGGATTTCGTGCAATACCAGGGGGCAATCGCGCGGCATGCGGCGCGCGTAGTCATCCCAGGCCGCCTGCACCCAGCCCGGCATGCGCTGGCCCACGGCACAGACATGCAGTTTCATGGCCCCAGCAGTTTCACCCTGACCGGCTTGCCGCCCCAGATTTCCTCGAGGTTGTAATACAGGCGGGTTTCGGGCTGCATGCAGTGCACGACGATGTCGCCCAGGTCGATCAGCACCCACTCGCCCGTGTCTTCACCCTCGAAAGCGATGATGTCCAGCCCTTTTTTCTTTGCCTGTTCGGCCACGTGCTGGGCAATGGAGCGCGTCTGACGGCTCGAGGTGCCACTGGCGATGATGACGCGGTCGAACAGGCCCGTCAGGCCCGTTGTGTTGAAGACCTTGATATCCCTGGCCTTGGCATCTTCCAGGGCGTCGATGACCAGTCGTTGCTGTTTTTGCAGGTTCATGTGGTGATTTCTTGGGCGTGGGCCCCGTTCTGGTAGAGATGATGGGTGTGGATATAGGATAGTACCTGGGGATGCAGCATGTCGTGGACCGGCAGCCCGCGGGCCAATGCCGTGCGGATCTGCGTGGCTGAAACCGGGTCGGCCTCGAACGGGATGCGCAGCAATGGTTTTGCAGGGGCCGCCCGCAGCGCCTGGCGCAGTTCGGCGGGGGGCTCGGGAGCAAAGCCGGGCCGGCAGGCGACCGCCAGCTGGACGTGCTCCAGGATATCGCGCCACCTGTGCCATGTACAGAAATTGGCCAGCTGATCGGCGCCCAGAATCCATACATAGTCTGCGCCCGGATCGAGTGCGCGCACGGTATCTATCGTGTAGGTCTGGCCCGACCGGTCGAGCTCGATCGGATTGATGACCAGAGAGGAATCATCGCCACAGGCCAGTTCGAGCATGCGCAGCCGATGCCGTGCCGCGGTCTGCAACGGGCTGCGCTGCCACGGGGCTGCGGCTGGAATCAGCTGGACCAGGTCGAGCCCCAGATGCGCACGGGCCGCGCGCGCCAGCCGGATATGGGCCCGGTGCACCGGATCGAAGCTGCCGCCCAGCAAGCCGATCTTCAGGCGTCGAGCCATGCACGCGGCTTGAGGTAATCGGCCAGCCGGGCCTCGGCCGTACCCGGTTCGGGATGCCAGTCGTAGCGCCATTGCGCCTGCGGTGGCATGGAAAGAAGAATGGATTCGGTGCGCCCGCCGGATTGCAGGCCAAACAGCGTACCGCGATCATAAACCAGGTTGAATTCGACATAACGGCCCCGGCGCAAGGCCTGAAAGGCCCGTTCGCGCTCGCCATAGGCGCTGGCCTGGCGCGCCTGCACGATAGGCACGTAGGCGGGCACAAAACACTCGCCCACCGCGCGCGTGAGCGCGAAGCAGGTATCGAAATCAGGCGTGTTCAGGTCATCGAAGAACAGGCCGCCGACGCCGCGGGTTTCATTGCGGTGGCGCAAAAAGAAATACTCGTCGCACCACGTCTTGTAGCGGGCGTATTTGTCGGCGCCGAAAGGCGCGACGGCATCGCGGCAGACCCGGTGGAAATGGCGGATGTCGTCATCCACCGGATAATAAGGGGTCAGATCCAGCCCGCCGCCAAACCAGTACACGTCTTGCTCGCCGCTGTGCCCGTGGGCCACGAACAGGCGTACATTCATGTGCGTGGTGGGGACATGGGGGTTGCGTGGATGCAGAACCATGGAAACACCCATGGCTTCCCAGGATCGCCCGGCCAGTTCGGGGCGTGCCGCACTGGCCGAAGGCGGCAATGCTGCGCCATTGACGTGGCTGAACAATACGCCAGCCCGCTCAAAAACGGCTCCGCCTTCACAGTAGCGCGCCACGCCCCCGCCGCCTTCGGGGCGTGTCCAGGGATCCCGGCCGAAGGCTGACCCTTCGAGTGCTTCGAGGGACTGCACGATGGCCTCCTGGAGGCCGGCAAAGAAATCGTGCATTTGCTGGATGGGTACCATCATGTCGTGCCTCGGGGTACGGTGGAGCCGGGCAGGGCGCGCCAGCCGATGTCCTGCCGGTACTGGCAGCCTTCGAAATGCGTTTCACCCACGGCCCTGTAGGCCAGCTGCCTGGCCTGGCGTACTGAATCGGCCAGCGCGGTGATGCACAGCACGCGCCCCCCGGCTGTGACCAGCTGGCCGTTCTGCAGGGCAGTGCCGGCGTGGAAGGTCATGCAGTCTTCGGTATCGGGGGCCAGGGCCGTGATCGGCTGGCCCTTTTGCGGGGCTTGCGGGTAGCCGGCCGAGGCCAGCACGACACTCAGCGCCGTGCGTCGATCCCAGTCGATTTCGGCCTGGTCGAGCGTGCCGTCGATGGCGTGCTCGATGATCCGGGTGAAATCACCTTTGACGCGCATCAGGATGGGCTGGGCTTCGGGGTCGCCCAGGCGGCAATTGAATTCGAGCACCTTGAGGCTGCGGCTGGCATCCGCGCCTGGCCCGATCATCAGCCCCGCATAGAGGAACCCTGTATACGGCACGCCGTCGCCGGCCATGCCGTGTACGGCCGGCAACATGATTTCGCGCATGATGCGGTTGTGCAGGGCTGGCGAAACGATGGGGGCGGGAGAGTACGCACCCATGCCGCCGGTATTCGGCCCCTTGTCGCCGTCGAGCAGCCGCTTGTGATCCTGGCTCGTGGCCAGGGGCAGGATGTTGCGCCCATCGCAGAGCACGATGAAGCTGGCTTCTTCGCCTTCGAGATACTCTTCTATGACGACGCGCGCGCCCGCGTTGCCGAAGGCGCTATCGGCGCCCAGCATGTGGTCGATGGCGTCCAGGGCTTCTGCGGTGGTTTCTGCGACCACCACCCCTTTGCCGGCGGCCAGGCCATCGGCCTTGATCACGGTGGGGGCACCCTGCTGCAGAACATGTGCGCGGGCCTGGTCGCGGTCGGTGAAACTCTGGTAGCGGGCAGTGGGCAGGCCGTGGCGCATCATGAAGGCCTTGGCGTAATCCTTCGAGCTTTCGAGCCGGGCTGCGGCCTGGGTGGGCCCGCAGATGCGCAGGCCCGCCTGGCGAAAGGCATCGACCAGCCCGTCGGCCAGCGGCGCCTCGGGCCCCACGACCGTGAAGCCGATTTTGTGTTCAAGAGCGAACGCGACCAGATCTGCGGTTTCGGTCAGGGGCAGGTTTTCGTATTCGGCGCTGCTGGCCGTGCCGCCATTGCCGGGGGCCACATAGACTTTCTGTACCCGTGGCGATTTGGCCAGGCACCATGCCAGGGCGTGTTCGCGTCCGCCGGACCCGATGACCAGCAGCTTCATTCGGCTTCGTCCATGATGGCGTTGGTGTAGACCTCCTGGACGTCGTCCAGGCCTTCGAGCAGATCGATGATTTTCTGCATGCGTTCTGCGTCTTCGCCTTCGAGCTCGACTTCGTTCAGCGCCTTCATGACCACGCCATCGAGTTCGGGTTCGAGCCCGGCCTCGGTGAACGCCTTTTTCAGCGTGGTGTATTGACCGGGTTCACAGGTGACTTCGATGACGCCTTCATCATCGGTCTGTACGTCATCGGCACCGTGTTCGAGCGCGACTTCCATGATGGCGTCTTCGGACGACCCTGGCGCAAACATGAACTGCCCGCAATGCTTGAACATGAACACCACGCTGCCGTCCTGGCCCAGGTTGCCGCCGTGTTTCGACAGCGTGTGGCGCACTTCGGATACGGTGCGCTGGCGGTTGTCGGTCAGGCAGTCGACCAGGACCGCCGCGCCGCCAACGCCATAGCCTTCGTAGCGGATCTCTTCGTAGTGGCTGTCGTCGCCGCCCCCGGCGCCGCGCTGGATGGCGCGCAGGATGTTGTCCTTGGGCATGTTGGCCGCGGTGGCCTTGTCCCAGGCAAGCCGCAGTGCGGGGTTGGCGCTGGGATCGGGGCCGGCGTCGCGCGCAGCCACGGTGATTTCACGGATGATTTTGGTCCAGAGCTTGCCGCGCTTGGCGTCCTGACGACCCTTGCGGTGCTGGATATTTGCCCATTTACTGTGTCCGGCCATAATGATCGTTCTGCTTGAAGCTTGATAAACACATGATTTTACCCGTTAATGTCGATTCGGTCTGCCCGCATCGCCGGTGTCCGGCTCTTGTCCAGGCTCGAGATCAGGATGGCGCCGATGATCAATGCGCCGCCCAGAAGCGCCCTGACGGATGGGTACTGGGCAAAGAACAGGGCTGCGAAGGCAATGGCATAGATGGGTTCGAGGGCGATGATGATGGCGGCGCTGCGCGCCTTGAGCCGGCTCAGGCTGGCAACCAGCAAAGCGTGCGAAAACGCGGTGCAGACGACCCCGAGTATGAAGAGCCAGAGCCAGTCGGATGCGCGCAGGCCGGTGAACTCTGCCAGGCACCAGGGCAGTGTCAGGGCCGCCACGATTGCATTTTCAATGCAGGCCAGGGCGTGTGCCGGCCACTGGCCGACCGCCTTGCGATTGGCGAGCGTGAACAATGCAAACGACAGCCCCGAGCCGATCGCCCACAGCAGGCCCGTCGTGGCCTCGTCGCGGAAGTTGAAGGAAGGGGCGACCAGGCCCAGCCCCACGCTCACGATCGCCACGATCAGCCACTCGAATGCCCGCGTACGTTCGTGAAAAAACAGGCCCTCGAACAGCGTGATGAAGGCGGGGAAACTGGCAAAACCCAGGGTGGCGATGGCGATGCCGCCGATCTTGACCGCCATGAAAAAGCTCACCCAGTGGATCGCCAGCAACAGGCCGGCCAGACCCACGGAGAGGCTGACCGCCCTGCCGGGGCGGGCGATCCCGTGGCCGAGATGGCGCATGAACAGCAACAGGCTCAGGCTGGCAAACGCGGCGCGTCCGGCCGTGATCAACCAGGCACTGCCCTGGATCAGTTCGCCAAGGATCCCGGTGAGCCCAAACAGTACCGCAGCCACATGAACGGCAATGCGAGCTTCACCTGATTTCATGCTAGTCTGAACCTGTTGATTGAACCATTGCCCCTTGGGGGCCGGAGAACACACAGTGGAACACGCAAATGCCATACGCGTACACCAGCATGGTGGCCCTGAAGTCATGCAGATCGAACGCGTCGAAGTCCCGCCGGTCGGGCCCGATGAAGTCCGCATCCGGCACCGGGCCATCGGCCTGAATTTCGTTGATGTGTATTGTCGCACGGGGCTCTATCCCAATCCGGTGCCGCACGGTCTGGGTTTCGAAGCCGCCGGCATCATCGAGGCCGTGGGGGCCGAGGTCACGCACCTCAAGGTCGGTGATCGGGCCGCGTATGGCCAAAGCCCGCTGGGCGCGTACGCCGATCTGCGCAACGTGCCGGCCCACAACGTCGTGGCCATCCCCGATGCCGTCAGTTTCGAGCAGGCCGCCGCGCTGATGCTCAAGGGGCTGACCGTCCAGTATCTGTTCCGCCAGACCTACCGTCTCAAGGGGCATGAGACCATCCTGTTTCATGCGGCAGCCGGTGGTGTCGGGCTGATCGCCTGCCAGTGGGCCAGGGCGCTGGGCGTGCGCCTGATCGGCACCGCGTCCACGCCCGCCAAGGCGGCGCTGGCGCGCCAGCACGGGGCCTGGGAAGTCATCGACTACAGCCGCGAAAACGTGGCCGAACGGGTGCTCGAACTGACCGACGGCCAGAAAGTGCCTGTCGTCTACGATGGCGTGGGCAAGGCCACCTGGGAAACCTCGCTCGACTGCCTGCAGCCGCGCGGGCTGATGGTCAGCTTCGGCAACGCCTCGGGCCCGGTCGACGGGGTCAATCTGGGCATACTGGCCACCAAGGGGTCCCTGTATGTCACGCGGCCTACGCTGGGCACGCACGTGCCCACCGTGCAGGCCATGCAGGCGGCCGCTGCCGAAGTCTTCGACCTGGTGACTGCCGGCAAGCTCGATGTCATCATCGGCCAGCGTTTTCCACTGCACGAAGCCGCCCAGGCCCATGCCGCACTGGTAGCCCGGCAGACCACCGGGGCCACCGTGCTCACGCTCGACTGACGCAGACTGACGCGCCTGGGCTGAAGTACCGGCAAGTGCCGGCCCGCCCGGCTTGAAGCACGAGGCCACCAGGCTGCAGCACGGGCTGGCCAGGGCGGGGTGCCGGCCCGCCTGGCTAAAGCACGAATCCTGGGTGCGCTCAGCCCTGGCCGAGGTGGTATGCCTGTACCCGCTCCACTTCGGTGCGCGAGCCCAGGATCACGCCCACGCGCTGATGCAGGGATTCGGGCTGGATATCCATGATGCGCTGCGCGCCGTCGGTGGCGCAGCCGCCTGCCTGTTCGACCAGGTAGCTCATGGGGTTGGCTTCGTACATCAGGCGCAGCTTGCCCTTGCGGCCCGACGCCCGGGCATCCCTGGGATACATGAAGATCCCGCCCCGGCTCAGGATGCGGTGCACATCGGCCACCATGGATGCAACCCAGCGCATGTTGCAGTTCTTGCCCAGGGGGCCGTTTTCGCCCTGCAGGCATTCGTCGATATAGCGGCGCACGGGGGGTTCCCAGTGGCGCATGTTCGACATGTTGATGGCGAACTCGGCCGTTTCTTCGGGCAGGCGCATGGTGTCATGGGTCAGCAGCCATGAACCCATTTCGCGATCCAGCGTGAAGCCCATCACCCCGTTGCCCACCGTGAGCACCAGCATGCTTTGCGGGCCATAGACCGCGTACCCGGCGGCAACCTGGCGGCTGCCCGGCTGGAGGAAATCGCGTTCTTCGATTTCGCGCCCGCTGGCTTCGGGCGGGGCCTGGAGCACCGAGAAAATGGTACCGATGGAGACATTGACATCGATGTTCGATGACCCATCGAGGGGGTCGAACAGCAGCAGGTTCTGCCCCTTGGGATAATGGTGCGGGATCCGGTGGATGGACTGCATCTCTTCGGAGGCCATGGCAGCCAGATTGCCACCCCATTCGTTGGCCTCGAGCAGGATCTCGTTGGACAGCACGTCGAGTTTCTTCTGGATTTCGCCCTGCACATTCTCGCTCTCCAGGCTGCCCAGCACACCGCCCAGCGCGCCTTTGCTCACGGCGTGGCTGATGGCCTTGCAGGCTCGCGATACGGTTTCGATGAGCAGGCGCACGTCGGCGGATACGGCCTGGTGCAGGCGTTGCTGTTCGACCAGGTATTGCGTCAGAGTCTTGTGTTTCAAGGTGGTTCCTCGGTTTCTGGTAGGTGGGAGTCGGGCAGGCTCAGACGCTCAGTGCCCGGGATACGATCTCGTGTACGTTGCTGGACCGCCCCGGAGCCGCCAGAACGCGTTCAAGCGCCGCCTGCATGCCCTGCCGGGCCCCGGGCTCGAACTGCGCCCAGAGGTCGAAGGCGCGTGCGAGCCGGGCGGCGATCTCGGGGTTCATCGCATCCAGTGCCAGCACCTGTTGCACCCAGAAGTCATACCCTTCAGGGGTGTGCAGGCCGGACAGGTTTTCGAGACAGAAGCGGAATACGACGGCACGCGCGCGATTCGGGTTGCGCAATGAGAATTCAGGCCGCGCCATCAGTGCATGCAGATCGCACACCCGCGTGCCAGGGGCAGTCGCCTGTACCGCGAACCAGCGATCCAGCACCAGAGGGTCGTGCTGCCAGCGGCGGTGGAAATCGGCCAGTGCGTCCTGCGCGTGCTCTGGCGCATGATGCACCAGCCCGGCCAGCGCCCCGAAGCGTTCGGTCATGTTGTGCGCCTGGTGGTATTGCCGTTGCGCCAGTTCGACAGCCCCATCGGCTTGCGCACAGAGCAGGCTCTCGAGCGCCAGGTTGCGCAGTGCGCGTCGACCTGCAGATACGGGATCGGGCGAATAGGGCCGCGAACCGTCATCGGCCAGTTCGGCGTGGATTTGCCGCCATGTATCGGCAAAATGGGTGCCCAGCAACGCCCGTGTCCGGTTCCAGGCGCGGACCGTGGCGTGGGGGTCCATGGGGCTCGAGCGCATCAGCACGCTGCGCTGGGCCGGCATGGCCAGAAGCCGGGCCTTGTAGTCGGGCGATATGGAGGGGTCGTGCAGGCCGGCGCGCCAGACATCCAGCAGCCTGGCTTCATCCTGGCTGATTTTGTCCTGGCTGACCTGGTCCTCGTCGACTCTGTCCTGGTTGGCTTTGCCCTGGCTGGCTTTGTCCTGATCGACCCCGTCCTGGCTGGCTTGGCCGAGTTGATGGCCAATGCGGGCCAGGCGCGCCTGCAGATGATTCTGCATCAGTTCCTGGCAGGCGTCCCAGCGCGCGAAGGCATCGGTATCATATTGTGCCAGCAGGGCCAGATCCTCAGCAGTGCGCCGGGTTTCAAGAATCACCGGCGCCGAGAAATTGCGCAGCAGCGACAATCGCGGGGGCTCGTCCAGGTCGGTGAAGACCCAGCTTTGCCGGGTTTCGCACAGTTCGAGGATCAGCGTGTCATGGACCTGCCCCGCGTGATGTATCGGCAGGGCGGCCCCCGTGCTGCCGAGCAGCCCGATGGCAACCGGAACATGCAGCGGCGGTTTGGCCGCGACCGGGGTGCGCCGGGTTTCGAGGCCCACGGGATCGCAGTGCTGTTCGAGCGTCAGCACGGCCTGCCGGGCCTGTCTGTCGTATTGCAGGTCCACCCGGATGCGCGGCGTGCCGGCCTGCTCGTACCAGCGGCGAAACACGGTGAAGTCGCGCCCGGGGTGCCGCGCCATGTACACCGATTCCATGGCGCTGACGAAATCATCGCAAGTGACCGCCTGGCCATCGTGCCGGCGGAAATACTCGTCCATACCGGCCCGGAAACCGTCTTCGCCCAGCAAGGTGTGCTGCATGCGGATGACTTCTGCGCCTTTCTCGTAGATGGTGGCCGTATAGAAATTGGCGATCTGCTGGTAGGAATCGGGGCGGATGGGGTGCGCCATCGGGCCGGCGTCTTCCGGAAACTGTGCCAGGCGCAGGGTGTGCACGTCATCGATGCGCTTCACGGCGCGCGCGCTGGCGGCCTCGGTGGCCGGCAGGCCGCGTGCCAGCATGTCGGCCGCGAATTCCTGCTCGCGGAATACCGTCAGGCCTTCTTTGAGCGACAGCTGGAACCAGTCGCGGCAGGTGACCCGGTTGCCCGTCCAGTTGTGGAAGTATTCGTGGCCGATGACGGATTCGATGCCGCGGTATGCGGCATCGGTGGCCGTGTCCGGGTCGGCCAGTACGTAAGCGGCATTGAAAATGTTCAGCCCCTTGTTTTCCATCGCACCCATATTGAAGTCGCGCGCCGCGACCACCATGAAGCGGTCGAGATCCAGTTCGAGCCCGAAGCGCGTTTCATCCCAGTGCAGGGCGCGTGCCAGGCAATCCATGGCCCAATGGGTCTGTGCGCGAAAACCGCGGTCGCTGTACACCTGCAAGAGAATCGGACGACCACTGCGCGTGTTTTCGGTGCGCTCGAGACAATCGAAATCGCCCGCCACCAGCGCGAACAGGTAAGACGGTTTGGGATGGGGGTCTTGCCATGTGACTTGCCGCCGGCCATCGTCCAGCCTGGTTTCATCAACCAGATTGCCGTTGGACAGCAGGACTGGATACTGGTCGGGATCGGCGCGCAGTATCACTTCATATCGGCTCATCACATCCGGGCGGTCGGGAAACCAGGTGATGCGCCGGAAGCCTTCGGCCTCGCATTGCGTGAAGAGCTTGTCGTCGGACTGATACAGGCCCATCAGGCTGGTATTTTGCGCCGGATGGCACTGGCTGACGATGCGCACGACAAATTCACGTGCCGGGTCGGGTACGGCAAATTGCAGGGTGTCATTATCCAGCTGATAGTCGGTGTGGGCCAGCCGCTGGCCATCGACCTGCAATTCGAGCAGTTCGAGATCCTGGCCCTGGAGCACCACCCGATTGCATGCTTTTTCGAGTTTGCGCGGACAGAAATGCAATACGGCCGTGACACGGGTTGTGTCTGCGGCCAGATCGAATTCCAGTCGCACATCCGACAGGTCAAACGGGAAGGGGACATAATCGCTGCGATATGAAGTGTGGGCGTGATCGGTGTGCATGGTCGATAGCGGGAAAACAGGCGAGGGTTCGCATGCCCGATTGTAGCCCGTTGCCCCGCGCGCTCGGGCCGTGAACCGGCACGTACAAAGCAACAGGCCCCGGCTGTGCGGGGCCTGTTGCAGAACAGCAGCTGATGGTGGCCTGTTCAGGCCGTGGCGGGCTGCCCGGGCTGTTCGATCAGGAAGGTGTCGCGCGCAACGCCGCTGGCTTCGGCATCGGCCATCCAGCGGGGCGCCTTGCCCCGGCCTGTCCAGGTGGCGCCGGTGGCCGGGTCGCGGTACTTGGGTGGAATCACGCGCTTTGCCGCGGGGCGGGCAACGGCACTGCCGGCGGGCTTGACGGCAGCGCGAGTGGCAGCCTTGCGGTTGTAGACGGCTGCAATGTCTTCAAGCGAGATGTCATAATCGCGCATCGATTTCACGATGGATGCAATCATGGGCTTGCGTTCTTTTGCTTTGAGCTGTTGCATCTTTTTTTCGAGTTTGTCGATTTCTTTCTGGATCCGGTTTTTTTCTGCGCTGTAACTGGCTCGGGGCATTGCTGACTCCGGTGTAGGGGATTTTGATGAGTTTGAAGTGAATTCGGTCGAGTTTGAATCTCGTTGCGAGATATCGGTATTTTAAGCAGATTTTGCGCGTCGTGTAATCCGCTGCGTTCATATTCTTTTATAATTACCGCATGATGTGTTTTTGCTACGATACGTTTCCGTGGTGGCGCATTCAAGGCGCGGCATTCAATACGATTCGTTCTGCATGGTCGGGCAATGGAATATACAGGCAGTATGCGGGTGGCGGCCATACAAATGGTGTCCGGCACCCGGGTGGATGAAAATCTCGTGCGGGCTGCCGCGCTGATCCGGCAGGCCGCCGACACAGGCGCCAGGCTGGTGGTTTTGCCAGAATACTTCTGCCTGCTGGGGCGCCAGCCCACAGACAAGCGCTCCATCGCCGAAACCGCGGGCCAGGGGCCCATACAGGATTTTCTCGCCGGGCAGGCGCGCCAGCACAAGATCTGGCTGGTGGGCGGCAGCGTACCATTGGTCAGCCCCGATCCAGGCCGCGTATACAACACCTGCCTGGTATTCGATCCCGATGGCAGGGTGCATGCCCGCTACGACAAGCTGCACCTGTTCGGCTTTCAGGGGGCTCATGAATCGTACGATGAATCGCTCACCATTCGGCCCGGGCCAGTCTGCAACCCGGCATTCGACCTGCCGTTGGGCCGTACCGGGCTGGGTATTTGCTACGACCTGCGGTTCCCGGAGTTCTTTCGGGCGCAAGGCGACGTGCAACTCATCCTGTTGCCGGCGGCGTTCACGCATACGACGGGCGCGGCGCACTGGGACATCCTGCTGCGTGCCCGGGCCATCGAGAACCAGTGCTACGTGCTGGCCAGCGCTCAGGGCGGCCAGCACGAAAACGGCCGCCAGACCTGGGGGCATACGATGCTGGTGGATCCCTGGGGCGCGATCGTCGACTGCCTGGCGACGGGCCCCGGGGTCGTGGCGGGGCAGGTCTCCGTCGAACGCATCCAGGCCGTGCGGCAATCATTGCCCGCCTTGCAGGATCAGGTCATCGGGCGCGCGACCTGATCCGGTGCGCGACGGCCTCTTTGCGGCCGTCCATCCACGGGCGTGAACCTGTATCATTCAACCAGGGCCGTCGCAGACGGCGGCCCCGAACTATTGCCACTGGACATGCTCGATGAAACTGACTGAACCCGGCCTCGAGGCCCTGCAGGCGGCCCGAAACCTGCTGCTGACCCCATGGGGGCTGGACGAATCCCATTTCTCACAGGCGCTGGCCGAAATCCACGCGCACAAGGTCGATTATGCCGACCTTTATTTTCAGTACAGCTGCTCCGAAGGCTGGAGCCTAGAAGAAGGCATCGTCAAGACCGGCAGCTTTTCCATCGATCAAGGCGTCGGTGTGCGCGCGATACAGGGCGAGAAAACCGCTTTTGCATACGCCGATACCCTGTCGGCCGAGGCGCTGCTGTCCTCGGCGCGGGCGGTGCGCAATATCGCCCGCCGGGGGGCGGGGCGCTGTCGTATCGAGCCCCCCCTGGCCCCTGCGCATGCGCTGTACTCGGCCATCGATCCGGTCCAGTCCCTGTTGGCGCCCGAAAAGGTGGCGCTGCTCGAGCGGCTCGAGCGCATGGCCCGTGCGGCCGATCCGCAGATCATCCAGGTCATGGCCGGCCTGGCCGCCGAACACGATGTGATCCTCGTGGTAGGCAGTGACGGCCGGCAGGTGGCCGACGTACGGCCGCTGGTACGGTTGTCGCTGACCATCATCATGGAACGCGCCGGGCGGCGTGAAATGGGCCACGCCGGCGGCGGCGGCCGCGTGGGCCTGGCCTGGTTCTCCGAAGAGGTCCTGCAGGGCTATGTACGCCAGGCGGTGCACGAGGCGCGCGTCAATCTCGAGGCCCGGCCGGCTCCCGCCGGCCAGATGCCGGTGGTGCTGGGCTCGGGCTGGCCGGGCATTCTGCTGCACGAAGCTGTGGGTCACGGGCTCGAGGGCGACTTCAACCGCAAGGGGTCCAGCCTGTTTTCCGGGCGCATCGGCGAGCGGGTGGCGTCGCGCGGCGTCACCGTGGTGGATGACGGCACCCTGCCGGATCGCAGGGGCTCGCTGAATGTCGATGATGAAGGCCATCCCAGCCAGTTCAACGTGCTGATCGAAGACGGCATCCTGAAAGGCTACATGCAGGACACGCTGAACGCCCGGCTCATGGGGCAGGCCACCACAGGCAATGCACGGCGCGAATCCTACGCCCACCTGCCCATGCCCCGCATGACCAACACCTACATGCTGGCCGGGCGTGATGATCCGCAAGAGATCATTGCCTCGGTCGAGAAGGGCCTGTATGCCGTCAATTTCGGCGGTGGCCAGGTCGACATCACCAGCGGCAAGTTCGTGTTTTCAGCGTCCGAGGCCTACCTGATCGAAAACGGTCGCATCACCAGCCCGGTCAAAGGGGCCACGCTCATCGGCAGCGGCCCGCAGGCCATGGGCCAGATTGCCATGGTCGGCGATGACCTGGCGCTGGATTCGGGCGTGGGCACGTGTGGCAAAGAAGGCCAGAGCGTACCCGTGGGGGTCGGCATGCCCACGCTGCGCATCGATGGCCTGACCGTCGGCGGCACCGCCTGACATGTCGCCTACTGTCAATTTCCGCAGTTTCCTGTTGCTGCTGATCGCGGTCTCCATCGCGTTTGCCAGCATCCTGTTGCCGTTCTATGCGGCCATTTTCTGGGGCGGGGTGCTGGCGGTGCTTTTCACCCCCCTGCAACGCTACATGCTGCGGGTCACTGGCCAGCGCGCCAGCCTGGCGGCACTGCTTTCACTGGTGTGCATCATCTGCATCGTCATCGTGCCCATGCTGTTCATTGCAGGGTCACTGGCCAATGAGGTCGCCAGCCTGTACAACCGCATCAACTCGGGCCAGCTCAATCTGGGCCGGCACTACGCGCAGATCATTTCAGCCCTGCCGGTATCGGTGCACGGCTGGCTGGATTCCTATGGCTTCGGCAACCTGCTCGATATCCGTGAAAAGCTGTCGGCAGGCGCACTCGAGGTCAGCCAGTGGCTGGCCCGCCAGGCCGTCAACATTGGCCAGAATACCTTCCAGTTCGTGATCGGGCTGGGGGTCATGCTGTACCTGCTGTACTTTCTGCTGCGCGATGGCGCCGATCTGGCCGCCCGCATCAAGCACGTGATTCCCCTGGAAGACACTTATCGCCATGAACTCCTGCTCAAATTTGCCACGGTGGTGCGCGCGACCGTCAAGGGCAACATCGTCATCGCCGCGGCGCAGGGCCTGCTGGGCGGGCTGATGTTCGCCTTCCTGAGCATCCAGGGGCCCCTGTTCTGGGGGGTGGTCATGGGCGTGCTGTCGCTGCTGCCAGCCGTAGGGGCGTCGCTTATCTGGGCCCCCGTCGCCATTTATTTCCTGGTGGTGGGCGATCTGTGGCAGGGCGTGGTCCTGATCCTCTTCGGCCTGCTGGTGATCGGCTTGCTCGACAATCTCCTGCGGCCCATTCTGGTGGGCAAGGACACCAAACTGCCCGATTATGTCGTGCTCATCTCGACCCTGGGCGGGCTGTCGGCCTTCGGCCTGAACGGCTTCGTCATCGGGCCGCTGTTTGCCGCGCTGTTCATGACATGCTGGGACATGTTTCCGGATGTGGTTGCCGTCTACCACGAAGGCCGGAAAAATTCGCAACAGGCCCCGCCGCCCGCTTGAGCACGGGCAGGGACGCGAGTCGAATTTCATGTACAATCCTTGGCTTTGGCGCTCCTGCCTGGACAGGCTTGGTCAGCGTCAGGCAGGCACGGGCCCGTGGCCCGGCGCAGGCCGGCTTAGCTCAGTTGGTAGAGCAGCTCATTCGTAATGAGAAGGTCGGGGGTTCGACTCCTCTAGCCGGCACCAGTTCCAGAAAGCCAGCCTCGCGCTGGCTTTTTCATTCATGCGGGTTTGCGGGTCGAGGTTGTGCGTAAACGCCGCCAGCAAGTGCGCCATGAGGGCAATGGCCTTCATGCTGTTCATCTCCGTCGCTTCGTTACCGTCGGGCAGAACGGGCTGGCAAGCTCTGCTGTCTCCACGCCACACCACAGGACAATGGCGTCATCGATCCGGATATGGTCGGCCAAGTCCTAGTAGCGCAGGCTGCTGTTCGGGTTGAGCATGGGGGTCTCTTTTGGTTGAGGTGAAATACGGTAACACGATAGGTCTTGCCAAATTTTGCCAAAGAATCCACACTGACGTAATGAGCACGATGAATATCTCCCTTCCTGAGAGCCTGAAGTCCTTCGTGGACGAACAGGTCAGCCAGCGCGGCTACGGCACCAGCAGCGAGTACGTGCGTGAGTTGATCCGTAAGGACCAAGACCGCCTGCAGTTGCGCAATCTGCTACTGGCTGGAGCAGCCTCGGCCCCGGCAGCGCCCGTCGATGCCAGCTATTTCGATGGGCTGCGGGATCGGGTACGCAAGACAGCGCCCCCAGCGTGAAGCACAAGCCCATCATCCCGCGTGAGCACGCCAACCGGGATGTCGACGAGGCCGTCGCCTATTACCTGAGCGAAGCGGGCGAAGCCGTGGCACTCGGCTTCATCAATGCCCTGGAGAAGGCCTACGGCCATATTTCTCGTTATCCGGCCACGGGCTCTGCGCGTTATGCTCATGAACTCAATCTGCCCGAGCTGCGCGTTTGGTCACTGACGCGCTACCCATACCTTGTGTTCTACGTCGAGCGTCCGGATCACATCGACGTCTGGCGCGTGCTGCACGGCCAGCGGGATATTCCGGCGTGGATGCAGACGTCCGACAGCGTGTGAGGGTTGGACCGGCTGCCGCACCACTCGCACATCGTGCAGATCGCCGGCGAGAGTTACCGACTGAAGGACAAACGAAAGGTCGGGCAGGTGAAGATCAGAATCAGCCGCACTGTAGATGGCTCTGCTCCCGCACGCGCCAGGCGGGAACACCTGGGCCTGACCCAGGCTGAGGTGGCAAAGCGCCTGAAGTGACCCCTAAACCTGTTACGATAAAAACGTACAGATGCAAGAAAAGGAACCATCATGGCACAAGAAAAATCCCCGGCCGGCCAGGCCAGCCCCGTACTCAGCCTCGAAGGCAAGCTCGCCCTGGTGACGGGCGCCGCCAGCGGCCTGGGCAAGCGCATCGCAGAACTCTTCGCACAGGCGGGCGCCGATATCGTGATTGCCGACCTCAATCAGGCCGCCGCCCAAGCCACGGCCGATGCCATTGCCCAGGCGTCAGGCGTGAAAACCATGGCCGTTGCCATGGACGTCACTGATGAAGGCGCAGTCGATGGCGGGTTTGCGCAGGTAGAAAAAGAGCTGGGCCCGGTCGACATCATGGTCAGCAACGCCGGCATACAGATCGTGGCACCGATACAAGACTTCAAGTTTTCAGACTGGAAGAAGCTCCTTGCGGTGCACCTGGACGGCGGTTTCCTGACATCGCGCGCGGCGGTGCGCCAGATGATCGCCTCGGGAAAGGGCGGCAGCGTCCTTTTCATGGGCTCGGTGCATTCCAAAGAAGCCTCGCGCCTGAAAAGCCCCTACGTGGCGGCCAAGCACGGGCTCGAAGGCCTGGCCAAGGTGATCGCCAAAGAAGGGGCCGCACACGGCATACGGGCCAACGTGATCTGCCCGGGCTTCGTGCGCACGCCGCTGGTCGAGAAGCAGATCCCCGAGCAGGCCAGGGAACTGGGCATCACCGAAGAAGAGGTCATCAAGAACGTCATGCTCAAGGACACGGTTGATGGCGAATTCACCACGGTCGATGACGTTGCCCAGGTCGCACTCACGTTTGCCGCGTTCCCCAGCAATGCGCTCAACGGCCAGTCTCTGGTCGTCAGTCACGGCTGGTTCATGCAATAAAGGTCGCCAGTCACAAGGTCGTCAGCCACGGCTGGCTCGTGCAGCAAAGGTCTTCGCTACGGCTGGTTCATGCAGTAAAAGGCCGTTACGTGCCGCTGGCTCATGCAATACAAGATCGCCCATTGAAGGAATCCTCATGCAGTATCGTGCCCTGGGCCGCTCCGGCCTGACCATCGCGCCCATGGTCCTGGGGGGCAATGCCCTCGGGTGGACCGCAGACGAAGCCACATCCTTCAGCCTGCTCGATGCCTTCGTCGATGCCGGCCTGAACGCGGTGGATACCGCCAACAGCTATTCCGCCTGGGTAGACGGCAACCAGGGCGGAGAATCCGAGACCATCATCGGGCACTGGCTGCAGCAGCAGCCGTCCCGGCGCGAGCGCATCGTGCTGATCACCAAAGTGGGCTCGAAATTCCCCGGCGAACCCGGCGGGCTGTCGGCGCGTTCCATCACCCAGGCGGTGGAAAACTCCTTGCGCCGGCTGCGCACCGACTACATCGACCTGTACCTGTCGCACTGGCACGATCCGGACACGCCCTACGCGGACACCCTGGCCACCTACCAGCGCCTGATCGACGCCGGCAAGGTGCGCGCCATCGGCGCCTCGAACCTCGATGCCGCACAACTGGCCGAAGCCCTGCAGGTGGCGAGCGATCGAGGCTTGCCCCGCTACGAAGTGCTGCAGCCCGAATACAACCTGTATGATCGCGAAAAATTCGAGGGGCCCCTGGCCGAACTGACCCGACGCGAAGGGCTGGGCGTGATCACGTACTACAGCCTGGCGTCCGGGTTCCTGTCGGGCAAGTACCGCGTACAGGCAGATCTCGCCCGCGGGCCGCGGGGCGTCAAGGCGGCAAACTACCTGAACGAGCGGGGGCTGCGCATCCTGGCCGCCCTCGACCAGGTGGCGGGCGATACGGGTGCTTCGCAGGCCGAGATCGCGCTGGCCTGGCTGATCGGCCAGGACGCGGTCACGGCGCCCATTGCCAGCGCCACGAGCCTTGCCCAGCTGCACAGCCTGGTGCGGGCCACCCAGATCGAACTGACGGCGGCGCAGCGTGCCGTGCTCGATCAGGCCAGCCAGTGACGCCAGAACGATGCCTGTGAGGCGGCGCGCATGAGGTCGCCCTGGTGGCCCTTGCCGCCCTTGCAGAAGCCGCACGCAAGACTCTGACACACACGCTCACCATTTGCAGGAAATTTTTTTCCCGAACGATTGCCCATCCCTTGTAGGAGCTGACCGATGCCGGACCCCAGGCCCGACATTTCTCGAGACCAACAAGGAATAGGGCCAAATGATGTTCAAGATACCTGCTGCGTGGATCGTCGTTGCAAGCGCTGTTTTCTTCCAGGCCAATGCCCTGGCCGCCACCGAGGCACCGCCCGGGATCTACCTGTCGACCGACTATCCGGCGCTGACCCTGCAGTCGGGCCAGAGCTCTTCAATTGCCCTGACCCTGCGCAACCAGGGGGTGCCGCCCGAGACCCTCGACCTGGAAGTGCAGGGCGTGCCGAAAGCGTGGAAAGCCAGCTTGCTGGGGGGCGGGCGGCCCGTTGAGTCGGCCATGCCGGCCAGCAACCAGGCACTCAGCCTCAAGCTGCAACTGGAGATCCCCCAGCAGAATCCGCAGTCGGCCTATACCCTGCACGTGCGCGCCGACAACCCGCGCTACCAGCTGGATCTGCCCATAGCGATCCGGTTGGCCGATCGCCTGCCGCCCCAGCTCTCGGTGCAGGCCGACCTGCCGCAGCTCACCGGATCGGCCCACAGTGCCTTCGACTATCAGCTGAAGATCAAGAACGACAGCGACGAGGACGTACTGGCCAGCCTCGGCGCCCAGGTACCGCAGTATTTCGATGCCTCATTTACGGAAGGCTATGGTACCCAGCAGGTGAGCGCCGTGCCCATCAAGGCGGGCGAGTCCAAGAGCGTCAAGCTGCACGTGCACCCTGCATCGGGCGCGGCGTCGGGGCGCTACGATGTGGCCGTACAGGTCGCGGCAGCGGGCGTCCAGGCCAGCCTGCCCCTGAAGCTCGATATCACCGGGCAGCCGCAACTGGCCCTGGCCGGGCGCGATGGCCTGCTGAGCACCGAGGCGCAGATCGACCAGGCCCGCACGATGAGCCTCACCCTGCGCAACAGTGGCAGTGCGGTGGCCCGGGATGTCGAACTCGCGGCCACGGCGCCCAACGGCTGGGTCACGCGCTTTGCACCGGACAAGGTGGCGGCCCTGGAGCCCGGCAAGAGCGCTGAAGTGCAACTGAGCCTGACGCCCGCGGCCCAGTCGCTGGCGGGGGACTACATGGTCAAGCTGCAGGCCCGGGCGGGCGGCCAGTCGGCCAGCAGTGACCTGCGCGTTTCGGTGACCACCTCGTCGCTGTGGGGCGTGAGCGGTGCCGTCCTGATTGCCATTGCGCTGCTCGTGCTGGTGGGCGCCGTGGCGCGCTATGGGCGTCGTTGAACGGCGGGCCACCATGAGCGATACTGTCATAGAGGCCAGGGGCCTGGGCAAGGACTATGGCTCGCGTCCGGTCGTGCAGGGTCTGGATTTCAGGGTGGCGGCCGGCGAGGTCTTCGGTCTGCTCGGGCCCAATGGGGCCGGCAAGACCACCACCATCCTGATGCTGCTTGGCCTGACCGAAGCCAGCCGCGGGCAGGTCAGGGTACTGGGCGAAGACCCCTGGCGCAACCCGCTGGCCGTCAAACGCCGGGTCGGCTACATGCCGGACGCCGTCGGTTTCGATGATCATCTGGACGCCACGGACAACTTGAGTTTCATCGCGCGCCTGCTGGACATCCCGGCCAACGAGCGCCCGGCGCGCATCGGCGCGGCACTGGATCGGGTCGGGCTTGCCGGCCAGCAGCGGCAACGGGTGGGCTCGTTTTCACACGGCATGCGCAGGCGCCTGGGGCTGGCCGAAGTCCTGCTCAAGCAACCCCGCGTGATCATTCTCGATGAGCCAACCTCCGGCCTGGACCCCCAATCCACCGAATCCTTCCTGGCCCTGGTCGAGGAATTGCGCAGCGAACACGTCAGCATTCTGCTGTCTTCGCATCTGCTGGACCAGATGCAGCGCATCTGTGATCGGGTGGCGCTCTTCAATGCAGGACACATCGTGCGCATGGGGGCGGTGCCCGACATTGCCCGCGAAGTCCTCGGGGGCTACAGTCACGAGATCCACCTCGAGGCCAGCGGCCCCGACATCAGCGCAGCGCTGGCGGCCCTCTCCGGAGTGCGCTCGGTCCAGATGCCCGTACCGGGCCACTACGTGCTGCAGGCCGAGGGTGACTTGCGCGCGCCGGCGGCGCAGGCAGCCGTGCTGGCCGGTGCGCATCTGGCCGGCCTGTTCGTCGAGATCCCCAGCCTGCAGCGCATCTATCACCAGACTTTCCAGGCTGAGGCAAGATCATGAAAAAACAGCGCATCGGTTCGCCCTGGCGCGGCATGAGCGTCATCTTCTCCAGGGAACTCGCCGATCATCTGACCAGCGCCCGGATGCGCCTGCTGCAATGGCTGGTCGTACTTACCGCAGTGGCCGCGCTGTATGGCGCCATCAGCAGCCTGCGTCAGACCACCGCTGTCGATCCTTTCGTGTTCCTGCGCCTGTTCACGGATGCCCGCGCACCCTTGCCGGCCTTTGCGGCGCTGCTGGGCTTTCTCATCCCGCTGGTGGCGATCGGCCTGGGGTTCGATGCCATCAACGGCGAATACAGCCGGCGCACGCTGAGCCGGATTCTGTCCCAGCCGCTGTACCGGGATGCCTTGCTGCTGGGCAAGTTTCTGGCCGGCCTGGCGGCCCTGGCCATCTGCCTGGTGTGCCTGTGGCTGCTGGTGATCGGCGCCGGATTGATTCTGCTGGGCGTACCCCCCAGCGGAGAAGAGATTCTGCGCTCGCTGGCCTTCCTGCTGGCCGCGCTGGCCTACGCCGGCGTCTGGCTGGCCGTGGCCATGCTCTGTTCGGTGGTGTTTCGTTCGGCTTCGACGTCGGCCCTGGTGGCCCTGGGCCTGTGGCTGTTCGCCGCGTTGCTCTGGCCCATGCTCGCACCGGCAATCGCGCAGGCCGTCGCCCCGCCTGAGCTGACCAACCGGCTGCTCGGCATGCCCGACCTGCATACGCTGGGCTGGCAGCGCGCGCTGCTGCATGCCTCGCCCACGACCCTGTTCAACGATGCCGCGCTCTCGCTGCTGAGCCCCGCGACCCGCAGCCTGGGGCCGGTGTTCCTGTTCCAGGTGCAGGGTGCGGTGCTGGGCAGCCCCCTGCCGCTGGCCGAGAGCCTGGCGCTCGTCTGGCCGCAGTTGACAGGCCTGATCGCGGCCGTCGTCCTGCTGTTCACCCTGGCCTACGTGCTGTTCCAGCGCCAGGAAGTGCGGGCATGAGGGGGTTGCGGGTTGCCGCAGTGACTGGACAGCCTTCTATTTATGTAGTAACGTACCTACATAGACGATTCGTGCAGGAGGTGCCACCATGACCATCACAACCCTATCCAGTCGAGAGCTTAACCAGGACGTTACCCGCGCAAAGAAAGCCGCCAAGAGCGGTCCCGTCTTCATCACAGATCGCGGCAAGCCTGCTCATGTGCTGTTGAGCATCGAGGAATACCAGCGGCTGACAAAGCAACGTCGCAACATTGCTGATTCTCTGGCTATGCCGGACATTGCGGACATTGAGTTTGAACCGCCGCGTGTGACCATCGGCACCCAGCCGGCTGACTTCTCATGATGTTCGTTCTCGACACCAACGTGGTGTCCGAACTGCGAAAGGTTCGGGCTGGCAAAGCTGACCTGAACGTGGCGGCATGGGTTGAAAGCGTCGATGCCGCAGAGCTTTTTGTGTCCGCGATCACCATCATGGAGCTGGAGCTTGGCGTTCTGTCGATTGAGCGCAAAGACGCCACTCAAGGGGCCATGCTGCGCTCGTGGCTGGAGCAACATGTGCTGCCGGAGTTCTTTGGGCGGACATTGCCAATCGACACAGCCGTGGCACAACGCTGCGCCCGGCTGCACGTCCCCGACAAGCGGGGCGAGCGTGACGCGCTCATCGCGGCAACGGCCCTTGTGCATGGCATGACGGTAGTCACTCGCAAGGTGGCCGATTTCGAGCCTACAGGAGTGGCCGTCATCAATCCGTGGGAGGCGATGCAATGAAAGAGCAAATGCAAGCAATGGGATGGAGGCTTCCGCCCGAGTACGGGCATGCTCAGGTGCCCTATAGTGGAGCTGTCGACAGCCACCGAATGTAGTGTGACACAGGGGGATTCAGATGGCGTCGTGAGGGATGCTCACGGCTGATGCGCCTTCAGCCAATCGCGCAGCGCATCATTTGCCCGGGTTTGCCACCCTCGCCCGGTGGCGCGCAGGCCCTCCAGCACATCCGGATCAAATCGAATGGTGGTAGGTACCTTGCGCACTGCTGCAATGGAGCTCGCAGGACGGCCACGACGGCGGGCCTGGATTTCATCAGGAGTGTGTACGCGGGTATTTTCACCGTCTTTTGCTTGCCGGACAGACTCCAGCAGGTCGCGTTCAAATTGGCTCAGTTCGTTGGTCTTGGGCATGGTTTCACCCCACAAGTTTGCGCAGTTCCTTCAGGAACGCTTGAGAAAGGTTGTCGGTGGTCGATTTGGGATACACGATCAACAGGCTGATCGTGCCATCGGCCAGCGTCGTGTAGTCGATGACTCGCACCTCACCGCGCTTACCGCTGCCGGCGCGGCCCCATCGAACCTTGCGCAGTGGCGTGGCGCCAGGGATGAGGTCCCCGGCCTCCGGGTTCTGCGCGATCCAGTCGATGAACGACTCGCGCTCGTCATCGTCCTATAGTGAGGTCGCATAGCGCTGGCCTGACGCACAGGAAGCGGATGAGGCGTTGCATTGGGGTAAGACGGCCATAATCGTCGAAGCCCGATACTTGTCCAGAACGATGCAACGTAGATCCGACAGGCATAAGCGTGCAAGTGGGTGCGCAATACCCGGGGAGATTTGATCGTGTGCCGGGAGACTGGCTGCTGCCCACCTCACGGCTATGCTCTTCAATGAAATGACGATATGTGAAGGCAATAAGATCACGCACCAGCTCAAGAAGACCGGCAAACGGAAGTCCATCGAAGGGGGTGTCCAGGAGATTCACGATCAAGCAGCATTCCTCCTGAGAACACTAAACATCAGCTCGGCCAATCTCGTATCAGATGATGGCCTGCCAGCCCTTGTCGGCGTTGACATTAAGCAGCATGAGCCGCGTTTTGCCTTGCTCCCACTTGAGCACAGTCGATGCCGTGGCGTACAGGCGGTGGGCGAACACAGGCCGGCTGAACTTCAGTCTCTCGCGCAGACGCTTAATGTTGTAGGCGCTGAACTTCTGCACCGGCGGCGGGCAGATCACGTCGAACTCCCGCAGCGCAGTCAGGTCGTCGCGCAGGGATTCGATGATCGGGTTGTCCATCGACGTCAGGCCGCGACCGTGATGCCTGGCGCGAGCTTCCGCTGCGCAGGTTGTACGATAATTTCGACATGCTGATCCAGCGACACCAGCGCCTGCATCAGCCGCTCCAGCGAAATGTTCTGGAGCTTGTAGCGGCGAACCTGGGACACCTTGGGCTGGGTCATGCCGGTGATGTGGGCAGCTTCCGTCTGGCTCAGGCTGCGCTGGTCAATCAACTCATTTAGTTTGAACGCGAGCGCCGCCTTCGCCGACAGTTCCTCCGCGTCGTCGAAACCGAGGTCCAGCAGCACATTGTCGGTACCTTGAGGGGTGTCTTTGTGACTCATCATATTCTCCTGTTCGCCGCATAGCGGGCGAGCACTGCCTTCAACCGCTTCTCGATCAATTCCACGTCCGGCTGTGGCGTGGCGATATCCGGCGTGCCGCCCAACTGGACGACGAACAACGACACGCCCATGTCCTTCTGCACAGGAACGGGAAACCCCTTGAAGTCCTTCTTCGATGAGCCTTCACAGTACAGGAGCTTGCGTTTCTCTGTCATGATTATATCCGTTCGGGTATAGATGGCAAGCGCCTGAATTGTCGCGACGGCGTTGCGACAATCTGGCCGGCGGGTTCAGCACCAGGATGCTGCCGCGCCAGCGGTGCGGCGGGGCAAGACATGGAAGCTCGGAACCAGGTCAAACAAAAAATACCGCCACTGGCGGATTCGTGTCAAAAAAGCCATCCGTCGCCTGGCGTGATGCCAGATGACGGACGGCCGGGCCGGTGCGTCGGCCCTCGGGGTTGAACTTAACGCAGCAGGCTGAGCATGGTCTGTGGGACCTGATTGGCCTGGGCCAGTACGGCGGTGCCGGCTTGCTGCAGGATCTGCGCGCGGGTCATGTTGGACACTTCGACCGCGTAGTCGGCATCTTCGATGCGTGAGCGCGCTGCCGACAGGTTGGTGACCGTATTGTTGAGGTTGGCAATGGTCGATTCGAAGCGATTCTGGATGGCACCCAGATCGCTGCGCAGGTTGTCCACCCGCGACAGGGCGTTGTCGAGTGCGTCCAACGGGTTGGATGTCAGGAGGCTGACCGCAATTTCATTGCCATCATTGTCTGTCGCGGCTGTTACGGCTACGTCTCCCGTGTTGGCATCGGCGGCGCCCAGGGTTGCTTTCACATAGGTGGCGTCTGAACCAGTGCCTGTCTGGATCAGGTACTGTGTATTTCCGCCGTCATCCTGGTAGCTGACCAGCAACTGATTGCTGTTCAGGCCAGTATAGACACCATTGACCACGGTGGTGACATCATCGTTCTTGATGGATACTACATTTGTGCCATTATCGATTCGGGTGGCATCGATCACTTCGTAGTCGTTACTTGCCGGATTGGTAGTCCAGTTGACCTTGCCCGTGTAATCACCATTGGCATCGGTTTCGAGTTCAGCCTTGTAGTAGCGACCATCCGTACCCAGTACGGCATATTCACCGCTCGGGTCACCGTTGCCATCTTTAATGATGTAGAGGCCCGAAGTGCTATTGCCCGAGGTATCGGCGGCAATGGTGTATTCGAGGTTATAGAGGTCATCCTGAAGCGGCTGGAGCACATCGCCATGGGCTACAGTCAGTTCCTGGAGGGCGCCACTGGTATCCACATTCTGGGCGCTGATCTGGGTAGCTCCCCCGGTGGATACATCGATCTTGTATTCGACATCGTAGTCTGAAAAGGCGGTGGATCCTGCCGTGGCACTCCCCTTGAGGGTGAAGGTGGCTTCAACGGCATAGTAGTTGCCATCCATACCCTTGGCCGCGAATTGCTGTGTCAGGGTATTGCCTGCCTGGTGCGCCGCGTCGGCATTGTTGATGTCGTTACGGGCGAAGAGGCCAGCATCGAAGTCGATCGTTATATCAGCGGGCGTGCCTTGATTATAGGTATGGGTAACGGCGCTGGTCGAAGCGGGCTGACTGACGCTGAAACCAATGTCATTACCATCCACGACAGTCCCTGAAGCCGTGCCGTTTGCGGCGACAGTGATCTGGTAGTAGCCGTCGTCATTACCGCCAGTGACATGGGCATAGTATTGATCATTGCCAGCATCATAGACAATATCCTGTATAGCGGCCCCTGCTCCTGCCCCATTGAGATCAACCGAGCCGAAATCAATCTTTGCGGAGTATGTTGTTGCGCCAGCAGGCAAGGCGGCCTGCACATTGTTTGGATCCAATGTTGCGGTAGCGTTGCCCGACCCATCGACACTGATTTCGTAGTAGCCGTCTTCGCTCGAAGTATCTGAGTTCTTGACTTCGACGTAGAATTTGCCGGTGGAACCGTCATGTGAGATGTTGCCAATTTCTGCATTGCTGTCAAGGCCGGTCAGAACAATGCCCGTCACGTCGCCATTGAAAGGCTCCGCGGCCCCTATCAGTGTCACCTGGCTGCCAGCCCCGTTCGTGCCATTGGTAAAGCCAGCGCCCGTGGTCTTCGTGTCAATCGTTGCGTCTACTGATTGGTAAGAAATCGGGTTGTTGCTGAGATCGTTGCGATCGACGATGGAGCTGGTATCTGAACTGTCCCAGAACCATTGCCCGGTAGACGTGTTTTGGGTCACAATATAAAAATTACCATCGGACGCTTCGATGGCATTCTTGCTTGGATCTGCGGTCAACGCATAAACATCATAAGTGCCCCCCCCATTTTGAACTGCAGTGATACCCGACCCTGATGGAGGGTTGCTGGCACCTGCAAACGCGTTGGCCTGCACGGCCACGGTTTCTGTACTGCCGGTGATGGTGGTCGAGCCCTGGCCCGCGGTAGCGCTGGTGATGTTGGTGACCGTGCCCAGGCTTGAGCCGTTGATGTTGAATGTGCCCAGCCCCAGGGTGGATGCGTTGATTTGCTGCAGACCGATGTGGATGATTTCGTTGTCATTCATGCCGACCTGGATGGACATACTGTTATCTTTCGAAAGTACCTTGATGCCATTGAATTGCGTTTGATCGGATACTCGGTTGATTTCATCGAGGCGCTGCTGGATTTCAGATTGTATTGAATTCAAATCGGACTGCGAATTGGTGCCATTGGCAGCCTGAACTGACAGTTCGCGAATGCGCAGCAGGTTGTTGTTGATTTCGTTGAGCGAACCTTCGGTGGTCTGGGCGATGGAAATGCCATCGTTGGCGTTGCGCGCCGCCTGCGACAGGCCCTGGATGTTGGCGGTGAACCGGTTGGCGATGGCCTGCCCGGCGGCATCGTCTTTTGCGCTGTTGATGCGCAAGCCCGAGGACAGGCGCTCGATTGCCGTGCCCAGCGAATTCTGGGACTTGTTCAGATTGTTCTGGGACACCAGAGCAAGGTAGTTGGTATTGATGACAGCCATGAGAGACTCCTTTCAGGGTAAATCGGCGCGTCGGACGTTGATTCGGGAACACCCGGGATCGGGTTCGAGACTTGCCTGGAAACCGGTCTGGCTGGCCCTGGCGACGTTTCGTGTCCCTATATATCGGGTTACGGCCATCTCGCGGAAAAATTTAGCCGGGAGGCCTTCAAAATCACCAGAGTCAGGGTATATACTGAGTTCAGCTGTTCATATCCACAGTCTATCGAGGGGTGTCATGCAATTATTGGGCTCCGGGCACAGCCCGTTCGCGCGCAAGGTGCGCATCGTTCTGGCCGAAAAGAACATTCCATACGAGTGGGTGGCCGAAGACGTCTGGTCGGCCGACACAAAAATGTCGGCGGTCAACCCGCTGGGCAAAGAACCCTGCCTGGTCACCGACTACGGTGAAGCCATTTTCGACTCACGGGTGATCGTCGAATACCTGGATCAGGCATCCACGGCCAATCCGCTGATTCCGCCGCGGGGGCGGGCCCATCTCGAGGTCCGGCTCTGGGAAGCCATGGCCGATGGCCTGATGGACGCGGCCACCACCGCGCGCCTCGAGCAGACCTGGAAGGGGCGCCGGGCCACCGAGCGCTCGCAGGCCTGGATCGAGCGCCAGATGAAGAAGGTGCACGATACCCTGCAGGTCATGGAGCAGCGGCTGGCCGGTGGGTCGTGGTGCATCGCCGGGGGGCACCTGACCCTGGCCGATCTGGGGGTGGGCAGCGCGCTGTCCTACCTTGACTTCCGCTTTCCGCAGCTCGGCTGGCGCACATCGCACCCGGGCCTTGCGCGCCTGTACGATGCCCAGCTTCAGGTACGCGCCAGTTTTCAGTCTACTGCCCTGAGCGACCACTGAGTCTGATCCGCTTCGGGTGCCCGGGGGCATTGCGGCTTCAGCGGGCAGGGGCGCCTGGTTCGCCCCCAATTTGCCGTGCCGGGCGACACGACGGTGGTAGCCTTTTCAGTTGTGTGGGCCGCCGGGTTGCGTGGCCTGGCGGTATTGGGCCGGTGTCAGGTCGGCGTGGCGTGCAAAGAAATGGCTGAAGTATCCCGGGTCGTCGAACCCCAGCTGGTACGCAATGGTATTGATGTTGCGATCAGTGTATGCCAGCAGGCGCCGGGCTTCGAGCATGACGCGCTCTTGCACGATCTGCTGTGGTGTGAGCCCCGAAATGGCCTGGCAGGCCCGCTGCAGGGTGCGTTCGCTGACCGACAGGTGCGGCGCATAATCGCTGATGCGCCTGTGGGTGGCGTAGTGTCGTTCGACCAGGGCATGGAAATCCTGGTACAGGGCCCAGTGCTTCTGGTCTGACAGCGGGGCCAGCGCATTTTCGGCCGGCTGCTGGCGGGCCAGCTCGACGAAGATCTGCAGGATATGCGAAAAAAAAGCGGCCTGATAGTGGTCGCTTTTTTTGCGGTATTCGTGCCAGAGCGAATCAAACAGGCGCGCCATGACGGGGTCCGTTCTGCTGGCCGCAACCGGTATCAGGCGGGGCGGCTCGAGCACCCAGGCTTTCAGCTGCTGCAGGTGGGCCGCCACGTTCAGCATCAGGCCCTGGCTGAGCGTCAGGGCCATGCCACGGGCATCTGGCTCTACCCGGAATGCATGGATGGCGGGCGCTGGTACGACAATCACCGCCGGCGCCCCGACATCCAGATAGCGGCCTTCGAGAAGCGCATGAATGCTGCCTTCGCCGACCCAGATCAGATGGGCGAGATCCAGATGGCGGTGGGCCTGCATGGTGTCCTGCAGCCGAACGCGGAAGTCGGCCAGGGTTTCCATGTGCACGTAGTTGGGCTCGACCGCCATGTATTTCTGGCCGTAGAGCGCGTAGGTCGGTAGTGCGATGTCCATGACGGGAAAACACGAGCTTTTGTCGGAATTTTCCATTCATGTTAACCCAACAATCGTCGATACTAAACGGAAATTATTACAAGCGTGGTTTTTTGAATCGTTTTGCAGCATCTTGTGGCGCTTGATCGGGTGTTCGCATTCCTTTCATCGTAGCAAATCGTAACTGTAATGACAAATTATGTACAGGGGTAGGCAATCTACATGAAAAACATCAAGATCAGCACTCGCCTGTGGCTGGCGTTTGGTTTCATTCTGTTTCTTTCCGTGCTGCTCGTGGGCGTCGCATTGTGGAACATGCAGGTCATGCTGGGCCACCAAGACGACATCCGCCAGCGCCAAGAAATCCAGACTGTGCTCAACGAAATCGAAAGCCTGGTGAAGATCAAGGATCCCATGGTATATGGCTATGCCGTGGCGCCCAATGCTGAATCCGAGCGTTTTTTCAAGAACGGCGAAGCCGCCACCACCCAGCAGCTCGGGCAGGCGGTCCAACGGGCCGATGGCCTGATCAGCGAGCCCGACGCCCGGGTCCTGTACGACGATCTGGTGGTGCGTCGAAATCAGTACATCAAGACCGTCAACGACATGGTGATGCAGGCCAAGCACACGGGGCGCGACGAGCAGATTTTCGATGCGATCAACGGTCCCCTGGCCACCGTGCAGGCGCAGTTTCTCGACAGCGTGCAGGCGCTGGTGGGCCTGCAGAACGAACGGGTGCGTGAAGCAGTCGCGCAGTCTGCGGCCACCAACCGGCTCAGCGAGCAGATCCTGTGGCTGGTGGGCGCCCTGGTGCTGCTTTTTGGCAGTATCACGGGCTGGCGCATCAGCCGTGCGATTACCGTACCGCTGCATACCGCCGTCACGCTGGCCCAGCGTGTCGCCCAGCGCGACCTCAGCCAGGCCGTGCAGGTGCACGGGCGCGATGAAATCGGCCAGCTGATCCAGGCACTCGAAGACATGCAGGGCGGGCTGAGCCAGGTCATGCGCGAGGTCCGCGAAGACTCTGATTCGGTGGCCCTGGCTGCGTCGCAGATATCGGCCGGCAACCTCGACCTGTCCTCGCGCACCGAGCAACAGTCCAGTTCCCTGGCCGAAACCGCTGCCACCATGGAAGAAATCACCTCCACGGTGCGCCAGAATGCCGATAATGCGCAGCAAGCCAATTCCCTGGCGGGCGATGCCAGCCGCACCGCCCAGACGGGCGGCGAGGTCATCAGCGGCCTGGTGGCCACCATGGGCGAGATCAACGTCAAGTCACAGCAGGTCACCGAAATTGTCGGCGTCATTGACTCCATCGCTTTCCAGACCAACATTCTGGCGCTCAATGCTGCGGTCGAGGCCGCCCGGGCGGGCGAGCAGGGGCGCGGCTTTGCGGTGGTGGCCTCCGAAGTGCGGGCATTGGCTCAGCGCAGTGCCGAGTCGGCCAAAGAGATCAAGGCGCTCATCACCGCATCAGAGCAGGCGGCCCAGCACGGCAATGAACAGGCGCAGCGGGCCGAAGCCTCGATGCAAGAGGTGGTCGACAGCATCCGCCGCGTCACCGACATCGTCGGCGAGATCAGCGCGGCCAGCCAGGAACAGACCACGGCCATCGAACAGGTCAACTCTGCCGTGGCGCAAATGGATGACGTCACGCGCCAGAATGCCAGTCTGGTCGAAGAGTCCGCCGCGGCGGCCACCAGCCTGCAGGAACAGGCCGATACACTGGCCGGCGTCGTGGCCACATTCAGGTTGCGCGAATTGGCTGGGCAGGCGGGCAGGCACGCGGCTGGGGCAACGCACGTGCGCCGGCCCGACCACAATGACCCATCAGCCACAGTGCAGGGTACGCAAGGCGCCAGAATGCGCCCGGCCACTCACGCCGGGCCTGGCGCGGTGCGGGCCGCCCCCGGCGCCGCCAATGGGGCCACTGAGCGCAGGCGGCCTGCAGATGGGCTCTCGTCGGACATCAAGCTCGCCGCTGCCGGGGCTGGCCCCCAGAAAAAGGCACCGGCACCCTCCGAAGGCGGGCATGGCCCGCGGGCCGGCAATGGGGCAAGCCGCGCGGCCACCGACAAGGGGCGCGATGGCGTGGGCGAGTGGGCCGAGTTCTGATCTTCAGCCCGCAGTTCGCAGCCTTCAGCCCGCAGCCTGCAACCCGCGGGCTGCCGAAAAGTCAACATGGAGACGGTTGTCATGTATCAACACAACCCTGCAGTACTGAACGATGTCTACGAAATCAACCTGTCCTACCTGATGCTGGCCCAGAAGCTGCTGGGCGAAAATCTGGCGGCAGGCGCGTATCGGCTTGGTGTCGGTCAGGATACGGCAGAGTTGCTGCTTGGGCTTTCACCCGCACAAGTGGTGCGTCTGGCACAATCCAGCTCATTGGTCTGCGGCTTCAGGCTGAACGATGCGGCGTTGCTGCGGTCCCTGTGCCAGGGCACGCTCGATGGCATTCTGCAGCAGGCCCACGCCACCATTCTCCTGGCCGACCCCGCCGCCGAACTGGTCAAATGAGCAAGCCCGGCATCGCCCAGGAAGCCGCCGAAGTCCTGCTGGCCTCCGAGATGATCCAGTTGGGCGCCCGCCTGCAGGTGCTGCAAGCTGAAACCAGCCTCAGTTACGACCGGCTTTCGCGCCTGTACCGCGATGTCCGCGGGCGGTCCGCACCCAAGGGCATGCTGCCCTATTCACTCGATTGGTACATGAGCTGGCTGCCCAACATACACAGCAGCCTTTTCTACAATATTCACTGCTACCTGAAAGACAAGGCCGGGGTGGCGCCGATCCGGGCCATGGTCGAGGCCTACAAGCTGTATCTCGAGCAGGTGCAGGCCGGGTTCGTGCCCGACACCCGGTCAGGCGCCGAGCCACTGCTCAGTTTCACCCGGGCGTGGATGCTGCTGCGCTTTTTCGATAGCGATCAGCTGCAGCGCTCGCGTTGCACGCGCTGCAGCGGCCAGTTCATTGCCCACGCCCATGATCCGGATGCCGACTATGTCTGCAGCATCTGCAAGCCGCCGCCACGCGCAGGCAAGGGGCGTACGGCGGCGCCGCCGGCGCGCAGCCGGGCTGCACAGGCCCACGGACAGTGATGCCGGGCCGGGTTGCGGCAGGCGGGTTTCAGCGGGCAAGTGGCGGCAGGCAGGCTGCGAGGGGCAGGTCGCGACAGGCGGGTAGCGGTAGCTGGCACGGCGGCGGCATCTGGCCCCTATAGCTGGATCAAGGCCCGAAAATCCGCTCGAATCCAGCTTTTGGCTCCCGAAAAAGCAGCCATCATGACTGCATTCACATAAGGTCATGTCGTGTTTATTTTTATTGGGTACCTGGTGGTCGGGTTTGCCGTGATCGGCAGCTATGTGTTCATGGGCGGGCACCTGGGCGCCTTGTATCAGCCGTTCGAATTCCTGCTGATCGGTGGTTGCGCCGTCGGCGCTTATGTGGGCGCCAGCAATCTTGATTCCATCCGCCTGCTCGGCCGTGCCGTCCCCGGGGCCCTGCGCCGCGAGACCCACGACAAGGCGCTGTTCATGGACTTGCTGTCGGTGCTCTACAAGATCATGCAGCGCATGCGGCGCGACGGGCCCATGGCCATCGAGTCCGAAATCGAGGATCCGCACGCCAGCGCGCTGTTTGCCGATTTCCAGCAGATCCTGCGCAATCCGCGCCTGGTCGAATTTCTTACGGATTATCTGCGCATCATGATCAGCGGCAACATGAACGCCTTCGAAATCGAACAACTGATGGACGAAGAAATCGAGGCGGCCAAGAATGAACACAATATTCCCGTCAATGCCCTCAAGTCGGTTGCTGATGCGCTGCCTGCGTTCGGCATCGTGGCCGCCGTGCTGGGTGTGGTCAAGGCCCTGGCTGCGGTCGATCAGCCGCCCGCGGTGCTGGCCGACCTGATCTCCAAGGCCATGGTGGGTACCTTCCTGGGGATCCTGCTGTCGTATGGCTTCGTATCGCCACTGGCCTCGGCGCTCGAGCGTCAGGCGCAGGCACGGCTCAAGGCCTTCGAGTGCATCAAGATCACCTTGCTGGCGAGCATGAATGGCTATCCGCCCCCGCTGGCCATCGAGTTTGGGCGCAAGGTGCTGTTTTCATCCGTACGGCCGTCGTTTGATGAACTCGATGGCCATGTACGCGAGTTCCGGCGTCAGGCGAATTAGGATCGGCCATGGCCAGGCAGAATGAACCCGGGCGTATCGTCATTCGGCGCAAGCGCGTACATGACCACCCTGTCCATGGGGGCAGCTGGAAGATCGCCTATGCCGACTTCATGACGGCCATGATGGCGTTCTTTCTGGTGATGTGGCTGCTGTTGCTGGTGCCACGATCCGACCTGCATGAAATCGCCGAATATTTTCGCATGAGCCTGACCGAGGCCATGCAGGCCAGCGACCGCACCGGAACCACCCGCTCGGTGATTCCGGGGGGAGACCCCAGCCCGATTCCCGATCAGTTCAAACTGGATGACAGCAGCACCATCTCGCTCGATCGTCTCGATCAGCCCATGGCCTACGTGCCCGAACCCGATACCGGCGCACCCGACGATGAGGCCGACCAGCATCAGCTCGAAGACCTGAAGCGCCGGCTGGAAAGCCTGATTGCCCAGAACCCCGTACTGCAGCAATTCAGGCCTCAGCTCTTGCTCGACATGACCCCCGAAGGCCTGCGCATCCAGATTCTCGATCAGAACAACCGGCCCATGTTTGCGTTGGGCAGTGACACCGTGCAACCCTACATGCGCGACATCCTGCGCGAACTCGCGCTGCCGCTCAATACGCTGCCCAATGCCATCACGATCTCGGGCCATACCGATGCCATGCGCTATGCGCAGGGCGACCGCAGCTACAGCAACTGGGAACTCTCGGCAGACCGGGCCAACGCCGCGCGGCGCGAACTGATCGCCGGCGGGCTCGTCGAGCACAAGATCAAACGCATTCTGGGGCTGGGTGAAACCGTGAACCTGATCAAGGAAGATCCGCTGGCGGCCGTGAACAGGCGCATCAGCATCCTGGTGCTCAACCGGCAGACTGAGCGGCGCATCGATCGCCAGGATGCGATGGCGGCCCAGAATCTCGAATCGCTGCAGCTGCCAGACTTGAACCCATCCCGGCCAGCTGGCTATTCATCGGAGGCCCCATGAGCGAAGCGATGGACCTGAGCGAGTTTTTCGATACGTTCTTTGACGAAGCCGACGAGCTGCTCGAAGCCATGGAGCAGGACCTCCTGCATCTCGACCCGCTGGCGCCCGACATGGACGCCCTGGCCGCCATCTTTCGTGCCGCCCATTCCATCAAGGGCGGCGCCGCCACGTTTGGCTGTTTCGAAGAACTGGCCACCGTGACCCATACGCTGGAAAACATACTCGACCCCATCCGCCATGGGGAAATCGCCTTGCAGGCGGGCATGATCGACCTGTTTCTGGAGACCAAAGACGTGCTCAGTGCCCAAGTAGCTGCTTATCGAAATCAGACTCCGCCCGATGAGGCCGCTTACGCGCGTATCTGTGGCCAGTTGCAGGAACTCGCCCGCAGCGCGGGTGCAGCGGTGTCCGTCGATGTACCGGTGCGCGTGCGCATCGAGCGCCTGGCCGACAAGGATGTGGCTGGCATGGTGCATGAAATGGCGCTGATGGGTACGGTGCTGCACGAGCGGCGCGATGGCAGCGACTGGTCGGTCTGGCTGCAGACATCCGTGCCCGAGGATGACCTGGCCGCGGTGTGCTGTTTTGTGGTGGATGCCAGCCAGGTCCGTGTCACGCGCGAGCCCTTGCCGGCCGTCGGCGGGGCGCAGCCAGCGCTCCCGGCGTCTTCCGAAGCGGCGTCTTCCGATGTGCACGATGGCGGCACGGCAGTTGCGTCGGCGCCGGGCCCGGGCGCGCGCGACGCCACGCGCGACGGCCCGGCCAAAGAGCGCGGTACCATCCGGGTCGGTGTGGAAAAGGTCGACCAGATCATCAACCTGGTGGGCGAGCTGGTCATTACCCAGGCCATGCTGGCGCAAAGCACGCAGGGGCTCGATGCGATCGTGCACGATCGTCTGCTGGGCGGCATCGAGCAACTCGATCGCAACGCACGCCACCTGCAGGAAGCCGTCATGTCCATTCGCATGGTACCGATGGACTACGTATTCAGCCGCTTTCCTCGCGTGGTGCGCGAAAATGCCGGGCGCCTGGGCAAGAAGATCCGCCTGGAAACATACGGCCAGGCCACCGAGCTCGACAAGAGCCTGATCGAACGCATCATCGACCCGTTGACCCATCTGGTGCGCAACAGCCTCGATCACGGCATCGAGTCGCCCGCCGAACGTGAAGCCCAGGGCAAGCCCGCCGAGGGCGTGCTGACCCTGACGGCGCAGCACAGCGGCGGCCATGTGGTGATCGAAGTGCGCGACGATGGGGCCGGGCTGAATCGCGATCGCATCCTGGCCAAGGCCCGCGCCGCCGGCATGGCGGTCAGCGAGGCCACGCCGGACGAAGAACTCTGGCAACTGGTCTTTGCGCCGGGGTTCTCGACGGCCGAGCAGGTGACCGACATATCGGGCCGCGGCGTGGGCATGGACGTGGTACGACGCAACATCCAGGCCCTGGGTGGACACGTCCAGTTGTCGTCGCAGGCCGGGGCGGGGACCACGACCCGTATCGTGTTGCCGCTGACGCTGGCCATTCTCGACGGCATGTCGGTCAAGGTGGGGGCCGAGACCTTCATCTTGCCGCTCGGGCATGTGAATGAATCGCTGCAGGCCAGTGTCAGCCAGATCCGCGAACTCTCGGCAGGCGAGCAGGTGCTGCACGTACGCGGTGAATACCTGTCCATCGTACCCCTGCATCAAGTGTTTCAGGTGCCTGATGCCGAAACCGATCCCACCCGGGCGATTGCCGTCATCGTGCAGGCCGAGGAATTGCGCTTTGCCCTGCTGGTGGATCAGCTCGTCGGCCAGCACCAGGTGGTGGTCAAGAACCTGGAGGCCAACTACCGCAAAGTGGCGGGCATTTCAGCCGCCACGATTCTGGGCGACGGCAGTGTGGCCTTGATCGTCGACATTTTTGCCCTCATGCGTCAGGTGCGGCCCGTGGCTACAGCCGATCTGACGAATTGACCCACTTTTCAGCCCCCATGGAGTCCACATGAACTCAGTCCATACCACGTCCCGCGACGATTCGGCTCTGGATCATGAATTTCTGGTTTTTGCCCTGGCCCAGCAGGAATACGGCATCGACATTCTCAAGGTGCAGGAGATTCGCGGCTATGACGAGCACTCGGTGACACGGATCGCCAACGTGCCGTCGTTCATCAAAGGGGTGACCAACCTGCGTGGGGTCATCGTTCCGGTGGTCGATCTGCGCGTGCGCCTCAACCTCGAGCAGGTCAGATATGACGAGCATACGGTGGTCATCATTCTGAACATCCATTCGCGGGTGGTCGGGATCGTGGTCGACGCGGTCTCGGATGTACAGACCCTGAAACCGGCCCAGATCAGTGCGGCGCCGCAGTTCGGTTCGGCCTTTGCCGCCGAGTACCTGACCGGCATCGGCACGGCCGATGACCGCATGCTGATATTGATCGATATCGAGGCCTTGATGACCAGCCGTGACATGGCGCTGATCGATCACGAGATCGAGCATGCCGGCTGACATGCCAGCGGACAGCAATCAATTGTTTCCAGGCCAGCAGGCCGCATGGTCGCTCGCCAGTCTGGATGCGGGGCAGCTTGAACGGGCGCAGCAGCTGCTGCGCAGGCACTGCGGCATGGTCCTGGGGGCTCACAAGCGCATGATGGCCGAGCGGGTCTTGCGTGAGCGCATTGACCAGACGGGTGCCCGGGGTGTCGCGGCCTACCTGGATGGCCTCGAATCAGATGCCGGGCACCCGGAATGGGAACACTTCGTCAACGCCTTCATGATCAATCACACGGCGTTTTTCCGCGAAGATTATCATTTTCCCATTCTGGCCGAGTTCGTGCGCTCCCGGCCCCGGCCTGTCGATGTCTGGTGCGCCGCCGCATCCACAGGCGAAGAGGCCTATTCCATTGCCATGACCTTGCGCAGCGTGTGCCCGGGCTCGTTTTCGGTCTGGGCCACCGATATCGATACCGAAGCGCTGGCCCAGGCCCGCGCGGCAGTCTATCCGCTCGAACGCGTGCAGTCGATCCCGGTTGACGTACTGCGGACCTATTTTCTGCGCGGGCTGGGGGTCCAGCATGGTTTTGCGCGTGTGCGCCCCGAACTGGCGGCCTATGTCACCTTCCAGCCGTTCAATCTGGCCAGCGCCCATTGGTCGGTACACCAGCGCTTCGATGCAATCTTCTGCCGCAACACCATGATCTACTTCGATCGTGCCCTGCAGGAAAAGATCCTGCGCCGTTTCGTGCATTGGCTCAAGCCCGGCGGGCTCATTTTCGTCGGCCATTCCGAAAGCTACACCGACCTGCGCGACTGCGTCCGCCTGCAGGGCAAAGCGGTCTACACAAAGGCAGGCTGAGCGATGGCATCGACCGAACGCAGAAAAATCCGGGTGTTGTGCGTCGATGACTCTGCACTCGTACGCAGCCTGATGCGGCGCATCATCAGCCAGCAGCCCGACATGGAAGTCGTGGCCGCTGCGGCCCATCCGCTCGAAGCCCGCGAACTCATCAAGCAGCACAACCCGGATGTGCTGACCCTGGATGTCGAAATGCCGCACATGGATGGCCTCGATTTTCTCGAGCGCCTGATGCGCCTGCGGCCCATGCCGGTGGTGATGGTGTCCTCGCTCACCGAGCGGCATTCCGAGATCACCCTGCGGGCGCTCGAACTGGGCGCCGTGGATTTCGTCACCAAGCCCCGGCTCGGGCTGAAAGATGGCCTGCTCGAATACGCCGATACCATCGCCGACAAGATTCGCGCGGCGGCCCAGGCGCACATGCGTGTCGTGCGCCAGAAGCCGGTGGCTGCGCGGGCGCGCCTGGCCGAGCCACTTGCATCCACGGAAAAGATCGTGGCCATTGGCGCGTCCACGGGCGGGGTCGAAGCCATCCGCCAGGTGCTCGAACCGATGCCGGTCAACAGCCCGGCCATCCTGATCACCCAGCACATGCCGGCCGGCTTCACGCGCTCGTTCGTGCAGCGCCTGGATGCGGTGTGCGCCATCACGGTTCACGAAGCCGAAGACGGGCAGCGCATCCTGCCCGGGCATGCCTATCTGGCGCCTGGCGGGGTGGCGCATCTGCGGCTGGCGCGCTCGGGTGCCGATTATGTCGTGGCGCTCGACCACGGGCCGCCCGTGAACCGGCACCGGCCGTCGGTCGATGTGCTGTTTCGCTCGACTGCCGCGGTGGCGGGCCGCAATGCGATTGGCGTGATCCTCACCGGCATGGGCAAGGACGGTGCGCTGGGCCTGCTCGCCATGCGTGAGGCCGGTGCCCAGACGCTGGCCCAGGACGAGGCCAGCAGCGTGGTCTTCGGCATGCCACGCGAGGCCCTGCTGATCCACGCGGCCGAGGTTGCGGTGCCCCTGCAGGCCATGAGCGAAACAATCCTGAAGAAAGCGGGTGCCTACGGGCACCGAGTCTGAAATCTGCAACAGGCCTGGGCCTTGGAGAAATCACACAGTGCAAGTCGATAAATCCATGAAGTTTCTGGTGGTGGATGACTTCCCCACGATGCGTCGGATCATCAAGAATCTGCTGCGTGATCTGGGTTTCGATAATGTCGAAGAGGCGGAAGACGGCGCCATGGGGCTCGATAAACTGCGCCATGGGGGGTTTTCCTTTGTGCTGTCGGACTGGAACATGCCGAACATGGACGGCCTGTCCATGCTGCAGGCGATCCGGGCCGATGCGGCGCTGTCAAAAATGCCGGTGCTGATGGTCACCGCAGAAGCCCGCAAGGAAAACATTATCGCGGCCGCTCAGGCGGGGGCCAATGGCTATATCGTCAAGCCCTTCACGGCGGCCACCCTCGAAGAAAAACTGAACAAGATCTTCGAGAAGCTTTGACGAAGGAGAAGCAATGACTATCCAACTGCCGGGTGCGGCCAGCCAGGGTGAGGCACCCGTCGAACTGCTGCAGCGCATTGCGCAGCTGACCCGTACCCTGCGTGAAAGCATGCGCGAACTGGGGCTCGACCAGACCATCAAGGAAGCAGCCAGTGCCATTCCCGATGCGCGTGATCGCCTCGATTATGTGGCCAGCATGACCGAGCAGGCGGCCAACCGGGTCTTGAACGCCGCCGAGGAAATACAGCCGTGGCAGACCGAGATGCTGACCGGCGCCCAGGCCTTGAGTGCAGACTGGCAGGGCTGGTTCGATGCCCCGCTCGAACTCGAACAGGCCCGGGCGCTGGTCGACCGCACCCGTGGGTACCTGGATACGGTGTCTGCCAGAACGCAGGCCTCGCAGGACAGGCTGATGACCATCATTCTTGCGCAGGATTTCCAGGATCTGACCGGGCAGGTGATTTCACGCATGCTGCAGGTCATCGGCACCATCGAATCCGAACTCCTGCAGGTGCTGATCGATCACGTGCCCCAGGAAAAAGCCGAGGCGGGCCGTGGCAACCTGGTCAATGGGCCGGTTGTGGCCCCGAAAGCCGGCGCTGAAGTGGTCTCGGGCCAGGATCAGGTCGATGATCTGCTTGCCAGCCTCGGGTTCTGAGCAGACCCTTGAAAGCAATCCCTGAAAGCAGGCCCCTGAAATCGGCAGCGTGCGGTCATGGCAGAAGACAGCGATCTTGAGAAAACAGAACCGGCTTCGCCGCGTCGGCTCGAAAAAGCCCGCGAGGAAGGCCAGGTGGCGCGTTCTCGCGAACTGGGCACACTTCTCGCCCTGCTGGGCGGGATTGCCGGGCTCTGGTTTGGTGGCCAGCAGTTCTATACCGCGCTCACGGCCATTCTGCGGCGCGGCCTGGGCTTCGATGCCGTGATCCTGCAAAGCCGGGCGTCATTGCTCGAACCAGCCTCCCTCTCGGCGTGGCAGGCGCTGCAGGCCCTGTTGCCGATCTTTGGCGTACTGGTGCTGGCGGCGCTGTCCGCATCGATCGCCCTCGGTGGCGGAGTCTGGTCGCTGCAGGTCATGGCGCCCAAGCCAGAGCGGCTCAGTCCGCTCAAGGGGCTCAAGCGCATGCTGGGCATGCAGACCTGGGTCGAACTCGGCAAGACCCTGGCCAAGGCTGCCTTGCTGACGTTGGTGGGCATCCAGGTGATTTCCATGTTTCTGGATGACATGCTGGCGTTGTCGGGCATGGCGCCCAATCTTGCCGTGAGCCGCGCGATGGCCCTGGTGGCCACGTGCTGTGCGTGGATCGCTGCATCGCTGCTGCTGGTCGTGCTCATCGATGTGCCCTGGCAGCTCTGGCACCACGCAAAACAGCTGCGCATGTCGCGCGAGGATGTCCGCCAGGAGCACAAGGAGAGCGAGGGCGATCCGCAGCTCAAGAGCCAGATCCGCCAGCGCCAGCGTGCGATGGCCTTCAACCGCATGATGAGTGCCGTGCCCAAGGCGGATGTCATCGTCACCAACCCGACACACTATGCCGCGGCGCTGCAGTACACGGAAGGCAACGGGGCCGCGCCCCGGGTGGTCGCCAAGGGGCGCGGTGCGCTGGCTGCGCGCATTCGTGCGATAGGCCAGGCCCATGGCATCCCGCAGCTCCAGGCCCCGCCGCTGGCCCGGGCGCTGTACCATGCCGTGCCCCTGGATCAAGAGATTCCGGCGGCGCTGTATCAGGCGGTGGCGGAAGTATTGGCCTGGGTCTATCAGGTCAGGCGCTGGCGCCAGGGGCGGGGCCACCTGCCTGCGGCACCCGGGGCCCTGGCCGTGCCGCCCGGGCTGGATCCGCATGCGCGGCGTGCCGGGGGCACGCCATGATGTCGCTCATCCGGTCCATGAACACGCTGGGCCTGGGCAGTGCCCGGATGCTGGCCGGGCCCATTCTGATCCTCATGGTCCTGGCCATGATGATCCTGCCCTTGCCGGTCCTGGTGCTCGACCTGTTCTTCACGTTCAACATCTCGCTGGCCGTGATGATCCTGCTGATGGCCATGTTCACCCGCAAGGCGCTCGATTTTGCCGCGTTTCCATCCGTGCTGTTGTTCGCCACCCTGCTGCGCCTGTCGCTGAACGTGGCCTCGACGCGCATCATACTGCTCAATGGCCATAACGGGCCGTCGGCCGCCGGCCGGGTCATCGAAGCCTTTGGCCAGTTTCTGGTGGGCGGCAACTTTGCCGTGGGCGTCATCGTATTCATCATTCTGGTGATCATCAATTTCGTGGTGATCACCAAGGGGGCCGGCCGGATTGCCGAAGTCGGCGCGCGCTTCACCCTGGATGCCATGCCGGGCAAGCAGATGGCCATCGATGCCGACCTGAACGCCGGCCTGATCAATGAAGACGAAGCTCGCTCCAGACGCCGCGAGATCGCCCAGGAGGCCGAGTTCTACGGCGCCATGGACGGTGCCAGCAAGTTCGTGCGTGGAGACGCCGTGGCCGGCCTGCTGATCATGGTCGTCAATATCGTCGGTGGTCTGATCGTGGGTGTGGTGCAGCGCCATCTGTCCGTGGGCGATGCGGCGAGCATCTATACGCTGCTGACCATCGGCGATGGCCTGGTGGCCCAGATTCCGGCACTGGTGATCTCAACCGCCGCCGGGGTGGTGGTCTCGCGGGTGGCCACCGAGGAAGATGTGGGCGAGCAGGTCGTCAGCCAGCTGTTCTCGAATCCCAGCGTGATGTTCCTGACGGCGGGCATTCTGGCGCTGATGGGTCTGATTCCCAACATGCCGCATGTGGCGTTTCTGCTGCTGGCCCTGGTACTCGCCGGGGCGGGCTGGTCATTGCTGCAGCGGCAGCGGCGGGCGCTGCAGGCCGAAGCACAGGCCGGGCCCGCCGGTCAGCCGGTCGACGCCGCGGCCACCGAAGCCAACTGGGATGACGTACAGACCCTGGATACGCTCAGCCTCGAAGTGGGTTATCGCCTGATCCCCCTGGTCGATGTGCACCAGAGCGGTGAGCTGCTGCAGCGGATCCGCAGCCTGCGCAAGAAATTTGCCCAGGAGGTCGGATTTCTGCCACCGGTCGTGCATATCCGTGACAACCTCGAGATCCCGCCCAACGCGTACCGGATCCTGTTGCTCGGGGTCAGCGTTGCCGAGGGCGAGGCGCATGAGGGCCAATGGCTGGCCATCGACCCGGGAGGCTGTACCGAAACCCTGCCAGGCACACCGACCAAAGACCCGGCCTTTGGCCTGCCGGCCACCTGGATCGCAGCGCAGCATACCGAACAGGCGCAACTGGCCGGTTATACCGTGGTGGATGCCCCCACCGTGGTGGCCACCCACCTGAACCACCTCATGCGGGTGCATTCCGCCGATCTTCTGGGCCGCCAGGAAACCCAGGCCCTGCTGGAGCGGGTGGCGCGCGACTACCCCAAACTGACGGAAGAACTGGTGCCCAGGATCCTCAGTCTGGCCCAGGTGCAGGAACTGTTGCGCGGGCTGCTCAAAGAGGATGTCTCGATCCGCGACATGCGCAGCATCCTCGAGACGATGACCAGCCACACCGAGCCCGCTGGCACCCAGAACGGGTCTGCGCCGGAGCCCGATCTGGGCCGCCTGCTGGCCCGCTTGCGCATGGCGCTGGGGCGCAGCATCGTGCAGCAATGGTTCGGGGACGCGAAGGAACTGCGGGTCATCGGGCTGGACCATCGCCTCGAGCAGATTTTATTGCAGACCCTGGGCAACGAGGCCGGGCTCGAACCCGGCCTGGCCGAGAACCTGCTGCGCGAGGCGCAACGTGCCACGCAGGCCCAGGAAGCACAGGGCGATGCGCCGGTGCTGCTGGTCGTGCCAGCCTTGCGCGTCGCCCTGGCGCGCTTTCTGCGCCTGCAGTTACCCCAGATGGCGGTGCTGTCCACGGCTGAAGTCCCCGAAGACAGCCTGATCCGCGTGACCACCGTGATGGGCGATACGCAGACATCGGCAGCTTGAAGGCATTATTTGCATGTGAAGGCATTATTTGCATGTGAAGGCATTATTTGCCAAGGCCATTGGCCGTGCAGATGACCGAATGCCTGCGGTATACCGGTGCTGTCAGCGAATGCTTTCGGTGTGCCAGTGCGGTCAGCGTGAGCCGCCCCGGACCGGCCCCTCGGGTGCCAGACGGCCCCGGGCAGTGTACAGGCCCCCGTCGGGCTGGCCCTGCAGCGCCTGCAGGGCCTTCTGGTTGTGCCGGCTCAATGCCAGCAGGATTTCGCCATTGCGTACATTGATGCGACGGGCGTCGCGGACCAGCTGCCGCCACCGGGCGACGGCATCGCGCAGGGCGGCGTCGTGCTCGCACAGGACCTCGAGTGTTGCTTCGATGTCGTCGGAACCGGCTGCGAGCAGGGCTTCGGTGCGCTGCTGATCGAAGTCGGCCAGACGGTCGGCGAAATCCTTTTTGCGCAGGCTGAGTTGATTGAGCAGTGCTGGATCCGGTGCTTGCCCGAGTGCTTCGGTTTCGGATTCGAGGAATGCGATGAATTGTTTCAGCAACCGGGCCTGCCGGGTGATGGTCTGCTGCAACATGGCGGTGATGCTCATGGGCGCAGCAATTCGATGGCGGTTTGCAGCAGGCCATCGGCAATGCGCTCGGGACGGATCACCAGCGTGCCGTCGCTCAGGGCCTGGCGAATCTGATCGACCCGGGCCATGTCGACATCCATGGCCGGATGGTGCAGGGCGGCCAGTTGTCGTGAGGCGGCGCTGAGCGCCACACGGGTGTCGGTGGCCCGGGCAGTGACTGTGGCGCCCGCCGTACCGGTGTCACGCGATGTTGCCTTCGCCGATGCTGACGTGTTGCGGCTGGTGGCCTGATGGTCGGGCAGGGCAGGGATTTTCAAGGCGGGCTCCAGAAAAAGAGGTCTCTATATACTGATACGGGACAAATCCCGATTTCTTTAGTTTTTGGACGGATCACATGGGTACATGCACCCAGTGCCCGTCGATGACCGTGCCCATGACGATGTTTCCGTTCGGGGTACGTACGCGTATGGTGCTGCCCGGGTTGCCGGATTCGACGGCGTGCCCGGTACTGGTAACGGTGAACCCCGGCCCGCTGATACGGGTCTGGACGGCCTGGCCCCGTTCGATCGAATCAGGGGCGCGCAGCGCGCCCGACTCGATTGCCGCGCCCGGGCCGATGGGGCGCGTGGCGATCCAGTCGATGATCAGCGACGGATCGGTCATGTACGAGGGGTGGCGCAGCAGGTCGCCCTCGCGCGTGTCGAGATCGTCCAGCGACAGGGTCTCGCCCCGCCGGATGCGGCGGTTGGCGACAAAATAGGTGGCCGGCATGCTCAGATGGGCCTGCAGGTAGAGCGTCCAGATCACTGGGGCGCGGCAACGGGCGCGTACCGTGGTTCTGCTCTGCAGTTGCCCGGAGCCGATGAGGTCGAACGACAGGTCGGTGCAGGCTGGCGCCTGGGCAGTGCGCGGTGCGTCGACGCGGATTTCGACGGGCTGCGGATAATGGCTCGCCTGGTCTTCAAGCAGGGCCTGCGCGGCCTGGATCAGTGGCTCGACCGGCTGCATGGCCTGTGACTCGGCCGGCTGCACAGTTTGTGGCTCGGTCGGCTGCACGGCCTGTGCCGGATCGGCGGCGAACGCGGCGAGTGTCGGCACCAGCAGGCACGCCAGGCTGCCTGCCGCCAGATGGCTGGCCAGCGGGCCGCGAATCGCGGTGCGGTGCCTGGTGCGAGTAACGCATGATGGTGTGGCGCAAATCCCCATTGCGGCATCTTATGGATGATCGATCATTGGAGAAGGCGTGAACAGAACCCGAAAGCGCAGCTTCTTCAGACCATCTGTGTCCGTGTTGCGCCCCTATGATGCAGCCATGAGACAAGTATTACGGGGCAGACGCCATGATGGACCGCATCGTTGCCGAACTGGATTTTCACAAGGCCGCCCTCGCGCTGCGTGAACAGCGTCAGGCGGTTCTGGCGTCGAACATCGCCAATGCCGACACGCCGCATTACAAAGCGCGTGATCTGGATTTCGCAGCCACTCTCGAGCGGGTGACGGCCGATGCGGGCCTGGCCGGGCCTGGCCGGGTCACGCTGCAGCTGACGTCCGCGCGGCACATCCCGGGTCAGGCGCAACGCCCGGTGGGTGTGGATGATCCCCTGTTCCGTATTCCCTTTCAGCCCAGTCTCGATGGCAACACTGTAGAAATGGACGTCGAGCGGGTCGAATTCGCTGACAACACCCTGCGTTCCCAGACCGAGCTGCAGGTGCTCAGCCAGCGTCTGAAGACCCTGCTGGGTGCGATCCAGTCCTGACTTTCTTGATTCCAAGGGTGGCCTCCCATGTCTTCTTTCAGTATTTTCCAGATCGCCGGATCGGCCCTGACAGCCCAGTCCCAGCGCATGAATGTGGCCGCCAGCAACATCGCCAATGCCGACAGCGTGGTGCAGCCCGACGGCCAGCCGTACCGGGCGCGCCTGCCCGTGTTCCAGGTGCAGCCGCAGGCCGGCTCGGTGGGCGTGGGCGGCGTGCGCGTGGCGCAGGTGCTCGAAAGCACCGCGCCCGCGCGCATGCAGTACGAGCCCGGCAATCCGCTGGCCGATGCCGACGGTTATGTGGCCATGCCCAACGTCGACCCGGTGGCCGAAATGGTCAACATGATTTCGGCAGCGCGCTCGTACCAGGCCAACGTCGAGGTCATCAACACCAGCAAGGCCCTGATGGCACGTACCCTGTCCCTGGGTCAATAAAGAGGGCGCGCAGACATGGCCACCACAGATCCGATCGCAGCAGCACAATCGTCCGGGCCATCGGCCGTGGCGCAGGCGGCGCAGGTGCGCAACGAGCGCCTGGCCGATGACATCCAGGACCGCTTCCTGACCATGCTGATCACCCAGCTGCAGAACCAGGACCCGCTCAACCCCATGGACAACGCCGAAATCACGTCACAGATGGCCCAGTTATCTACGGTCAACGGTATCCAGCAACTGAACCAGACCTTGCTGGCACTGTCGGGGCAGATCGACATGTCCCAGTCGCTGCAGGCGGCCGGCTTGATCGGCAAGGATGTGTTGATACCCGGCGAGAAAATCCTGCTGGGTTCGGCAAGTGATGGCGGCGACAAGGTGGCGGCACCGTTCGGCATGGACCTGCTGACGCCCTCGGCCAAAACCGAGGTCGCCATCCTCGATGCCTCGGGCCAGGTGGTGCGGCGCATGGATCTGGGGCCGCTGTCCGCGGGGGTGCACCCCCTGACATGGGACGGCACCGATGACACCGGTGCGCCGGTGCCGGATGGTTCGTACCGGCTCGAAGTCCAGGCCAGGGATGAAGAAGGGGCGCTGCTGGCGTCCCAGGCGCTCACGCACGGCCATGTCGACAGCGTGGCCTACGGGGTCGAGGGTCTGCAACTGGACCTCGGGCTGGCAGGCAGCGCCAGCCTGTTCGACGTGCGTCAGATCATGTAGGGCCAGCCGTTCATGCAGCCACGCCTGTGCCTGTCGCCGGGCCCATTATTTCATCGTGCAGTACACAAGATTCATTCTTACCAGGAAAAACAGCCATGAGTTTCGGACAAAGTCTCAGCGGCCTGAACGCCGCAGCAAAGAATCTCGATGTCATTGGCAACAACATCGCCAACTCCGCCACCGTCGGTTACAAATCAGGCAGCATCACCTTTTCGGATATGTACTCCAGCTCCATGATCGGCCTGGGGGTCAACGTGAGCGGCATCAGCCAGGATTTCAGGTCGGGCACGCTCAGCTCGACCGGCAATCAGCTCGACATGGCCATCGATGGCGACAAGGGCCTGTTCGTGCTGCAGAACAACGAAGGCGCACTGATGTACTCGCGCAATGGTCAGTTCTTTCCCGACAGCCTGAACCGCGTGGTCAATGCCCAGGGCCAGCAGCTCATGGGCTACGCGCCAGGGGGCACGAACCTGGTGGGGCTGCAGATCCCCGAGGTCAATCTGGCGCCGCAGGCCAGTACCACCCTGGACAATCGGGTGAACCTGGATGCATCCGTGCCGGCCATACCAGCGGCCGTGGCATTCGACGCCGATGATTCGAGCACCTATTCGAATGTGGTGCCGGTCACGGTCTATGATTCGCTGGGCAACAAGCACCGCCTCATGCAGTATTACACCAAGCGGGAGGCCGCCGGCGGCATGGCCCAGTGGGAAGTCAACTTCACCCTCGATGGCCAGGCGCCCGATGGCGGCACCGGCATGCTGCTGTCCTTCGATTCCGCCGGCGCGCTGAACCCTGCAACGCCTTCCACGGCCACGATCAGTTTTGTGGGCCTCGAAGTCAACGGGGCGCCGGTCGATGATCTGGCCATTCTCGTCGATTATGGCGAATCCACCCAGTACAGCAGTGGCTTCACCCAGGGTTTCCGGGTGGATGGCTATGCGTCGGGCGAATTCTCCAGCATCTCCATCGCCACCAACGGCGAGATGACGGCGCATTACACCAACGGCCAGAAATCCGTGATCGGCAACGTCGTGCTGGCAGATTTCAACAACGTGCTGGGCCTGCAGTCGGTCGGGGGCAACGCCTGGGTCGAATCGGGTGCCTCGGGCCAGCCGATCTTCGGCATTCCCGGCAGCAATGGCCTGGGCGCCATCATGGGGCAGATGGTCGAAGAGTCCAACGTGGATATCAGCAAATCCCTGGTCGACATGATCATGGCGCAACGGACCTACCAGGCCAATGCCCAGTCGATCAAGACACAGGATCAGATGATGCAGACCCTGATCACCATGCGCTAGGGGTGATGATCCGCCATGGACAGGATCCTCTATGTTGCATCGGGTGGTGCGGCTCGCATACTCGAACAGCAATCGGCCATTGCCAATAATCTGGCCAATGTGGCCACCCCGGGGTTTCGTGCCGCGCTCGATGCGTATCGCGCAGTGCCGCTGCAACCGCACGCGGGCGAACTGCCCACGCGGGTCAGTACGGTGCTGGCCAGCCACGGGGCCGATCTGGCGCAGGGGGCCCTGGCCGAAACAGGGGGTGCGCTGGATGTCGCGCTGGCCGGCGAGGGCTGGTTTGCGGTGCGCACGCCCGAGGGCGAGGCCTATACCCGGGCGGGCGGCTTCACGGTGAACGCCGAAGGTCTGCTGGTCACGGCCACTGGCGCGCCTGTGCTGTCGGTCGATGGGCAGCCGATCGAGATGCCCGAACGCGGCACCCCGACCATTGCCGAAGATGGCCAGATCAGTGTGCTCGGGGCCGGTGACAAACCGGCCGATCTGCAGCTGGTGGGTCAGCTCAAGCTGGTCAATCCGCCGGCCGGGCAACTCCAGCGCAGGCCTGACGGGCTGTTCGAACTGCCGGGGGGCCAGGCGGCGCCGGCCGACGACGGTCTGCGCATCCTGCCCGGGTTCATCGAAAAGAGCAACGTGGACCCGGCCGGGGCCCTGGTGGCCCTGATTGCCAATGCGCGGGCCTTCGAGCAACACATGAAGTTCATTCAGAGCGCTGATGAAAATGATCAGCGCAGCAATGCCATCCTGTCGGCCGCCAATTGATGCGGCGCACAGGGGCGCGGGCGCCGGATGGTCCCGACGGACATGGCCATGAATGCCCGGCGTGGCCAGATGTGCCCGGCATGGCCGGATAGGCCCGGCAGGGCCGGATAAGCCCGACATGGCCAGGCAGGCCCGGTCGGGCGGGTACAACAAAGGAATCGAGATGCTGCCATCACTATGGATTGCCAAGACCGGCCTGCAGGCGCAGGACACGAACATGAGCGTCATTTCCAACAATCTCGCCAACGTCAATACGACGGGCTTCAAGCGCAGCCGGGCGGTATTCCAGGATCTCATGTACCAGACCATCCGCCAGCCGGGTGCCACCCAGGGGCCGGCCAACCAGTTGCCCTCGGGGCTGCAGTTGGGCACCGGCGTGCGCACGGCGGCCAGTGAGCGCATCCATACCCAGGGCAACTTGAAGGAAACCGGCAATTCGATGGACGTGGCCATCCAGGGCAATGGGTTTCTGCAGATCGAACTGCCCGATGGCACCGAAGCCTACACGCGCGACGGCAGCCTGCAGCGCGACCAGGATGGCCGTCTGGTGACCGCGGGGGGCTACCCGCTGCAGCCCGAGATCAATATCCCGGACAACGCCATGAGCATTACCATCGGTCCGGACGGCACGGTGTCCATCACGCAGCCCGGTGCGGCAGGCACGAATGTGGAAGTGGGCCAGATTCAGCTGGCCTCGTTCATCAACCCGACCGGCCTGCAGAGCCTGGGGGAAAACCTGTACCTGGAAACCGATGCCTCGGGCGCGGCCAACGTACTGCAACCAGGTACCGAGGGCGTGGGGCTGCTGCTGCAGAAATTCGTTGAAACCTCCAATGTGAATGTCGCCGAGGAACTGGTCAACATGATCACCACGCAAAGAGCCTACGAAATGAACAGCAAGGCCGTGCAGACCACCGATCAGATGCTGGCGCGGCTGACGCAGCTCTGATCGATGCCGGTGACAGGCGCCATGTCAGCCCGCCAGACCGCCAGCATGGCCACGGCCCCCGGGGCGGCAGCGTGCCGGGCGCGGATGCTGCCCCTGGCACGCCAGGCAAGGGTGCTGCTGTTGCCCCTGACGCACCGGGTGCGGATGCTGCTGTTGCCTCCGGCAGGCCGGGGGCGGGCATGGGCGCCGCCCCGGGCACGCCGGGCGCGGATGCTGCTGTTGCTGCCCCTGGCGCTCCTGGCCGGGTGTGCGCTGGTGCCGCCAGAACCGGTGGTCACCGGGCCCCTGACGGCCATGCCGCCGCCCGCCCCGGCCTCGCAGGCCGTTGCCAACGGCTCGATCTACCAGCCGTCGGTCTATGGCCACTATCCCCTGTTCGAAGACCGCAGGCCGCGCAACGTGGGCGACATCGTCACGGTGATCATTCAGGAAAAGACCAATGCCACCAAAAGTGTCGACACCAGCACCAATCGCTCCGGCAATGCGGGCATGGGGATTGCGCTGGCGCCTGATTTCCTGCCGCCGGCACTGGGCCCCCGGCAGGATTTCGACGCTTCGGGCAGCAATGAAAGCAAGGGCAAGGGCTCGAGCAGCGCCAATAATCTGTTCAATGGCAATCTGACGACTACGGTGATCGGCGTGCTGGCCAATGGCAATCTGCAGATCGCTGGCGAAAAGCAGATCGCGATCAACCGCGGCAGCGAGTACATCCGTTTTTCGGGAGTGGTGGATCCCCGCTCGATCACGGGAGCAGGCAGCGTATCGTCCACCCAGGTGGCTGATGCGCGCATCGAGTACCGCAGCAAGGGGGTGATGGACGAGGTGCAGCAAATGGGCTGGCTGCAGCGATTCTTCCTGAATGTAGCCCCATTCTGACAGCGGGCAGCCCGGGCCAGGACGGCCCGGATCGGCCCATGGCGAGATTTTCATGAACTGGAACCTGAGCAAGACTTTTTCGCGACACCGCATCATGGGCCTGTACCGCATGATGTGCAGCGTGACGCATCTGTGCCGCATGGGATGCATGTACGGCATGGCCCGCATCTACGGCCTGCGTCATGGCCTGTACCATGGTCTGCGCGACAGCCTGCGCCGCGCAGGCGGGCTGCTGGCCTGCCTGATCCTGTCCAGCCTGTTCATGCAGCCGGTGGCACACGCCGAGCGCATCAAGGATCTGGCCACCTTTCAGGGGGTGCGCGAAAACCCGCTGCTGGGGTATGGCCTGGTGGTGGGGCTGGATGGCACCGGCGATCAGGTGCGCCAGAGCCCGTTCACCCAGCAGAGTCTGACCAACATGCTCTCGCAATTGGGCATCACGGTGCCCCAGGGCACGAACATGCAAGTCAAGAACGTCGCAGCCGTCATGGTGACTGCGCGCCTGCCCGCCTTCACGCAGCCGGGGCAGGTGGTGGATGTGGTGGTGTCTTCGCTGGGCAACGCCAAGAGCCTGCGTGGGGGCACCCTGTTGATGACCCCTCTGAAAGGGGTCAATGGGCAAGTCTACGCGCTGGCGCAAGGCAATCTGCTGGTGGGGGGCGCTGGCGCATCGCAAGGTGGGTCCAGTGTCCAGGTCAACCAGCTGAACGCCGGCGTGATCCCCGCAGGCGCCATTGTCGAGCGCGACGTACCGACGACCTACGTGCATGACGGCATCGTGCGCCTCGATCTGAACAGCAGCGACTTCGGCACCGCGCAAAACCTGACCCAGGCGCTGAACCAGACATTCGGCGCACATACCGCGCAGGCACTGGACGGACGCACGATCGAACTGCGGGCGCCTCTCGATGCCAGCGCACAGCTTGCCTTTCTGTCACAGGTTGAAAACCTGCAGGTCAGGCTGCCGCCTGCGCGTGCCCGTGTGGTCATCAATGCGCGTACGGGCTCGGTGGTGATGAACCGCACGGTCACCATCGAAGAGGCGGCGGTCTCGCACGGCAATCTCTCGGTGGTCATCAGCCAGCGCGATGAGGTCAGTCAGCCGGATACGCCGTTTACCCGTGGCGAAACGGTGGTGACCCGCAATACCGACATACAGGTGCAGGCCGAAGATGGCACGATCAGGCACCTGTCCACCAGTACGAATCTGGTCGAGGTGGTGCGCGCCCTGAACCTTCTGGGTGCGTCACCCCAGGACTTGCTGGCCATCCTGCAGAACCTGAAGAGCGCCGGGGCTCTGAAAGCCGATCTGGAGGTGATCTGATGCGCTGTCTCTTCGCGCTCATCGAGTGGCCTGAAATTGAGTGGCCTGTCTTTCGAAACCCCATCCTGATTGCACGAGGTCCTGTATGAGTTTTGCAACACAGACACCCTTGCCTCGATTCGGCACCACGCCCTCGGTGTTCGATTATTCCAGCCTGGATACCCTGCGCCTCGAAGTGCAGGACGGGCAGCAGCCGTCTGCCGAAAACTACAAGGCCGTGGCCCGGCAGTTCGAATCCTTGCTGATCCAGACCTTGCTGCGCCAGGCGCGCCAATCGGCCCAGGGCCTGTCCGGTGTGCCACAGGCGTCCAGTACGCGTCTCGCGCAAGGCCTGGCCGATGACCAGCTGGCTCTGGCCGTGGCCGAGACCGGGCTGGGGCTGGCGGACGCCCTGATTGCGCAGATGAATCTGGGGCGCGGCCTGCCCGACGAAAATCCCGCCGCCCTGGACCTGTCGGCCGGTGTTTCGGGCCTGGGTCCGGATCGGCAGTGGGTGGCCGATTCGATCGGTGAACTGCTGCAGAAAATGTCCCGCGGCGAGGTGGTTTCCGCAGATGGCGCGACCACTGCGGCTGACGCAGCCGCTTCGGCTGGTATGGCCACGGCCGCCGGTGTGGCTGCTTCCCCTGGCGCAGCAGGTTCCCCCAGTGTGGCCGCTTCGGCGGGAGCGCTCGCACAAGCCGGGGTTGGCGGTACCGTTGGCGCAAGGCGCCAGGATTCTTCGGCGCCGGGGCCTGTGCAGGCCTTCATCAGCCGGATGTGGGGCGCGGCCCGGCAAGCAGGTCAGGATAGCGGCCTGCCGGCCGAGTTGATTCTCGCGCAGGCTGCGCTTGAATCCGGCTGGGGGCAGCGGGAAATCCGGCTCGCCGATGGGCGTACCAGCCATAATCTGTTCGGCATCAAGGCGGGCGCGAACTGGGCCGGGCCGACCACCGAGATCATGACCACCGAGTACATCGACGGGGCGCCACGCAAGATGATCCAGGCCTTCCGTGCCTATGATTCCTATGAAGATGCGCTGACCGACTACGCCCGCCTGATCACCCGCAGCCCGCGCTACCAGTCGGTGCTCGAGGCCCGTGATGCGGCGGATGCGGCGCGCCGCATCCAGGCTGCCGGATATGCGACCGACCCGGCCTATGCCGACAAGCTGGTGGCCGTGATGGCCAATTTCCAGGGTCTGCCGGATGTGGGTTGAAGTGCTGGCATCCGACGGCCGGTGGCCGGTAAAAGCAGCCTGGGCGCGGGCCAGGGTTTTCCGGACATTGACTAAAGTTTTTTGCAATTGTGCCGTTTATATATATAACAGGGTGGCAAAACCCACCCGTGTGGGATTTTGCAGGCGGAGCGCATCATGAATCTGGCAAACATAGGTCAATCGGGGCTGCTGGCAGCCCAGAATCGTCTGCAAACCACGGGTCACAACATTACCAACGCGGCCACCCCCGGCTATAGCCGGCAGCAGGTTCTGGTCGAAACCGCGGGCGCCTCGGCCAGTTCGGCAGGCTGGATAGGCCGTGGGGTGCGCGCCGTCACCGTGCAGCGCGCGTATGATGCATTCCTGTCCAGCCAGCTGATGCAGGCCCGCACCCGGGGGGCGGCGCTCGCTGCCTACGGCGACCAGGTTGCGCAGATCAACAACCTGGTGGCTGATCGATCCACGGGTATTTCGCCCGCGCTGCAGCAGTTTTTCGATGGCCTGCAGGCGGTCGCATCGGCACCGGCCGATATCGCCGCACGCCAGGAACTCCTCGGGCGGGCCGACAGTCTCGTCAGCCAGTTGCGCCAGGCCAACGATTTCCTGAACGAGCAGCGGGTCAACCTGAACGAACAGGTCAGCACCACGGTGCAGCAGGCCAACAGCCTGCTCGACCGCATTCAGATGCTGAACCAGAAGATTACCGCCGCCGGGGCGAGCGCCACCGGCATGCCGCCCAATGATCTTTTCGATCAGCGCGATGAATTGCTGGCCGGGCTGGGCGAGCTCATCAACGTCAGGGTCATCGAGCAAGACGGGCAGGTCAGCCTGGATGCCGGCAATGGCCAGCTGCTGCTGGCCGGTGATGCCGTGTTCCATCTGCGCGCCACCCCGGCGCCGGCCAGCGCGGCGCGCCTGACGGTCAGTGTAGAGATCCCCGACGGTCATGGCGGCCTGGTCCCCCTGGCGCTCGACGAAACCGCCATTACGGGGGGGCGGCTCGGTGGCCTGCTCGAATTCAGGCGCGATGTGCTCGACAAGACCCAGGATGATCTCGGCCGGCTGGCCGTGGGCCTGGCACAATCTGTCAATCGGCAACATGCGCAGGGCTACGACCTGTCCGGGCAGCCGGGGGCTGACATATTTTCCATAGGGGCGCCGCAGGCGCGGGCATTCGGCGGCAATTCGACCAACCTGGTGCCCGCCGTGGTACACGAAGACGCAGCGGGGCTGACCGGCAGCAACTACGAAGTGCGCTTCGATGGCGCCCAGTACACGGTAACGCGCCAGTCCGACGGCATCCAGGTGGCGCTGATCGCGCCCGGCGACGGCCCGGTGTCGTTCGATGGCCTGCAGATCGATGTCACCGGGCTGCCAGCCCAGGCGGGCGACGGCTGGCTGATCGAGCCGGTGCGTGACGCCGTGGTCGGCCTGCATCTGGTCCTGCAGGATCCCGCGCAGTTCGCAGCGGCCGGCCTGGGGGCCGATCAACTGCCGGCTGGCACGGCCAACGGTGACAATGCCCTGAAAATGGCACAACTGCAGCTGGCCAAGGTGATCGGCGGCAGCGGCCAGGCCGGCCCGGGGCAGGGTTCGATGAGCCTGAACGAAGCCTATGCGCGGCTGGTCAACACGGTGGCCGTCAAGACGCAGGCCAACCAGACGGCGATCAAGGCCCAGGATGCCCTGTACCAGCAAAGCCATGCAGCACAACAGGCGGTCTCCGGCGTCAATCTCGACGAAGAGTTCATTCTCCTGCAGCGCTTCCAGGAGCAATATCGGGCTTCTGCGCGCCTGATCGATGCGGCATCGTCCATGTTTGACACCCTGCTGGGCCTGCGGGCCTGACAGCCTCTCTGGAGCACACATCATGCGTATCAGTTCAGAACTGGTTTTCCGCACCGGCCTGCAGACCATACAGCAGCAGCAGGCTGATTTCCTGCACCTGTACCAGACCATAGGCACCGGCCAGAAAATGGTCACGCCTGCAGATGATCCACTGGCGGCCTCCCAGGCCATCAACCTGTCCCAGTCCCAGTCCCTGAACCAGCGTTATGCGGCCAATCGGTCCGTGGCCCGCCAGGCGCTCGAATTCGAAGAATCCGCACTGGGTGCCCTGACCCTGTCGATGCAGGATCTCCAGACCCGTCTGGTCGAGGCCGGCAATGGCACGCTGTCCGATGCCGATCGGCGTAGCCTGGCGGGCGTGCTGGCCAACCTGCGCGACACCATGCTGGGGATTGCCAACAAGGCCGACGGCAGCGGCCAGTATCTTTTTTCGGGGTCGCGCGGCGATGTGCCGGCCTATAGCCCCGATGGCCTCTACGCGGGCGATGAGCTGCCGCGCCTGATACAGGCCGACCAGACCCGGCAGATCGATTCGGCCGATAACGGGCGCGCGGTGTTCGAGCGTGCGCAGCCCGGTACCCGGGCCTACCTGACCGCGGCGGCAGCGGGCAATGCCGGCACCGCAGTGCTTGCCCAGCCGGCCATCCAGGACATCCAGCAAGGCAATATTGCAGCAGAATATGCGTTCACCCTGGTATTTGATGGCGATCAAGATTATCACGTGGACATCCGTGATGGCCAGGGCGCCCTGGTGCAGACGCTGGCCGGGCAATGGCAGCCGCCAGCGGCTTCACTCGACCTGGGCATGGGCACCCATGTACAAATATCGGGCCAGCCGCAAGCGGGCGACCAGTTCGAAATCCGTCCGCTGCGCGATGAAAATCTCAATCTTTTCCAGACCCTCGATACGCTGGTCCAGGCGCTGGGCGAACCCATCCAGAACAGTGCCGCAGCACAGGCGCAGTTGCGCAATCAGCTGAACACGGCCATGCAAAAGGTCAGCAGCCTCTACGACAACGTCCTTACGGTACGCGCCTCCACGGGCATGCGGCTGAACGAACTCGAAGCGCTCGATGACACGGGCGCGCAGCGCGACCTGGGCTACCGCAAGGCGCTCAGCGATCTCGAAGACCTCGACTATTATCAGGCCAGCATTCAATTGAACCTGCGCAAGGCTGCGCTCATGGGGGCCACGGATGCCTTCCAGGCCATCCAGGACCTGAGCCTCTTCAACCTGAATCAACGGCGCTGAACCCCGTGGTCGATACCGACGCAAGGTGTGTGCAGGCCCCCTCTGGCCGGCAGGCTCGCCGGGTGCTGGCGCACATGCGGTGCCAGGCCTGCCTTGTACTGGCGCACATGGGGTACCAGGCCCGCCGTGTGCTGGTGCGTATTGGGTGTCAGATCGACCGGGTGCGTGTGGCTCGCCGGGGCCGCCATACGCTGGGCTCCATGGGTTGGCAGATCGGGCGGGCGCTGGTGCTGGTGGCCTGTTTGCAGGGCCTGGCAGCCTGCTCGGTAACAGGCCATTCGTTCGACTCATCAGGCCTGAACCGCCTGGTACCAGGCCAGACCACGCTGGCACAGGCCAGCGAGGCCATGAATTCGGCGCCCGTGCAGCAGTGGCCGCAACCCGATGGCGGCCTGCTGGCACGCTGGGCCTATGCTCGCAGCCTGAGTACCGATGCCATTTATCTGCGCCAGGCCATCCTGCTGCGATTCGGGCCCGATGGCCGGTTCCAGGCGATCGAAGATACGGTCAACATCCCGCTGGTGCCCTCCATGCAGACGCTGGCGCAGCGTGCCCGCACGGCACAGGACGACGCCCGGCGTGCCCGCGCCGCGCAGGATCAAGCCTGGGGTGCCGCATTGCCCCCGCAGTCTGTGCAAGAGGGTGCCCGTCGTGTGGCGCCGCCTTCGCCGCCTGCGTATGGCACTTGGCCCGTTGCCGGCCCGCAAATAGAGCTCGAAGAGATCATCATAGGCCAGCCAGGCGGCCGAGCACGCGGGCCATCGCCTCATAGCCCTGATTGAACAGGTTCTGCATGAAGCCGCTGCTGCGTGGCAGCACGATGGCCAGAATGGTGATCCCCGTGGTCAGGGTAATGGGAAAGCCCACGGCAAAGACCGAAAGCTGCTGTGCCGTGCGATTCAGGATCCCCAGCGAAAGGTTGATGGTCAGCAGCACGATGATCAGCGGCAGCGCCAGCAGCATGCCCGACACCCACAGCTGGCTGCTCCAGTCGAGCAGTTCGCCCCAGCCATTCGGATCGAGTGCATGGCCCAGTGGCAGCGTCGAATAGCTGTGCAGCAGGCTGCCCAGCATGACCAGATGGCCGTTGACCGTAAAGAACAGCAGCAGGGCCACCAGGTTGATCAGGCGCGATGTGACTGCTGTGTTGGCGCCTGAGCCCGGATCAAAAAACGACGCAAACGCCAGGCCCATCTGCAGGCCCACGAATTCGCCGGCCATGATGAAAGCCATGAAGACCAGCCGCATGCACAGCCCGAGTGCCATGCCGATCAGGATTTCACTGGCCGCCATCTTCAGGCTGGCGTATGAGCCCGGGATGACCGCTGGCACGGGCGCCAGCACCGGGGCCAGCACGACGGCGCACACCAGCGCCAGGCCGGCCTTGACCCGCATGGGGATGGGCTGGTCACCCAGGCCCGGCGCCAGGGCGATCAGGCCGGCGATCCTGAACAAGGGCCACAGCAGCCTGAGCATGCCGTCATAGATGTCCTGCAGTGGCATTTCGATCATGGGCTGATCTCCACGCGGCGTGGGGCTCTTCGGGCATCTGCCAGGTACAGGCCAGGCGTGCTGGATGCCAGGTATGTCGTTTTCACCCCGGGTGCGCCTGCTCAAGCGACCAGATTGGGTATGCTCTGGATCAGATTGCGGATGTAGTCGACCATCGTATCGATCATCCATGGGCCCAGCAGAACCAGCGTGGTGCCGATTGCCAGCAGCTTGGGGATGAAGGACAGGGTCATTTCATTGATCTGGGTAGCCGCCTGCAGGATGCTGATCAGCAGGCCCACCAGCAAGGTGACGAGCAGCAGGGGGCCGGCCATGCTGAGCGCCATGCGCAGCGCCTGGAAGGCCAGGGTCATCACGGTTTCGGCGGTCATCGGGGGTCTCTCATCGAGGGTGTCCCTCATTGGTAGAAACTGCGCGCCAGCGAACCCAGCAGCAGGTGCCAGCCATCGGCCAGCACGAAGAGCATGAGCTTGAAGGGCAGCGAAATGGTGACCGGTGGCACCATCATCATCCCCAGCGCCATCAGCAGGCTGGCTACGACCAGGTCGATGATGAGAAAAGGAATGAAGATGGTGAAACCGATCTGGAATGCCGTCTTGAGCTCGCTTGTCACGAACGCCGGCACCAGGATGCGCAACGGCACGGCCTGCGGGTTGTCCAGTGGGTCGTCGTGGGCGATGTCGACGAACAGGCTCAGGTCGGTTTCCCGGGTCTGGCCCAGCATGAAGGTCCGCAATGGCTGGCTGCCGCGCTCAAGGGCCTCCTGCAGCGTGATTTCGTCGCGGGCCAGCGGCTGATAGGCCTGCGCGTAGATCTGGTCGAACACGGGGGCCATGGTATACAGCGTCAGGAACAGTGCAAGCCCCACCAGGATGGTATTGGGTGGCGAGACCCCCGTGCCCAGGGCATTGCGCAAGAGCCCCAGGACGATGATGATGCGCGTGAACCCGGTCATCATGAGCAAGGCGGCCGGCAGAAAGGACAGCATGCTGAGCGCCACCAGCGTCTGTATGCTGATGGACCAGGTCTGGCCGCCGTCGGTCGTCGGGCTTGCCGTAAGAGCCGGAAGGCTCTGGGCCACGCTGTCGGCCATCGGCAGCAGCGCCAGAAAGGCGACGATGAGCGCCCAATAGGTCAACCTGCCCACGGCGAGGTTCATGGCTGGTGCTCGTGTTGACGGGCGGCCTGCAGGTGCCCGTAAAAAGCCTGCTCGGTGGCTGCCTCGGCCTGTTCCCGGGGGCCCTCGATCTGATGCAGGACACAAATATGCTGTGCTGTCAGGCCCAGCAGCAGCTCCGTGTCATCGACCCTGATCAGGCAGAGCTGGCTGCGCGGCCCCAGGCGCCGGGTTTCCAAGGTGCTGATGCGGGCGTTGCGCTTCAGTGGTGTCAGGTAGCCGCTGCGGCGGGCCAGCCAGGCCAGTGCCAGCAGCAGGCCCACCACTGCAAGCAGGGCGAGCGCTACGCGCAGCAGGGCCAGGTCGTCCATGGTTCAGCGGCGCTGGTTGATGCGGGCCAGGCGATCGGACGGGG
>Ga0265293_10000929_pt1 | contig 67403 bp, 44 predicted proteins | sample Munlanlewell138R_FD_192505 | JGI IMG/M metagenome (GOLD analysis project Ga0265293, IMG submission 192505) | Leachate microbial communities from a municipal landfill in Southern Ontario, Canada - Leachate well 138R | ecosystem: Engineered > Solid waste > Landfill > Unclassified | place: Canada... | reverse complement strand
CGATGAACGTTGTAAAGCTGATGCAGCGCCATTTCCCCCAGCAGGCAAGCGTGGATAGATGGTGGCGTAATCTTTTTGGCGGTATTGCTGCGATAAGGTTCCATCGTCCCGGTAACGGACTGGGATTAACTCAATCGGCTCAAATCTTGATTAAAGGAGCCCGTGTATTCACAGATCAGATGAATATATTTGCATGTGAGCCGCACAATGATCTACTTGATGATCGCGGTCCCGATGAAGCCTACTGTATGGCGGAACAGGGCAAGCAGTATGCAGTCTACTTCCCATCCGGTGGCTCGGTGAATCTTGACTTGTCAGCCATAAAAGGGAAACTAGTTGTACGTTGGCTGAGTATCAAGAGGGGCTGTTGGACAAAGGAAGAGGAGATCATGGCAAAACCGATGCTCACCCTTGCTACTCCCGGTGATGAGGGCTGGGCTGTATTAATCCTGAATGCTGAGAAGAATACTCCATGACTGTATGTTACAGTCAATATCATTTGGGAATAGTATAACAAGTACAAATGTATTTTCTGCCGGTCAGTTTTATGAATGGGACATAACATAATATGTAAATAGTCAGCTTGGTAGCGAAAAAATAATTAGTATAGGGATTTATGATGCCAGTATCCCAGGTTATCATATTATGTTCAAAAGCAGAGAAAACAGCTATGGTAATATACCAGTGCTGGAAGTAACATATTGAGTGTCCAATAAGTGTAAGTCGAACAAACTGCGAACTGCGTTTATATGCTATCAATGTTCATTTTACATTAATCATTAATACATAAAGCCTGTAATATTTATTTAAATAATGTTATGGGCTTTATAAATATACAAAGAATACTGAGGATGGATCTAAAGAGACTTTTCCGAACTAAACCAGCCTCCCTTTGTATAGCATGGGTGATGAGGAGTTCGACCTTTAAAAAATCCAATGGAAGAAAAAGATGTCGTTCGTTTTCGAAAAAGTATTGATTTGCACATATAAATACAAAATTTCAAATTTACTATCTTGTCTATTGAATGTTATATTTAATATTATGATACATTTGCAATTCAAAATATGTCTAAAATTATGGAGGAAATCAAATGGTAAACACTTCAAATATTAAACCAAGACTATTAGTCACAACCGATATTGGAGGAGATCCTGATGATGCGCAGTCTATGATCAGGCTTCTTTGCTACAGCAATGAGTTTGAACTGGAAGGATTAATTGCTACTTGCCTGGAAAGCAAGTTTATTAATCGCGGGTACCAACCTGTTAATGTTGACCTGATTCTAGAACGGGTAGAGGCGTATGGTCAGGTTTTTGATAATCTTAAGAAGCATGCTGAAGGATTCCCTTCTGCAGAATATCTTCTAGGCATTATCAAAAGCGGTACCCCCTCCCGAGATAAAATGGGGGAGGGCTTTGATTCTGAAGCTTCAGAGTGGATTATTCAATGTGTTGATAAGGATGATCCCCGTCCCCTTTGTATTAGCGTATGGGGCGGCGCAATTGATATTGCTCAGGCGGTATGGAAGGTGAAGAACACAAGGAGTAAAGAAGAGTTCGAACAGTTTATCTCAAAAATAAGGATATTTTCTATTGGGAAGCAGGATGTTGGTGTAGACAGCATCCTTAGTAATGCGCTGAATATTCACCTAGTGCTTACAGGCAACTCATCCGATCCGTTGAAACGCGCATATAGAGGCTTTTATGATGGAGGGGATGATGTTGGGGAGTTAACCTCATCTGATTGGATTGTACCTAATGTTCAGACAAATCATGGTCCACTGGGTGCGCTGTATCCACTTAAAACGAATACATTTAACGGGATTAATTGCTTAAAAGAAGGAGATACAATTTCATTTCTCTACTTTATGTCCGAAAGACAGGGACTTGGGAATCCTGCACATCCTGACTGGGGCTCTTGGGGAGGTAGGTATCAAAATAAATTTGCTAATGCATGGATGGACGCAGAGGATATGGTTACCCTGTCAAACGGTACGGAAACAAGCGCGAGAGCAACGGTTTTCCGTTGGAGAAGAGAACTTCAAAACGACTTTGCGGCAAGGATGGACTGGTGCGTGGCCGACACGTATACGAATGCAAATCACAATCCAATTGCGGTTGTGAACGGTAAGCTCCAAAGAACAGTATCCCCAGGAGAGATTGTGACTTTAGATGCTACAGGAAGCTATGATCCGGATGGCGACGAACTGTCCTATGAATGGATATATTATAAGGAAGCAGGAACCTATGGCGAGAATATAGATTTGATCAATTCAAATGAACAAATTGCAAGCTTTGTTGCTCCAGCCGTTACTTCACCTAAAATACTTCACTTCATATTAAAGGTAAAGGACAGCGGTTCTCCAATCCTGACGGGTTATAAACGGGTGATTGTGACAGTTGTGGGCAAGTGAGATATTCATATTGAATGCTATTTATAAAAGGAACCTTTTTAAAAAGGCTGTCGGTGTGGATGCTAAATGTGCGCTGACTATCACGAAGAAACCTGAAAGAATTTTGATTTCAGGTGCAAATTACAAAGTATTATGTGATTGCTTCGCAGCAAAGCAAAACCAGAAATACAGTTTCGCATATAAGGTGCAAATTTGAACATATAAAAGTATGGATTTGCACATAAAAGTACAAAATATCAAATTTACTGTTTTGGCTATTGAATGCTATATTGAGTACTATAATGCAACTGTAAATCTTAAATGCATTTGCAAAACACAAAAATTCATATTAAAAGATTAGGAGGAGATTTGTATTATGAAGATGGTAAAAAGAATGTCCAAACCTTTCACCAAAGTGGTTCTATTTGTACTTGTAATAGGACTGCTTGCAGGATGTACTGTTGTGAAAGAACCGAGCCAATCAAGTAACACAGTTGTGGATACCAGCAATGAGAAGGAAGAAGTCTTGACCTTTCCATTGGTTGAGCCTGTAACTCTTACTTATTGGGTTCCGCTGGCTGCGAAAAGTGGAAAATGGATAGCGCGTTATGAGGAAATGGGACAGTATATTGAGCTGGAAAAGAGAACCAATGTAAAAATTAGTTTCATACACCCCACCGCAGGTCAGACAAAAGAACAATTTAATCTGATGATTGCATCGGGGGAGTACCCAGATATTATCGATACGAATTTAAGTAATTATAAAGGTGGTCCCATGAATGCCATCAAGCAAAAAGTCTTTATGCCTTTAAATGATTTAATGCCAAAGTACACACCTAACCTGAGCAGACTTTATGAATTGTATCCTGAATTTGGCAAACTAGCCAAAACAGACGAGGGTGATTATTATCATTTTCCGATGATAAGGGCTCTTGATACCGGATTGACCTTTAACGGACCCTTTGTTCGTAAGGATTGGTTAGAAGATCTTGGGCTGGAGGAACCGGAGACAATAGATGATTGGACTATTATGTTAAAGGCCTTCAAGGATAAAAAGGGTGCAGAAGCACCAATCACTATGCTGTTGGATGTGTGGACAAAAAGCCATTCTTTTGTGAGTGCATATGGAGTAGGAGCAAGATGGTACCAGGATGATGGTGTGGCTAAGTATGGTCCTTATGAACCGAAATATAAAGGCTTTGTTGAACTATTTAACAAATGGTTTAAAGAAGATCTGCTGGATCCTGATTTTGCTGCACAAGATCTAGAGGCTGAGAAGGCCAAGCTGATTAGTGGAGTGGCTGGGGCCGGTCTTTCAGGAAATGGAACCATAGCAAGCAGTATATTAGCAGCAATGGTGCAAGATCCGAATACCAGATACGAGCTAAAAGGGGTACCCTATCCAGTACTGAACAAAGGGGATAAACCACGATTTGGGCACAAAGATTCACCTATGAGTGCTCTGGGAGCTGCAATCACCACCCAATGCAAAAATAAGGAAGTGGCTGCCCTATATCTGGATTACGCTTATGGAGAAGAAGGCAATTGGCTTACAGAATGGGGATTAGAAGGGATCACATATCTTATATCAGATGATGGAAGATTGATGGAATTTGAAGATGATGCTGTTCAGCAGGAAGCACAGCAAAGATTCTTCCGACGCGTTAGCAGTGGACCTGTCATGCGTGGACTTCTAAGAGGAAACGAAATTATTGATATGTTTGATCCTTCCATATATAAGGCGGGTGAACCTACCCGGGCAAGTACAAATCAGAAAGAGGCAGCTAAGTTGTGGATCGCAACCACTGATTTCTCACCAGTAATGCCTTTCGTATCATATACAGATGACGAAAGCACACGCATGGCGACCATAATGAATGATATTCAAACTCATGAAGGAGAAACGTTTTTGAAGTTTGTCATGGGTCAGAGACCTCTTGACCAATTTGACGATTATTTAAATGAATTGAAGAAGATGAACATGGAAGAAGCTATATCCATGCAACAAGCAGCTTTGGACAGATATAACTCACGATAAACTTTATGGCAGAGAAAGGTGATATGCCTTTCTCTGCTATTGATTCAGAGTGTTAAGTGAAGGCTACACCCAAAAGCGAAAGGGGCAAGGGTGCCCCCCAAGCTTTTATTAGGACAGAAAGGTGAATCAGCATGGGGAATTCTATTGTGGAAATGGGGTATAAAAAAGCCCAACCAGAAAATAACCGCAGGAAAGCTTTTTTTAATATGCTAAAAAAAGATATAATTAAGAATAAATATGTATACATCATGGCAATACCTGTGGTTGTCTATTATATCATTTTTGATTATTGGCCTATGTATGGTGTACAAATAGCATTTAAGGATTTCAACCCAACCGAGGGAATAATGGGGGGGGATTGGGTTGGATTTAAGCACTTTTTAAGCTTTTTTAATGGGCACTATTTTGGTCGCGTTGTGCGCAATACCCTTATTATCAACCTTTACGATTTGATATGGGGGTTTCCTGCACCTATTGCGCTGGCATTGCTCCTTAATGAGGTTTATAATAAGTCCTTTAAAAAATTAATACAAACAGTGATATATATGCCACATTTTATTTCCGGAATTGTAGTTGCCGGGATAATTATTAGCTTTTCAGCTAGGAATGGTTTCATAAATGACATTATAGAAATGTTTGGAGGAACGAGAGCAAATTTATTGATGCGCCCCGAGCTGTTCCGAACTATCTATACCGGCTCAAAAATCTGGCAGGGGGTAGGCTGGGGTACGATCGTATACCTTGCTGCTCTAAGTGGTGTAGATGTGCAGTTGTATGAAGCTTGTATTATTGATGGCGGCAACCGTTGGAAGCAGATGGCACACATCACACTGCCGAGTATCATGCCAACAATTGTGACGCTGCTCATTTTAAACATTGGTAAGCTGATGAGTGAAGGTGCTGGAAGAATTATTTTGATTTACAACCCTCTGACATATGAAACAGCTGATATCATCTCATCCTATGTCTACCGGAGAGGGCTTCAGGAATTTGATTATAGTTTTAGTACTGCAGTGAACTTACTCAGTACAGTTCTCAACTTTTTATTGTTAATTAGTGCGAACTGGATGAGCAGAAAAGTTAATGAGACCAGCCTGTGGTAGAAAGGAGGAGTGAACATGGTTTATTACAATACATTAGAGCAAAAGATATTTAATATAATCACTGCATTTATTTTAATAATTTTATCGTTAATAATAATATATCCAGTTGTGTATGTTCTCTTTGCGTCATTGAGTGATCCAGTAAAACTAATGAGCAATACTAAAGTTTTAGTAAAACCTCTAGGATTTAGCGTTGAGGCATATAAGTTGGTGTTTAAACATCCACTGCTCCTTAGTTCTTATAAAAATACGATTATTTATGTTGTGGTTGGTACATCCATCAACTTGTTCATGACAACACTGGGGGCTTATGTCCTTTCTAGGAGGGATGCATTTTTTAAGAAATATATTATGATTATGGTGGTCATTACCATGTTTTTCGGAGGGGGATTAATACCTAGCTGGCTTCTTGTCAAGAATCTTGGAATGCTTGATACGATGTGGGCACTGGTTATCCCAGGTGCAATCAGTGCATGGAATATGATCATTATGCGCACCGGATTTATGGCGCTACCCAGTAGTTTGGAAGAATCCGCTACCATAGATGGAGCAAATGACTTTGTGATCTTATGGAGAATTATATTACCTATGGCAAAACCAGTAATTGCAGTTATGGTTCTTTTTTATGGAGTAAGTCACTGGAATTCATGGTTTGGTGCCATGATCTACTTACGGAGCCGAGAAAAGTATCCTTTACAGCTGGTGTTGCGTGAAATTCTTGTGACACAAACAATGCGGGATATAGCACAAGACATAGATGCTGTAGATTTTATGCCAATAGAGCAGACAATAAAATATGCAACTATCGTAGTTGCTACAGTCCCAATTATGTGTGTATATCCTTTTTTACAGAAATATTTTGCCAAGGGAGTCTTAATAGGAGCATTAAAAGGATAATGAAATATTTTTATGATGTAAGTATCTGAAGATAATAATGTTATTATGCCTTATCAACGATCATTTTACATGAAACATTAGTAAATAGAGCCCGTAACATTTATTAAACCATGTTATGGGCTTTGTAAATATACAAAAAAGTGATGATTGTTCTAAATAAGAAAATGTTATAAGCTAAGCAATAAAGGGAGGATTTTGATGATCTATTACAAAGAGGCAAAAGATACTCTTTCTGCAATTGAAATGGATATAGGCGAGACCCTTGTTTTCAAGTTAAGAAACGGACAAGAACGCACAATGAAGCTTTTAGAGACGTCTGCATCCATTGTTGAAACTAACTTGGAGGATATAAAAGTAGAAAACCCGTCAGGCGGTACTATTTTAAGGTTTAATTGCAAGGTTAATTTTGATGGTCACCAAATGACGATGGAGAGGTATATAGGTACACAGGAAAGCTTTTATGTGCCTTATGTTATCAATGGAATGCGGTTATGGTTTGATGGAGTCTCGGATATATTTAATTTGGCGAATGAAACTCATGGATCATGCAAGCCAAAGAAAAAAGCTCGTTTTGCCTTTAACGATGTGTTGGATCCTATTTGTCCCGAGGAAATGAAAGATTGGTGTCCAAATGATGAGAATTTTATTTCTATTGGAGATTCTTACAATGGAGAGGACTGCTGGATGGGCTTATATTTTGGTTCATCCTGTCATGGAGGGCTGGACATAAATCATCCCCAAGGCACTCCTTTATGGGTGCCATTTGACATTGACTACCAGTATCTTTTTAATTCGCTGGAAGCAGGAGATAACAATAACAGATGGAGAGGAATCAAAAGATGGGCGGATGGCAGCCTATGGACGATTCAAGTACATCATCTTATAAAAATGCTTGTTCCTCAGCATACTCCGCTTGAGGCAGGCACCCATTTTGCGGAAGCTGCGGGAGTACGTGTAGGCAGCCATGAGCATTCTCATTTTGTGTTTAAAATAACTGAAGGTATGAATGAAATCTTACTGGATCCATGGATTCTATTCTGGGAAATATTTGAGAACAAAAAGAAAAGAAAAGGTGATATTCGTGCAGTGATTGAACCTTTACATCCTGGGAAAACAGGAAGACCTGTTTTTTTCTCCAGTGCAGGAAGCAAACATGGAAAAAGTGGGACAAAGATTAAATATCATTGGACTTTTGGAGATGGAGGATATTCCGCCAAAGAAAACCCGATCTATACATACGCCAAACCGGGAATTTATCCAGTTACACTCTTAGTAGATGATGGCACACAAAAGGCTTCAGTTACACAGCATGTTACTATAGATGGTAGAAATATTACAGCACCTTCCTTTGTATTGATGTCCAAAGATGAAACCAGCTTCAGAGCAAGACCCTTGGAAATGCTGGATACATACGGCTTGGAGCCTGATTACTTACCTCATACTATTTACTTTACTGCCCGGCAGAGTAGACCTGTACCGGATGCGAAAGAGGTGAAAATTTTAAATTTAGGATCCAGAGCATTATGTAATGCTAGCTTGAAAGTTTACTTTAGCTGCAAAAACCAATGTAACTGGTTAGATACAGAATTGATTTTAGATGATGGGGTACAAATAATTAGAGTTGCTGTGAACGGTACAGGTTTGAAGCAGGGAATTTACATTGCACATGTTATGGTTGATGTGCCCGGTGCTATGAACTCTCCACAAGTTTTTAATGTTGTTATGGAAATTCCTGTTTACCCACCAAGAACCAATGTAATTGTTGGCAGCAAGGACAAAGGTTTTTATAATACACAATACTTCTGGGTTGGTCATCACTATTGTAACTGGTCGGGTGGGAAAAGAGGATACAGAGGATTTTATCTTACAAACGGCCGTCGCCCAAAGGATGGAGAGTTTGTAAGGTTTACGCCAGATCTTAAGGAAGGTAAATATGAAATTTATTTGAGTGAAGACTCTCCTTTTTCTTCACCTTCTTTGATACCTCTTAGAGTTCATTCGGCAGATGGGGATGATTATTTATATGTTGATCCTTCAAAATCACTTTTTGTTGGTGAATATAGGTTTAATGAAGGCTGTGATGGTTTTGTTGAGATCCATGCAAAAGATAGTAAAGGACAAATTATTGCAGATGCGTTGATATTTAGATGTATTATATAATTATTATTATGATTGCTCCCTAGTAAGTTAGAAAGTAACTTTCTGCGAGATAATCATATTTCAGGTGGGACAGCAATAAAAATAGAACATTAAAATGCAGAGATGTCAAATTCGCCGTTATTTTACAAAAAGTAATGCGCTCTTATTTACAGGGGGGATTCAAAAATGTTGAAAAATATGAAAAAATATGATGTTATTGTTGCAGGGGGAGGTCTCTCTGGAGTTGCTGCAGCCATTGCTGTTGCCAGAGAAGGAGCCGATGTACTGATAATTGAAAAAAACGGATATCTTGGAGGGATGGCAACAGCAGGGCTTGTAAACCCATTTATGCCCTATACAACAAGGATTGATCGACGGCAGCGCGATTGGAATAATGAAGCGAACCAAGGTGTTTTTAAGAGAATTCTAATAGAATTAGATAACTTAGGCGGATTACATGAAAATAGGGAGACATTTAATGAGGAGATACTGAAGCTAATATTGGATCGCTTAATTCGTCAGTATAAAATTGATATACTTTTTCATTCTTTTGTATCCGGAGTAGCTAAAAAAGAAGGAACGATAAAATCTGTCAGTATAACTAACAAGTCGGGAATAGAGGAATTAGAGGCTAGGTATTTTGTGGATGCCACGGGAGATGCTGATGTAGCTGCGCTTGCAGGAGCAGAATATAAAATGGGTCGCAGCAAAGATGGCAAATGTCAACCTATGACACTATGTTTCAGGTTGGCAGATGTTGATATGTCAAAATACAATAATAACAGAAAAGTCATTAATAAAAAGTATGTTGAAATGCAGAGCAAAGGTTTGATAAAAAATACTAGACAGAATGTGCTGACTTTTAAACATATGGCAGATAATGTAGTACATTTTAATTCTACCAGAATCATTGGAAAGTCTGGTGTTTCTGCCAAAGAGCTTACTGAAGCTGAGATAGAAGGCAGAGAACAAATGTATGAATTGTATCACTTTTTGAAGGAGAATATTGAAGGGTTTGAAAACTGCAAACTACTAATGTCTGCATCGCAAATTGGAGTTAGGGAGAGTAGACGCATAGTTGGTGAATATCTGCTTACAGAAAAGGATTTGTTGTCAGCTGTAAAGTTCGAAGATTCAATTGCAAGAGGCACATATGAAATAGATATTCACAACCCGGATGGTTCAGGAACTATACTTATGGATATCCCATTTGGAGACTATTATACAATTCCATACCGTTCTCTCCTTCCTAAAGGTTTTAATAATCTTATTGTAGTTGGTAGACCAATATCTTCAACTCATGAAGCACATGCATCATATCGAATTATGCCAATATGTACATCAATTGGAGAAGGAGCGGGAGCAGCTTTATCCATAGCTGTCCGAGAAGATATCAGTATCAATAAAGTAGATATTAAGCAAATTCATAATGTGCTGGATAAATATGGTGCACTGTATTAAATAGTGGCTAGATTATTTTAAGCCAGCAGTAAACAGCTTTAAATATGGCGGTTGACGCTAGTGTTCCACTTTTTCATTGAAAGTGGTATACTTAGAGCAGAAAAAACAATAAGGAGATAAAAAAATGATTAATAACATGTATGCAGATTATTATGTAAATACTTTGAGCGAAAATGAACGCAAGTTCTCATTCAAAGCAAATAACCCCCATGAGGTAAAAGAATGGCAGGATGAGTTTCGTCAAGAGCTGATGGAAATATTGGGAATTCCCAAGATAATAGCAAGAGGAATCTGCCAGCTTAATCCAGTGTGTATTAATACTGTTAAACTTGATGATCATATCCGCGAGGAGTGGGAAATAACTTCAGAGCCAGGTTACCGGATTCCATTCTATGTTCTGAAGCCTCTGGAACAAAAAGAACCACTACCCCTTGTCATTGCCGTACACGGTCATGGGAAGTATGCTAAAGATACATATGTCGGAATTTTACATAATGAAGAAGATCGTATACAAACAGTGCGAGGAGAACGTGATATTGCCCTTCAGGCTGTTCGTGAAGGCTATATTGCAATAGCTCCAGATCAAAGAGGATTTGCCAAGACTAGATCTCAAAAGGATATTGAAGAAGATAATAAAACCTCCTGCAGGACCATGCAAATGCATGCACTGCTTTTTGGGAGGACTTTGATTGGTGAACGTGCATATGATATATCCCGAATAATAGATTATGCAGCTACCCGCACCGACATTGACAGCGAAAAGATCGTTGTTACCGGTAACTCAGGAGGTGGAACTACTACACTATTTGCAGCAGCAGTAGACACCCGAATAAGTGTTGCCATTCCCAGCTGTTACTTTTGTACTTTTGAGGGTTCTATCGGTTCCATGTGGCATTGCATGTGCAATTACGTTCCGGGTATTATGACCTTGGGCGAAATGTATGATGTCGCAGGGCTTGTTGCTCCCCGTCCTTTCCTTGCTGTAGCTGGTAGACAAGATCACATTTTTCCGATTACTGCAACTGAAAAGGCTTTTGAGGAACTGTGTAAAGTGTATAAAGCTGCAGGCTTTCCAAAAAGATGTGAGCTATATGTAGGAGAAGGCGGTCACAGATATTACAAAGCAAGGGTATGGCCTTTTGTTAAGGAGTGGCTGGGGGTTTAGTAAAGGGTCTGAATAGTAACCCGTGCTATGCTAATATGATGTTTGGAGTTTTCACTTTATTGACACCAATAAGTTAAAGTGGTACTATATAATTAATGCACACGTTAACAATAAGGGTGGATATTAATGAGTTATACAATAAAAGATATAGCGAGGTTGGCAAAGGTTTCTCATACTACTGTTTCGAGAGCATTAAATGACAGCCCTCATATCAATCCTGAAACAAAAAATAGAATAAAAGAGCTGGCTGACAAGCTGAATTATGTTCCCAACTATTCTGCTAAGAGCCTCGTGCTGGATAAAAGCTATAATATTGGTTTTTTTGCTTCAAAAAGTATTGAAAACATGCCTTCCTCCTTTGCCCATGAAGTGCTTGACGGCATTAGCTCTGTGATAGGTGACACATATAACATCGTTTTTAAGAAATTTGACAACGTTAAGGACATTCAAAAGAGTGTGAATAAAAGGAAATACGATGGTGCTATTTTCTTAAGCATAGATATTTCGGATATTAGGTTTATCAATCAATTAGATTTGCTTGAAGTTCCCCTGGTTGTTTTAAACAGGGATATGGAAAACAAAGATATGTATTATGTTTACGTAGATGAATATCTAAGTGCTTTTAAAGCGGTAGATTACCTTATTAAAAGCGGACATAAAAAGATAGCAAAAATAATAGGACCTGAGGAATTTATTACATCAAAACAAAGATATAAAGGGTATATTGATGCTTTAAGAAAGCACAAAATAGATGTTTCTGGTAATTATAGCATTCAAGGTAGCTTCACACCGGAGAGTGGCTTTAGAGCAATGGAACAGCTATTAAAGCTCCAAGATAGACCGACAGCTGTTTTTTCATCTAACGATCTTATGGCAGTTGGTGCTTTAAAAGCGTGCAGCAGTTATGGAGTAAGAGTTCCTGAAGATGTATCTATTGTGGGCTTTGATGATATGGATTTTTCCCAGTACCTGATTCCTTCTTTGACAACTATAAGAAAATCAAGGAAAACTATGGGCAGCAAAGGAGCTATGATGCTTCTTGACCGCCTTAATAAGAAAGAAATGACTGAGAGGTTTTGTAAGCTTGAAGCAGATCTGGTTCTTCGAGAATCATCCATGGGGATTTGAAGTGTAGTTTTGTGAGAGTTTTGATATAAAATAAAAAGAATAATATGATTGCTCCCCAGTAATTTGCAAAACAACTTATCACAGCAGCTAGCCTGTAGCACAAAGTTGTCCTGTGAATATCTGGGATATGTTCATATAATAAATTTTTAATTAAAGTGTTAACGTTAACAAAGGGGGGTTAATATGAACAAGCATCTTGATTTTAACCACAAAGAGCTTTTTAGCTCTTATATGAAGCTGGTAGATGTGCCAAGGCTTTCTGCAGAGGCTACCGCTGATCTGGCACTGTATGGGAAAAAGTTGGGTCTTGTAAATGGGTCAGCATGGATACAGCTTTGGAGCTATTATTTTGGACGCGTTTACCTACCAGGGGTAAAACTGATTAATGTAGGTAATGAAGCTATACAGCTAAATTTTATGAAAGCACATTCTGAAGGAAGAGAATGTCCGCCAATGAGAAACATTGAACTGTTTTCCCAATATGCCAGGGATCTTGTGGAATTGGTAGGAGTGGATGCCATTCTAGTGACCTGCTCTACCATGAACAGAAGCTTGCCTTTTGTTAAAAAAGCAGTAGCTGAGTATGGAACTCCAGTTGTACAGATTGATGAGCCAATGATGGAAAGTGCAGTTGAAAAAGGTGGCAGGGCACTTATTATTGCTACCCACGGACCTACGGTCAAAAGCACGCAGCAGCTCCTAGAAGAAACAGCAGCCTCAATGGGAAAAGGCAGCAATCTTGAATATGCCGGTGCGACGGTGGAAGAGGCTTTTCATCTTTTGGGAGAGGGCAAAATCCAAGAGCATAACGAATTGATTGCGGATACTATAAGGAAAGAACAAAGTAAAATGAAGATCGACCAGGTTGTACTTGCGCAATTGTCAATGAGCGTGTTTGGTTTTACTTATCCTGATGCTGAGGAAAGCTTTGGTATACCTGTTTTGACAAGCGGTCATGAAGGGTTCAAAAAAATCAAGGATATTTTCATTGCAAAAAATGCTCAGCAAAGCTTTTAATGGAGGAAGGGACATGAATTATTTAAAGGAAAATGATATAAAAAAGTTGGAAGATATGGCTTATGAGATAAGAAAGCTTACTGTGGAGATGACTGCCTGCAGCCAGTGGGGGCATGTTGGAGGGTCTTTCTCGTTGGCAGAGATACTATCAACTATGTATTTTAAGGTTTTGAGAGTAGAACCTAAACAGCCTAAAAAAAGAGACAGGGATTATGTGGTTCTTTCTAAAGCGCATTGTTCTCCGGCATTGTATGCAACCCTAGCACTTAGAGGATTTTTCCCAGTGGAAAAGTTATATGATTACTGTAAACTTGGGGGATTGGAAGGACATCTTGATATGCTGGAAACTCCAGGATTGGAGGCATCAGGAGGTTCGCTGGGCATAGGGCTTTCCTATTCGGTAGGAATTGCTTATGGCTTAAAGTTAAAAGAGGGCTTTGCTCAAAGAGTATACTGCATACTGGGCGATGGAGAGCTATCTGAGGGTCAGATATGGGAGGCTGCAATGTCAGCAGGGCATTATAAGCTGGATAACCTTATTGCAGTTGTTGATTACAACAAGGTAATGGCAAAGGGATTTGTAAGCGACGAAATGGGTCAGGAGCCTATGGCAGACAGGTGGAGATCCTTTGGCTGGAAAGTGATAGAGGTTGACGGACACGATGTTGCTGATCTTTACAGAGCTTTTTACAGAGCTAAATACATAGAGGTAAACGGTAAACCGATTTGTATTATTGCACACACTGTAAAAGGAAGAGGAGTAGAGCAATGTGAGTTTAACTACAACTGGCATACTCACGCACCTTCAGTAGAGAAGGCAGAAGAGTTTTTAAAAGAGCTTGCAAAAAGATATGGCAAACCCTATGAAGGAATAAAAAGACCGCCGGTGAAAGTGGATGATGGCAGTCTGGCTGCGGTAATAGGAGGTAGAGCATAATGAATTTTTATAATAAAAATCTACGTGAAGTGTTTGGTGAGACGCTGGTTGAGCTAGGCGAAAAATATGACAGAGTAATGGTGGTTGATGCAGATCTTCATACATCCACACGAACTTCTCTTTTTAAGGAGCGTTTCCCCAAAAGGTTTTTGCAGTGCGGAATTGCTGAAGCAAATATGTTTGGTGTTGCAGCAGGTTTGGCACATATGGGATTTGTACCATTTCCGTCTACCTTTGCCGCCTTTGCTGCAAGGAAAGCACTGGATCAGGTTTATATGAATATCTGCTGCCAAAAGCTAAATGTAAAAATTCCTGGTTCGTACACAGGTATGACAGCCACCGAATGCGGTCCATCCCACAATGCAGGTGAGGATTTGGCTGTAATGAGGGCCATGCCATTTATGAGAGTCATAGCCCCAGGAGATAATGTAGAGCTAAGAAGTGTTATGCATAAAATAATGGAATATGAAGGACCTGTATACTTCAGGGTTCCTAAAGCAGAGGCACCGGTATTGTTTGGCACCGATTACGGGTTCGAATGGGGAAAAGGAATTGTAATTAAAGAAGGAAAGGATATAACCCTGATGGGAACCGGGATAATGACGGGCATATGCATACGAGCAGCTGAGCTTTTAGATAGTGAAAAAATTAGTGCAAAAGTTGTTCACATGCCATCGGTAAAACCAATAGATGAAGAGCTGATTGTAAAAAGTGCGAAACAGACTGGTTGCATTATGACAATTGAAAATGGTCGTATTATTGGGGGCTTTGGGAGCGCGGTTTCAGAAGTGCTGACCAAAGAATATCCAGTGCTCCTGGATATGATGGGTATCGGAGATACAACCATTAAAAGTGCCCCATTAAGTGACCTGATGAGGGCTTATGATCTGACTCCTTCTAAAATGGCAGAAAGGGCAATAGACCTCATTAAAAGAAAGTGAGTAGAGCTCACCGGGTTTTCTATCAAAATAAAGTCAATTGTTCTTTATACTACACAAACATCATTACCCAAAGTTAATAATGTTGATAAAGGAAATATACACAATAACTCATTCGCGTAATGTGTATGGAAAGGGTGGCTGCCTGCATGAATAAAGTTCTAAAAGAAGCGGTGTTCAAAGAATACAGTACAGTCTTTGATATTAAGAAAATCGAAAGCGAGTATGATAAAGCGATTAAGAATAATAACAGGAAAATAGTGGTGCTTGACGATGATCCCACGGGAGTACAGACTATACATGATATACCTGTATACACCGATTGGGAGTTTGCCACAATAGAATCCGGATTTAACGACCCCTCTTCTATGTTTTTCATTCTGACAAACTCAAGAAGTTTTACATCTAAAGAGACTGTCCGGGTGCATAGAGAAATTGCACAAAATATTTACAAGGCATCTAAAATACTTGGTAAAGACTTTATAATCATAAGTCGCAGCGATTCCACATTAAGAGGACACTATCCCCTTGAGACTAAAGTTTTGAAAGACACCCTTGAGGAGATTTCTGATATCAGTATAGACGCAGAGGTGGTATTTCCTTTCTTTAAAGAAGGAGGCCGCTTTACTATAGGGAACATTCATTATGTGCAGGAAAATGAATACCTAGTGCCGGCAAGTGAAACAGAGTTTGCCAAAGATAAGACCTTTGGATATAAAAATTCCCATCTTGGAAAATGGATCGAAGAGAAAACCGAAGGACGTTTTTTGGAAAAAGAGACTCAATATATCAGTCTAGAAGATTTAAGAAAAGCTGATTTAGATGGTATAGCCGCACAGCTTATGATCGCAAAGGATTTTAGCAAGATAGTGGTAAACGCAATAGATTATGTCGATGTAAAGGTATTCACCATTGCTTTGCTAAAGGCATTAGATCAAGGCAAAAGATTTATTTTCAGAACAGCGGCTTCTTTCACAAAGGTAATTGGAGGAGTAACAGATAAGGCACTGCTCACAAGACAAGATCTTATAAAGGATAGAAGAAGCAATGGTGGAATCATTATTATTGGATCCCATGTAAAAAAGACAACCGAACAGCTTGAAGAACTAAAATCGTTGGAAATGGTTCGATTTGTTGAGTTTAACCAGCATCTTATTGTAAACCCTAATGAAATTGAAATGGAAGTTTGGCGAGTTGTTGATATATGTGACGAATGTATTGGAGAAGGGAAAACGGTTGCGGTTTATACCAGAAGAGACAGGCTTGACTTTAATACAGGAAACAGTGAGGATGAATTGAAGCTTGCAGTTAAAATATCCCACTCCATAGCAAGTATTATACATAAACTAAAGAAAAAACCGGCATTTGTTATTGCTAAGGGAGGAATTACCTCAAGTGATGTAGCTACGATAGGCTTAGAGATTAAGAAAGCTGTAGTGGCAGGTCAAATCAAAGAGGGGATACCGGTATGGATAACAGGTGATGAAAGCAGATTCCCGGGGATACCGTACATAATTTTTCCCGGTAATGTTGGTACAAGGAAAACACTTAAAGAAGTAGTTGAGATTTTAAGTAATTTTCCATAGCGAACAAGAAAGGTTATGAGCGAAGCGAATTTTCTAAAAAAAAGTGCAAATCAGTGCAAATCAGTGAAATAAATGGTTTAGGTCGAAATTTATTTAGAATTTTTGACACTACACGGAATGATAACAGGGAGGAACTTATGAAAGTCAGTGATAATGGAAGATATCTTGTTGATGGGAATAACAAACCTTTTTTCTATCTAGCGGATACTGCATGGAAGCTATTCTATGAACCAAGCCGCAAAGAGGCTTTAGAATATCTCATGAATCGAAAGGAAAAAGGTTTTACTGTAATCATGCCTTGTGTGCTTGGGGAATGCAAAAAGGATACCAATGAAAGGTTTTGCAATTACTATGGGCATGAACCTCTGAAGAACATGGATCCAAAACAACCTAATGAAGCATTCTTTGAAAATGTTGACTATATTATTGACAAAGCAAACAAGATCGGATTATGTATAGCCCTGCTGCCAACCTGGGGTGAATTTGTCGGACCCCTTTTGTGGGGAAAGGGACCGGAAATATTCGATGTGGAAAATGCCCGCATATATGGTGAATTCATAGGTAGACGCTATAAAAATAGTAATATCATATGGGTTATAGGCGGCGACAGAAATCCGAAGGAAGAAAAACATCTTGAAATATGGAGAGCTATGGCTAAAGGAATCAAAGCTGGTGATGGTGAAAAGAACCTTATGACCTTCCACCCTACAGCTGTGCATAGCTCATCCCAATGGCTGCATGAAGAACCTTGGCTTGATTTTAATATGATGCAGACAGGTACAAGATTTGACCTTGACAATTATAACCTGATATTAAAGGACTATAATAAAGTTCCTATAAAGCCAACTTTGGAAGGGGAAGCAAGATATGAACATAGTCATGAGTTTTTCTATAGAAAACCACCTACCGGAAGGCATGTGACTGCCCATCAGGTAAGAAAAGCTGCATACAATGCTGTTTTAAGCGGGGCTATGGGACACACCTATGGTTGCAGGGATGTCTGGAGCTACAATGTACCTTCAGATGAGGTGCCTACTAGGGATGTGTGCTTGCACTGGAAAAAAGCTATGGATCTGCCCGGAGCATTTAATATGGGACATTTAAAAAAGCTGATGCTTGACTATCCATTTTGCAAGCTTGTGCCCGATCAGGAAAAAGTATTGGTGGTACATGGTAGTGAAGAAGGTACTTGCTATATTCCTGCTGCAATATCAGTAGATAAGGATTTTGCTCTTGTATATATACCTGAAAATCAGCCTGTTTATATAAATATGAGTGTTTTTAAGGGGGAATACATCTGCACCCTATGGTATAATCCAAGAAAGGGTGTATATATTCCCGGCAAGTGCTTTAGCAGCACTAGTTCTTTTGTAGAATTCACCCCTCCTGGAGATGATATTGAGCCTGATTATGTACTTGTGTTGAAGGTAAAATGATACATATGGCAAAAGCATATCACATATGTTGTAGACTCTGGTAAATGCAACCTGAATTCCACATCAAACCTGAATTCAGCATTAAATTAGCGCAGACAAGTTTCTGCAGATTTTAAGATATCATCGGTTGCATTGAAGCAGATAATATCGATTTTTATTCCTTTATAAGAACCTTTGTAAATCTTGCTTTGCCCCCTGTTGTAATCACAGTAATATTTGTAAGTTGGTTAAAAACCTTTTTGAGCTAGGTGCTTTTTAAGTTTGCCCATAATGCAGGTTCTGATGAATGAGAGCGCAAGGAGAAAATTAACGATTAGCAATAAAACGAACGATGAACAAAAAGACTGGTTACGCTTTTCCTATCGGCTGCAGATATGGTGGACGCTCTGCTTTTTGTTGATAACAAGAAAAATTCTGACGATTTCGGAAAAAATGAGGGATTTACTATCACTGAGGTTTTTTCTATACTTATTAAAGTAAACTGTGCGTTGATCTTGTCAATGCTCTTAAGTATTTATTATGCGATTATGTAATGCCTTTAATTATTGCAATATGCTTTTTGAAATACAAAACGCTTCTAGTGGATGTCGAAAGCCGTATTGCTTAGAATTAGCAAGTTGCATATATTACGGGGAGGAGAAAATTAGTGTCAGACAAAAAGTTTTTATCCGGTCATAAGCAGCTGGAAGAAAAAATTACTGAGTGGAAATGCATAGCCGGCAAAAACATGAAGGTGAATTTCGTCACCCAATACACAGGACAAAGGGTATATGCAATAACTATTTCGGATTTTTCATTTTGCAGCCATGATAAAAAAGTGCTGTATATTTCTCAACCGCATGCTCATGAACCTGCCGGAACTGCGGGTATGATAGATGTGATTGAGCAGCTTCTAACAGGAAAAGACACATCCGGTAATACTGCAAATATTGATATAGAAAAAACCTTGAAAAATACCGTGCTTACCTTCAACCCTATCGGCAACCCTCAAGGCAGAGATCGGTCGCCTGTTCCGTTTTTTGATGGAACCATATATAAAGACAATGAATTTTACTGCATAATGTACGGAGAAGATCCTGAAAACCCGGGGAAAAGATGGAAACGGGTCGATTTATGGGATGTACGTGAGGAAAAAAGCTATCCCGAATTCATTGGGATTGGTTATGAGCAATTAGACGAGTATAGATATGCTGAGCCTAACCGCTACAATCTTTCATCTCATATGAAGCTGTTTTACATGCATCATAGTGAATATAACTATAAATACTGGCTGGATCTTCATCAGACAGAGTTTAAAAACTCAAACTATAATGCTATGGTGTATCTTCCGTCTTTGAGTTCATTCTCACCCATAACCGAGGCCGGGAATTATAAGTGGGCCGGAAAGATTACCAGTGCCTGGCTGCGTATGGGAATTAACCCAAAGGATCCTGCGCCTCTTAATGCAACGGGACAGCAAGCCGAGTATTTTAAAGCAATTTTTGGGGGGCTCAATAAATCAATGCACACACTGTTGATTGAGGTAAAGAACAACACTTTGGATTTTCCGCCTCTTTTGCAGATGGAGGCACATGTGTCAGCCATAAAAACAAGTATCAATATGCTTCTGACAGGTGGATTAGAGAGGTAAGAGCAGCTTGATAAAAAAGCAGGCGGGATGTGTGTAAACGCTCATTGAATTAAGCTATTTCGCAGAAAATTAATTGAAGCAAGTATGTTCTGACAATAAACTGCATGAGATTGCAGGGAGGAGACAATGTTGAAAGAAACTTTAAGAAAAAAATTAATTATTATATGTCTTATTACAGTTGCATGTACTACCCTTGTTAATGCGGCTGGCGATGTTCCGCTCAGAGAAAAGTATACCTATGGGTCAGGCGGCACAGGTGAGGAATATTCACGATGGATGGATTATACCTATTATTCATCATTTGTTGATGAGTATAAGCTGAAGGGCTATAAGGGTGTGGACGGAAGCGGTGTTGTTGTATCTGCGGCGAAAACAAAAGTATCTGCGCAAAGCAGTTTAAATTTAAAAAATGGAATAGGCGGGAAAAGTGGATCTGTATATTTGTGGGAAGAAAACGATACATGGGCAGAGTGGGAATTTAATGTAACAGCTGAAGGGCTTTACGAATTAGAGGTAGAATATTATATGCTGCCCGGCTCAGGTAATGATGCGGTGCGCTCTTTGAAAGTAGATGGTGAAATCCCTTTTGCTGAAGCGAATAATATTGTTTTCAACAGAATGTGGAAGGATGCAGGGGAGCCTATCATCAATAGTCTTGGCGATGAAGCGCGTCCGGGTCAGGAAGAGGTGCTTGGCTGGAGGAAGATAAGCTTAACCGATAGTTCAGGCTTTTATTCATCTCCCTTTCAGTTCTACTTAGAACCGGGTAAGCATACTATTCGCATGGAATTTATAGATCAGACCATGGCGATTTCGAAGGTGGCACTGGTTTCTGCAAGTGAGCTTATAACATATAAACAGCTCAGCGAACAATATTTGAAAGAAGGTTACAAGAATTCAGGGAGTACTGTCGAATTTCAAGCAGAGACTGTCGCAATCGAAAAAAGCGATCCCACTATCCGCAGAGAGAGTGATGGGGATCCTGCAGTGCAGCCTGTTTCATATATAAATCGAAAGCTGAATGTAATCGGAGGTTTCCGATGGAGAAGGGGTAATCAATCTATAACATGGAAGATTACCGTCCCGGAGGATGGATTATATAAAATTGCTTTTCGCGTAAAGCAGTCATGGAACGACGGATTACCGTCATACCGCCAGATTTCCATTGACGGAAAGGTACCTTTTAAAGAATTTGAAAGCTATCGTTTTGTCTATGACAGAGATTGGAGAACCGAAGTAATAAAGGATGATGAGGGTGAACCGTACCTTATTTATCTTGAGAAAGGTGACCATACCTTTACAATGACGGTAAAAATGGGTGACCTTACACAGGTAATACATTCTCTGAATGATGATATAATTCTGTTATCTGATATGCTGCGTAATATTATTAAGGTAACTGGCAGCAACCCCGACCCTAATTACGACTACGAGCTTTTTAAGGTAATACCGGCATTGAAAAGCAATATGCAAGCTTTGATGGACAGTCTGCAGAAAAAGTATGATCTTTTGGAGAATATATCAGGGAAGCTCCCGGCTATGGCAAACAACTTCCTTACTATTAAAAGCCAGCTTAAGGATATGATAAATGATCCTTTCACAATTGCACGAAAAATGAATGACCTGAACAGCGCACAGACAAGCCTCGGTGCGTGGTATCTCAGTATGCAGAATCAGCCGCTTTTAGTTGACTATATTAAGGTTGGAGCACCCGAAGAGCCTTGGAAGAATGAGCGGTCCGGTGTTTTTCAGAAGATACGTTTCACCATTGCCAACTTTCTAGCATCTTTTAAAAAGGATTATGACAATATAGGCGGTATATTAAAAGATAATACTGAGGTTAAAGCTTCCATTGACGTATGGATTGCCCGCGGAACAGAGTGGGCTGAGCTTATAAAGGAATTGGCGGATGAAGAATTTACTCCCCAAACAGGAACTATGGTAAATATCAATGTGCTTCCGGCTGCCCAACTTGCATCAGGCCACATTAATGCTTTGATGCTTTCGGTTACATCAGGCCGTGCGCCTGATGTGGGAATGGGTGTTGACGCAACGCTGCCTGTAGAGTTTGCTATAAGGGATGCGGCAGTAGATTTGTCAAAATTTGACAGCTATCCGGAGGTAGAGAAACGCTTCTTGAAAAACATTATTATACCCTATCAATATGGAGGAGGAACCTATGCGCTTCCGGAGACAATGGATTTTCAAGTGCTGTTTTATCGAAAAGACATCGTTGAAGAATTAGGAATAATGATACCGGAGACATGGGATGAGCTGTATAGCTTTGTGCTTCCTGCGCTTTACCAAAATGGACTTCAATTTGCACTAAGCAACAGTGGTACCTCCACACATTACCAACAGGAATTTGCACAGTTTCTGTTTCAGCACGGAGGTGAGTTCTATACCGAAGACGGGCTTAAAACAGCTCTTAATTCTGGAGAGGCTTTCTTGGCGCTTAAAGAATATACCGACCTTTATACAAGCTATGGTATCCCGGTATCTGCTGAATTGTTTAACCGTATGAGGTCGGGAGAGGTGCCTATGGGAATAGGTGATTACAGAATATATATGCAGCTATCGGTAGCTGCACCGGAGCTTACCGGCAGATGGGGCATTGCACCCATTCCAGGCACTAAAATGCCTGACGGAACAATCAATAGATCGTGCGGAGGGCTTGCAAGACAAAGCAACATTATTTTAAATCAATCAGAGCATCAACAAGAAGCGTGGGAGTTTCTTGAATGGTGGAGCAGCACAGCTGTGCAGACAAAATTTGCTCATGAGCTGGAAGCGCTGATCGGTGTAGAAGCCCGATGGAATTCTGCTAATGTAGAAGCATTTTCAAACCTTGATTGGAAGAAAGACGACCTTAAGGTAATCCAAGAGCAGTGGAAATGGGCGAAAGAAATACCGGTTGTTCTTGGAGGATATTTTACATCTAGACATGTTCAAAACGCTTGGAACAGAGTTGTTATCGGTGGACAAAATGTAAAGGATGCTCTGGAAGAGGCAGTTAAGGATATCAACAGGGAGTTGCGAATGAAGCAGGAAGAGTTTGGTGTATTCAGAGACGAGAAATAACGGAGGGAAAATATGGGTAAGAGCATCTCAATATTTTTTAAAAAACATGGAACCGGATATCTTTTTATGCTTCCGTTTCTAATATTATTTACAATATTTATTATTGTTCCTGTTTTTGTAGCATTAGGAACAAGCTTTACAAATTATAACATGCTGCAGACGGCGCAATGGATTGGGTTGAACAATTATAAGCTGCTGTTTCTGGATGACAGGATTTTTCTGACGGCATTGGCCAATACATTGGTATTTGCCTGTATAACAGGTCCGATTGGTTATATCATGTCCTTTGCTTCGGCATGGGTAATTAACCAGCTAAAATTGAGGAGGGCATTTGCTCTGGCTTTTTATGCGCCTTCCATAACCAGTTCAATAGCAATGACAGTAGTATGGTTGTACTTTTTTTCATCGGACAGATATGGATTGATTAATAATGTACTTATTAATTTAGGGCTTATAGATAGCCCAATTCTTTGGAATAAGGATCCAAACTATATTATGCCTGTAATCATCATAATTTCGGTATGGATGAGTATGGGTACTGGTTTTTTAGTTTTCTTAGCAGGGCTTCAGAATATTAACAGAGTTTACTACGAAGCTGCTGCAATTGATGGGGTAAAAAACAAATTCCAAGAGTTATATTATGTTACTTTACCTCAAATGAAGCCGCAGCTTCTTTTTGGTGCTATAAATTCTATTGTGAGCTCCTTTTCTGTTTTTGATATTGCCGTTTCGGTCGCGGGTATGCCCAGCCCTAATTATGCCGGACATACCATTGTTGCTCATCTTTATGATTACGCATTTATTCGTTTTCAAATGGGCTATGCATCTGCAATAGCTATGGTTCTCTTTCTGATGACGTATATTTTGGGGCAGGTAGTTATGAAAATGTTATTAACAAAAGAGGAATAAAGAAAGGAGAAAGGCCTGTGAATACTAGTATTGACATAAAAACACGAAGTATAGGGAAAATATCACTTAAAAAAATAAAAAAAATCACACCTGGTTGGCTTTTACTCTATACCTTTATGGTGTTATTAGTCGGATTTACCGCGCTGCCGTTGATCTACATGATCAGCACCGCCTTTAAGCCGATAGATGAGTTGTTTCTCTTTCCGCCAAGGTATTTTGTGAAAAGACCGACCCTTCAGAATTTTTATGACCTTGTGATAACGTTGGGAAGCTCTACCGTACCTTTTTTAAGGTATGTTTTTAACAGCATATATACTACAGCTATTACGGTATTTCTGACAGTTATTGTGTCATCGCTTGGCGCATATGGACTTGTAAAGCACAAGCCCCCCGGATCTAAAGTGCTGTTTAAATTTATAATAGCTGCCTTGATGTTTTCACCCCATGTATGTCAGATTCCACGATACATGGTAGTAAACAGTATGGGGCTTATTAACAGCCACTGGGCGCTTATAGTTACAAATATTGCTGTAGCGTACAACTTTTTTTTGATGAAGCAATTTACTGAGCAATTTCCTAATGAGCTTTTAGAAGCGGCTCGAATAGATGGGGCAAATGAATGGAGGACCTTTTGGAAAATCGTTATGCCTGCACTTACTCCTGCCTGGTCTACTTTAGTGGTATTTTCATTTATATCCAACTGGAATGATTATTTTACTACACTTATTTATATTACAAGCCAGGCCCAAAAAACGCTTCCGTTAGCCTTGCACACCATTGCAGGCGGTGCAGCTGGCACATCAATCGGGCGGGCAGGCGCAGTTGCTGCATCTACTTTTTTGATGACAGTACCTACCGTTATAATTTTTACAGCCATGCAGGGCAAGGTAATGGAAACTATGACACATTCAGGAATCAAAGGGTAAGGGGGTGGTATAAGGTGAAAAGAATAAATATAACAAAAATATGCATTATGCTGATATTAATTGCTCTTATAGTGCCTGTTTCGCAAGCGGCTGCAAGAGATTATACCCTGCATGACGGAGTTCGCACTCCCATCCCTGAAAGCTATACATTGAGCCAGGTAATCAATAATACAATAAGCTCTGCAGGTGAATCAACGTATTTCAATGAGCCTAATGATCTTTTTATAAATGAACAGGGGTTCATCTTTATAGTTGATACAGGAAACAACAGGATTGTTAAGCTGGACGAGGAAGGAAATTTTGTGGCTGTATTTAATGGTCCAGAGGACAAAATGTTTTTTAAGCCTCAGGGCGTTTATGTGGACGAGCAGGGTAACCTTTATGTTGCTGATACTGGAAATTCGCGAATTGTCCATCTTTCTTCGGAGGGAGAATATGTTGAGGAATTTATAAGACCCGAATCAGATTTGTTGGGGGAGAGCTTTACCTTTGAACCATCCAAAATACTCATAGGACCTACCGGATACATTTACGTCACAAAAGGGCAGACAATATTTATGATGGATGCCTATAACCGTTTCAGAGGTTATGTAGGACAGACCGAAATAGGCTATAGCTTGGTTGAATCACTTCTTAGAATGTTTGCTTCAGACGAGCAAAAAAGGGTAGTAAGAAAAAGAACAGCTGCCTCCTATATCAACATGACCATGGATAAAGACGGAATGCTGTATGCCACAAGTCTTGACAGGTCAGAGGGTGAAATAAAGAAGCTGAACTCGGTAGGAAATAATATATACAGAAAGTATGGAAAGGGCAGCAGTAAGCTCCTTGGTTTTTTAACCGGTCTCAAGCTGGAATCTGATAGCTTTTACTTCGGCGAAAGGGTTGATGATGAGGGTCTACCGATTAATCCAATATTCAAAGATATTGCGGTTGATGAAAACGGAATAGTAACAGTGGTAGAGGAGCAAACAGCAAAGATATACCAATATGATCCGGAGGGCAATCTTTTAACTGTTTTTGGCGGTAGGGGAGTCCAAAAGGGGAAGTTCAACATGCCATCAGCTATAGCAGTCGATAAAGAGGGGCGGATTTATGTGCTTGACCGTGTAATGGGAAATCTACAGATATTCCGACCTACCGGTTTTATTGAAAAGGTACATGAAGCTATATTATTATATTCCCAGGGAAAATATGAAGAAACGTATGAAAAATGGCAAGAGGTGCTGAAAATAGATGAAAACTTTAGGCTAGCACATCAGGGTATTGCTAATTCTCTTTATAAAAAAGAGCAGTGGGAAGAGGCAATGGAAGAATATGTTTTGGCGGAAGACCGTCAGGGGTATTCCAAAGCCTTTTTAGAGTATCGGTATGATATTTTCAGAGAGCATTTTGCATTAGTGGCACTGATAGCGGTCATAAGTGTTTTAATTCTGATTAAAATTATTTCACTGATCCGTAAGATTTCTGAAAATGCTGTCAGTGATTTTTCCAAGAATTCGTCGAGAAGAATGGGAATACTTGAAGGTCTTAAAATGTCCTTTGGTACAGTATTTCACCCTGCAGAGGTTTTTGATGCTATCAAAAACGGGCGTGGAAGGTTGAACGTGATTCCGGGGATGGTTATTTTAGGTTTAGTTTTGCTGACACGAGTATTCTACCTTTTTGTTGTACATTACCCGTTGGCGGATGTTGATATACAAAATTCCAATCTGGTGCTGGAAGCTGTAAAGCTGTTGCTTCCTATTCTTACATGGGTAGTAGCCAGCTTTGCTGTTACGGCAATTTTAGATGGTGAATCCAAGATCAGTGAGATCTTTCTTGCATCAACCTACTGCATGATACCTTATATACTGACAACATTGCCATTGTCAGGCTTATCCAGAATACTTTCTAGGGGAGAAGTGACACTCTATGCGGTTTTAATAAACGGAACCTGGTTGTGGATTTTATTGCTGGTTTTTATAAGTCTTAAGAGATTAAATGACTATTCATTTATAAAGGCAGTTGTAATTTACGTTATAAGCGGTTTAACGATGGTGCTTGTATGGCTGGTATCAATTTTGGGGTATGTGCTTATAGGAAGACTTTGCCAGTTTGTTTCCGGAGTCTTTCATGAAATCAAGATGGCATTGCAATAAGAAAACAGTGGAAAGGAATGATAATAGATGAATAAACAAAATTTAAGTTCTGCTCATAGAAAGCCGACCCAAATCATAGCTAAGGTGTTGATTCTTCTTATCTTGACTACTGCTGTTCAAACAGCCTTGTCGGGTATTGCTGCAGCGGCATGGGAAAAACCTTCTGGTTATGAAAAGCTGGCTCAATCAGAAACCCTTACATTGTACGGCAATATGGAAACAGGGATCATCGCTGTCAGAGATAACAGGAACGGATACTTGTGGAAGTCTGTGGTAGATAACGATGTATTTAATATGGAAAAGGTAAATAAGCTGTGGACTTCATATATGACCTCCATGCTAGTAATCAGTCACGCCGATCTTTCAAGCGATGACGGCACTACAAGAAAAGCCTATTCATCCACTGATGTTGAGAATATTGAAGTGAAGCGTATAGCAAATGGATTGTCGGCTTCTTTTGATTTTACATCGCTAGGTTTCAATATTACTCTAGTGGTAAAACTTGAGAATGACAGACTTGTTTATAGCTTGCCTGTTGATAAGATAATACAGAGCGGACAAAGAGGACTTGTTAGTATAGAGGTTATGCCCTTCTTTGGTGCGGCAGACAGTAGTATAAACGGATATATGCTTTATCCGGACGGCAGCGGCGCAATCACAAGATATGAAAATGTGAAACAGCGCCCAGCCAGCGTTAAGGAGTATACATGGACTATTTACAGCCCTGAAAAAGTGGATTTGGATCAATACATGCTAAGAGAATATAATGGGGAGTATAATGCGATGCTTCCGGTATATGGGATAAAAAATGGTTCCAATGCAATGCTTGCAGCAGTTTGCAAAGGCGCAGAGGAGACAAATATTAAGGTTGCGCCTGAAGGTGCATCAGTAGCCTTAAACAGAATATATTTTGAATTCAGTTATCGGCATTTTTATAGCTTCAACCTCTCGAACATCACCGTTAACGGAGTCAGCATGTCCCAAAGACCTATTGGAACCCGTGCTGACAAGGATTTAATCGCCGAGGACAGGGAAGTTATGATATTTTTCTTAAGTGACGAAAAAGCTGATTATAGTGGTATGGCCAATGTATACAGAGAATATTTATTAGAAAATAATATGATTAAGTCCAGTATTGATGAAAACGACTCAATACCTTTAGGTATAGACCTTTTTATGGGTATCAAGAAAGAGAGAATGATTTTTGATAAATTCATTTCCATGACAACCTTTAGTAATGCAGTTGCAATCAGTGATGAGTTTCACAATAATGGTGTAGACTCAATGCAGGTAATGCTTAAAGGCTGGGCAAAGGGCGGTTATGACACATCCTCTGTCAACTGGCCGCCTGAAAAACGGTTAGGAGGAGAAGCCGGTCTTGAAAAATATGCAGATTACGCAGCAAATAATAATATTACACTGTTTTTACAAAGTGATTTTAATCTGATTTCCGCTAAAAGTGGGAAATTTTCTACTGATCAAGATGTGGTATTGCACGGGAGTAGTATACCGGTTAGTGATAAAAAACAAAATTTGTTTTTTTTGAACCCTGCTGTTGTGCTTAAAAAGGTTTTGAGCTTTCTTATGGAATCAAAAAAAGTAGGATACGAAGGAATAGCTATGGAAAACATAGGTGCGTTAATTCTTCATGACTATAACAGAAAAAATCCATCAGGAAGATCACAAACCACAGGCAAATGGGAAGAGGTTTTGGAAGCGGCTCAAAGAGAAAACAAGTTGATTGCGATTGAAGGCGGAAATCAGTATGTTCTCCCCTATGCTGACCGATTGTATAATATACCGTTAAAAAGCTCCAATTACTATATCACCGATGAAGCCGTTCCGTTTTACCAGATGGTAGTGCACGGACTGATCCCTTATTCTTCGGTTCCGGGAAATCTCTCAAGTGAATTTAAACTTGATAAGCTTAGATGGGTTGAGTACGGGTGTATGCCGTATTTTGAGCTGACCTATCAAAGGTCGGTTAATTTAAGGAATACAGGGTATAATTTGCTCTTTACATCCTACTACAAGGATTGGTCCGAAATTGCTTCTGATGTATATAAGGAGTTTAACATACGGTTAAAAGGCGTGTGGAATGCGAAAATAATCAAGCATGAAAGTATTGCAGAGAATATATATCGGGTTGGGTATAGCAATGGTACGACTATTTATATAAATTATGACGACGAAGAAGTGATCTGTGACGGATACAAGGTTAATGGTCTGGATTACCTGGTGGTTGAAAAGGGAGGGACGCTCAAATGAAAAAAATTCGTTTCAACATGGAGAAAAAACAGATGCTTGAAGGCTTAGTGTTTGTTTCGCCATTTATCTTAGGGTCCGCTCTCTTTTTTATCTTTCCACTGTTTGTATCAATCAAGCTTAGCTTTGGTAAGGTGGTAAAAATGCTGGGTTTTAAGATAGAATGGGAGGGAACGGCAAACTATCTGAGAGCTTTTTTGGTGGACACCGAATTTGTGCCGATGTTTTTAGATATAGTTAAACAGACTCTTACTAAGGCTCCTCTCATTATAGTATTTTCACTGATTTTGGCGATCCTGATTAATAAGAAGATAAGATTCAGAGGGTTTTTCAGAACGGTATTCTTTATACCTTTTCTACTTGGGATGGGTGAAGTTATGAAGCAGCTCCTTAATCAAGGTGTTGACAAGCAGGTTGTTTTTTTGGGAGACGGAAGCTTAATCCCGAGAGAAATACTGGCATATTTAGGAACTAGTGTGGTAAACGCCATAGACACATTTTTTGGAGTTATAGTTGTGGTTTTGTGGGGCTCAGGTGTCCAGATTTTACTATTTCTTTCAGGACTTCAGAGCATTCCCGACTCCCTCTATGAATCGGCAAAAATAGATGGAGCTACAGAATGGGAAATGTTTTGGAAAATCACACTTCCCATGATTTCCCCAATCATGCTTTTAAATATTATATATACACTGATAGATTCATTTACAAACGTAACTAACCCGATACTTGCCTATATTCAAGAACAAGCCTTCAGTAAGATACAGTTTGAATACGCGGCAGCAATGGGCTGGATTTACTTTTTGTTTATACTCATAGTTGTGTTTTTGGTAATGGGAATACTGAACCGGTACGTTTATGTTGCCGAAGCAAAAGGAGCGAAAAGAAATGAAAGAAAGAGTATCTAGAGGAATAGCTTTAGAAAAGCCAGCGAAGCGGGACTTTCCTGTTATGCAAAGAGCATATGAATTTATAACGAATCCAAAGAGGATTGGCGCAGCACTCACAAGGACAGGCACATACCTGCTACTGTCCGGGTTTTCCTTCGTTTTTCTGTTCCCATTCCTATATATGCTGGTTAATTCATTAAAGACCAATGCTGACTTAAATAATATATTGGTCAATTGGGTACCGAGAGATTTGAAGTTTGAAAATTATATTATTGCTTACCGAGCGCTTGACTATTTTACCTATGCCAAGAACTCAGTTTTCATAACTATAGTAACTGTTATTGGTCATCTATTGTCATGCTCATTAATCGGATATGGCTTTGCGAGATATAATTTTCCGTGTAAGAAGGTTCTTTTTTTACTGGTAATTTTAGCTCTCATTGTTCCGGTACAAACACTGATTGTACCGATGTATATGGTATATGCTAATTTTGGGTGGTTGAACTCCTATCTTCCGATTATTGTGCCGACCTTTTTGGGATACGGGCTTAAAGGAACACTTTTTATATTCATATTCCGGCAGTATTATTTGGGGCTTCCCAAAGATCTGGAAAATGCAGCTAAGATTGATGGAGCGGGCTTTTTGATGACATATTGGAGGATCGTGCTTCCCATAGCACAGTCAGCATTATTGGTTACAGTGGTTTTATCAATGGTATGGCATTGGAACGATTTTTACGAACCGGGAATATATGCTCAAAAGGCTACTATGACAATGCTCCCGGCTCGGTTGAACAATATAGTCAGACTTGTAAATCTGCCTCCCGAAGAAATGTTTGAAGATATGCAATTAATTGATCAGGAAAATTCAATTAATAATGCTGTGCTTATGGCAGGAACCTTTATGGTAATAACACCCATTTTGATTGTCTTTGGCTTCTTACAGAAGAAATTTATGCAAGGAATTGAGCGAACAGGGCTGACGGGAGAGTAGATGCCTGTGGAGAGGCGAGATCCTGCTGCTTGAATAGGAGGGAAAAATGGTTAATTTGAAAAGTCATACTTACGATCCTGAGGTTGTTTTGGAATTAAATTTAAGATCAAAATTAGGACAGCTTAGAGCTATTCCTGTTTGCCTGGGAGGCGACAGAGAAAAGGCCGTTCTGGCAATATACTGTTCGGATTTTGAGGTAGATCCGTATCATGAAATGTTCTTTTTTCCAAATGATACCTTGAAGATGATGCTTTTTACTCAAACGGGGGAAATTCTCTGGGAAAAGGATCTGGGAAAAGGTGTAATACCTGGCCATTGGTTCTGTCCTGTGTTTCCCTTTGACTTAGACGGTGACGGTTCGGATGAAATATGGTATGTAAACAATATAGATCAATCTCATCCATTAGGATTAAAAAGCTACCGCCTGGAAAGGCTTGATGCAAAAAACGGAGATGTAATGGGGCAGTGGGTCTGGCCAAGCTACGGTGGCTTCACACAAAATATCGGACAAACCTTTCGTAATTTTATCATGGGCGGATATGTTAAGGGAGAGCCGGTGCTCATTAGTGCGCAGGGAACATACAAGCATATGTATCTTCAAGGCTGGAACAAGAATATGAGTGGGCGCTGGAGCCTAGAAATTTCCGGAGATGCTCCAGGAGCCAGAGGAAGTCACAAGTGCCCAGTGATTGATTTAAATAATGACGGAGTGGACGAGATTCTCTGGGGAGAGAGATGCATAGAAATAGACACCGGAAAAGAATTGTTTTGCGCCGATAGGGATAGTTACAAAGGACATTCGGATGGAATACATCCTGTGTATGATCCAAAAAGTAAAAGGTGGTACATTTTTACCGCTCGAGAATCGGATGCCAAATCTTCACCCAGAGTGAACCTTTATGATGATAAAGGAAATAGGGTGTGGGGCAGTGTGGAGGCGGGACACATGGATATGAGCTGGGTTGCAAGGATGGGCGAAGAACATGGACACATTGCCATGGCAACAAGAATTGACGGTAAAACCGCAGGTCCCGACGGACTCTTTCATAAAGGGTGCATTGAATATACCTTTAACGCTCTTACCGGGGAGGAGGTATCGCTTCCATTTAGCACATATCGTACAGTACCTGTAGATATTAATGGTGACGGTATTCACGAATTTGCGGGAAATGGTATGCTGCTTGATATGTATGGAAATGTCATAGCACAAACCGGAGGTCAGGTTGCTATGGCATCAAAACTAATTGATTACCCGGGAGAACAGCTGCTTATATATTATCCCGAGGGCATAGTGCGTATCTGGGGGGATAAAAATGCAGTTGATTGCACTGAAGCAAAAGCAAGATATGAGCATCCTTTTTATAAATTAGGAAACAGATTATCAGCAAGCGGATCAAACCTTGGCATAATTGCAGGACTATAGAAGTGACTGCCATTTGAAAGGAATGCCAGGGCAGCTGCAGCATATACTGAGAAAAATGCATTTGGTAGTGAACTCGCTCAGCAAAGCTGAATAAATTGACATCTAAGGAGAATCAATGATGAATACCGGCCATGAAAAAGAAACCGCTACTTTTAGCGGAAAACAGATGACTTCACGAGAGCGTGTAATTAAGGCAGTAAACCATGAGCCTGTTGACAGGGTTCCTATTGATTTGGGAATGACTACATCTACAGGCATATCAGCCTTTGCATATTGGAATTTAAGGAAGCATATGGGTCTGTCAATTGATAATATTGAGATTGTAGATATGGTTCAGATGCTCGCCCGGGTTGATGAAGAAATACTTGAGAGGTTTAAATGCGATTGTATTATGCTTCACCTGCCATGGAAAAATCCATACAGGTGGAACGTAAGGGAGGAATACAGCTTCATCATACCGTCTCATGTAAAGCCTTCAAAAAACGAGGATGGAAGCTGGATCGTAAATTACAACAACGGACATATGAAGATGCCTGAAGCAGGATTCTTTTTTGATGGCGATTGGCTGGATATAAGCAATGTGGACGAAGATGATTATATAGACGCATTGGCTAAAGAAGCCGAGAAAATCTGTAAGGAAACCAATTATTATACATCATTGCCAGGCTTTGCGGCATATTTTCGTACAAACACCGACTGGCTGATGAAAATGCTGCTCGACCCTGAAGAGGTTATTTGGGAAAACAGGGCAAAGCTTAATAATCAGCTTGCAAAAGCGCATAAGATCATAAAAAAGATGGGTAAGTATATACAGTCAGTAAGGATAAGCTCGGATTTGGGAACACAAAAGGGCCCATGGTGCAACCCGAAAGCGTTTGAGGAGATCAGTGCTCCGTTTTATAAGGAATTTTGCAAATTTATTCATGAAAATAGCGGTTTGAAGGTGCATGTACATACCTGCGGATCAATTAAGCCATTTATTCCTATTCTAATTGACTGCGGAATTGATATAATAGACCCGGTGCAAATTTCAGCCGATAACATGGACCCGCAAGAACTCAAAAATGAATTTGGTGACAAGATCACTTTCTGGGGAGGCGGTTGCGATACGCAGAATGTACTTGGTACGGGTACGCCGGCAGAGGTTGCGGAAAATGTTAAGAAGAACATGAGTATATTTAAGCAGAGATCGGGATATGTATTCTCCCAGGTACACAACATTATGGGGGATGTACCTCCTGAAAATATTATCTCAATGCTGGATACTGCATATAAGGAGAGTGGGGCATAGCAGTTTTAAAAAACGTGTAAGCATGGTACTTTAGCATAAAATTTGAGAAGACGCGTTTTATCAAGGCCTTAAAGCATTGGTTGCCCCCACCATCGCAGACTTAATGTTATGCACGCAATAGAGGCATGTATCTTAGGCGGTGTTTGAAAAAATGATAGAATTGACATGTGAAAAATTGATCGTAGTGTGGTGTTGACTGATTTTATATTTGGATTTAGGGGTGTGTGAAGGCATTGATATTTAAAAAGGTATTTATAAGAAACCGAAGTGCTTTATATTACTTTATGTTTTCGTATATATGCATTTTGATTATACCCATATTGGTTGCAGGACTTATTTATGCCTGCTCTATAAATGTGATTGAGGGTGAAATCAACAAAGCTAATGCCGCAATGTTAAAGCAGGTTCAGCAAATGACTGATGCTCAGTTGTCAAATGTTGAACGGTTAAGCGTTCAGATAGGGCAGCATCAGGATTTGATGCCATTGTTTTTTTCAAGGAGTCAGTTTCAGGCAGAAGAACGTTATGCGACATATGAAATTACAAAGGATTTTTCTGCATATTTAACCTCTAATGATTTTATCAATGATTTTTATGTCTATTTGAATAATAGCAATATGATAATAAAAGCGTCAGTTTCCTGCGATGCAAATTTGTATTATGAAGTATATGGCAGGGAGGTGGGAATGACACATGAACAGTGGTTTGCCTTTTTGGGAGCTAACCATAGCAGAGAGTATTTACCTTTATCCAACAGTAAAAATGATGTTGTATATGTACAGTCATTTATGATTAGCTCGCCAGAGAAGCCTACCGCAGTATTTGTGTGTACGCTAAAAAGAACCAGTCTTATAAACGCAATAAACAACTTAAGATGGGTCAACAACGGTATCGTATATATTATTGATAAAAACAATAATATCCTATTTTCTACGCAGGATTTTGTACTGCCGGAATCATTTCACTACAATGAGCTTGTGCAGCCTGATGGTCTTTTCTATGAGACAATAAATAGAGAGAGAGTAGCTGTTTCCTTCCTTCAATCAGAAGTAGCCGACTGGAAATATGTCTATATATTGCCTGAGAAAGTTTTTATGGAAAAAGCCAATGCAATAAGGCTTTTATCCTTTATCAGCTTTGCTCTGTGTATTCTTTTCAGTCTGGTGATGATTAACTTATTTTCAAGAAAGAACTACAACCCAATCGGGCAATTAACACAGCTGCTTACTGGTAAAGGCAGTACCGGTCTTAAGAAGGGACATAATGAGTATCAGTATATTCATGAGAGAATTACTAAATTTATTGATGAGCAAGAACAGTTGAATATTCGGCTTGGTCAGCAGATGGAAGTAGTCAGAAATAATTTTCTCACAAGGATGGTTAAAGGAAAGCTTGCTGAAGAAGTCAATTTTGATGAAGCATGTAAGTACTATAATCTGCATTTTGCATCCGAAGATTTTTTGATAATTGGGTTTTATGTAGATGATTACAGTAATCTGTTTCATGAAAAGAATGTGGAGTTGTCCAAAAAATCTATAAGTCTGATGAATTTTACCATTAAAAATGTTGTTGAAGAATTGGTGGGGCAACAACATATTGGATATATGCTGGAAGCGGATGAAATGCTTTTTTGTATTGTTAATGTAAAAAACAACAATCATGCTGAAATAAAGACGAATATTCTTGGTATTTCCGAAAAAGCAAAGAGCTTTATAGAAAACCAAGTGGGTATTTATTTTTCCATTGGTATAAGTAATATACATCATGGAGCAGGTGAAATCCACAGAGCGTACCAAGAAGCGATAGAAGCGATTGAGTACAGACTGCTAATCGGAAAATCTTGCATTATTCATTATGACGATATAAAACCTGCAGAAAATTATAAGAACGAGTATGCATTTTCTGCTTCAAAGGAGCACCAGTTTATGAATTGTATTAAAGCAGGTGACTATACTAACGCAAAAACAATTGTCAATGAAATTTTCAAAAGTGATTTTACCGCAAACGGTATGTCGGTTCAATTGGCTAAATGTCGCATGTTTGGGTTGGTAAATACCATGCTGAATGCAGTAAATGAGATCAGTATTACTTGTGATGAAGCCTTCATCACACAGTTGAATCCAGTTGACCGCCTGCTTAAATGTGAGTCGGTGATACAGCTTCACCAGCAGGTGACTGATATATTGGAGCAAACCAACAAATATGTAGGAGACAGAAAGAAATCGCGAAGAGAAACAATCAAAGATGATATTATAGAATTTATCAGGAATAACTATAGTGATATGGACCTCAGTGTTTCCTTGATTGCTGATGAGTTTGGAATCAGTATATCCTACCTGTCAAATGTTTTCAAAGAGCAAACCGGCGAAGGGGCTTTAGATTATATTCATATGACACGTATAGAAAAAGGCAAACAGCTTTTGACTGAGAGTAATATAACCATTAAGGATATTGCCATTCAGCTTGGTTACAGTAACAGTAATACATTTATTAAAATTTTTAAAAAATATCAGGGAATTACACCTGGAAGGTTTCAGCAGATGAAAAAGGAGCAGTGAAACAGATGAACAGCGGACATTCAATGGGCGTCTGCACAAAAAGCTTGCATAACAGGGCACAAAAGCATCAAGACATAACCTTAAGCTAGGAGCCCTTGAATTATGGGTGTTAAACAAACTCAAGTAGAACAGAAAGAATTGAGGATAAACATATGGAAACAATTGCACTGATGATCATACTATTTGCAGGCGGGCTGATACAAGGGGCGACAGGCTTTGGTATGGCTATGGTTACTACGCCATTTCTGGTACTGATTTTACCGGTTAAAACAGCATCCATAGTTTTGCTTTTAACCGCTTATGTGAATGTAATACTGCTTTTTTATCCAGTAAGGAAACACATCAGAGCAAAAGTTATACTTCCTGTGGTAGCTGGCAGCATTATTGGAAGCTCTGTTGGTATCTATGCCCTGACGACTTTTGATGCGGCATTGTTAACATATATTTTAGGATATTGCCTTATAGCATTTGCAGTGTATTTTGCTTTTGCGGTAGATAAAATTAAGATAAAGGCAACGTCAGGGAATGGATTATTAATAGGTCTGTTAAGCAGCGTTCTGGGAGGGATGTTTAATATTTCCGGTCCTCCGAAGATAGCATATTTTTATTCAGCTACCACAAGCAAGGAGGAATACATGGCGAGTAATCAAGCTGTGAATATTATTACAATGACATACAGTATAGGATTACATATTGTATTGGGTAATATAACCACTGAAGTTCTAAAGCTTTCAGGAACAGCATTAGTTGCCGCATTGCTGGGAACCTGTGCAGGATATAGAATTTTCAAGGCTATCAGAAAAAAAGCTTTGAATATAGCGATTAGCGCTATAATGAGTGTGATGGGGGTTCTGTTGTTAATACAGTAATAGCTCGGAATCAAAAAAGAGGTAAAGGATGAAAAGAAGAAAAATGAGCGATAAACAATAATATGAACGATGAACATACTGTAAATATGCTATAAACTATGTTAATTTATCAAGACGGTACAATCGTAGCTAAATAAAAAAAATACGAGCTATGGAGAAAAAAATAAGAGATTTACTATGCTTCGGTTTTTTTTGTATACTTTTACTAAAAGGTGCACCTGAAATGTTTTCATAAAATTGAATAATTGAAAAAGAAGAGGGAGGTATTACTAAATGAAGTTTATGACAAAAACCGTAACACTATTATTGGTTGTTTTACTTACAGTTAGTTTGTTCGCTGGGTGTGTTGTGCAAGAAAATACTCCGGGCGTTAGTTCAGGAACAACTAATGAAGATCCCGCGCAGGGTACTACCGAAGGTACGCCCGAAAGCACAGGTCCGGAGCCGATAACTATTCCTATTGTAGACAAGCCTCTAACATTGACTTACTGGGTTGAAATTAATACTGATCAAGCTACTGTTATAAGTGATTATAACGAAGTTGAAGCCCTTCAGGAGCTCGAAAGATTAACAGGTATCCATATAGACTATATTCACCCGCCGCAGGGCACAGCAAAGGAAGCATTCACCCTTATGCTTGCAACTGAAAATTTACCGGATATTATTGAAATAAGCGGTAGTGGATCAGCCATGAACTTTGAACCTGATAAGGCCATTGAGGATGGAGTTGTTCTTAGGTTAAATGAGCTGATTGCACAATATGCTCCTAATTTTACAAATCTAAGAGCCACCGATAAAGAGCTTAAAGAGATTACCATTCGTGAAAGCGGAAATATTGCATCATTCCCTTTTATTACAGAAGAGGAGCCTAATGTTGCAGCTGGTCTTATTATACGTCAGGATTGGCTGGAAGAGCTGAGCATAGAAGTACCTGAAACCATTGATGAGTGGACAGCAATGCTTCGCGTATTTAAGGATCAGAAGGGAGCAGAAGCTCCGTTTACATTCCGTTATAAAGGGTTCAATGTTCTTAAGTCCAGCTTGGCCTTTGTAGGTGCGTACCAAGCAAATTATTCACATATGGAAGATGGAAATGATAAAGTTATATACGGTGCTATTCAACCGGGCTTTAAGGATTTCTTAGCCCAAATGAACCAATGGTACAATGAAGGACTCATTCACCCGGACTGGGCAACACTTGACAATAAGACACTGGATACAATGAACTTGACCGGAAAAGCCGGCGCATGGACAGGAAACAGGGGTGTACAGTTTACAAATTACTTAAAGTCAATGGAAGATGACCCTGGATTTAAACTTGTTGGTGCTCCGTTTCCAATTTTAAAAGAGGGAGATACTTGTGAGATCCGGCAGAAAGCTTCAAGAAACAGAGGATTTAACGCGTATATTACTACAGCATGTAAAAATCCTATTGAAGCGGTAAAATGGTTTGACTATCGTTATTCTGAAGAAATTTCGAAAATGCTTCTTGTAGGTCGCGAAGGTGTGACATATAACGTTGTGGACGGCGAAGTTGTGCCAAGAACAGAGGAGCTGAAAAAGCTATATCCTGATGTAAATGCAACTTATATTTTGCAGAGGTTTTCACTTTATAGTAATCCATCTTACAGACGCAAGGGTATTAATCTTACACCTGTAAAACCTGAAACACAGGCAGTACAGGATCTCTGGGCAGAGACGGGAACTTCAAAGGTTCTCAGATTTACCAATATGATGCCTGACGAGGAAGCTAGGAAAAATGAAGTAATGCCTGCAATTGATGCATACAGGGACGACATGTTCCTGAAATTCGTACTAGGTATGGAATCACTTGATACTTTTGACCAATACGTTGAGCACATTAAGAAATTAGGCGTTGATGAAATTACAGCGATCTATCAGAATATTTTGGACAGAACTTTAGCCGCAATGGACTAAGCTTAAAAGTTATATACACAATTGGGCAGGCCTTTTAGGTTTGCCCTTGTTTCAATCAGAACAGTAAAAAAGAGATACGTAGTTTCAAAGAGCTGCCGGCAGGCAGTGTATAGAGAATTATACCCCGAACAACTGGTCGAGTTTTCAACTCTCATCTTCAGGAATTTGCAGGAAACCATAACTATCTGACAAAAAGGCATCCGAACATAATATTAATGGAAGGGAATGAAGCAAATTATGAAATCGTTAATAAGTATTATTTTGATATTTTTGATGGTATTTTTAGCCATAGGCATGCTTACTGGTTGTGGCAGCAGTGAAGAAACACTGCAAAGAACCGAACCGTCGCAAGGAACAGAGCCTGTACAAAGCACAAAGCCGATGCAGGGGGCCGAATCAAGCCAACAAGGTCAACCGGATACTGAGCAGGATAATTCTGCTGGGAGTCTTGAGCCATTCGCGGGCAGCGGAATTTATGGAGTGTGGTATGCTGATCATCTTTTGAACCAGTCATTTATTGAAGGAGGACAACTGTTTTTCTACTGGGGAAGGATTGAAGCCTCTGAAGGTGAATATGATTGGAGCGCTATTAACAATAAGATGAAAACTATGCACGAGGAAGGCATAAAAGCTACCATTCAGGTTAATGGAAATGAAAAGCCCGACTACCTGTATAATAAAGTACCTCAGCATCCTGAGGTGTTAAGTAATCAGATAAAGGATGAACAAGCGACAACCTTGATGTACTGGCATGAAAATCATGTAAATGCGTACATAAATTTTCTTACAGCATTGAATAATCATTTAAAGGAATCTCCATACAGAGATGTTATAGTGGGTGTCCGGTTGAACTGGAACGGTATGGGAACTGAGCATTTGCCTATTCCCCTGAACAGAACCGATTTAAGCCAATGGAACATTCTTCCTGAGGGTGTTAGCCAGGGAGTTGAATATACATCTGATGTAAAGCTTGAATATCAACGTACAATTCTTAAAGCATACATCAATACATTCGGGGATAATTTCAAAATATTTTGCAGAGCTAACCTTGAAGATGAGCTTATGACAGAGTATAACAGCTATTTTGAAAGCGGTGAAATTGGTTTTTTTGCTACCTCCAGTCAGGAACAGCCACTTTCGGCTGCAAGGGAATCTGAATATGAGGTTTTTGAAAAATGGTGCAGAACAGGAAAGACGGTTGGATATTATGAGCCATTCAGCGAATCAATAAAGGGAGAAAGATGGATAAGCTTTCCGCAGAGGGCTTACTGGAGAGTTTTGCAGGATATGCATATGGGAATCAGCATGATTGCCTTATACGGCGAAGACCTGAAGGTATCCTATGGGGAATTATATCCCGAGCATCAGGTTGAGTATATTAAGACCTATGAATTCGCGGACAGATACTTAGGGTATCATGCGCTTCCCGGGCAATCTCCCGGAGCATGGGTAGCCTTTAGATATTCTGATTATAATGATTACAATGACTATCGCATAAAAAAATTAACCGGAGACTATAATTTCCTTGCAGAAAGACTTCCTGAAAGTATTACTCAGGAAAATGTCAAGCTTGTAGGACCTGATACCCAAAGATACGGAGCATGGGCGGCAAGGCTTCCGGTCGGTCAAAAAATGAATATTCAGTTAAACGCTGATTTTGTGAAAAGCCTGAAAGGAAAAGCAGCGGGAGTCAAGGTAATATACTACAACGCCGGAGAAGGAGCATTTAATACAAGCTTTGGCGGACAGAAACAAACAACAAAGATAACCAATACAACAATTTGGGAAGAGGCTACATGGAGCATCCCGTCAGCAGATTTTGTTCAGAATTCTGAGGGGGGACATATAGAGATTGAAAACACAAGCGGAATGGACTTATACTTTCACATGGTTGAGATTGTCCGGTCGCCTGATGAAGTAGAGGGATGGGCAAGTGCTGGACCAAAAGGAACGTCACAGCCTTATGTGGCTCCGACGCCGACGCCTACCCCGACGCCTATGCCGTTACCTACCCCTACACCCACACCCGATCCCGCCACGCAGCCTGAAGAACCGGAACCAACTGCTTCTCAAGGAGGGTACGATGGCGCGACAGAGTTAGTGGCACATGTTGAGGCTGAAAGCTTTAATACACATGAAAAAATAGGAGTGGTTGCAACAACCGACGGAGACAGCGGAATGAAAATCAATGGATGCATCAAAGGACACTGGGTTGCATATAACGATATCGATTTCGGTCAGGAGGGCGGAAAGCAGGTTGTATATATTGACATTAGAATTTGCGCAAACTTTGACGGTGGTTTAATTGAGCTTCGCCTAGACAGCGCAGAAGGAGATTTGATAGGATCCCATGATGTTAAAAGCACAGGAGGATGGAACAGCTATGCTACGGTTAGAGTTCCGGTAGAAAAAGCAACAGGGAAGCATACCCTCTACTTTGTATTTCCTAATACCGATGGAGTTAATATAAACTGGTTTGAAACCTATGCGGCTGAAACTAAATAGACAAATGGAAGGAGATAAGATGAATCATGAAGAGGGTTTTGAAGGTGTCATCAATATTGTTGGTTGTTATGTTAATCATTGGTATACTTGGAGGCTGTGGAAACATAGAAGAAACATTACAAAGCACTGTGCCGTCACAGGGTGCCGAGTCAAGTCAAACAGATTCTGAGCAGAATACCTTTGTTAAAAGCGGTGGGAGATATCCTGATAGTGGGCTTTACGGCATATGGTACGGTGGAAGGGATTACCTTCTGGATCAGCCATTTATATCCGGTGGACAAATTTTTGCCTATTGGGGAAGGGTGGAAATTGAAAAGGATCAATATGAATGGACGAATATCGACACAAATTTGGAGAAATATTATAAAGCAGGAAAAAGAGTTACCTTTCAACTTAACGGCGCTGAAAAGCCTCACTATCTGTATGAGACAGTGCCTCAGCATCCTGAAGTGCTAACTGTTCAGATAAAGGATGAAGAAGCTACAAGTCTGATGTATTGGCATGAGAATTATGTGGATGCTCATGTCCGGTATATTGTGGAAGCATACGAGTATTTAATGGCATCTCCGTATAAGGATGCTGTTATTGCTATACGTATAAATTGGAATCCATTGGGGACGGAAATTTTTGAAGTGCCTCTCAACAGAAGGGATTTAAGCCAATGGAATATTGTTCCTGAAGGAGTCAGCCAGGGAGTTGAGTTTTCAACTGAAGCAAGGATGGGATATCAACGCTCAATACTTGATGCATATATCAATACTTTTGGAAAGGATTTTAAATTGCTATGCAGAGTAAACCTTGATGATGAATTACTAATTGAGTACCAGGATTATTTTGAAAACGGAATAATAGGATTTGAAGCAACATCAAGCTCTGAGCAGCCACTTTCGGCTGCAAGGGAATCTGAATATGAGGTTTTTGCAAAATGGTGCAGAACGGGAAAGACGGTTGGATATTATGAGCCATTCAGCGAATCAATAAAGGGAGACAGATGGCTAAGCTTCCCGCAGAGAGCTTACTGGAGAGTTTTACAGGATATGCATATGGGAATCAGCATGATTGCCTTATATGGCGAAGATATGAGGGTTGCATATGGTGAATTACATCCTGAGCATCAGGCCGAGTATATTGAGACCTATGAATGGACCAACAGATACTTAGGATATCATGCGCTTCCGGAGAAATCTCCCGGGGCATGGGTAGCCTTTAGATATTCCGATTATAATGATTATAATGGTTACCGCATAAAAACATTAACAGGAGACTATAATTTCCTTGCGGAAAGGCTTCCCGAAAGTATTGTTCAGGAAAATGTCAAGCTCGTAGGACCTGATACCCAAAGATACGGAGCATGGGCGGCAAGGCTTCCTGCCGGTCAAAAAATGAATATTCAGTTAAACGCTGATTTTGTGAAAAGCCTGAAAGGAGAACCTGCGGGAGTTAAGGTAATATACTACAACTCCGGGGAAGGAGCATTTAATACAAGCTTCGGCGGACAGAAACAAACAACGAAGATAACCAATACAACAATTTGGGAAGAAGCTACATGGACCATCCCGGTGGCAGATTTCGCACAGAATTCCGCGGGCGGACATATAGAGATTGAAAATACAACCGGAATAGATTTGTACTTCCATATGGTTGAGATTGTCCTGTCGCCCGATGAAGTAGAGGGATGGGCAAGTGCGGGACCAAAAGGAATGTCACAGCCTTATGTGGCTCCGACGCCGACCCCGACACCGACTCCTACACCCACACCGGATCCCGCTGCACAGCCTGTAGGTCCGGAATTGTATGAAGGTTCGACTGAATTGATGAGTCATATTGAGGCGGAAGATCATGATGCAAACTATAAAACCAGTGCCGCAAAAACAAACGACGGGGACAGCGGACTGAAGTTGAATATATGCTATGGTGGGCGCTGGGCAGCGTATAATGATGTGGATTTCGGGCAAGAAGGGGGACAACAAGCTGTATATGTTGATTTCAGGATTTCAACAAATAAGGATGATGGCAAAATAGAGCTGCGCCTGGACAGCAATACAGGTCCTCTGATCGGATCACTTGATGTGGCGTATACAGGCGGATGGGAAGAGTTTATTACAGCGAGAGTTCCCATAGAAAGAACAACAGGGAAGCATACACTCTACCTTGTATTCCCCGAAAACGACCTTAATGTAAACTGGTTTGAAATTTTTGGCGCAGAGGTTGCTCCGGAATTACCGGCTTTTCAAGGAGGGTATGATGGCGCGACAGAGTTAGTGGCACATGTTGAGGCGGAAAGCTTTAATACACATGAAAAAATAGGAGTGGTTGCAACAACCGACGGCGACAGCGGTATGAAAATCAACGGATGCATCAATGGACACTGGGCGGCATATAACGATATTGATTTTGGTCAGGAGGGCAAAAAGCAAATTGTTTGCGTTGATCTCAGAATTTGCGCAAACTTTGACGGCGGTTTGATTGAGCTTCGTCTGGACAGCCCGACAGGAGATTTGATAGGCTCCCATGATGTTTTGAGCACGGGAGGCTGGACCAGCTATGCTACTGCCAGAGTTCCGGTGGAAAAAGCAACGGGGAAGCATACACTCTACCTTGTATTTCCTAAAGCCAGCGGAGTTAATATAAACTGGTTTGAAACCCATGCGAACCAGTAAGCTTCTTGACCTGCCGGTTGGCAAACGTGATCAAAATCATACAGCGAGGAGGACTAAAAACAACATGAGACCAAATATACTATTAATTACAGCAGATGACATGAACTATAATTCAGCGGGCGCTTTTGCATGTCCGGTGGAGGGAATTACTCCTAATATTGACAGGCTTGCATCGGAGGGCATGATATTCAAGCATTCACATGTAACTATTGCCGTATGCCAACCATCCAGGGAATGCCTTATGACCGGAAGATATCCTCATAATAACGGCGCGCCGGGGTTCCACCCTATCCGGGAGGATGTGCCTACACTACAGGAGGAGCTGAAAAAAGCAGGATATATGAACGGGATCGTCGGAAAAGTGAGCCATCTTGCCCCAAGTCATAAATTCTGCTGGGATTATTCTGTTAACACAATGAGTGACGAATACGGGATGGGCAGAGATCCAAAGAGATATTATGAGTTTTCACTTGAATTCATGAAAAAAGCCAAAGAGGAGAATAAACCGTTTTTCTTTATGGCAAACTCCCATGATCCGCATCGACCCTTTGTAGGAAGTCAGCAGGAATCGCAAATGTTCGGATACCACACCGAAGCAAGTAAGTATTATAAGCCTGACGATGTAAACGTACCGGGTTTTCTTCCTGATATTCCATTGGTAAGGCAGGAACTTGCGGAATATTATTCATCAGTGCACAGGCTGGATGAATCTGTCGGCGCTGTTCTTCATGCGCTGGATGAATGCGGCTTTTCCGAGAATACGCTTGTCATGTTTTTGAGCGACAACGGTATGGCATTTCCTTATGCAAAGACAAATTGTTATCTTAACAGCACAAAAACGCCATGGGTAGTGAAATGGCCCGGCAAGGTTAAACCCGGCGTCAAAGATGATGTAAATTTTATCTCCGGAATAGATTATATGCCCACCATCATGGAGGCTGCAGGGATACCTTCCATTGACGGCATGGACGGAACATCCTTCCTGCCTGTTATTTTAGGGAATTCAACAGATTGCAGGAACAATGTCTTCACGGTTTTCAATACAACTAGGGGTGAAAAATCATATCCTATGCGTTGTCTTCAGGACAGCAATTACGGTTATATTTATAATGCGTGGTCTGACGGTGAAACGGTATTTATGAATGAGTCAAAATCAGGTCTGACCTATAATGCTATGAAGGTAGCAGCTGACGAAAATGAGCAGATTAAAAGCAGGGTGAATTTCTTTGATTTTCGTGTTAAAGAGGAGTTTTATGATTTTGAAAATGACCCCGACGCATTAAACAACTTATTTGAAAATCCTGAATATAGGGACAGTATTCAAAAAATGAAGAACGCGCTTTTGGAAGTTATGAGAAAGACTAACGACCCTGTGGCAGAGCAATTTAGAACTGAGTGCTTCTAAGCAGACGGTATTGTCATTAATTTTTAAGTCGGAGGGTAAAATGTCCGGCGCAAGAAGAAAGAGTGCTTTAAGCTTCTGAAATCAGTTTAAATGTTTTGTACTCAGGGTGGTGTAAAGGGCAGGCAAAGGAGAGGAACGGAATGAAGATTTATGTATTTGCGGATATGGAAGGAATCTCCGGTATCCGTATAATGGAGCAGGTTCAGAAGGGTAATACCGCAGATTATGCGGTTGGCTGCAAATTGATGATAAGCGAAGTGAATGAGGTTGTAAAAGCCCTGTGTGATTATGGCGCGAAAGAGGTGGTTGTCTGTGATACACATGGAGGTGGAGGACAAATAGAGGTGTCCCAAATGGATTCCAGGGCAACATATGAGATTTCCAGATCGCAGTTAATGCCTTCCTTGGACGATACATTTGATGGTGTTATTTTGCTTGGGCATCACTGCAAAGCCGGTACAAGAAATGGTTTTTTGGATCATACAATGACATCTTTAGCATGGCACAGGTTTAAAATTAATGGTGAGGAGATGGGTGAGATCGGTCTGGAAGCAGCATATGCCGGACATTTCAACGTACCGGTGCTGGTTGTTACGGGAGATGAAGCTACAGCGGTTGAGGCAAAAGAAACGTTGGGAACGGTTGAATGCGCGGTTGTAAAATACGCCATGGGAAGAAATCAGGCAAGGTGTTTATCACTGCCTGTGGCTCATGCCAGAATTCGTGAAGCGATTAAAAACGGTTTGTCTCTGGTCGGAAAGATACGGCCTTTCAAGCCTCAGCTTCCGGCTACGCTTGAGCTTACATTTAATCGGTCGGATTATGCTGACTACTTCGATGACAAAAAGGATGTGGAAAGAATCGACGCCCGCACCATAGTAAAGAAGATTGATTCCTTCCTTGATTATAAATTCAGATAGTAAAAGGATGCAAATATGGACAAAAATTTTGACAGCACATACAAATTCAAGGTTTCGCTGCTGCAGGCAGGAAGGAGCCATACCAGAAAAGGGAATCCGGGATTTAAGGCCAATTTTGACTTGTTTTCGGAGATGGCGGTAAAGGCTGCCGGTGACAAACCCGACCTGATCGTTTTTCCGGAATATACAATATCGGGACACCCGTATCCCAAAAAAGAATTGATCAACGAAATTGCCGAGGCTGTTCCCGGAGGAGATTGGTACGGGCGTTATGCCAAACTGGCTGCTGCTTTGGATACTGCCTTGCTTGGCTGGGTTTTGGAAAAAGAGGATGGCAAGCTTTATAACACCGCATTTTTAATTGAGCGGGACGGCACATTTATAGGAAAATACCGCAAGGTTCATTGTACCTACACAGAGATGACAAGTTGGGGATGGTCGCAGGGAGAGGGCTTTAATCTTATTGATTTTAGAGGGCTGAAAATCGGTGTGAGTATATGCGCGGATATGTGGATGCCCGAAACCTTGCTTTGCGAATCGCTGCTTGGTGCTGATGTCATCATTCATATATCTGTTGCGGATGATATGGAGCACATATTACCCGTAAGAGCGTTGGACAATATGACTCCGATAGCTCTATCCATTTTTGACGGAGGCTGTTATGCGGTTGATACCGGAGGGCGGCTGCTGGGCAAGGCTCAAACAGAGGAACCGGGGTGGATGACATTTGAGCTGGAGCCTTTTAAAAAAGATACCAGACGAACCTGGTGGAGCAAATTCGGCGGACAAACAGTTCTGAAAAATGAGTGCTACAACAGGCGAAAGCCGTCTGCTTACGGTATAATTACCGACCCTTCTACGCGGCGGCCATGGACAGAGGTTTTTTTGGACGAGAAGGGAAACCGGCAAACAGCGGAGCAGATCAAGGAGAGCTTCAACGGAATATACGATGCTGATGACCCGGAGCTTTATCATATTCCTCCTGTTTGCTTTCAAGGGGTATTTTCCTCGCACTACAGGGTTGACCCAAAATTCCCGTATCATTTGGTGAACCGGGAAGGAAAGCATTTATTCATTCTGAATAAAACCGCATGGGCGTATTTTATGTGCAAGGATCCCGAAGGTGTGTTAAAGAAAGCAAAGGCTCAAGGCGTGAATGTATTGCGTGTCGCTCTGGAGGGCTATTTGTATAATGACGGATACAATATGTGGCCTTGGCTGGGAACAAGGGATAATCCGGACTGGGAAGCATTTAATGAGGGATATTGGAGGCAGGCGGAGGAACGCGTGAAGCTGGCGGGAGAATATGGTATTGGATTAGATTTGGTTCTTTATGCCCGCTTGAGAAAGACCGAGGCGGACATTTTGCAGCAGCGTCCGTATTGGCGCGAAATCCTTTGGCGCTTTGCCAGATATTCAAATATTGTAACGTGGGAAATTATGAACGAATATATCAAAAATGAAGTATTCCAGGATGTTGCGGGCGTTTACATGAAACAGAGAGATCCATATGGACGGCCGGTATGCAGCTCAGACGGAACGACAGATAATGCCCTTTGGCCTCATAAGGAGTGGATGGATCTAGCCGTAAATCATTCGTGTACTTCATCGTTGGAAAAGCATGATTTGCGCAATTGGTACCTTGCTGTTGCCGCAAATACAAGAAGTCATGGAAAACCGGCGTGGTGCAATGAATCAGGCAGAGAGGCGCGTCATAAAAACGACGATCCCGTTCATCGCAGAAAACAGGGCTGGATTTGGTGTGCAGCAGGGGCATTTTGGACATTCCACTCATGGGAAGGCTGCGAGGGAATTGATGATTTGTCTTATCAAGGACCGGGCGGCGAATATTTAAAATCTATGAAGGAATTTTTCGACGGGCTTCCGTTTTGGGAGATGAGCCCAAATTATACAGCGTTGACAGTGAGAAACAGCCGTTTGCTGACCGCGATACTTGCAGAGCAGGAAAGCCGCGTTATCGCCGGATATGTTTGTTCTTTGAGTACCGGGGAGACAGTTGATTCGGAGGTTATGTACCTTAGACTGCCTAACGGCATCTATAAGCTCAGCATGATTGATCCTTCCACCGGGGACATAATTGAGACCAGGGAGCATCGATCGGGCGGAATAGGGAAGAAATCCGAGGTTTTGCTGCCCTCATTTACCGATGATCTGGCCATACTCATTGAGGTGCTGGACAAGCAAGAGAAAACACTGATCGAAGGTACATTGTAAATACACAGGAGGAGAAAATGACTAAAACAGATAAGCCCAATATTCTTATTTTTATGACCGATCAACAAAGAGGCGATACTATTTATCCCTATAATAGAGCGTATACACCTAACCTTGATAAGTTTTGCAAAGAGGGCATTACTTTTTCCAATGCTTTTTGCCCGTCACCCCATTGTTGTCCTTCCCGGGCAACATTTTTCACCGGTCTGTATCCGTCCGAGCATGGAGTCTGGAACAATGTCAAGGTAGGAAATGCTTTGTCAAGAGGACCGTATGAGGATGTTTGTCTTTGGAGCGAGGACTTGAAGGATGCAGGATACAAGCTTAATTATTCAGGGAAATGGCATGTAAGCGCAACAAAGACTCCTGTAGATTACGGATGGGAAATGACAAATCCCGAAAAATTGGTCCAGGATCTTGGGGATAAGGAGTCGGCACAGCCTTTTCTTGCGGAGAAAGAAAGATGGGATAAGTACAAGGGGCTTGCAGAGCAGACCGGCCCTGAAAACCGCAATGAAGGTGAAATACTCCGGCCCGGATTTTTTACGTATACCCAATATGGCGAAAAGGACACATACTATAAAGATCAGAAGGTTGTAAACAATGCACTTGAGATAATAAGGTCGCGCGAAGAAGACGGCTCTCCCTGGTGTCAGTATGTAGGGCCCTTAGGACCACATGACCCTTACTATGTACCTAAGAAGTATCTTGACATGTTTGCTCCGGAAGACTTCGAGCTGCCTTCAAATTTCGAAGACCGGATGAATGATAAGCCGGGATTATACAGGAGAACCCGCAGCAGGTTTGATCAGCTGACAGATGATGAGCATAGAAATTCCATAAGACATTATATGGCTTTGTGTACTTATGAAGACCACCTTTTTGGGCAGATACTGGAGGAGTTAAAAGAAAGAGGCGAGCTTGACAACACCCTTGTCATATACCTTTCGGATCATGGGGATTATGCTGCCGAGCACGGACTCTGGTGCAAAGGGCTCCCATGCTTTAAAGGTGCGTATCATATTCCGGCCGTTGTGCGCTGGCCCGGCGGAATAAAAAACAGTGGAAGGATTGTTGAAGCATTTGTTTCACTTGCTGATTTTGCTCCGACCATTCTTGAAACGGCAGGAGTTAAAGTGGACAGAAAATTTACAGGTCAAAGCTTGGTCCCTTTCTTTAATGGAGAAGAGCCTGAAAATTGGAGAGATGCTATTTTTACACAAACCAACGGTAATGAGCTGTATGGGATTCAAAGATCAATTATGACTGATAAATGGAAATATGTCTATAATGGTTTTGATTTTGATGAACTGTATGATCTTGAAAATGATCCTGATGAGGTGAAAAACCTGGCATCCGATCCCGAATATGATTACATTGTAAAAAGCTTGATGGGAAGGATATGGAGGTTTGCTTATGAGCACAAAGATTCCTGTGTTAACTCATATATTACAGTGTCGCTTGCACCCTATGGTCCGGTGGAGGCGTTCAGAACCAAGCCGTAATGTACGTTAGGAATAAGTATGCCACAGCGAAAAAACACCCAAAATCAAAGAGCGGTGACCGAGCGTTTATTTGAAAGGAAAACTGATTTATGAAAGAAGCAATTGCGAATAAGGGACTGTTTATAAATAGAGAAACAGAGGATAAAATACAAAAATTAATTGATGCGATGACATTGGATGAAAAGGTCGGTCAAATGACTCAAAGCAAAATACTGCCCAAAAATGCATTGAAAGAACAATGGGAAAGGATCCCTGAAGATCAAAGGAAGGCAAGAAAAAACGAGTTTGATTTACTGAACAACGAAACGTTGCAGGATAAGATCATACAGGGTAAAATCGGCTCTGTTATCATAAAGGTAAGAGGTTCAAAGGTTACAAATGAGCTGCAGAGAATTGCTGTTGAAAAGTCGCGCCTCGGTATTCCGTTAATCTTTGCGTCGGATGTATTGCACGGCTTCAGAACCATATTTCCGATATGCCTGGCAGAGAGCAGCAGCTGGGAACCGGAGCTTTTGGAAGATACGGCGGCAATTTCAGCAAGAGAGGCTGCGTCCTGCGGGGAGCATTGGATTTTTGCTCCTGTTGTTGATATTGCCAGAGATTCTCGCTGGGCAAGATGCGTTGAAGGGTTCGGAGAAGATGTATTTTTGTCTTCGGTTTATGCCGCAGCCAGAATTAAGGGCTATCAAAGAAATGATTGGGAGGGGCGGCCCCATGTTGTGGCATGTCCTAAGCACTTTGCCGCCTACGGCGCCTGCGAAGCCGGTATCGATTACACTGCCGCCGATATGTCCGAACATACTTTGCGGGAAGTATACCTGCCTCCGTTTAAAGCGGCGTTTGATGCTGGAGCCGGTACGGTGATGATATCCTTCAATGAGCTGAACGGAATACCGGCCACAGCAAATGAATTTCTGGTGAAAAGAATTTTAAAAACAGAGTGGGGATTTCAAGGTGTTACGGTGAGCGACCATTCAGCTATAGCTGAGCTGATTGAATTTGGTTATACAGAAAACTTGAGAACCGCAGCTAAAAAGGCTGCTGAAGCGGGAGTGGATATGGATATGTCCTCGGGAACCTATCTTGCGGAGCTGGCGGATCTTGTCCGGGATGGAAGCATATCAGAGGATATTATAAATGAGTCAGTACGCAGGATTTTGCGCGTAAAATTCGGACTGGGGTTATTTGATAATCCTTATGTGGACGAAAACCTGGAAAATGAAATATTGCTGCATAAAGAGCATTTGGACTTGGCGCTTAAGGCAGCCAGAAAATCTATTGTACTTCTGAAAAATGAAGAAAATCTTCTTCCGTTGAAAAAAAACAAAGGAACTATAGCGGTTATTGGACCTTATATAGATGAAAAAAGAGAGCTGCTCGGTAATTGGTCAACCAACGGAAGAGAACAGGATGTTGTAACTATTATTGACGGTATTCGAAAAAAAGCAGGAAGCAGCATGAATATTCTTTGTGCAAAGGGATGCAGCCTATACGATAAAGAGATGGATAGCGTAAAGACATTGGATTCGGTAACACGGGGCGATTATATTTCAGCTTCATCGGTTGGGGTCTTGGCTGATGATGAAAAAGAAATACAAAAGGCGGTGGCTTTGGCAAAGCAGGCTGATGTTGCTGTTGTTTTTTTGGGAGAGGGCTTATTATACAGTGTGGAGGCCAGCTTCCGCATGACTCAGGAGCTGCCCCAAAATCACCAGAGACTTCTTAGAAGTATTTACGAAACAGGAACGCCTGTGGTTCTTGTCTTAATCAACGGAAGACCGTTATCCATACCCTGGGAGGCGGAGCATATCCCGGCTATTATAGAAGCATGGCAGCTTGGCACACAGGCAGGCAATGCCATAGCCGATGTCCTTTTCGGAGACTTTAATCCAAGCGGCAAGCTTCCGATAACATTTCCTAAGCATATCAGGCAACAGCCGATCTATTACGCATATAAAAAAATCGGAAGAATGCAGTATAGATATTATGATCCGCAGTACCCGTTCGGGTATGGTCTCAGTTATACCGATTTTGAGTATACAAACTTAATGCTCAGCAGTGCCCGGATCGAAGCTTCCCAAACCATAAAGGTCAGCGCGGAAATTAAAAACACAGGAGACAGGGAAGGGGAGGAAATCGTACAAATATACATACAGGACATATGCGCAAGTATAATAAGGCCCATAAAGGAGCTTAGAGGATTTCAGAAGATTTTTCTTTTGCCGGGTGAAAGCAAAACAGCAGAGTTTTTTCTGGGTAAGGATCAGCTGGGATTCTATAACGAAAGTAACGAATATGTTGTAGAACCCGGAGAATTTAAGGTATGGATTGGGCCGAACTCATCAGAAGGATTGGAAGGCAAGTTTGAAGTGATTACAGGCTGCCGGCAGTAAAAGGAAAGGAGTGTGACGGACTGAAAATAGAGCACTGTCTTCCCGACAGCTGGGATAAGGTTGAAGTTAGCAGGACTTTCAGGGGAACGGCTTACAGGATTACAATATTGAACAAGACTAAAAACAGGGCTGGTAAGAAAACAATAACTGTAGACGGCAAATTGATTCAAAGTGATTATCTGCCGCAATTTGACGATGATATGGTCCATGAAGTAGTAGTTTATTAAAAATCAGCACAAGTTTATAATAAACATAAAAAAAACTAAATGCAGGGGAGGTTATAATGAAAACCATTGTTGTATTATTGGACAGTCTCAACAGACATATGTTAAAGCTGTACAATGAGCATGCTTGGGTAAAAACCCCAAATATTGACAGACTTGCGCAAAAATCCATTGTTTTTGATAATCACTGGATTGGCTCTGCTCCCTGTATGCCTGCGAGAAGAGATATGATGACCGGAAGGTACAGCTTTATATTTAAAGGATGGGGAGGCATCGAGCCCTTTGATGTTACTCTGCCGTCCAAATTGAGGGAAAATGAGATATATACGCATATTGTTACAGACCATTACCACTATTTTGGACTGGGCGGAGAAGGTTACTGCCAGCTGTTTAATACTTGGGATCTGCAAAGAGGTCAGGAAAGTGACCGGTGGGTTTCAAGGGTTGTGCCTCCGGCGCTTCCCGAATCATATTACGGTCAGATCAGGGAGCAATATGAACAAAACCGCACAGAATTTATAAAGGAAGAGGACTATCCCGGACCAAAGACCTTCAGCGCTGCTTGTGAATGGCTGGATAACAACCGTGAAGCGGACGATTTTCTTCTCTGGGTGGAATGCTTTGATCCTCATGAGCCCTTCGACTGCCCAAAAGAATATTTGGATATGTATGAAGACTCCTACGAAGGATTACATTTCAACTGGTCTTCATATGCTCCTGTTACAGAGCCTCCCGAAGCGGTAGAGCACTTGAGGAAGCTATATGCCGGACTGCTTACCATGACCGATCACTGGCTCGGAAAGCTTCTTGATAAAATGGACCAATATGATTTGTGGGAGGACACATTGCTCATATTCACAACGGATCACGGTCATATACTTGGAGAACATGGCTTTACGGGAAAAAACATAATGCATTTATATAATGAAATTGCGCATATCCCTCTGATGATACATTTACCGGGCAGTGATGGAGCCGGCAGGAGAGTTAATGCATTGACACAGAATATCGATATGATGCCTACAATACTGGATTACCATGGAATTGCATGTCCCGACGATGTTCACGGGCTTTCATGGAGAGACTTCTTGGAGGGCGGCGATGAGCTTAAAAGAGATGCCGTAATATATGGAATTCACGGAAGAGCAATGAATATTACCGACGGAAATCATACTTTTTTTAAATCCGCGGAAAGTGAAGATAATTACCCGTGCTATTCATATACTGCTATGCCTGTAACGCATAAAAAGTATCTGGGGCTGGATATAGCCGGCGAAATTGAGATGGGTAGGTTTTTACCCAATACAAACTATCCGGTCTACAAGATCCCAAAGGATGGAACCTCGAAAAAGAAGGTTAAAGGGAGAAATTACATCGGGCAACATATAAAGGATACGCTTCTTTTCGATTTGACGGGTGATTATTCTCAGGAAAATCCGATCAAAGATAAGGAGCTTGAAGAAAAATTCAAGAAAATGATGAAACAAATTCTGATAAAGACAGAAGCACCAAAAGAGCAGTTTAAAAGGTTGGGGTTAGATTGAACTTATACGAGCGCGCAGTTAATATTAAGCTATGTGGAACGTCTTTAATTCTTAGAATATGTATGTTCTATATAAATAAAGGAGAGTATACACTATGGAAACTATTGAAATAAGAGTAGATGGCAAGAACAATATTAAGCCTTTTAAGCATTTTTATGCCGCGACAGGTAATGCTAATACTGACTTTACCTATATGCCGCCCACCAAAAAAATGTATGAGCATCTTTCTTCCTTTAACAATCATTTTGAGCACATACGGCAACACAATATCCTTACAAGCCACGGAAAGGGAGACTATTATCTGATGGAGGAAAGATCGGACTTTGGCAATCCCATAAGGTACAGGGACAAAAAGATCATAGAGCTTTCCTTTGACACAGTTGTTTCACTTGATAAAGAGAGGAATTTAAAATACGATTGGACTACTGTTGACAAGGTTTACGATATTTTGCATGAGCATAATATAAAACCTTTTGTTGAAACAATTTATCTTCCTTCCTGTATCAAAAAGAGCACCGAGCATTGGTTTATACCTTCGGATTTCCACCTTTGGGTTAAGGTGCTTAAAGAATTCGTAATTCACCTTCAGACCCGCTACGGGAAGGAAGAGATAGAGACCTGGTATTTTGAAGTATGGAACGAGCCGGACAATCATCCGTTCTGGGTGGACGACCCACAAACCTTTTTGGCGTTGTATGACTATATGGAATACGCAATCCACTCGGTAAATCCTAATATCAAGGTGGGAGGACCTGCAGTCAAACAGAAGGAGGGCGCTCAGAAAATATTTAAAGCGTTTCTTGAGCATTGTGCAAAGGGTTTAAATTATGCTACCGGAACCTTCGGTACCCGGCTTGATTTTATTTCGGTGCATTGTAAGGCGGGATATGTTAACAGTACCAATCCTTCTATGGATGTTATGTTTGATTCTGTAAAATACTATTTGGATATAATCAAGGAATATGATGAGTTTAAGAATACCGAGTTTATAAACAATGAAGCGGATATTGTATGGCAGGGGAATAAGGGAATAAGCCATAAAAGCTGGCTCAATTTTCGGAACACACATTATTTCCCTGGTTTTGTCTGTAAAATGGTTGATATCTACACAAGGATTGTAGAGGATGAATACCGAATGAACCTAAGCCTTGTAGTCAGTGATAATTGTCATCTGCAATGGGAACGGTCTTTGTTCAGTGGAAATCGCTCACAGTTTACCCCGCTTTGCTCGTACCCTTCAACCGATATTATTAAAAAACCTGCTTTTAATGCTTATGTGCTTTTAAGCCGTTTGGGAGATCAAAGAATGCAGGCTGTCTGTGAGAATGAGGGGTATGGAACCAAATTCGGAATACTGCCCACGCTAAACGGTAATGCTCTTTCTATGATGGTATGGAATTTTGAAGACGGTATGGAGGATGATATTAATCCGAGAGAAATCAATGTGTGTTTGGATAATTTGCCTTTTAGAGGTGCCTATAAGCTCATCCATTACAGAATTGGAGAAAAACACAGCAGCTCCTACAATGTTTGGAGGCAAATGGGTAAACCGGCTCAGCCATCCTGTGAGCAGATTAAGGTAATGAGAGAAAAGGAAGGTCTCGAGCTTTTTGAGGCTGTAAAAGATATTGATGTTGACAGCAATTTATTAATCAGCTTAAAAATACCTATGCACTCTGTATCCTTAATTATGATGGTTCCCAAAAACAATGAACAGCCCTGCGCACCCAAAATCATTAAAGGCTATGCCGAAAAGGGATTTAATCACAACAATCAGATATTTATTAAATGGACCCCCAATACTGAGACGGACTTTCTGTATTACAAGGTGTGGAGAAAGAAGGAATCGAAAGCAGAATTCATATTAATAAGCGGCAGCACTTGTATCAATACTGCTACATTTACAGATATGAGCATTGACGAGGAAGGTGTGTATACTTACAAAATTCAGTCTGTTAATGCATCAGGTATTGAAAGTGAACTGTCGGAAGGATTTGAAGTAAAGGTGTCGGTCGGGTGATTATCAAACGCTCCTAAGCCCTCGTTCTCTGGAGGCGGGGAATAAACTGAGCATATGTAACGTAATAATTCTAAGCGATATAGTTCCTCTTAAAAAACAGAATATCAAACAGAAATCGGAGTGAAATGAAATGGCTACAAAGATGCAAATGATGGAGATTGAATTAGTAGAACAAGGCACATCAAACTCACAAATGGTTGCGGTATTAAACGAAAGTTTTGATATATCAGTAAAATATGCAAAAATTCCCGAACCGGCTGACAACGAAATCAGAGTCAAAATAAAGTGGGTGGGAATATGCGGTTCAGATCTGGAAGCCTACAGAGGCACCAGGGCGCCTGAGTTTATTTCTACGCCTGCCAGGTTAGGACACGAGGTAGCGGGTATTATAGATAAGGTGGGAAAGGCGGTAATCGGTCTGCATGTCGGAGATAAGGTAACGTGCCGATATGTATGGGGAGCGTATGCGCAATATATAGTGTGCAAGCCTTTTAATGTAAAGGTCATACCTTCTGGCTTGTCATTAAAGGAAACCAGCCTGATAGAGATTTTACCCGGAGTAATCCATGCTGCAGAGCTGGCTGAAATAAACCATACAAAAAACGTATTAATTACCGGTCAGGGTGTAAGCGGATTGGTTCTTACTCAGGTATTAAGGCTTTATAGTCCGAAGAATCTGGTTGTAACCGATTTGTTTGATAAAAAGCTTGAGCTTTCCCGTAAATACGGTGCTACACATACTTATAAAGTACCCAACCCCAATGTGCCGACAATGGAAATCCTTGGAAAGGATTTCCCCGATGGCTTTGATGTCGTTGTACCATGTCTGCTGGAAGGCGATGGTATGGTAGATGCTATCGACTGCTGTACGACAAGTGCGAGAATTGTTATGTACGGATGTATCGGTGTATGCAAAAAGCCCTTGGATTTCTTCAAGGTTCATAGAAAAAGGCTTGAGATATATGCTACCGAGCCGCGAAGAGATATAGATATGCGAAATTTCTTTCAACAGGGTGTGCAAATGGTAATGGATGGCTTGGTCAATACCTCTGAATTAATAACGCATATATTTCCTTTAAGTAAAATCGACGAAGCATTTAAAACCCGAAATGATGCAAATCCGGATACTATCCATGTATTGGTGGATTGCGAGAATTAGTCTGTCAACACAGCAATACAAAAAAGCAATGGATCTGCCTGGTGTAAATGCAACAGCAAAAACTCCTGAAAGTTAAATCTTTTCAGGAGTTTTTGTAGTTCACATCTTCGCCAAATTTTTTTCAACTCTCATCAGCTTCACCTTCTACAATTAAACAACCTTCTGGAAACTCTGGTGAGCAAGCCGCTTCGTTTGGAATAACAAATGGCTCTTCGTTGCATTTGTTCTTGTTTTTTATTTTATTATCATCCATAATCAAACCCTCCAAGCTATTGTGAAGTTGCTTTTATTATTAACTTTCAATACTTAAAAAATGCTACCTTTAATTTGTTTTAGTACTAAAGCTTTTACCACAACAACAGAGTTATAAACAAATATTTTGTATTGGTAATTCGAAATCACTACTTTTAAATTGATGCGGTTCAATTCTATTATCAATTTTTCTTCTAATTCTCATTAATTTAATAGTATCTTCAATGACATCACCTATAAAATCATCGCCTACTGTTACAGTTCACATGCTACTTTGGAAAGGGTAATATAGAGTGTATTCATGCGCAATTTGTGCTATAATATAAATAAGGGGTTGATAAGTCATGATAGAAGTTAAAGGCAATACGCTTATTATAAAAATGGATAAAAAAGAAGACACCGTTATTTTTGATGAAATCATTGATTTAGTTAAAGCTAAAGTGAAAAGGCAATCTATAGATAAGCTTATTCAGTTATCTGAGGAATATAGAATGGCTGATCCTGCTTTTAGATTTGATAGAGAGGAAATATACGGTGATGAATCACGTTTTCATAGACAGTAATCTCTGGCTCTATCTTTTTATTGGGGATGACAAGCATAAATTAACGTATTAAAAACCCATTAAACACATCTGCGGAAACCTCTTTATAAAACGATGGCTTACAGAGTCAGCTTACATTGGCTAACAAGAATTAGAATTTTTAACTCATCAATTTTTGACTTTACTATTATTTCCATGTCAACACCACCTAAGAAACAAATTATTATATATTTTTATTATACTTGATTTTGCTATGAAATAAAGGGGAATAAGAAGAATCAGGAGCGACAAATTGCTTAATGGCTATCGAGTCAGAAGGTCAAACTTTATTGTACTATCTCTAACCTTTTTTGAATATTAATAGGACAAGTGAGGATATGCGTCACAGTCTTAAAAAATAAATAAAAAAGTAGGGAGAGATAAATTTGAGCATACGAAATTTGAAGACATTCTCATCTCAAAGCAATATACATAGAGGACTGTCAGAAAAAGAAGCAAGGCAGAAGCTGATAAAGTATGGTCCTAACGCTATGGTACAGAAGAAGAAAATTTCTGCTTTAAAGATACTTCTAAGCCAGTTTAAAGATTTTATGACGTTGGTACTTTTAGCATCAACGTTTATTTCTGCCTTGATGGGAGACGTTATCGAAGCAGTTACTATATTATGCATAGTTATTCTAAATGCCATACTGGGATTTATTCAGGAATTTCGAACTGAAAAAACAATGGAGGCACTTAAAAAGCTTGCTGCTCCAACTGCCAAACTCATAAGGGATGGAAGAACTATCAGTATTCCTGCGGATAAAATTGTACCGGGGGACTTAATAATCCTAGAAGCCGGGGATCGTGTGCCTGCTGATGCTGTCTTAATTGATGCTAATGAACTTAAGGTTGATGAATCTCTTCTTACAGGGGAGTCTGTCTCTGTTGATAAAAATGTTCATTCGAGTAAATATGATAAAACTGGAGACTTGGATAAGGCAAATCATGTCTACATGGGTACGGTGATTACAACCGGAAGAGGCAAGGCTATTGTAGGCAGTACCGGTATGAATACCCAAATGGGAAAAATTGCAGACATGATACAAAGTATTGAAGAAGAAGAAACGCCACTTCAAAAGAGGCTGGATCATCTCGGAAAGCTCATAGTATATAGTTGCCTCATCATATGCGCAATAGTATCTATAACCGGTATTTTAAGAGGTGAGCCAACCTATACAATGCTTCTTGCCGGTATCAGCCTAGCAGTTGCAGCTATTCCGGAAGGGTTACCTGCAACTGTAACAATAGCTCTTGCACTGGGAGTGCAAAGAATGGTGAAAAGAAAAGCGCTTGTAAGAAAGCTTCCAGCAGTTGAAACCTTAGGTTGTGCTACTGTTATTTGCTCAGATAAAACAGGGACGCTGACCGAAAACAAAATGACTGTAAGAAAAATATATACCTCTGGGAATGTTTACGAGCTTAGTGGCAGCGGAACATCAACAAAGGGCGACTTTACGATTAATGGTCGCAGTGTTGAACCGCAAAGGGAGAAAAATCTTGAGATGACTCTTAAAATAGGAGCCATTTGCAATAACGCCGGGATGGAAGAGATGGAGGGAGAGCCTGAAGGAACACTTAATAAAATAAAATATGCATTTTACAGCAAGAAAAGGTGGGTTGTGACAGGAGACCCCACTGAAGCAGCACTTCTCATAGCAGCTGCAAAAGGAGGATATATAGCAAAAAGTTTAACAGACGAGTATATAAGGGTTTCTGAGATACCTTTTGATTCTGAACGAAAATGCATGTCCGTACTTTGTAAGAAATACAAAGGCGGAGGACAATATCTTTTTGTGAAAGGAGCGCCTGATGTGATAATACAAAAGTGCAGTAAGATTATGGTATCAGGTGCTGAAACATCGTTAAGCGCTCTTGAAAGAGCAAGAATAATAAAGGTAAATGACACAATGGCTCAAGAAGCTCTGAGGGTTTTAGCTGTAGCGTACAGAAAAGTAGCAGCTGGTGAACCTCTAAAGAAGGAAATGGAGCAAGACCTTGTATTCGTCGGTCTTGAAGGTATGATAGATCCTCCAAGACATGAAGTACATGATGCAGTCCGTAAATGCCTCACTGCAGGAATAAAACCTGTTATGGTTACAGGGGATCATAAGATAACTGCAGCAGCTATAGCAAAAGAGCTTAAAATATTATCTAAAGATGACAAGATAATGACCGGAGCGGAGATGGATAACTTAAATGACAGGGAGCTTACGAAAGAAATAGGAAATATTTCGGTTTATGCAAGAGTTTCGCCAAAGCACAAGCTTAGAATAGTAAGGCTTCTGAAAAAAGCTGGTCATGTTGTTGCAATGACCGGAGATGGTGTAAACGATGCGCCTGCAGTAAAAGAAGCAGATATTGGTGTATCTATGGGGGTTATGGGTACTGATGTTACAAAAGAAGCATCGTCCATGATACTCTTGAATGACAATTTCTCCACTATAGTAGCTGCAATTGAGGAAGGAAGAACAATTTACAGTAATATCAGAAAATTTATCAGATACCTTCTTGCATGTAACATTGGTGAAGTTCTGACTATGTTTCTAGGGATGTTGCTGGGCTTGCCTATACCGCTTCTGCCTATACAAATACTATGGGTCAATCTTGTTACTGATGGTCTGCCTGCTATTGCACTTGGTCTTGAGCCAGCAGAAAAGGATGTCATGATGCAACCACCTAGGGAGCCTGATGAAAATATATTTGCACGGGGGCTTGCTAGGTTAATCCTGTTTCGTGGAATATTCTTAGGATTAAGTACATTAGCTGTGTTTATAAGTGTGCTCCATTTTACAGGGGATGTACCAAGGGCAAGAACCGCCGGATTTGCCACCCTTGTATTAACCCAGCTGATACATGTATTTGAATGCAAATCAGAAAAAAGAAACATTTTTGAGATACCCATATTTAATAACATAGCCCTTGTGCTTGCAGTGTGCTGTTCTATTGCAATGATATTAGGTGCCATATATATACCGGCACTTCAAGGTATTTTTAAAACAGTCGATCTTCTTTCTAATGACTGGATGATAATTCTGGGTTTTTCCTTTTTAGGACCTGTACTTGCAAGTACATTTGTAAAAAAACGAAGATAAGCAAAATAAAAGCTCGAGGGCATCGAGCCCCTTTCGCTTTTTGTTGTAGACTTCGCTTAACAACCTAAATAAACAGAGGGGCGCAAGCCCCTTTCCAACTTTCCAACCTACCAACCTTCCGACCTTCCAACCTACCAACCTTCCGACCTTCCAACCTACCAACCTTCCGACCTTCCAACCTACCAACTTTCCAACTTTCCAACCTTCCAACTTTCCAACCCACCAACCCTCCCACCAACACAACAAAGATTTTTGTCTAATTTTCTCACATCCGAACAGCAACTTATTAGTTACAATTTGTTCATATTTTATTCAAAAGTTTCTTCCATAATGAAGTATGATAGTATTAGTATTAGTATTATTGTGAATCTACGTGCAAGACTATTATTAGGGGGGAAGCACATGATCGAAATCATCGATTTAACCAAGAATTATGGTTTGATAACCGGTGTGAAGGATCTCAACTTTAGAGTGGAAAAAGGCGAAATCCTTGGTTTTCTTGGACCTAACGGTGCAGGAAAATCAACTACGATGAATATCATTACCGGTTTTATTCCATCCACCAGTGGTACCGTTAAGGTATGTGGCTATGATATCCTTGAAAATCAAATGGAAGTAAAAAAAAGAATAGGATATTTGCCAGAACGCCCACCACTTTATTTTGACATGGTTGTAAAAGACTTTTTGTATTTTATCAGTGAACTTAAACTTGTTGATAAGAAAAAGAGGAAAAGTCAAATAAACGACATAATGGAACTTGTTAAGATAACCAATGTTAAAGACAGAATGGTAAAGAATCTATCTAAGGGTTATAAGCAAAGGGTTGGTTTGGCACAATCACTTATAGGGAATCCGGAGGTTTTGGTGTTGGACGAGCCTACAGTCGGACTTGATCCCCAACAGATTATTGAAATTAGAAGACTAATTAAAGCACTGTCTAAAGAGCACACGATAATTTTGAGCTCACATATTTTGCCCGAAGTGAGTGCAGTATGTGATCGAGTAGTAATAATAAACGAAGGAAAAATTGCTGCTATAGATACACCAGAAAACCTATCCAAAGGTTTTGGGAAGTCTACAAAATTTACAATAAGAATAGCGGGTCCGCAAAAATCTATTGTAAACCTGCTTAAGGAAGTTTATGGGATAAGGTATGTTGAACCCCATCCTAGCAATGAAAAGGATATATGTGATTATATTATTGAAACTGAAAAGGATATTGATGTTAGAAGACCTGTATTCTTTGAGCTTGCAAAGGTTGGATATCCTATACTTGAATTGAAGTCGCTGGATATGTCCCTAGAGGATATATTCTTAAGAATAGTGACTGAAGAGAAGGAGGTTGGCTGATTATGTTTGCTGTTTTAAAAAGGGAAGTCAAATCGTATTTCTATTCTCCAATAGCCTATGTTTTGATAGGGTTTTATATATTACTCTGCTCCATATTCTTCTTGCCTAATTTATACGGGGGATATGCTGATTTTAATTCGAACCTTTCAAGTATGGGATTTATATTGCTGTTTTTTGTACCTATACTGACTATGAGAAGCTATGCTGAAGACAGAAAAAATGGTACTGAGGTGCTTCTTTTAACAAGTCCAGTAAAGATTATGGATATTGTACTTGGCAAGTTCCTCGCTTTGATTTTTGTGTTTTTAGTGATGACAGCAATCACACTTGTTTACCCACTGATACTTTCAATTTTCGGTAACCCGCCAGTGGCTCAGACAATTGGGGGGTTTATAGGGTTCATTCTATTAGGTACAACCTTCATTTCAATTGGAATATTCGCGTCATCCCTAACTGAAAACCAGATTATTGCTGCAATAATAACTTTTGTAATACTGTTGGTAATATGGCTTATGGACGCAATATCAAGTATGTTGGGAGGATTTTTGTCACAGGTACTAAATTGGTTTTCACTGATGTCAAGGTACGGTGATTTCAACCTTGGCATTTTGAATCTGAACGCGATTGTATACTACCTTAGCTTTACAACTGTTTTTCTTTTCCTAACTGTAAGAGTAATAGAAAAAAGACGCTGGAGTCAGGGGTGATAGCATATGAAAAATAAATTTAGCTTTAAAAATGTATTTGGAAAAATGTTAAAGAGCAGAGGACTGAAGTATGGTTCCAACTCAATTATATTGATAGTTGCTGTTATAGCACTTGTTGTTGTTATCAATATGCTTGTGGATCTGACAGACATAAAGTGGGATCTTACACCTGAGAAGCTCTTTTCTATAGGCGAAACAACTTATGAAATCTTGGACGACCTTGATAAGGATGTTGAAATTATCGGACTGGTTGATGAGAGCAGAATTAATGACAGCAATGATCTGAAGGAGATTGATGAAATTCTGAGCCAGTATGCAAAAAGAAGCAGTTATATAAAGGTGCGTTATGTAGATCCAGATAGAAACCCCGGTATTTATAAGGAAATTGATCCTGATGAATTGAAATCGATAAAAATGAGTGATTATGTTGTAAAATGTGGGAGTAAAATAAAAGTTATTAACTACTATGATATGTTTGATTTTACCTACACACAGAATTTTGAGTCTTACGTTACAGGTTCAAATGCCGAACCTGCTATAACAGGGGCAATTAAATATGTAACCGCCGAATATACGCCCACAATTTATTTCCTTGCCGGACACAATGAAAGGTCAATAGATAAAGATTACAGCGTTGTTAAGGATTATCTTGACAGAAATAATTATGATGTTAAAGAAATCAATCTTTTGACTGAGGAAAAAGTACCCGATGATGCGGAAATGATAATTGTAGCCAGCCCTCAAAAGGATCTTGCCCAAGCTGAAAGGGAAAGGTTGATGGAATACATGGATAATGGCGGCAATGCTATAATGATGTTTGACCCTATTGATCAGGATCCCGACCTTGCAAATTTCCAGAGTATTTTGCAGGACTATGGAGTCTCTTTGAATTATGATGTTGCAAGAGAAAATGATCAGAACAGATTTTTGGCCAACAGCCCTACTGATCTGATTCCCATTATCCAAAACACTGATGTAACGCGAGATCTTGCAAATGCAGGTATATCTGTGTTGATACCTCGGAGCCGGAGCATAAATATACTCAAGAATACTAAAGAATATATAAAGGTTAACCCAATGATTACAACCAGTGAGGTGGCTATAGGTGAGCTTATTGATGCATCAAGGGGGCAAAACACTCAAGGACCTTTGAATCTTGCCGTTTCAGTACTGGATGAAGGCGGGTATGAACCTTCAAAATTAATAGTCTTTGGAGATGGTGATTTTTTATCAGACAGTGTTTATGAGGGCATTTCGCCTTATGGAATATATGTGTTTTTCAATTCAATACAGTGGATGACCGATGAAAGAGAAGATGAGATTATGATTCTTCCCAAGAAATATGAAGTGAGAAGGTTGGACAATACACAACTTGAGGCTAATGTAATGGCTGCTGTTGTTATGATAGTTATTCCTCTTTTAATTCTTGGTACAGGTGTCTATGTATGGGTGAGGAGGAGACATTTATGAGGTTATACAGAAATGCCATTATTCTCGTGGTAGTTCTGGCTGTTGCAATCGGAGCCTTCTACTTGCTTAAAGACAGGGTGCCCGAAGAAGATACAGGACCTAGTTATAAACCATCGACTTCAGTAAAAATAGTGGACTTTGATTCACTTAAGGTAAACAAAGTTGTAGTCAGATATCCTGAAGAAGAATTTGTGCTGAACAAAGTTGATAAGGATAACTGGCAGCTTGAGTCAGATAAGGATATGAGGATTGACAACAGTCGAGTAAGAAGCATAGCGATAAGAATGAGTTCCATATTCGTTGAAAAGGAGATTGAAGAAAACCCCAAGGATCTTTCAGTATATGGACTGGATAAACCTGTGCATGCAACTGCATATCTTGATGATGGAACTGAATACTCAATTTTGATAGGAAATTTGACACCTACAAAGGGAGCTTATTATGCCATGCTACCCGGAGGAGACAAGGTTTATACAATAGGCACATATGAGAGTGAAGGGATATTAATAACCAAAAACGATCTGAAGCTTGTTACATTATTTGAAATTGCAGTTGAAGATTTCACACAGATAGCATTAAAAAGAAATGGCGCTAATGCCTTCGATTCCTATAAAGATGGGGATATATGGGTGCTTTCAGAGCCTCTTGCGGCTAATGCTAACTTGGCTAAAATAGATGAGATTACAACAGCAATCAGTACTCTGCAGGTAAAAACATATGTAAAGGATAGCTCTGATCTTGCAGTTTTTGGTCTTGATAATCCTAAATATGTATTATCCTTTAAGACAAATGACTACGAGAATAGTATTTCGTTTGGAAATGAGACTGCAGGTAGCAATATATATGCCAAATTAGCTGACAGAGATGATGTTTTCAATCTTGATGTTAATGTTGTAAATTTCCTAGATGTTCCTGTGGAAGAAGTGGTTGACTCTTTTGTTGCCCTTCCGAATATTCAGAATGTGAATAAGGTTGTGGTTGAAATTGATGGGACTACTGATGTTTCAGAAATACAAACCGATCCTGAAGATTCAGACAACGATAAGTTCACTTTAAATGGTAGGGACGCTTCAGTAACGGATCATAAGGGAGACTTTTATTTCAAAAAGTACTACCAAGGTCTTTTAATAGCAGGTATTAGGGATGAGGTTGACATTGATGGAAAACCTGAAGGTATCTCTGAAATAACTATTACCTACTTTTTGAAGGATGGAGAAGAAATAAAGCTTGAATATGTATCCAGAGATGATTATTATTATTATGTAGTTAAGAATGGTGATTATACAGGGCTTGTAGTTAATAAAAAGAAGCTAAGTAGCGATGATAGCCTTAGAGTAACGCGTAAGAACTTGATAGAAGCCATGGATAAAGAAGGCAAATAAGATATTTTACCTTAGAGCCGTTTTATCAGGCAGCTGAGGGAGAATACAAGCAAAAAAATGATTAGCTACTTCAATCTTTTTTTAAAAAAAGTTATGATAATATAAAAATTCCGGTATTCGTGGATGAGCTAATCTAGAAGCACCGGAATTTTTTCTAACTGACCAACTAGAGAAATATATATCATTTTACTCTTGATTATGGTAAAATGTAATAAAAAAATTTAGGTGGAAATTATGGAAGTACACGAGAAAGATGTCATAAGTGATGTGCAGACTAACAATCGATTAAGCTTAATTATATTGCTGATTCTTATTGGGATTGTAGCTGGTCTGTTTTTATTCTTATATTTTAATAATCCGAATATGAGCACAGAAGGTTATAATATAAAAGATTTTATTGAAAACAAGTTGTTAGAGTTGGGAGAAAAGGACGGACAGAAAGTAATAAATGAAATAATCGGGTTTGAGAACTCAGCCTTTATTACATATAAGGATCAATTGGTAGAGTGTAATAGCCAAGCTATTAAGTTTATAGATAAACAAGGGAAAACGCTTTGGGAGTACCCAACTAAAATTAATAACCCAATATTAAAAAAAAGTGGATCTAGCCTTATCATAGCAGATATTGGTGGAAAGGAACTATATGCAGTAAATGGAAGTTATATTGATTGGGAAAAAGAATTTAGTGAAAACATAATAAATGTGGATGTAAACAGTAATGGCTACGTTACTGTAATAAAGGAAGCAAAGGGGTTAAAAGCAACATTAACTCTTTTTGACAACAGTGGAAATGAAATCTTCACAAAAGGTTTTTCTGGTATTTATATTTTAAGTGCCAAGGTTTCA
>Ga0265293_10000928_pt1 | contig 67474 bp, 54 predicted proteins | sample Munlanlewell138R_FD_192505 | JGI IMG/M metagenome (GOLD analysis project Ga0265293, IMG submission 192505) | Leachate microbial communities from a municipal landfill in Southern Ontario, Canada - Leachate well 138R | ecosystem: Engineered > Solid waste > Landfill > Unclassified | place: Canada... | reverse complement strand
CCCTGTCGGTTCAGAACGACCTGTTGCGCCAGGGGTTCCCCGCTTACGTGGTCCGCTCCACGTCGGCGCAGGGCGACATCTTCAGGGTGCGGGTGGGCGCGTTCGCGAACCGCCCGGCGGCGCTCCACTACGCCAATGCCATGCCCGAAGTGAGCGGTGGCCGCGCCGTGCCTGCCTTGGCCGAGGCCATTCCGGCGGGCATCACGCCCCTCGCCCCCCGCCTGCTGTTCGAGCAGGACGTCAGTGGCAACGAGCTTCGCCTCCTCGCGTTCCCCGAGGGGGGCCTCGCGCTGCGCTTGCAGTGGCGCGTGCCGCTCGGCCAGGCCGAGTACGTGATCTTCCGCGGCGGGACGGTGGAACGCGTGAAGGCCTGGCAACTGGTGGACGGGCCGGACGGCCAGCGCCTCCGCGTGCGCGACATGGCCCTGTGGGCCGATACCTGGCAGCAGGACCCGCAGGAAGTGCGGGACGCCTACGAGGCGAACGTCCTCGCGCTGGTGGCCGAGCGCCTGGGCGTCGGCGCCGCCAAGGTGGCGGCCGCGAGGTACGTGCCCCCTGGCGACGAGGTGCCTCGCTTGATCGTAGTGGAGAAGCTGACGCCGAGGCTGTCCGACGTGCCCGAGTTACTCGGCGTCGGCCTGCCGGCCAGCGGCATGACGGCGGCCGGCCCCATCGCTTACCTGGGCATCGACCCGGGGCTGCTGCCGGGCGTGCCCGAGAGCGCACGCTTGGACCTCGCCACTCGCAGCGTGACCGGCACGCTGGCCAGGGCGACCTGGTCGGGGTTCGAGGATGGGGCCGAGGCGCCAGAGAACCAGGGGTCGGCCGGCCAAGAAGGGGAGACGGAGGGGCCCGGCACCCCGACCGAGCCTGAAGGCGAGCCCGAAGCCGCCGGGTCTGGCGCTGGCCCTGAAGACGCCGGGCCTGGCGGTGGCCCCGAAGACGCCACGCCGGCAGCCGCGTCGCCCGCGCCGGGGGCCGCGTCGTCCGCGCCCGGGGTCGTCATGGGTGACGACTGGCAAGCGGTGGCCGATGGGGCCTTCGTGCGCCTGACGGCGGTCGGCCAGGACGGCGCGGCGCTGACGAGCTGGCGCGCCTGCGTCGGCCTGCCGATATGGAGCGACGGACATTACCTCCTGGCGCTCCAAGACGGTGCTTTGTTGGTCCACGACTTCCTGCCGCGCTGACTGCCAGCCTCAGCGGAACCTCGTCACCCTCGCCGGGGAGACCCCCTGTGGCCACGCGGCCAAGTCAGGCGGCGGCTTCCGGGGTCGGTTCCTGTGGCGCGCCTTGCCCGATGGGCTCCACGCCGTGCTCGACCAGCCACTTCTCCAGGGCCATCGCAGCGCGCGTGCCGGCGCCAACCGACGTGCCCAACTGGCGGTAGATCTCGTCGGAGACGTCACCGGCGGCGAAGACCCCCGGCATGCTCGTGTAAACCTCGTTCCGCACGTCGACGTACCCGCTGGGCCTCAAGTCGACGGTGCCGCTGAGGTAACCAGTGTTGGGTTCGTGCCCCACGTAGATGAACACCCCGTCGGCGCTTATGTGGCCGTGCTCACCGGTGAGCGTGTTGGACGTGTTCACGCCGACCACCTGCCCGTCGTCGCCCAGGACTTCGGTCACCACCGTGTTCCAGACGAACTCCATCTTGGGGTTGGCGAAGGCGCGCTCCTGGGCCGCCTTGTTCGCCCGAAGCTCGTCGCGTCGGTGAACGACGGTGACCTTGGAGGCGAACTTCGTGAGGAAGAAACCCTCCTCCACGGCGGCGTCCCCGCCCCCGACGACGACGACCTCCTTGCCCCGGTAGAAGAAGCCGTCGCAGGTGGCGCAGGTGGAGACGCCGCGGCCGTAGAGCTCGTCCTCGCCGGGAACGCCCAGGCGCCTCGGGTTGGCGCCCGTCGCGATGATGACCGCGTTCGCGTGGTAGTCCGCCTCGGAACCGGCCACCAGGAAGCCACCGTCGGGGTGGCGCTCCAGGCCCAGCGCCTCGTCCATCACTATGCGCGCCCCGAACTTCTCGGCTTGCGCGACCATCCGTTGCGACAACTCGGGGCCCGTGACGCCGTCCGGGAAGCCGGGGTAGTTCTCGACCTCGTCGGTCTGGGCGATCTGCCCGCCCGGAAGGCCGACCTCGAGAATGACGGTACCCAGTTGCGCGCGGCCGGTGTAAACGCCGGCCGTGAGACCGGCGGGGCCTCCTCCGATTATGACCACGTCTTGTCGATGAACCTTCTTGGGCATCCGAGCCTCCATGACGCCTGAATCTAGCACCGGCGAGCGCCGGGCGGGGTCGCCGGGATACCCATACGGGGTATCGGCGGTGGCCGGCGCTGGTGGCTCGGCGGGACGGGCCGGCGCGTCGGCCGCCGGTGGGGCGGCTAGGGTTAGCATTCGAGTATGGCGGAAGCAGGAGACGCGGGTAAGGGGGCTGAGCTCTCGGCCTCGGTGGGCGATTACCTCAAGGCGGTGTGGCAACTCAGCAACGGCGGCATGGCCTCGCCCGGGGAGATCGCCAGGGAGCTCGGTGTCACGGCGCCGTCGGTGACCGCCATGCTGCTCAAGCTCCAGCGCGACGGGCTGGTGACCTACGTCCCGTACCGCGGCGCCGACCTCACCCCGACCGGCCGCAGCGAGGCGCTCAGGCTGGTGAGGCGTCACCGGCTGTTGGAGACCTTCCTGATAGAGGACTTGGGCTTCGGTTGGGACGAGGTGCACGAGGAAGCGGAGCGGATGGAGCACGTGATGTCAGACCGCTTCACCGAGCGCCTGGCGCAGCACCTGGGGCAACCGGCGTTCGACCCGCACGGCGACCCCATCCCGAGCGTCGACGGCACGCTTCCCGCGGGTCCCGACGTGCAGCTCGCCGATTCGAAGGTCGGCACGCGTTTCGTGGTGCAACGGGTCAAGACGCAAGACAGCGACGTGCTCTTGCACCTGACCGAGCTGGGGGTGGCGCCGGGCAGCGAGGTGGTGGTGTTGGGGCGGGAGCCGCGGGGCAACCTGCTCTACCTCGATCACGGCGACGGCCAGGACTTCGCGCTCTCGCGCGACCTGGCGAAGCTGATCCTCGGGTACCCCAAGGAGTAGCACCAGCAGCGTCCGCAAGAGGTTGCCTAGCGGACGTCGATCTGTACGAGCCCATCCAGATTCGCAAAGCCCGCATCATCTCTGCTGACGACGACGAAGCCGTGAGCGAGCGCCGTAGCAGCGATCATGCGATCGAGCACATGTGCACGGGCGCTACCGCCGCGCGCGACTACATGGCGCAGCAGATCATCATGGGCGCGGACGCAGGCATCGTCGAACGCCACACCACTCCCGAATGCTTCACGAAGGGCAGTGAAGCGCGCGAGCCGCGCCTTGAACTCCACGAGCCTGGTCGTGGCGTGCAAACCCCTGATCAGTTCAGACCAGCTGAGCGAACTGACCACCAAACCCTCGTAGCCCGAAAGGTCCGGCGCAGGCTCGCCCTTGGCCTCGCGAGCGATAAGGACATTCGTATCGAGGAGGGCGATCACGAGGTCTGCGACCAGGGGTCCCTACCGTCAAAATCGGCTGCGGCTTCCCTTACTTCCGCCGCCCAGTCATGCGCCAAGGGTGTAGCGCGCAGCAATTCCCGGAACTGCTCTGGGGTCACCGTTGCCTTCGGTTGCGGCGGCACTAGTCTGGCGACTTCACGGTCATGGCGAGTAACGATGTAGGTTGCGCCCCGCTCGACCTCATCCAGCGCCTGCGTAGGGTTTTGTCTCAGCTTGGCGACCGGAATCACCTTCATGTCTAGATAATAGCATAAGTAGACTAACGACGAATAATGGTTGTTGACCCGCCGGGCACTTTGTCGCCCAGCCGGCGTAACGCGCTTGACCCGGCGCCGAGCACCACCTATATTAGACAAGACGAAACTATGAAGATTTCCTCGACTAAATTCCACTCACGCCCCCGACGCTCCCCGCGTCGCTGGGGCCTGACTCTGCTGGTTCTGGCAACCTTCTCGGCCTCAACGGCGCTGGCCGCGAAGCCCATCCAGGTGCTCACCACCATCGGCATGCTCGGTGACGTGGCCGCCGAAGTCGCCGGCGAGTGCGCCGCGGTGGAGGCCATGATGGGGCCGGGAGTCGACCCACACTTGTACCGGGCCAGTGCCGGTGACGTCACCAAGCTGGCACGGGCCGACCTGATCCTGTACGCCGGACTCGGCCTCGAGGGGCGACTCTCCGACGTGTTGGCGAACTTCTCGCGCCGCAAGCCGACGGTGGCCGTGGCGGAACTCGCCGTGCCCGCCACCGAGCTTCGGTACGTAGGTACCAGCACGATCGACCCGCACGTCTGGATGGACGTGGCCCTCTGGCGGGGCACCGCCGCCGTCATCCGCGACGCGCTCCTCACCCACCCTGACATCGATCCCGAGTGTGCCGCCGGCATCACCGCGCGCACGTCGGCCTACGAGGAGCAACTTGCGGTCTTGGATGCCTGGGTTCGGGAGGCCGTCGCCTCGATACCGGAACGCCAGCGCGTCCTGGTGACCGCACACGACGCCTTCCAGTATTTCGGTAGCGCGTACGGCCTGGAGGTGGTCGGGATCCAAGGGATCTCCACCGACGCCGAGGCCGCCGTGGCCGACATCCGCCGCGTGGCCGAGGTGGTGGCCCAGCGCGAAGTGCCGGCCATCTTCGTGGAGAGCACCATCAATCAGCGCACGGTCGACGCCGTGATCGACGCCGTCAGGAGGCGCGGCGCCTCCGTAACCCTCGGCGGGCAGCTCTACTCCGACGCCATGGGAGCGGACCGCACCCCCGACGGCACCTACATAGGCATGCTGGTGCGCAACGTAACCAACGTGGTGGCCGCTCTGGGCGGCGCCGTGCCCGCGTTGCCGCCCGGCCTGTCCGAGTGGGAAGGGCGTTGGCAGTGATGGCGGCGTTGGAGAGGCCCGGTGTGCGGCAAGTCGACCGCCGCCAGAGCGTGGCCGCCGCGGCCGCGCCTCCGGCGATACGGGTGCGGGGGCTCAGCGCCGGCTACGGCCCCGACCTCGTGCTGGAGGCGGTCGACCTGACCGTTCCCAGCGGGGTGATGGGCGCCATCGTCGGACCCAACGGGGCCGGCAAGAGCACGTTGGTCAAGGCCATCCTCGGGCTGCTGCCGCTCCGCTCGGGCGGCGTGGAATTGCTGGGGCAGCCGATAGCAAAGGGCCGCCGCCACGTGGGCTACGTGCCGCAGCGCTCCAGCGTCGACTGGGACTTCCCGGCAGACGTCCTCGACGTCGTGACCATGGGCATCTACGGGACGCTCGCATGGTGGCAACGCCCCGGCCGAGCCGCCCGCGAGCGCGCCATGGAGGCGCTGGAGGTGGTCGGCATGGCCGACCTGCGCCGGCGTCACATCTCCCAGCTTTCCGGTGGCCAGCAGCAACGCGTGTTCCTGGCGCGGGCGTTGGTCCAAGACGCCGACCTCTACTTGCTCGACGAGCCGCTGGCGGGCGTCGACGCGGTGTCCGAGGCGGCGCTGGTGAGTACCCTTAGACGCCTGCGTGACGAGGGCAAGACGGTCCTCGCCGTCCACCACGACCTCAACACCTTGAGCGACTACTTCGAGTGGTTGACGCTCGTCAACCGCCGGGTGCATGCGAGCGGCGCGATGGCGGAGGCGTTCGTGCCGGAGGAGTTGGCGAAGGCCTACGGCAGGGCGCCCATCAACCTGCAGGCCGGCGCCGCTAGCGCGTGGTAGCTGCGCTCGGCTCGCTGGCCTCGTTGCTGGGAGACCCTACCGTCCAGACTGTCGTCCTCGGCTCGGCGCTCCTCGGCGCCACCGCAGGCGCACTCGGGACCTTCGCCGTGCTGCGCCGGCAGAGCCTTCTGGGCGACGCCATGTCGCACGCCGCGCTTCCGGGGGTCGTGATGGGTTACTTCGTCTCCGGTGGCAGGCACTTGGGCGCCATCCTGATCGGGGCCCTGCTCGCCGGCCTTGCGGCCGCGCTGTTCGCCCTGTTCCTCAGCCGCCAACCGCGGATCAAGGAGGAGGCGGCGCTCGGGGCGGCACTCAGTCTGGGCTTCGCCCTGGGTGTCGTACTTCTCACCGTCGCCCAGAAACAGGCGACCGCGTCGCATGCGGGCCTCGACACCTTCCTCTTCGGGCAGGCGGCGGCCACGCTGCGCAGCGACCTCGTGTGGCTGGGTGGCCTCGCTGCCGTGGCGGGCCTGATCCTGGCCGTGTTATGGCGCCAAGCAAAACTCGCGACCTTCGACCGCGACTTCGCCGCGGTCTCGGGCGTGGCCGTGCCGCGCATCGAGGCCCTGCTGACGGCGCTGCTGGCGTTCGCCATCGTCATCGGCCTGCAGCTGGTGGGCGTGGTGCTCATGTCGTCCCTCGTCGTGGCCCCGGCGGTGGCGGCGCGGCAGTGGAGCGGAAGCATCGCCGGCATGGTGCTGCTGGCGGGCGCCATCGGGCTGGTCAGTGCCGTCATCGGCGCCGTGCTTAGCGCGCTCTCGCCCGGCCTTTCGACCGGGCCGCTGGTCGTCCTGGTGGCAACGGCGGCGGTCGCCATCTCCCTGGTGTTCGGCCGGCCCTCGGTAAGGGGGGCCAACTGAGTGGCCGCATTGTTCCAGTCGGTGCCGTTCGCCATTCTAGGTACGGGCGTGCTCGTGGCAGTCGCCTCGGCACTGGTGGGCACGCTGCTCACGGTGCGTGGGCAGGCCATGCTGACGGACGCGATCAGCCACGGCGTGGTCCTTGGCATCGCGGTGGTCTACCTCGCCCTCGACGTGGTCGGCGGCCCGTGGCAACTGCTGGGCGCGGCCATAACGGGGTTGATCACCGTGTTCGTCACCGAGGCCCTGAGCTCGGGCCGCCGGGTGCGCCGTGACGCCGCCATCGCCCTCGTATTCCCGGCGATGTTCGCCGCCGGGGTGCTGCTGCTGGCGCTGTTCGCCCGCAACGTCCACGTGGACCAACACACCGTGCTGCTTGGCGAGATCGGTTTCGTGTGGCTCGATCAGGTCTCGGTGTTCGGGTTCGAGTTGCCGCGGGCGATGGCCACCCTCGCGTTGGTGTTGGCGCTGGACCTGGCGTTCTTGGGCCTCCTCTACAAGCAGCTGGCCGCGGCGGCCTTCGACCCCGTTCACGCGCAGCTGCAGGGCCTCAGGCCGAAGCTCGTCGGCGGCGTCCTGCTCGCGCTGACGGCGGTCACTGCCGTCGCCGCCTTCGACGCGGTCGGCGTGGTGCTGTTCGTGGCGTTCGCCATAGTGCCCGCCGTCACGGGTCAGCTCCTGGGCAGGCGCCTGCCGGGCGTGCTGCTGATAGCGGCCGGGATCGGCACGGCGGCGGCCCTGGGGGGCTATCCGGTGGCGCTGGCCCTCGACATCTCCATAGGCGGCACCATGGCCCTGTTGACCGGCGTGCCGCTGGTGATCCTGCTGTCGTGGCGCCTGCTACGTGCGGTCGTTCACACTCGCACGCCGTCCCTGACGCGCGAAGGAGATATGTCATAAGCCGTTCCGGGTGCTAGTGCTAGCGTTATCCCTCGGAAGAAGGCGGGAGAGCCACCGTTTTTAGCGCCGTGCGGCTGGGCCGGGAACCCTGCCCGGGCGACCGCGGTCACAGCGACCGTTGGCGGCTCCTCGGCTAGACTGCCAAAGGAGGCGCGTAGACGCCATGGGATCTCAGCGAACCGAGCTCAGCCCCGGATCAGAACCGCCCCCGGAACCCGTGGGGACGGGCACGACCGCCGTCGTGGAGACCACCGCACGGCTGTTCGGCGACGAGTGCTTCTGCATCTCCGACCTAGGCGCCGTTGGTCACCCCATAGTGCACGCCTCGGTCAAGTTCGCCGAGTTGACGGGCTTCCAGGCCGACGAGGTGGTCGGTCGCAACCTCGGGTTCCTCATGCGCAACGACACCTACCAGGAAGGCGAGCGCCTCCTGCGCGAAGCCGTGGCCGCGAACCGGCCCGTGACCACCACCGTTCGCACCTATCGGGCCGACGGCAGCCTCATGTGGCTCGAACAACGCCACTACCCCGTCCATGACGGGGGAGGGGAAGCGTCGCACCTGCTCACGCTGTTCCGCGACGTCACCGGCGAGGTGCACGTAGACGGCGCCCAGGCCATGCAACTGGAGCTCTCCGGCTCGCTAGAAGGAGACGGGCGCTTCTTCAGCTACGCGCTACTGCTCCACGACGACGGCCGTAACGAGGTCGCGTGGGCCTCCGAGGCGTGGCAACAGCTGACGGGTTACGGCGTTGCCGACCTCCAGAAGCAGGGCATGGAACGCTTCGTGCACCCGGAGGACCGCGGCCACTTCCGCGAGCGCCTCCAAGGGTTGCGCGACGCCGAACGCCGCTCCGATCAGTACCGCGTGGTCACGCTCCAGGGCAAGGTCATGTGGGTCGAGGACTTCGCCAGTCGCAGGTGGCGCAGCGACGAGGCCGGTATAACGGCCGTTTACGGCATGATGAAGGACGTGAGCAACGCCCGCCGCGACCACGCGAACCTCTGGCACCTTGCTCACGTGGACTCGCTGACGGGCCTCCCGAACGCGCACCTGCTCGAGGACCGCATTCAGCAAGCGCAGCTCCAGGCGCGCCGGAACGGCACCAGCGTGGCCCTGGCGATCCTCGACCTGGACAACTTCAGGTTCGTGAACCAGACGTTCAGCCAGCGCCATGGCGACCGGGTGATCGCCGAGGTCAGCCGCCGTCTGCGCCGCACGCTCAGGCGCACCGACACGCTGGCGCGGCTCGACGGCGACGCCTTCGCCCTGCTCCTGGCCGACCTGCCGGCGCCGCGCGACGTGCTGCCGGCCCTCGACAAGGTCCTCATGGCCGTGCGCGAGCCTTACGCCGACGGCAGCCTCACCCTGAACCTCTCGGCGAGCATCGGCGTCGACATGCAGCGCAGCAGCGTGAGGGCCGCCAACCAGGTGCTCGAGCGGGCGAACGCCGCCCTCGTGCGCGCCAAGGAGACGAGCCGCGGCGGTTTCAGGTTCTTCGATGACGAGACGGACGTGGCCATGCGCTCGCGCGTGGCGATAGTGAGCGAGTTGCGGCGCGCCATCGCCGAGGACCAGCTCGTGCTGCACTACCAACCGCGGGTGCAACTCGACGACGGGGCCATCCACTCGGTGGAGGCCCTCGTGCGCTGGTTGCACCCCGTGCGCGGCCTGCTCAAACCGGTCGATTTCGTGCCCCTCATCGAGGAATCGCAACTCGGCCCACAGCTCTTCGAGTGGGTCGTCGAACGCGCCTGCCGCCAGGCCAAGCGTTGGCAGCGCCAGCGCACGCCGCGGCGCGTGGCGGTCAACGTCAGCCCCTCGACCCTCGCCCATGCGGACATCGGCGGCATAGTCCAGAAGGTCCTGGCGCGCTACGACCTTCACCCCGGACTGCTGGAACTGGAGATCAGCGAGCGCACGGGGCACGACACCCTCGCCATGAGCGCCGACAAGCTCGACGGCATGCGGGCCATGGGCATGCAGGTGGCGCTGGACGACTTCGGGGTCGCGCACTCGTCCCTCACGCAACTGCGCGCGCTGCCGCTCGACGGTCTCAAGATCGACCGCTCGTTCGTGACCAAGCTCGACGCGCGGACCCCTGGGCAGGAGATCGACCTGCTTAGGGCCATCATCGCGCTCGGCAAGAGCCTGCGGCTGCGGGTCACGGCCGAGGGCATCGAGACCAGGGAACAGAACGACATCATGCGCAACCTGCACTGCGACGACGGTCAGGGCTTCCTCTACAGCCATCCCGTCCCTGCCGAGTACCTGCCCGCATCGGCCTGAAGGCAATACCGTCGACTTACAGGCTGCTAGTCATGTGGTCGTGGCGTGAAGCGATACCCCACACCCCATACCGTGTGGAAGTAAACGGGCTTGGCTGGGTCGGGCTCGAAGTAGCGCCTTAAGCGCATGACGAAGTTGTCGACCGTGCGGCTGCTAGGGAAGGTGTCGTTGCCCCACACGGCGTCGAGGATCTCGTCCCGGCTGACGACCTCATCAGCGCGGCGATGCAGGAGCCTCAGAACGCCCATCTCGCGTTCGCTCAGGTTCACCTCTTTGCCGCTCCGCAGCGTCGCCGTCCACGCCAAAACGTCCACCACGTTGCCGCCGAACTCGATCTGCTCGTTGTCGCGGCGAGCGCCGTTCCTCCTGGCGCCGGTACTACGGGCCAGGAGCTTGCGCACCCGCAGGAGGAACTCGGGTAGGTGGAACGGCTTGGCCAGGTAGTCGTCCCCGCCCGCTTCGAGGCCCTCCACGCGTTCCCACGGGAGACCCTTGGCCGATAAGAAGAGGACAGGCGTGTCGTCCCCAGCCGCGCGCCGTTCACGACAGAGGGTGTAACCGTCCTTGTGCGGCAGCATGACGTCGAGCACCACGAGGTCGGGCGCGCCGGTCCTCCAGGCCTTGGCCCCAAGCAGCCCGTCCGGCGCCTCCACAACAGCCAACCCTTCCGCCTCGAGGTTGTCGGCGAGTACCGCTGACAGAACCGGTTCGTCTTCGATGACCAAGACTTTGGCGGACATCAGTCTGCCGCTTTCAGCCTGAGGGTCGGCTGCTGCTCGCTAAGCTCCTGCAAGGGAAGGGAAACCACCACGCGCGTGCCGCCGCCGCGTACGCCCTCGATGCGCACCTCACCTCCGCGCGCCGTCGCGGTGCCGTGCACCAGGTGGAGGCCCAGGCCCAGGCCCGAAGTGGAGCGGGTGAGCTCGTTGCCGATGCGGTAGAAGCGTTCGAGTACGCGCTGCCGCTCATGTGCGGGGATGCCGCGACCCCGGTCCTCCACCACCAGCTTGGCCGCCGACCCCTGCCTGAACAGGCGGACCGCAACGAACTTCTTGACGTCGGGACTGTACTTGACGGCGTTGTCAAGGAGGTTACCCACGAGGATGGAGACATCCTCGAGGTCGGCTATTACCGGGAGGTTCTCGCAGCTGAGCTCGACGACCAACTCGGCACCGCGCGCCTCCAGTCCGGATCTGGCGCGGGAGACGACCGTGTGCACCAGGCTGCTCAGGTCGTGCAGCCCCGGTTGGTGTTCATCGCTGCCCGCCTCCATGCGGGCGGCCGCGAGAACCTGCTGCTCGGTCTTCTCCAGGCGGTCGACCTCCACCGTCATGCGCTGCAGGTATTCCTGCTGCTTGGCGGCCGGCAGAGTGCGGAGCTGAAGCGTCTCCAGGAGGAGCCTAAGCGTACTGATCGGGGTCTTGAACTCGTGACCCATGGCGTCTAGGAAGTTGCTCTGGCGGCGCTTCAGTTCACGCTCCAGCCGCAAGCTGCGGCCGATGATGAAGAGCCCGCCGATGATGACCAGCGCGAAGAACGGCCCTTCGAAAGCGAACATGCGCACGGTGGCGCGCTGTTTGGCGGTGAACTCCGCGTAGGAGCCGGCATCGACCTCCACTTCAGCCGCGTTGGCATCTAGGCGCAGGTGCGGAGAGGCGGTGAGGAGCGCCTCGACCTCGGCGCGGGCGCCCTGCTTAAGCAGCGCGCTCAGGGCGTGAGCCTCGCGTTGCAGTGAGGCGACGCTGTCGCCGGTCACCTCGGCCACGTAACGTTGCTGGAAGTAGATCCACCAGCCCATCTGCGCCAACACGAACACGACGATGACTATGAATGCGGCGCGGGTGGCCGCGGGCGACGTGAGGGACTTGCGCGTCAGCATGACCCGCTCAGCCTATCGCCGGCGAGCCGCGAGTGGGTGTTGCCTGGAGCTGATCCAAGGGGGCAGGCGGAGCGCGCTGCTGCTGGTTGCTTGCGTGGTGGTCACCAGCTTCCTACTCCCCGTCCGCGGCCTATCAGCCAGAAGAAGAGCGGCCCGCCGATCACCGTCATCAGCACCCCGAGCGGCAGCTCCATGGGGGAGACGAGGTTGCGGGCGGCGGCGTCACCGAAGGTGAGCAAGCTAACCCCGCCCAGCAGTGTGGCCGGCAGCAGCACGCGGTGATCGTCGCCGAGCAGCCGACGCAGCAGGAACGGCACCACCAGCCCCACGAAGGCGATGCTGCCGCTGTAAGCCACCACCGTGCCGGTGGCCACCGCCGCCAAGGCGCCGGTCATCAAACGCGTACGACCGACGTTGACCCCGAGCGAGCGCGCCGCGTCGTCGCCCAGCAGCAGGATATTCAGCTCCGGAGCGCGCCGGAGAAGCAGCGCAGCTACGACGATCACGACCGGCGCTGCTACCGCAACGTCGCGCCAGAAGATACCCGTGAGCCCGCCGAGGGTCAGGAACGACGCGTCGGGCATCCCATCGCGGACGGCGCTGACCAGCAGCGTGACTACGCCCGCTAGGAACAGCTGCAGCGCCACGCCTGACAGCACCAGGGTCAACCGGTCGGAGCGGCCGTGGCGGCGGGCGAAGCCGATGAGCCACACCACGCTCACGGTCGCTGCCAAGCAGGCGGCGAGAGGCAGCACCCAGCGGCCGAGCCCGACCGCACCGAACAGGTACGCCATCACCACACCCAGGGTCGCCGCGCCGCTGACGCCTAAGAGGGTCGGGTCGGCGAGCTGGTTCCCGAACGTCACCTGCAGAGCGGCGCCCGCCAGAGCCAGCGCGGCGCCCACGGCGGCCGCCATGAGCACGCGCGGCAGGCGGATGTTCCACAGCACGATGCTCTGCTGTGGAGTGAAGTCGATACCGCTGGCGACGCCCGCCTTATCCAGCAAGATGCCGGCGATCTGGTCGGGTCGGATACTTACGGCGCCCCAGCCGAGCGAAAGGATCACGCCCGCTGCGGCAAGTAGTGCGAGTAGCAGGTAGATGGTGCGCGTGCGCGCTACCCGAGGGGAGCGCGCACGGCTGTCGGCGGTCGCGGAGTTCGCGCCTGGGCGCGCGAGCCTCACTGCAGCGAGTGCAGGTAATCGACCAGTTCCGCGAGGGCATCACCGCTGCGCAGTCCGAGGCCTAGGAAGTAGAGGTCTTCGAAGACGATCACGTTACCCGCTTTGGCGGCCGGCGTCTCGCTCACCCCGGGGATCTTGAGGACCTCGTCGACGCTGCCTACCGCCGCGATGCCGCGCTCGGTGACGATGATGACGTCGGGCGCCGCCGTCACGATCGCTTCGGGCGTGAACGGGACGTTGCCTACGAAACCGACTTCCTTACCTACGTCGATGCCGCCCGCGGCTTCGATCATCACGTTGGAGGCGGTGTCGGCGCCGCCGGCGAACTGCATGCTCCGGGCACCTAGGTAGAGGAAGAGGACGCGCGGCTTGGGCTCGAGCTCCGCGCCCCGCGCCGCCACCGCGGCGATCTTGGTGCTCAGCTCGTCAGCCAGCTTCTCGCCCTGCTCCTTTTCGCCGATGAGGCCGGCGATGAAGCGGACGTTCTCAACCGGAGTGTCGAGTGACAGGTCGCTGCCGATGTGCACAACCTGCACGCCGGCGCCTTCGAGTTGTGCGAGGACCTCCGGCGGCCCCGCTTGGTTGTTGGCGATCACCAGGGTGGGTTCGAACGCTAGCAGCGCCTCAGCCGAGAGGCGACCGTGGTAACCGACGTTAGGTAGGTCGTTGGCCGCGGCGGGGAAGTTCGAGGTGGCGTCGACCGCCACGAGCTGATCCTCCGCACCTAAGGCGAAGATGACCTCGGTGACCTCCCCAGCCAAGGAGATGATGCGCTGCGCGGCTGCCAACGGAAACAGTAGTAGCGCAGCGGTGAAGAGCGTGACGAGGGTGGTGCGTGGCTTCATCTGTGACTCCTTCATGCTTGGGCTCTCGCACGCTGCCGCTGCACGACGCCGAGTCGCGCTGGGCGGTTGGCTCGAGCCTTCTAGGGCGCATTATGGTTGCGCGCCCGGAAGGAGTTGTCATAGAACTGTCAGCGGCGCCGCGGCTCGCTCTGGCAGCTACCGGCGTTGCCGGCCCCTGGTGACCTCGACCCAACCGAACGGCCGCCATTACTCGCTTACTGCTGCTGCGGACGTTCGGGGAGCATGACAGGGCGTCCTCACCACGTGCCTAGGCGCTACCACCACCTACCCTGATGCTCACCCTGATACGCCCTTCGAGTTCCTCTGGCGGCTATCATCGGCCTCGTTGGCAGGTTGGTGTTCGGCCGTCTGCCCGCTACGGAAAGGGGTGGTGAGGTGATCGTGCTCGATGGCGTCACCAAGCGTTATGGTCGCGCCTTGGTGGTGGACGACGTTAGCGTGCGGATCGCACGGGGTGGCATCACCGCCATCATCGGTCCGAACGGCGCAGGCAAGTCGACGCTGTTGTCGATAGCTTGCCGCTTGTCGAGGCAGGACGCCGGCAGCGTGAGCATCGACGGTGATGACATCGCCAGGTGGCCTAGTGACGAGTTGGCGCGCCGCGTAGCGGTACTGAGGCAGGACTATCACTTAGCCGTCAGGCTCACGGTAGAGGACCTGGTGGCGTTCGGGCGTTACCCGCACTCCAAGGGCCGACCGACGGTAGCGGACCGTAAGCAGATCGAGGCGGCGATCGAGTATCTCGAGCTGGGTGAGTTGCGCAAACGTTTCCTGGACGAGCTGTCCGGCGGCCAGCGGCAGCGCGCGTTCGTGGCGATGGTCTTGTGTCAGGACACCGATTACGTGCTGCTCGACGAGCCGCTGGCGAGCCTCGACATGCGTCATGCGGTGGCGATGATGAAGCGCTTGCGGCGCGTGACGAGCGAGTTGGGTAAGACGGTGGTGTTGGTGCTGCACGATATCAACTTCGCTTCTGCGTACGCCGATTCGATAATCGCCTTGAAGAACGGTCGGTTGGTGCATCACGCTGCCCCGAACGAGGTGATGACTCCAGGGGTGCTACGTGAGATCTACGACATGAGCGTGAACGTGCACGAGATAGACGGGCAGCAGGTAGGCGTGTACTTCAGGTGAGTCGCGGCCAACCACCCGCGAGGGTCGCTGTCGACCACCCACCCCGGTCACTGGACCCGTCGCCCGGGTTGCGGGCGAGCGTGGCCAGGTACGGATAATATGCCGTGTTCGCCCGGTCGCCCGGGTTCCCGGCGCCCCTAGAACGCGTGAGGAGAAGGATGTCCGAGAACCCGCTGCTATCGCCAGAGTTCGAGATCCCGTTCGACAAGATCAGGCCCGAACACGTCGCCCCAGCCATCCGCGAGGCGCTGGCCGAAGCCCAGAAGAGGCTTCCAGAGCTCAAGGCGCGTTGCGCCGGCGAACCGCTCACTTACGAGATCACGCTACAAGCGCTCGACGACCTGGTGGAGGGCGTGGTGCACCCCTACCGCCTCGCGCGCCACCTGCTCGGCGTCATGAACGGCCCCGAGCTGCGGCAGGCGTTCAACGAGGTTCTCCCGGAGGTGACCGCTTTCCTCGCGCGCCTGGCGACGGACCACGACCTGTGGCAGATCGTCGCCCGTTACGCCGAAACGCCCGAGGGCGCTGCCTTGGAAGGCGTGCGGCAGCGCCACCTGCGTAAGACGGAGCAGGCGTTCCGCCGCGCCGGCGCGAGCCTCCCCGAGGCCGAGCGCAAGCGCGTCGAGGCGCTCAACGTCGAGCTCGCGCAGCTGAGCACCAAGTTCTCAGAGAACGTCCTGGACGCCACCAACGATTACGAGCTCGTGATCACCAGCGAAGAAGCGCTGGCGGGCTTGCCCGAGAGCGCGCTTCGCAGGGCACGTGCCTCCGCGGCGTCGCGCGGGCTCGAAGGTTACCGCTTCACCCTGCAGGCGCCTTCTTACCTCCCCTTCGTCAAGTACGTGGAGGACCGCGAGCTGAGGCGCGAGCTCCACGAGGCGTTCCTCGGGGTCGGTGCCGCCGAACCTTACGACAACCGCGGGATCATGCGCGAGATCCTGGCGCGGCGCCGCGAGCTTGCGCAGCTGCTCGGCTACGCCGACTTCGCCGACCTTCAGGCCGATGACCGGATGATCGGCACGGGCGCTCACGCGGCGGCCTTCGAGCAAGACCTCGAGGCGAGGACCCGCCCGTACTTCGACGCGGAGGTGGCCGAGCTGGAACGTCACGCGCGGACCGAGCTGAACCTGGAGCGCCTTGAAGCCTGGGACGTGCCGTTCGTCTCGGAGAAGCTACGCAAGGAGCGCTTCTCGCTCGACGAGGAGGAACTGAGGCCCTACTTCCCGCTGCCGCAAGTGTTGAGCGGCCTGTTCGACCTGACGGAACGCCTCTTCGGAGTGAAGGTGACGCCGGCCGACGGCGTTCCCACCTGGCACCACGACGTCGACGTCTACCACTTCCGCCACGAGGACGGCACCTTCCTGGGAGCGCTGTACGCAGACTGGTTCCCGCGCGAATCCAAGCGCAACGGCGCCTGGATGAACGGCCTCAGGACCGGGGGCCCCGGGCCCGCCGGGTTCGAACCGCACGTGGGCATCATCGCGTGCAACTTCACGCCCCCCGAGGACGGCCGGCCGGCGCTGCTCACTCATTCCGAGGTCGAGACGGTGTTCCACGAGTTCGGGCACCTGCTTCACCACGTCATGTGCCGCGTCGAGGTGAGGGCGCGCTCGAGCATGAACGTGGCCTGGGACTTCGTTGAGTTGCCCAGCCAGATCATGGAGAACTGGACCTGGGAGAGGGAGGCCCTCGACCTCTTCGCCAAGCACTTCGAGACGGGCGAAGCCCTGCCGGCCGAACTCTTCGAGGCACTGGCAGGCAGCCGCAACTTCCTCGAGGCCACCGCCCAGATGCGCCAGCTCATGCTGGGCACGGTCGACCTGGCCATCCACCGCGACTTCGACCCGCAAGGAGGCGACGACCTGCTGGAGTTCGGCCGCCGCACAATGGCGGGCCTGGAAGTGCGGCCGGACTTCGCGAAAGGCGAGCGCCTCGCGCGCTTCACGCACATCTTCTCGGGCGGTTACGCGGCCGGTTACTACTCCTACAAGTGGAGCGAGGTACTCGACGCCGACGCCTTCAGCCGCTTCGCCAAGGAGGGCATCTTCAACCCCGAGACTGGGCGCGCGTTCGCCGCAGCCGTGCTCTCGAGGGGCGATGCCGACGACCCGGCGCAACTGTTCCGCGACTTCATGGGCCGCGAACCGGACATGGACGCCCTCATCCGGCGCAGCCTGGGTGACGCCGCCCTAGGTGGCGCCCTCCCCGACGCCGCCGGCGGGTCCGGGCAACAGTCGCAGTCGGGATAACAGCTCTAGCGCGAGCTGCGTGCCGCGGTCGTACTCCCGCAAGCCTTCCTTGCCGCCCTGGGCCCTCAGGTACGCGTCGTACACGGTGTTGGCGCCGCGTGTGAGCAGCTCGACTCGGTAACGGGCCGTAGCCTCGGCGGCGGCCTGTGCGTCCTGCTGCGCCCGAACCGGCCAAGCCGCGGCGAACGCGTCGCCCGCCTCGGGACCGAGTCCGGCGCGCACCGCGGTGGCCAGGCGCAGCGTGGCCGCGTACCGCACCGACGGGTCGTCACAGGTGAGCCCCGCCAGGAGGCCGACCGCCTCCGCGTCGGCCTCCTGCGCGAACCCCGCCGTGTGCGCCAGCTCGTGAAGCGCCACCGCCAGCGCCGAGGCCGACGGTAGGCCCGCGTCCACGTGCGGCTCGAGCAGCCACGGCGATATAACGCCCGCATACCCCATGCGCAAGAGCGTGCCCGCCGGCAGCGCCTTGACGCGTTCCGGGAGGGCAAGGCCGGCCGCCTCCGTTTCGGGCAGGTAGGCCTCGCGAAGTTCCAAGGCGGTGGTCCTGACGCACCTGGAGGCGGCTGCCTGCGTGGCTGCGGACGGCAACCCGCTGCCGGCCGCCAGTGCGCCGGCCGGCAGCGCCGCAGCGGCCTCGTTGAGGCGGGCGAGCAACCACGCGTCGGGGGCCTGGGAATCAGGTCGCGACGGGCCCGCACCCGCCGCGACCGCCGCGCCTAGGCTGGTCGCCTTGTAAGCCAGCGCGAAGCCTAGGGGGAACCAGAAGACGAGCACCGCCACCGCCCAAGCGGCGACGGTGAGGAATGGCCGCCGCGGTGAGGGCCGCCACACCGGGGCTCCTCCCTTGGGCACGCGGGGCCGCGGCGCCACCAGGGCCCAAGCGGCGGCCAGCGCGAGCACGGTGAGCAGCACGCCTAGCAGCAGCAAGCTGACGCTGAGGGGGGTGGTGCCAGTCACCGTCGCCGCCCCCCGCGACCAGGCCGGGAACCACCCTTCGAGGTAGAACTCGTCGACCCACGCGCGCGGCCAGGGGACCAGCTGCAGTGCCAGCCCGACCGCCGCGACGATGCCGGCCACCAGATACCGCCGTCTACGCTTCCTCATGCTTCCGCCTCCCTCTTCTCTTTGCCGGCACCCGTGTTCCAGCCTTCCGCTGCCAGGAACGCACGCAAGTCGGCAACGTGCCAGTCGTCGCCCGCCGCCCTCAACCAGCGCGACTCGAACGGCAACTTCGACTGTAGTTGGACGGCCCGGGCGCCCATGACCGTGAACGCCAACCTCGTTCCTGCGTCCACCAGGGCGCTCCGGGCGCGGGGTATCAGGCACGCCGCGGCGGGCTCCATGACGCGAAGGTGCGCCACCTCGCCCGTGATGGTGGCGCTCAGCGCGCCGGCTCCAGGGTCGTCGGCGAGCACGAGGCGCAGCCGCCCCTCAGCCGCGTCGCCCCGCACAGCCAGCCCGTGCTCCATGACGGCGTACCGCGGAGCCGGCGCCGGGAGGCGGGCGTCGTAGAGCTCCATCAGCCTGCCCTCGATCTGCCTGACGCGCGCGCGCAGCCTGGCGCGGTCCCGGGCCGACTGGCCGACGGGATCCACGAGCAAGCCGAGGAGGGTCGAGCGCTCTGCCTCGAGGGCGTCCGTCTCTAGGCCCGCGTCGGCTTCCGTCCGAGCCGCAAGGTCACCGCCCGCTTCGGCTTCCGCGCGAGCCGCAAGGTCACCCCCCGCTTCGGCTTCCGCGCGAGCCGCAAGGTCACCGCTCGCTTCGGCTTCCGCGCGAGAAGCGACCCCGCCTCCGGCCTCTCCCGGCGCCTGGCTCTCAGCGGTGAGCAGCGGTTCGGCCCTGAGGTAGGCGCGCACGTCACGGTAGCGCTCGATCTGGCCTCCAACCAGCGACCAGACCTCAGAAGTGAGGCTCTCAGCCAGGCGACGGTCGTGCGTGATCAGCAGCAGCGCAGCGCCACTGGCCGCGAGTAGGCGCTTCAGTTGAGCTTCCAGGACCTCGACCGCCTCCAGGTCGAGGTCGTTGGTGGGCTCGTCGAGGATCCAGAAGTCGGCGCCCTGCGCGAAGGCGAGCGCCAGGCCGGTCCGTGCCCGCTCGCCACCCGAGGCGTGCCGCGCCGGTATGTCCCACGCGCGCCGGGCAACGCCGGCGTCCGCGAGAAGCCCTGGCGCCTTCGCGCCGCCCACGACGGTGGCGACCTGGCTGAGCAGCGTAGCGCCCGGTTCCAGTCCCCTGCTCTCCTGGTCCACCCAGCGCAGCTTCAGGGCCGGCAGGTAAGACACCTGAGCGAGCGGCCCGGCCCCGGCCAAGTCTCCGGCCAGGAGCCTGGCGAGCGTGCTCTTGCCGCTGCCGTTGGGGCCGAGGAGCGCCACGCGTTCCCCACGCCTCACGCTCACGCTCACGTCATCCAGCAGGTCGGGCACGCTCAGGTGCCGGGCGTCGACGAGCGTTCCCGAGGCCGCGCGCGGGTGGTGCTCCGCCATGCCCACCAGCCTGCCGGGTGTGTGGCCGGCGGGCGTGCGAGCGGCAGCCAGCAGCCGCAGGGCGCGGCTCTGCCGCTCGGCGCCCCGCTTGCGGGCTGCGGCCTTGCGTCCGAACGTGGCCAGCTCCCTAGCCATGCGCTCGAGCCGCTCGGCCTCGCGCAGTTGGTCGCGGCTGCGCTTATGGCTCGCGGCGAGCTTCTCCTCGCGCCGCTTCCGCGCCGCCGTGTAACCGCCCGCCTCGAGCCACAGGCGGCTGCCCGCCAGGAAGGCGGTTCGGAGGGTGGCGGCGTCGAGCAGCGCGCGGTCGTGGCTTATCACGACCGCTGCCCCCTCGTAGGCGCGCAGGTAGCGCCCGAGCCACTCCCGAGCGGCGAGGTCGAGGTGGTTGGTGGGCTCGTCGAGCAGTAGGACGTCGGCGCCCTGCGTCAGCGTCAGGGCGAGGCCGAGGCGGCGGCGCTCGCCGGCCGAAAGCTCGGCAACCTCGCGGCCTTGCTCATCGGCGCCGAACCCCAGCGCCGCGAAGACCTCCCGCGCCATCCCCTCGGCCGCGTACCCGCCGAGCCGCTCGAACTCGACCTGCAGCGCCGAGTAGTTCGCCGCCGCCGACTCGCCGGCTGCCAGGCGCTGCTCCTCCAGCCGGAGCCTCGCCTCCAGCTCTCGAGCATGCGCAGTGGCGGCCCTGGCCACCAGTGCCACCGTCTTGGCGGGCAAGCCGACACCGGTTTGCGGAAGGAGCGCGACCCTGACCCCCGGGGCGCGCCGGACGCTACCCTCGGCCGGCTCGAGCCTGCCGGCAACGAGTGCGAGCAGGGTGCTCTTGCCGCTGCCGTTCGCCCCCACGAGCCCTACCCGGTCCCCGAGCGCCAGCGTCAGGCTTACGGCACTGAAGAGCTCGCTGTTGCCCAGCTGGGCGGTCAGGTTGGAGGCGCTCAGCAGCTCCACGTTACCGGCCGGGTGGCGGCGAGGCGCTTGTGATCCACGGGGCCATCTTAGCCGCGCGAGTAGCGGCATGCCTGCCCTCAGGGCGGGCATGCGGCTATGCTCGGGGCGTGAAGCGTTTTACTGGCCGCGACGTCAACCAGGGGTTCGAGTGCGTGGAGTGCGGGGCCCACGTGCCTCCCCTCCAGGGCGGCGGCTACCGCAACCACTGCCCGCGCTGCCTGCACTCGCTGCACGTCGACGTCAACCCGGGCGACCGCGCCAACCCCTGTGGAGGAGTGCTCGAGCCCGTGGCCGTCGAGCGCAGCGCCAAGAAGGGTTGGGTCATCGTCCACCGCTGCCGGTCGTGCGGAGCGATCGGGCGGAACCGGGCGGCATTGGAGGACGCGGCCTTCCCCGATGACTTCGACGTCATCGTTGCCCTGGCCAGCGGCAGCCTCGCACCCTGAACGTCCAATACGGCGGTTGGATAGACTGACCCGACTCGTAGATGGACTGACCCGACTCGGCCAAGGAGCGGAAGATGAACTACGACCACTTGAAGCTGGATGAGCAGGGCGGCGTCTTGCGCGTCGCCCTTGACCGCCCGGACGTCCTCAACGCCCTCAACCTCGAGCTGCTCGAGGAGCTGGCCGACGCCCTGAGCGGGCCCGCGGCGCAAGGGAGCGTCCGGGCCGTGCTCATCACCGGTAACGGGCGCGGCTTCTGCGCCGGGGCCGACCTCGGCTCCACGCCGGTGGACGGCGACATCGGGAAGATGCTCGAGGAGTACTACCACCCGGTCGTCCGGGCCATGGCGGCGCTGCCCAAGCCCGTGGTGGCGGGCGTCAACGGCGTAGCCGCCGGGGCCGGCGTCGCGCTTGCCGCCGCGTGCGACGTGCGCGTGGCCTCGGCCAACGCCACGTTCACCCTCGGCTTCACGGGTATAGGCCTGGCGCTCGACGCGGGCAGCAGCTACTTCCTCGCGCGCCTGATAGGCACGGGACGGGCGTACGAACTGGCCATCAGCAACCGCCGGGTCGACGCCACCGAGGCCCTCGCCATCGGGCTGGTGGAACGAGTGATCAGCCACGAGAGCTACGAGCTCGAGATCATGGCCGTCCTGCAGACCTTCGCGCAGGGCCCGACCCACGCCTACGGCCTCATCAAGGAGGAGCTGCGGGCCGCCATGACGAACTCGCTCGAGGAACAGCTGCTGGTGGAGGCGCGCGCGCAGTCGGCGGCGGCGGCTTCGCGAGACGCCCGCGAGGGCGTGCTCGCCTTCAAGGAGAAGCGCGGCCCACGGTTCGAGGGTCGCTGAATGCCCGTAGCCGACACCATCCTCTACGGTTCCGTGATCACCATGGACCGGTCGCGGCCCCGCGCCTCCGGCGTTGCGCTCGCGGGCGACAGGATCGTCGCAGTTGGCGACATGGAGGAGCTGCACGAGGTGGCGGGTAAGGAAACCCGAGTCGTAGACTTCGGCTCTGCCTGCATCATGCCCGGCTTTCACGACGCGCACGTGCACCTCACCTGGCACGGGCTCGAACTGGCGGACCTCGACCTGCGCCCCGCCGGGAGCCTGGAGGAGGCCTGCGAGCTGTTGCGCGACCGGGCCGCCGCGACCCCGGAAGACGACTGGCTCACGGCGGCGGGCTTCGCCTTGCAACGGTGGAACCTCGCAACCATCGACCGGCCCGAGGCCGACGCCCTTGAGTGGGCAGCGCTGGGTCGCAAGGTGCTCATCCACAGCCAAGACCACCACTCGGCCTGGGCCAGCCGCGCGGCCCTGGCCGCGGCGGGGATCACGGGCGCCACGCCGACGGCGGAGGGCGCGGTCGTCGTCCTCGCGCGAGACGGTGAGCCCAGCGGCCTCCTGCTGGAGAGCGCCGTGGACATGGTGGCCGACGTCGTTCCCACCCCTGGCCGCGACGACCTGCGCAGGGCGTTGGAGCGTGCCGGCGATCACCTGGCAGCGTTGGGCGTCACCACCGTGCACCACATGGCGGCCGAGGGGCCGGACCTGTGGCGCCAGCTGGCGCTGACCGCCAGCGACGACGCCTATCCGTTGCGAGTGTGGGCCTGCATCCCGCACGCGGAGATCGAGGCCGCCGCCGCCATCGGCGTCGCCACCAACCAGGGCGGCCGCAACTTCCGCGTGGGCGGCGCCAAGTTCTTCGCCGACGGTGCGCTCGGCAGCCGCACGGCCTGGATGCTCGAGCCGTACGCCGGGACCACCGATGCGGGCATGGCGATGGACGGCCCCGACGTCTTACGCGAGCGCGTGCCGCTGGCGCTCGAGGCGGGGCTCACTCCCGTGGTCCACGCCATCGGCGACGCGGCCACGCGCGCAGCGTTGGACGCCTTCGAGGCCACTCGCGAGCAGTGGCGGGGGCTCGGCCTACGGCCGCGCCTCGAGCACGCACAGCACATGCACCCGGCCGACGTGGCGAGGGCCGGGCGCCTCGGGGTAGTGGCGTCCATGCAGCCGATACACCTGACGTTCGACATCGCGTCCATCGACAACCTGTTGGCGGACCGGAAGGACCGGGCGTACGCCATCCGGTCGCTGGCGGCGGCGGGGGCGGTCCTCGCGTTCGGTTCCGACACGCCCGTAGCCCCACCCGACGTGTTCGAGGGTCTTCGCGCCGCTTGCCGGCGTTCCGACGGCCACGGGCGTCGCCTCAACGCTTCCGAAGCTCTGTCGCCCGACGCGGCACTGGCCGCCTACACGACGGGCGCCGCCTACGCCATCCAGGCCGAGGGACACTCGGGCATGCTGAAGCCCGGTTTCGACGCCGACATCGTCGTGCTGAACCACGACCCGCTGGTGTCTCTCGACGGCCTCGCCGTCGTAGCCACGATGAAGGGCGGGGCGTTCACCTTCGGACCCGGCTGAGGTGGAGAGCAGAGACATCACCGCGCCCCGAAGGTCACGACACCCCTAGGCCACCGCATCCCGAAGGTCACGACACCTCTAGGTCACCGCGCCCCTAGGTCACCGCACCCCTAACGGGAGCTCGTGCACGAAGCCGCGAGGCGGCCGGCTGAGCAGGAACTCGACTGCGTCGCAGAACGCCTCGGCCGAGATCCACTTGTCCGGGTCCGCCTTCGGCATCGCTGCCCGGTTACCCGGGGTGTCCAGCGCCCCCAGCGGCAACAGCAGGCCCACGCTCACCCCGTTCCCGGCGACCTGAGCGGCCAGGGAGCGGAAGTAGGCCGCCAGGGCCCCCTTGCCCACCGCGTAGGCGACCGTCTTGGGCGCGGGGTCGATGGCGGCGGCGGCGCCGACCGCAACGATGGCGCCGGCACCCGCGGCCAGCATGTCGGGCAGCACGGCGGCCGCGCTGTAGACCGCGCTCCGCAAGTTGCTGTCCAACGAGCGCTCGAGCGCCACCGCCGCGGCATCTGGTCCGGCGTCCGCTGCCGGCCCGCCCTCGAAGCGACCGGCCAGGTTGACCAAAGCCGTCGGCGCGCCCATCTCGGCCTTGATCTTGGCGAAGCCGGCACTCACCGAGGCCGGGTCGGCGAGGTCGATGCCGAACGTGCGCAGCTCGGCGCCGTCGGCCGCCAGCTCCTCGTAGCGTTGGGTGGTCTCGCGCTCGCCGCCGGGCCTGGACGTCAAGGCAAGCCGCCAACCGTGCGCGGCCAGCCGAGGAACGAGCGAGCCCGCCATGCCACCCGCTGCTGCGGTGACGACGACGAGCCCAGCTGTCACGGGTGCAAAAGTAGTCACGAGTCACCATACGTCCTACGCGGGTTCGGCTCTGTGTTGGCTATACTCGCGCATGCTCGCCTCCGCGTCCACCCAGACCGCAACCGACCAACAGGGTGCAGCCGAGGGCAAGCTGGCACCCCTCCTGGCCGCCGCGCGTGCCGCCTCGAGCTCGCTGCCCCACCTCGACCGCCGTGCGGCGCTCGTCGCGGTGGCCGAGCAGCTGCGCGGAGGCTCGGCGCTGGTGCTCGAGGCCAACGCCGAGGACGTGGCGGCCGAGCGGGAGCGCGGCACAAGTGCGCCGCTGCTGGACCGGCTAACCCTCACGGCCGAGCGCCTGGAGAGCATGGCCGTCGCCGTGCTCCAGGTAGCCGATCTGCCCGACCCCCTCGGCCGCGTGCTGGCTGGCTGGGAGACACCGAACGGCCTGCGCATGCGGCGCGTGAGCGTGCCGTTCGGGGTCATCGGCATGGTGTACGAGTCGCGGCCCAACGTCACCGTCGACGCCGCGGTGCTCGCACTGAAGGCCGGTAGCGCCGCGGTGCTGCGGGGCTCTTCGAACGCGCTGGCCAGTAATCGCGCCCTGGTCTCGCTCATGCGAGCCGCGCTGGAGGCCGCAGGGGCGCCGGCGGACGCCGTCCAGCTCGTCGACTCCAAGGACCGCGCGTTGGTGACCGCTCTGCTGCGCGCCCGTGGGCAGGTCGACCTGGTCATCCCACGTGGCGGTGCGGGCCTCATCCGTCACGTGGTCGATACGGCGCGCGTCCCCGTCATCGAGACGGGCGTCGGCAACTGCCACGTCTACGTGGACGCGGGTGCCGACCTGGCGGCCGCCCTGCCCATCGTCCTCAATTCCAAGGTGCAGCGCCCTGGCGTGTGCAACGCCATGGAGACCCTTCTCGTCAACGAGGACGAGGCGGCGGCCTTCCTGCCCAGCGCGGCGGCGGCGCTGCGGGCGGCTGGCGTTACGCTCTACGGTTGCGAGCGCTCGCGGGAACTCGTCCCCGGAATGCTGCCCGCCACAGACGCCGAGTATGCCGAGGAGTTCTTGGGCCTTAACCTGGCGGTGCGGGTGGTGGCCGACCTCGATGAGGCGTTGGCGCACGTGGCGCGTTACGGCACGCAACACACCGAGGTGATACTCACCTCGGACCTCGCGCGCGCCGAGCGCTTCAGGCGCGAGGTCGACGCGGCGGTGGTGATCGTCAACGCCTCGTCGCGTTTCACGGACGGCTTCGAGTTCGGTTTCGGCGCCGAGATAGGGATCAGCACGCAAAAACTCCACGCTCGCGGGCCTGTCGGGCTCGAGCAGTTGGTCACCTACAAGTACCTGGTGGACGGCGACGGCCAGACGCGCGCCTGACGCCCCGGCAAGGTGGGGCGAAAAGCCCAAGGACCATAGGCAGAAATACCGTCCAGGACGGTAAGTTTCGTTTGACCAGGGGGCTCCCCGCGGGGTAGAATCGAGGGGCTTGAGGGCCGCGGAATCGCGGCCACCGGCCCGCGGCTGCTGCCCGGCGCCGGCGGCCGGAGCGGCCCCGGAGGTAAGCCTTGAATCAACACGAGCACCAGGGCAACGGGTACACAGCCGAGAACATCAAGGTCTTACGCGGCCTGGAGGGCGTGCGCAAGCGTCCCGCCATGTACGTCCAGGGCGGCACGGGCATAGACGGCTACCATCAGTTGCTCACCGAGATCATCGACAACGCCATCGACGAGACGCTGGCGGGCTACGCCGACACCGTCGAGGTGACCCTCAACCCCGACGGCTCCGCTTCGGTCGCCGACAACGGCCGCGGTATCCCCGTAGACATCATGGAGCGCGAGGGCCGTCCCGCCATAGAGGTCATCTTCACCGAGCTGCACGCTGGCGGCAAGTTCGACGACGGCGCCTACAAGGTGTCGGGCGGACTTCACGGCGTGGGCAGCTCGGTCGTGAACGCGCTCTCGAACTGGTTCGTGGCCGAGGTCTGGCGCGACGGCAAGCACTACCGCATCGGCTTCGAGAACGGCGCCGTGGTGGAACCGCTGCACGTGGTGGGCAAGGCCGCGCGCGGCCAAGAGGGTAGCAAGGTGACCTTCCACCCCGACGCTCACGTCTTCAAGGACGTGGAGGGCTTCGACTACTCGCGCGTTCGCCGCCGCCTGCGCGAGCTCTCGTACCTCACCGGCGGGGTCAAGATCGTCCTTTCCGACCTGCGCGGCGCCACCCCGAAGACCGAGACCTTCCATGAAGAGGGCGGGGTGGGCGCGTACGCCGCGTTCCTCGCCCGCGAGAGCACGGCCCTTTACGACAAGCCGGTCGTGCTCAAGGGCACCGCCAGCGTGCCCACGGAGAGCGGCACCCACGACGTCGAGGTCGACGTAGGGCTCACGCACACTACGGGCTACGGCCAGACGGTCCTCACCTACGCCAACATGATCACCAACCGCGACGGCGGCACTCACCTCACGGGCTTCAAGAGCGCGTACACGCGCGTCCTGAACAACTACGCCAGGAACAAGAACCTGATCAAGAAGGGCGACACCCAACCCACGGGCGACGACTTCCTCGAAGGCATCGCGTGCGTGATATCGGTGAAGCTGCCCGAGCCGCAGTTCGAGTCGCAGGCCAAGGTGAAGCTCCTGAACGCCGAGGCGCAGACGGCCGTGAACAGCGTCGTCTACGAGAAGCTCTCGGACGCCCTCGAGGAGAACCCCAAGACCGCTCGCGCCATCATCGAGAAGGCGGCCCAGGCCGCGCGCGCCCGCGAGGCCGCGCGAAAGGCGCGTGACCTCGTACGCCGCGCCAACCCACTGGACAACGACGACCTGCCGGGCAAGCTGGCCGACTGCCAGTCCTCCGACCCGGCCGTCAGCGAGATCTACATAGTGGAGGGCGATTCGGCCGGCGGCACCGCCAAGCAGGGTCGGGAGCGGCGCTTCCAGGCCATCCTGCCGCTAAGGGGCAAGATCCTCAACGTGGAGAAGGCCAATCTCGCCAAGATCCTGAAGAACGCCGAGATCCGCGCCATGATCGCCGCCATCGGCGCCGGCGTCGAAGGCACCGGCGACGATACGCACTTCAACATCGAAGACGTCCGCTACCACCGGATCATCATCATGACCGACGCCGACGTCGACGGCTCACACATCCGCACGCTGCTGCTCACGTTCTTCTACCGCTACATGCGGCCGCTCATCGACGCGGGCTACTTGTATATCGCCCAGCCACCCCTCTACGGGCTGCGGTTCCCGCGCCAGAAGGAACTGCAGTACGTGTACGACGAGGCCGCGTTGGCCGAACTGCAACGCAAGAACAAGGACCGCAAGTTCGAGATCCAGCGCTTCAAGGGTCTGGGCGAGATGAACGCCGAGCAACTCTGGGAGACCACCATGAACCCGGAGACGCGCATCCTCAAGCGCGTGACCATCGACGACGTCCTGGAAGCCAGCGAGACGTTCGAGATCCTCATGGGCACCGAGGTTCCGCCGCGGCGCGAGTTCATCGAGACACACGCGCACCTCGCGCACCTAGACGTCTGACGTAAGGCGTCTGACGAACGGCGGCGGCTGACGCTCGACGTCGGTCGCGCGGGGCCCGAGGTCGCCCGCGTACCCTCGGCCCCATGGCCGCGAACGCCAGAAGCGCCGACCCCGGAAACGCCAACGCCTTGAGCGCCGACACGAGAAGCACCAGCACCCGAGACACCAACACCAGAAAAGGGCCCGCGCTTTTCGGCGCGGGCCCAATGAGTTTGCGTTCCTCGGTGGCCTACTCGAGGCCCGCCGCCTTCCGCGCGTCGTAAACCTCCGAAGCGGTGAGCATCTTGCCGCGCACCTCGTTGACCTCGTCCGCCGTGTACGGCTGGTAGTCGGCGGGCAAGTCGGCGTCGTTGCCCCAGGCCTTCATGACGTAGTCGAGGACGGCCGCTATCTCGTCGTCCTGCATCTGCAGGTGCGAGGGCATGACGCCGTTGTAGGTGGCGCCGGCCGCGGTGATGGCGCCTTGCATGCCGAAGACGACGATCTCCATGGGCAGCTCGCGGCTCGCCTTGTAGAGCTCGGGGGCAGTCCCGGCCAGGGGCGGGAACGCCCCGGGGATGCCCTGACCCGAGGCCTGATGGCAGGCCGAGCAGGTGCTGACGAAGAGGGCCTCGCCGTCGGGACCGGCCGCGACCTGGGTAGCCTCTCCGCCGGCCGGTGCGCCGGCTGCCTCAGTGGAGGGCGCAGCGGTGCCCGTGGCGGCCGGAGCCGCGCCTGCCGCGGCCGGTGCGGCCGCCCCGAAGAAGCCCGGCTCTTGGACCCCGCGCTCGACGACGAGCTCCATCGCCCGGTTGATGTCGATGCGAGCCTTCCCGCCGCCCAAGTCCTCGTAGCCCGTGATGCTATCCACGGCGGAGTTGAGCTGGGTCTGGAACGCCGTCCCGTCCAGGATCACGAACTTCCCCTGGGGCCTCGAAGTGGCAAGGAAGAAGAGCACCAGGATGGTGAGAGCCATGCCGACGCTGCCCAGCAGCACCGTCAGGCGCACCTGCTTCTCGCTGATCAGGTACCTACGCTCATCAGGCATGATGATCTGCCACCACCTTCACGAGGCGTGGATCGTTCGCCGGCAGCACGTTCCGCGCGGTCAGGGCGCGCGCGTAGACGGCGACCCAGATGCCGCCCAAGCCAACCAGCATCAGCACGTCGAGGACGGTCAGCTGGAAGCCCTGGCGGCCGAAACCCGGCACGATGAACCAGAAGTAGTTGAGCAGCTGCACGATCAACGCCCACACCGCCACCGTCGCGAGGGCGCGCCGCGTGCGCTTGACCCAGCGGGAGAAGAGGATCATGAACGGCGCGAAGAAGCCGAAGAAGAGGATGAACGCCGCCAGGCCCAACCACGTCGGGCTGAAGCGGATGACGTACCAGCTCGCCGTCTCGACGATGTTGTTCGACCACTGGATGATGAGTTGCGACACCTGCAGGTAGGCCCAGAACATGATGACCGCCATCAGCATGTTCCCCAGGTCCTGGAGGCGCTTGGGGGTGAGCAGCCGGTCGACCGTCGGACTCCTGGCCGCGAGGTTGACCATGACCAGGATGACGAGCGCGATGGCCGATACGACCTGACCCGCCATGATGATGCCCGGGTAGACGCCCGAGTACCACGTGGGCGTGACCGACATGGCCCAATCGAAGGCCGCGAACGTCATGGTCAGGATGTAGACGACGATCCACACGCCACCCAGGTTCTTCATCCTGTAGCCGCTGCGTGGCGCGGTGCTTTCGTCCTCATCCTGTCTCTTGCTCAAGTGGCGGTAGAGGTAACTGCCGAGCGAGAAGACCGCGAAGATGATCACGGCCCTCGCGATGAAGAAGCCGACGTTGAGGTACCACCCGGTCTTGTCCGCCACGGTCGGCTCCGACGCCACGTACTCCGCGTGGACCCAGGGGTAGAGGTCGCTCATGCCCAACAGGATCGGCACGAACAGCAGGGCTAGGAGTGGCACGGCGCTGGCGGCCGCCTCCAGCGGCCTCACGATGATGGCGCCCCACGAGCCGCCGGCCAAGTGCACGATGAACAGTAGGGCCAGTGAGCCGAGCGACAGCCCGACCCAGAAGAGGTAACTCACCAGGTACGACTGGAAGAACCCCGCCGCGTGCCCCGTGAAACCGAGGATCACGGCGACCAGGAGCGCCAAGGCGCCGATGACGAGGGCCGTCAATTGGGCCTTCGCGGTATCGATTGGAGGGAGCTTGAGCGAGGTCATGGGTTCGACTCCGTGCTTGCCTTGGTCAGCTCGACGCCCGCCGGTACGTCGGCGATGCTGGCGTTCTGGCTCAGCTGCAGGGCCTTGACGTACGCCGCGATGGCCCAGCGGTCGGCCACGGGCACACGCGCGGCGTAGCTGTACATGCGGCCGAAGCCGTTCGTCATGGCGTTGAAGAAGTAACCGACGGGCGCGTCGAGGAGGCGCTGCGTCGTGGTGAAGTCGGGCGGTTGCGGGAAGCCCTTGAGGACCGTCGCACCCATGCCGTCGGCGTTGTAGTTGTGGCACGGGGAGCAGTAGATGTCGAAACGTTCCTGCCCGCGGAGCATCAGGTCGCTGGTGAGCTCGACAGGCAGCTCGGCCAAGAACCCGCTCGGCCCCATGCCGGTCAGGTAGGCGGGCTCGAGGGCGCCGAACTCACGCGACACCGTGCCGGGGGGGATCGGCCGCATGGCGGAGCCGTCGGCGAAGAACGGCGACGCCTGGAACGCCTTCGCCTTGGGCTGGTCCCACATGGTGCGGCCGCAGCCGCTAAGGAGTAGCGAGCCCAGGACCGCGAACGCCAAGAGCAGGCGTGGACGGGCGAACCCCCTCACTTCTCCACCTCCGAGACGACCATCGGCTCGAGCCCCTCGAGGAACGCGCGTGTGGCGGCGAGGTCGAACTTCGGGTCGCGCGCCTCGACGCACAAGAAGAAGCGGTCGCGCATGGCGTTCTCGAAGCCCGGGGTGTTGAAGATCGAGTGGTACGGGCGCGGGAGGCCGTTGCGGATGATCATGAGGATGCCCGCCGTAAGGCCCGCGAACAAGATGGTGCACTCGTACATGATGACGATCCAGTTGGGCCAGCTGTTGAACGGCTTGCCGCCGATGTTGAGGGCGTAGTAGTTGGTGTTGGCGAACCACTGCATCCAGAACCCGAACAGGCCGCCGCTGATGCCCATGATGAGCACCGCCCAACCGAGGCGCGTGGGTTTCATGCCCAGGTCGAGGTCGAGGTCGTCGACGGGAAAGGGAGTGTAGGCGTCGATCTTGGTATAGCCGGCGTCGCGGACGCGCGCCGCCGCGGCCTTGATGGCCTCCGGACTGTCGAATTGCGCCACCAGGCCGTACAGGTTGGGCGCAGCCGCTTTGCGGCCGAGAGTAACGCTGCTCATGCCGGCTCCTCGGCGTGGAAGTACTCCATGCGCGCGCGCTCGAAGACGTCGCTGCCATGGTGTTGGTCGTGGTGGGCGGTCTCCTTGGTCTCGGCGGTTGCTATCGACGGCAACAAGCGGATGAAGAGGAAGAACAGGGTAGAGAACAGACCCAGGCTACCGATGAACAAGGACCAGTCCCAGAAGGTGGAGATGTAGTCGGCCCACGAGGAGAGCAGGAAGTCCTTGGTCAGTGACACGACGAAGATCACGAAGCGCTCGAGCCACATGCCCACGCTGACGATGATAGCGATGAGGAAGAGCGCCCACGGACTCTGCCGGACCCGACGGAACCAGATCGGTTGGATGGCCACGAAGTTGCAGAAGATGAGCGCCCAGAAGAAGATGGCGTGATCGCCGAAGATGCGGTTCCAGCTCATGTACTTCTCGAACTCGACGCCCGAGTAGAAGGAGCTGAAGATCTCGATGAAGTAGCCGTACACGACTATCATGCCGGTCGTCAGCATGAGCTTGGCGGCGTTGTCGAGGTGGCGCAGGGTGATCAGGTGCTCGAGCTTGAACGCCTTCCTGAGCGGCACCGCCAGGATCAGCACCATCGCGAAGCCCGCGAACACCGCGCCGGCGACGAAGTAGGGCGGCATGATCGTGTTGTTCCAGCCGGGCAGCTGCGCCACGGCGAAGTCCATCGCGATCGTGCTGTGAACGCTGAGCACGAGCGGGAAGCTCAGGGCGGCCAGCAGGAGGTAAGCGCGCTGGTAGCGCTGCCAGGCCTTGGTGGAGCCGTTCCAACCGAGGCTGAGCACGCCGTACAGGAGCTGTTGGAACTTGGTCTTGGAGCGATCGCGCAGCGTCGCGAGGTCGGGGATCAGGCCGATGAACCAGAACACCACCGAGATGGTGAAGTAGGTGCCGATCGCGAAGAAGTCCCAGTCGAGCGGGCTGCGGAACTGTGGCCACAGGCCCATGGTGTTCGGGTAGGGCACGAGCCAGTAGAAGACCCAAGGGCGGCCCAGGTGCAAGATGGGGTAGAGCCCGGCGCACACGACCGCGAAGATCGTCATGGCCTCGGCGAAGCGGTTGACCGTCGTCCGCCAGGGCTGGCGGAAGAGGAGCAGCGCCGCCGAGATCAGGGTCCCGGCGTGGCCGATGCCGATCCACCACACGAAGTTGATGATGGGCATGCCCCACGCGACCGGGATGTTGTTGCCGAAGATCCCGATGCCCGTGGTGATGAGCTTGACGACCGACACCAGGTACATGACGAGGACGGCGGACGAGATGCCGAACCCGATCCACCACCAGGTGGGCGTCCTTTCGACCGTGCCCAGGACGGGGGAGAGTACTGCGTCGTCGATGCCGCCGTAGGTCTCACCCGGCCGGATGACGCGGTTCGTCTCGCGGAATGGCGCCTTGGGCTTGCCGGCGGTTACTGCCATCAACGGCTCCCTTCGGCATCGGCCAACGCCGGGTTGGGGTTCTTGACCTTGGCCAGGTACGTGGTGCGCGGGAACGTCTGGAGCTCTTCGAGCATCCAGTAGTTGAGCGGCGAGGACTTGACGGCAGCCACGCGCGACTCCGGGTCGTTGAGGTCACCGAAGACGATGGCCTGGGTGGGGCAGGCGGCCTGGCAGGCGGTGACGACCTCGCCGTCCCTGATCTTCCTGTCCTCGTTGGAGGCGTCGATGCGCGCGCTGGCGATGCGCTGCGTGCAGTACGTGCACTTCTCCATGACCCCCCGCGAGCGGACGGTGACGTCGGGGTTGTTGGCGAGCGAGATCTCGGTGGCGTCCGTGGCCAGCTCGGCGTACTGGAGCCAGTTGAAGCGGCGCACCTTGTAGGGGCAGTTGTTGGAGCAGTAGCGGGTGCCGACGCAACGGTTGTAGACCATCACGTTGAGGCCCTCCGAGTCGTGGACCGTGGCGCCGACCGGGCAGACGGGCTCGCACGGGGCCTTCTCGCACTGCTGGCAGGGCATGGGCTGGTGGTAGAACTCGGGCTCGTCCATGCTGCCGGAGTAGTAGTTGTCGATCCGGATCCAGTGCATCTCGCGGCCGACTTCCACCTGCTTCTTGCCGACGATCGGGATGTTGTTCTCCGACTGACAGGCGACGACGCAGGCGTTGCAGCCGGTGCAGACCGTCTGGTCGATGACCATGCCCCACTTGTAGCCCTTGTACTCGTAGTCGGGGTAGAGGTCCGCCGATTCGTGCGCCACGGGGTGCACGAAGCCCGGGTGGTTTGGCGCGGAGCGGAACTCGTTCAGGGTGCCCGCGCGCACGATGTGCCGGCGTTCGCCCGTGCCCTCCAGGCTGTGGTGCATCTGCGTGCTGGCCATCTTGTACTGCGCGCCGGTCTTGCTGACGGTCACGGCAGGGGCGCCCTGGACGGTGTGATCGACGAGGCTGTAGGCGTCGACGCCCACGCCCGTTCCGACCTTGCCGGCCTTGGTGCGGCCGTATCCGAGCGAGAGCGTCAGCGCGCCCGCTGCCTGACCCGGCTGCACCCAGACGGGCGCCTCCAGGTCGCGACCGTTGCTCGTGAGCTTGACCACGTCGCCGCTCTTGAGCTTGAGCTCCTCGGCGGTGGCGGGAGCTATGAGCGCCGCGTTGTCCCAGGTGAGGTTGCTGAACGCCTTGGGAAGCTCCTGCAGCCAGCCGTTGTTGGCGAAGCGGCCGTCCAGGAGCGAGGCGTCGAGCACCAGGCTGAGTTCGGTGTCTGCTCCGGTGGGGAGCGCGGCGGTCACCGCCGCCGCGGTGACGTTCACCACGGGGGAGGCGCTTCCCGCCACCGTGCCGCGGTAGACGGTCTCGCGCCAGAAGTCGTCGAACGAGCCGGTGACGTTCGCCTTCCAGTAGGCGCGCACCAGGTCGTAGCTGGTCGACTTGGCGTCACCCAGGATGACGGCCAGGAGCTCGTGGGCGCTCTTGCCGTTGTAGAAGGGCAGGATGAGAGGTTGCATGATGGTCACGGTGCCGTCGAAAGCGCGGGCGTCGCTCCAGGCCTCGAGGAAGTGGGTCTGGGGCAGCGCCCATTCGACGGCCGCCGAGGTCTCGTCCGGGTAGAGCCCCAAGTGCGCGGTGAACGGCGCCTTCTTCAGGGCCGCCGCGAAGTCCAGGCTGGCGGGCGCCGTGTAGACGGGGTTGGCGTCGACGATCACGAGCGCCTTGATGTTGCCGTCGTTCAGGTCGGCCACCAGACCGGCCAGCTCGTCGCGGTGGATGGCCGGGCGAGCGTCCGCGGGCGCCACGTAACTCACGGTCTGGCCGACGTTCCCGAGCGCCTCGTTCATCGCGTGAGCGAGCGCATGGACCACGGGTGGCTGGTTCTCGCCGGCGATGACGAGGCTCTTGCCCTTGTTGGCGTTCAGGTCCGCCACCAGAGCGTCGAAGAGCTCCTTGGATACGCCGGTGGGCAGTTGCGCCTGCGGGGCGGATGCGCCCACGGCTGCCGCCAGGGCCGCGGAGAAGGCGGCGACGTCGCTCGGCTTGAGCGCCACCCGGTGGTCGGCCAGCGAGGCCGAGGTCGTGGGGGTCGTCTCGAACTGGTACAGGCGGTTCATGCTGTCCGTCGAACGGTGGATGCGGCGCGCGTCGGCGAAGCCGCGCGCGTGTGCCAGGCGGCCGGGGCCGGAGTTCATGAAGTCGGCGTCGAGCCCCACGACCACTGTCGCCTTGCTGAAGTCGAGGACCGGCGTGACGTCTTGCCCGAACGCCAGCCGGGCTCCCGCCACCGCGTTATCTGGGTGGAGCGGGTCGTACTGGTACCAGCGTGCCGCGGGGTACTTGGCCTGCAACGCCGCGATCTGCGAGGCCAGCGTGGGCGAGGTGACGTTCTCGGTCAGGAGCGCGAATCCCTCGCCGTTCGGCAGTTGTGACAGCGCCCCCGTGACGGCGGCCGAGAAGTCCTCCCAGGTGCTCGCCACCCCGCCGCGGGTGAACTCCTGCGACCGGTCGGGGTCGTAGAGCGAGAGGACCTGCGCCTGAGTGACGGCGGCGGTGGCGCCGAGGCTGGCGGGGTGGTCGGGGTTGCCCTCCAGCTTGGTCGGGCGGCCCTGATGGCTCTCGGCCAACACGCCCTCCGCGTAGCCGCCGTAGGTGACGGCGGTGGCGAAGAACAGCGGCCTGCCGGGCGTGATCTGTTCGGGTTGCTTGACGTAGGGGACGATCTTCTCGTGTGCCAGGGGCGGCCGGGCGCAGGCGCTCAGGCCTGCCAGCGCCATGCTGGCTCCCAGCAGCTTGAGGAAGTCGCGGCGCTCGAGGCTGTTCTCCATGGGCGCGGCCTGGCGCGGGAACTCGCGCTGTAAGAAGAGCTGGAACTCTTCGGTGTCCGCCAGTTGGTCCAGGCTGCGCCAGTAGGCGGGGCCCTCCTGGTTGGCGAGCTTGGCGCGGATCTTGCTGAAGTCCATCTGGGAGTCGCTCATCGGTGGCACGTCGAGCACTGAATGAGCTTGTCGGTGTCGATGTGGTACGCCTCCACCAGGGTGGCGCCCAGGGCGAGCTGAGAGTTGGGTTCGGGCAAAGGCTGATAGGCCATGTTGAAGACCTCGCTCACGGGCCGCAGCGCCTTGGCGGGGTTGCGGTGGCACTCGAGGCACCAACCCATCGTCATGGGCTGGTTCTTCCAGATCTGGGTCATCTCGTCGATGCGACCGTGGCAGCTACTGCAGCCGACGCCGTTGTTCACGTGCGCGCTGTGGTTGAAATAGACGAAATCGGGAAGCTCGTGGACGCGGTTCCACTGCAGCGGAACCTGGGCGTTCCAGGAATCCACGACGGCCTGCGTCTGTGGCGTGCCCACGCGCAACTGCGAGTGGCAGGTCATGCAGGTCTCGGTGGGGGGGACGGAGGCGGTGTTGGAGGTCTCGACGGTGGTGTGGCAGTAGCGGCAGTCGAGGCCTACTTGCACCACGTGGAGGTTGTGCGGGTAGTCCACGGGCTGCGCCACGGGCACGCCGACGTTGTTGTTGGTGACGCGGGCGTAGAAGGGCATAGCGATCAGCAAGAGAACGACGAAGACGCCGCCACCCCACACTGCCCAGGTCACGAAGGCGTTCGAGTTGGGTGGGAAGTACTGCGGCATCAGGCGGACACCTCGAAGCTCTCCTTATGTCTGTGCACGCGTGGGGGGACGCTGAGCGGCCTCATCGCGCGGGTTTGCGCGGGCCGACTGGGTTCGACGCTCATGATGCTGGGATCGACCTCCTAACACGAGACCGGGCCGTGGGGCCCGTGCTGTACGCTCTTCGGCGGCGCTGCCGCATGTGAACCTGGCACAATCTATCACAACCGCCTTGCGGCGTATTTCAGAGCCGTAATGCCTTTTAGCTCTCGAGGAGTCGCACCCTCGAATCCTCTCCTACGGAACGTACTTGGACCATGTTAGGCCCCTCGAGCCGGGCCCAGCAGGTGGATTCGCCACGGCGCCGATCGCCCGAATGGATTAACGGCAGCATCTAGCGTTCGAACCCCCGCTCCGGAGCGGGGGTTCGATTGGCGCTGGCGCGCGTTTGGTGGAGCCTGCCGGACTCGAACCGGCGACATCTCGCTTGCAAAGCGAACGCTCTCCCAGCTGAGCTAAGGCCCCTCACGGCGCGGTGGTGGGCGCCTAGAGCGTACGTCGGGTCTAGGGTGTCTTGTCAAGGAGCGTGGACTCGTCTGAAGGCTTGGCGAACAGCATTCGACCCATGTTCGTCTGCAGGCTGGAGGTGACGACCACGTCGATGGTATGGCCCACGCGGTCGCCGGCCTCCTCGACCACCACCATGGTGCCGTCCTCGAGGTAAGCGAGGCCCTGGCCGGACTCGCGGCCCTGCCGCACGATGCTCAGGGCGAGGCGCTCGCCAGGAAGGTACGCGATCCTCACCGCACTGGCGAGCTGGTGGAGGTTGAGAACGCGCACGCCCTGCAGCGCCGCCACCCGGCTCAGGTTGTAGTCGGTCGTGATGAGGTCCGCGTTTCGTTCCAGGCAGAGGCGCACGAGCTTGTCATCGACCACCCCCTTGCCGACGTCGTCGTGCGCCACCTCCGTCACCACGCCCGGCGAGGAGGCGAGCAGGTCGAGGGTCTCCAGGCCGCGCCGCCCGCGCTGACGCTTGAGTTGGTCGTCCGAGTCGGCGATGTGCTGCAGCTCGGTCAGGACGAAGTGCGGCAGGATCAGCTTTCCCTCGAGGAAGTTCGAATCGAGCACCGCCAGCAGCCGGCCGTCGATGACCGCCGAGCTGTCTACTACCTTGTCGTTAGCCGCGCCGGCCCCGGCGCCCACGCGCTTGCCGTCGGCGGCCGGGAGGAAGTAGAGCAGGCGGCGGTTGGTGACGAAGAACCCGCCCATGCCCGCGACCAGGACGATGGCCGCCAGCAGGGACCAGTACCAGGTGAAGCCGGGCACGTTGGCGAGGACGTTGTTGATGAGCACGGTCACCAGCAGCCCAAGGGTGGCGCCGGCGAAGGCGGCGAGCACCGCGTCGGGCCGCACGCCCGACACCCGCGCCATGAACCGCTCCCACACGTGCCCGAAGCGCTCCGCCAGGGGACCGCCGAACAGGTAGGCGCTGAGCACCCCGACCACGGTGATGAACAAGACGTTGTTGGGCCCCGACAGCAGACCGCGGTCGACCAGCAGCCTGCCGACCAGGAAACCCACGATGCCGCCGGCCAGGGCCAGCGCTCCGCGCGCCAGGGCGGCCCCCAGGTGGGAGCTGCTGCTGCCGCCCGCCGCCTCGCGCTCGCCGGTGCGGACCTCATAGCCCCCGGTGCCGGTGCGGCCGTCGTAACCCCCGGCGCCGGCGTGGCCGCGGTTCTGGTCGGCTTCATGGTTCATGTCGAACCCCACAGTAGCAACAGCGCCTCGCGCAGGGTACCCACTCCGTCTTTCAGCTCGCGCGAGCGGGGGCCCACGAGGTGGGGGTGCCCGGCGCGCTTCGCCTCCTCCAGGCGCCTGCTCAACTGGCTGACGGAGCGGAGTTCCCCGGCCAGGCCTATCTCGCCCACGAACGCCGTGTCCTCCGGGGCGGGCCGGTTGGTCACGGCGGAATAGACCGCCACGGCCACCGCCAGGTCCGCGCCGGGGTCGGTTATGCGCAGGCCGCCGGCCACGTTCACGAACACGTCGAGCGCCGCCAGCGGCAACTCGAGGCGCCGCTCGAGCACTGCCAGCACCACGTCCACGCGGCGGGCGTCGAGGCCCTGGACCACGCGGCGCGGGGCCGCGTACGGGCTCTTGGACGCCAGCGCCTGAACCTCCAGGAGGAGTGGTCGCTGTCCCTCCAGCGCGGCCACGACCACCGAACCGGGCGCCCCCAGGGGCCGCTCCGCCAAGAACGCCTCGCTCGGGTTCCCGACCGCCTGCATCCCCGTGGCAGTCATCTCGAAGACGCCCACCTCACCCGCGGGGCCGAAGCGGTTCTTGATGGCGCGGACCACCCGCAGTCCCGCAGCCGACTCGAGGGCGAGGGTGGCGTCGACCACGTGCTCTATGACCTTGGGTCCGGCTATCGAGCCCTGTTTTGTCACGTGGCCGATGAGCACCAGCGTCGTGCCGGCGGCCTTGGCGGCCTTCACGAGCAGTGCGGTGGCGTCACGCAGGCTCGTGAGGGTGCCTGGAACCGTGCCCTCCTCGACCACCAGCGTCTGGATGGAGTCGACGATCACCAGGTCCGGCGCCGTGGCGTACAGGTGCTCGGCGATCACGTTGGCGTCGTTCTCGCGCGTCAGCTCCATGCCGGCGCCGAGCCCCAGGCGGTCGGCGCGCAGCCGCACCTGGGCCGGCGATTCCTCGCCCGCAACGTAGAGCACGCGGCGTCCGGCGGCCACCGCGTGCTGCGCGAGTTGCAGCAGCAGGGTCGACTTGCCGATCCCGGGCTCGCCCGCCAAGAGCACGGCGGCTCCCACGACCCAACCGCCGCCCAGCACCCTGTCGACCTCGGCGTCACCGCTCGCGAACCTTACGAGGCCGGCGTCGGAGACCGCGTCCAGGCGCATGCTCTCCAGGTGGCGGGCCTTGCCCGGGCCGCGGGCGCCGCCCGCGGTTGGCGACGGTTGCTCGGCGATCATGCTGCCCCACGCGCCACACGTCGGGCAGCGGCCCAGGTGAGCGGGGCTGCGTGCCCCGCACTCCTGACAGACGTAGCCGGCGCCCCGGGCCACCCGTGGCCTCAGCCTGAGGCGCCGGGCGTAGCGGCCGGTACCGCTGCTCGTTCTAGCCGGCGCGGGATCAAACCAGTGACACCGGCCGCGCGAAGACGGTCTTGTCGTTCTCCACCGTCACCAATAGCGGCTCGGTGTTCCCGTGTTCGAGCAGCTCGGAGGAGAGGGGATCCTCGATGTGTTCGCGGATCACGCCGCGCAGCGGCCTCACGCTCTCGCCCTTCGGGAGCTTGTCGACCAGGAACGCGGCGACTTCTGCGCCGAACGTCACCTGGATGTCGCGGCCCAGCAGCTCGCGGCGGATGTCCTCGAGCATCTGGTTCGTGATTATCACTACGTCTTCTCTGTTGAACGATTCGAAGACGATGACCTCGTCGAGGCGGTCGAGGAACTCTGGCGAGAAGATGCCCTTCAGCGGTTGGCCGGGGTCCTGGTGCGCCTGGTCCTGGAAGCCGATGGTGCTGCCGGGCAGGTTGAAGCCCGTGTTGCTCGTCATGATGAGTATCACGCGGCGGAAGTCGACTGTGCGGCCGAGCCCGTCCGTCAGCCTGCCGTCGTCGAGCACCTGTAAGAACGTGTTGTAGATGTCGGGGTGCGCCTTCTCGATCTCGTCGAGGAGCACCACGCTGAACGGCTGGCGCCTCACGGCCTCGGTGAGGCGGCCACCCTGCTCGTGGCCCACGTAGCCAGGAGGGGCGCCGATGAGCTTGCTGATGGAGTGAGGCTCCTGGAACTCGCTCATGTCGAGCCTCACGAGGGACCGCTCGCTACCGAACAGCAGGATCGCGAGCTGCTTCGCGAGGTACGTCTTGCCGACGCCGGAAGCGCCCACGAAGAGGAACGACGCGGACACGCGCGTGCGGCCGCCGAGCCCGACGCGCGAGCGTCTGAGCGCCGCGCCCAGGGCGCGGATGGCGTTGCGCTGCCCCACCACCGTGTGCCGCAGGTGCTCCTCGATGTGGGCGAGCTTCTCGTTATCCTGTTCGTCGACGTAGATGCCGCCCCACGAGTCGACCACCGCCTCGAGGTCCTCGCGGCTCACGATGGGCGTGCCGTCGGGCTCCTCGAGCACCGGGAAGCCGAGCGACTTGTTCAGGCGCGTGCGCGACGCAGACTCGTCGATCAGGTCGATGGCCTTGTCGGGGAAGTTGCGGCCCGGCAGGCTCCGCTCGCCGAACCTCACGGCCAGCTCCAGCATCTCCCGGGGGATGACCACGCCGTGATGCGCCTCGTACTTGTCGCGCAGGCCGATGAGGATCTCGAGCGACTCCTCGGGCGACGGCTCCAGCACGATGACGGGCTGGAAGCGGCGCTCGAGGGCGGCGTCCTTCTCGATGTAGCGGTGGTACTCGCCGGTGGTGGTGGCCCCGATGACCTGCACCTCGCCGCGCGAGAGCGGCGGCTTCAAGATGTTGGCCGCGTCGAGCGTGCCCTCGGCGCCGCCGGCGCCCACCAGCGTGTGCAGCTCGTCGATGAAGGCCACGACGCGCGCGCGGCGCAGCTCCTCGATTATCTGGCGCAGCCGCTCCTCGAACTCGCCCCGGTACTTCGTGCCGGCGACGACGTTGCTGAGTTCGATGCCGAGCACCCGCAGGCTGAGCAGGTTGGGTGGCACGCGGCCCTCGACGATGGCCTGGGCCAGCCCCTCGACGATGGCCGTCTTGCCCACCCCCGGCTCGCCGATCAGGACGGGGTTGTTCTTCGTGCGGCGCGACAGGATCTGGATGACGCGCCGTATCTCCTCGGTGCGGCCGATGACGGGATCGAGCTTGCCTTCTTGCGCCTCGCGCGTGAGATCGCGCGAGTACTCGTCGAGGAAGGGCGTGTTGACCGGCTCGGCCTGGCCCTTGGGGTCGGCTGCGGCCAGGATGCGCCAGCGCACCGAGTCGACGTCGCGGGTGAGGTTCTGCAAGATGCGGTAGGCGACGCCGTCGCCCTCGCGGATGATGCCTAGGAGGATGTGCTCGGTGGCGATTATCGAGGAGCCGAGGCTACGCGCCTCGGACCCGGCGAGCTCCATGACGCGCCTGGCACGCGGCGTGATGGCCGCGGCCTCGTTCTTGGGCATGCCGTCACCGCGGCCGACCATCTCCTCGACTTGCAGCCTGAAGTCGTCGAGCGAGGCCCCAAACTCTTCGAGGACCTTGCAGGCCGTGCCACTCTCGCGCATCAGGCCAAGGAGCAGGTGCTCGGGCCCGATCATGGTGTGGCCCAGCTTCGCGCCCTCTTCACGCGCGTAGTGGAAGACCAGCCTGGACCTGTCGTCGTACCTATTCACGGTGATCTCCGAACCGGGACGGCCCGCTGGCGCGCAGAAAAACTGGTGATTGCGGACGACGCCGCGTAGTCATGGGCCCATAGTACCCGTCCGAGGTTGCGACAGGCTGCGACTTCGTTACCATTTCCTTCATCGGGCCGCCATCCAGACATGGACCCTGGGGCTTGGACCCGATCAACGCTTACAATCGCGAGGTGATGGCGGCGCCCTTCCTCGCGTGCCGCGCGGCCGGCGGGCAGCGCCCGGGCCGAACTAGGGAGTAGCATGCTCTTCCAGGAGATAGTCGCACGCCTCGACCGCTATTGGGCGGAACGCGGCTGCGTGGTGGCCCCGCCGCAAGACACCGAGGTCGGCGCGGGCACGTTCTACCCGACCACCTTCTTGCGGTCGCTGGGCGAAGAGCCGTGGCGCGTGGCCGGCATCGCCCCGAGCCGCCGGCCGACCGACGGCCGCTACGGCGACAACCCTTACCGTTTCCAGTACTTCTACCAGTACCAGGTCCTCCTCAAGCCCTCGCCCGCCGACGTGCAAGACCTCTACCTGGACTCGCTCTACGCGCTGGGCATAGATCCCAAGGCGCACGACATCCGCTTCGTGGAGGACAACTGGGAATCGCCCACGCTGGGAGCCTGGGGGCTCGGCTGGGAGGTGTGGATGGACGGCATGGAGGTCACGCAGTTCACCTACTTCCAGCAGGTGGCGGGCTTCGACTGCAAGCCGGTCTCGGTCGAGCTGACCTACGGTCTGGAGCGCCTCACCATGTACTTGCAGGGCAAGACGCACGCGTTCGACGTGGATTACGGCCCCGGCGTCACGCTGGGAGACCTGCGGCGCGACCTCGAGGTCCAGCACTCCCGTTACAACTTCGAGGAATCCGATCCCGAACTCCAACGCCTGCTGTTCGAGAAGTTCGAGCTGGAGGCGTACCGGCTTCTCGGCAAGGGGCTCGTCTATCCGGGCTACGAGTTCGTGCTGCGCTGTTCTCACGCCTTCAACCTGCTCGACGCCAGAGGCGTCCTCTCGCAGACCGAGCGCCAGGCGTTCGTTCAGCGCGTGAGACGCATGGCCGAGGCCACCGCCAAGGCGTACTTGCGGCCGGTCGAGCAGGCGGGAGCGGAGGCCACGGGTGGCTGACCTGTTGTTCGAGATCGGCACGGAGGAGCTACCCAGCTGGTACGTGAAGTCGGGCGGCGAAGCGCTGGTGGTGTTACTGACGCAGCGGCTTGCCGCCGCCGAACTCGCGCCCACCGGCGCCTCGGGCTACGCCACCCCCCGCAGGCTGGCCGTATGGGCGAGGGGCCTACCGGCCTCCACCCCCAAGCGCACGGTGGAGCGACGTGGGCCGCCGGCGAGCGTGGCCTTCGACGAATCTGGGGCCCCCACGAAGGCGGCCCTGGCCTTCGCAGCCAAGAACGGTGTCGACCAGGGGGCGTTGGAGCTTCGGAAGGATGAGAAGGGCGAGTACGTCTACGCCCACGTAACGGTCGGGGGAGAGGCCGCCGCGGCCGTTCTACCTGAACTTCTCGCCGGCGTGGTCAAGGACCTCCCGGCGCCACGGAAGATGCGCTGGGGCGACGAGCCGACCCCGTTCATCCGGCCGGTGGCCTGGCTGCTGGCGCTCCTCGGCGACGAGGTCATTCCGGTGGCAGCGGCCGGCGTCCGGGCCGGCGCAATCACTCGTGGCCACCGCTTCATGGCGGAAGGCGAGTTCGGGGTGAAGAGCGCCGCCGATTACGCGCCCGCGCTTGCGGAACGCTTCGTCATAGCCGACCGCGCGGCGCGCCGCGAAGCCACCTGGCTGGCGGTGCAGGCGGCCGCCGACGAGCAGGGCCTGAGCGTCACCGAGGACGACGCGCTGCTCGACGAGGTGACCGACCTGGTCGAGAGCCCGTTCGCGGTACTGGGGAGCTTCGCGAGCGGCTACCTGCAACTGCCCGAGGAGGTGCTGGCAACGGTGATGATCAAGCACCAGCGCTTCTTCCCCACGCGCGACGCCTCCGGGCGCCTGGCGGCCGCCTTCGTGGGCGTCTCCAACACCTCCGTGCCCGACGTGGCCGTGGTGCGGCAAGGCTACGAGCAGGTGCTCGCGGGGCGCCTCTACGACGCCCGTTTCTTCTGGACCTCCGACCGGCGCAAGAGCCTGTCGCAGCACGCCTGGGGCCTCAGAGGGATCGCCTTCCAGCAGGAACTCGGCAGCATGGCCGACAAGACCGCCCGCGTGGGCGAGACCGTCGGCCAGCTGCTCGACGCCCTCGACCTCGAGCAGAAGGAGGCCTACGCCGCAACGCAGGCCCTGCCCATCTTCCGCGCCGACCTGGCGACCGAGATGATCTTCGAGTTCCCGGAGCTCGAGGGGGTGATGGCGCGCGCCTACGCCCTCGCCGAGGGGCTCCCGGCCGCGACCGCCGAAGCGCTCCTGGGCGGCGTGAGCCCCAGGACGCACGAGGACGACGTACCCGCCACCGCCGCGGGCGCCGTGCTGGCCCTGGCCGACAGGGTCGACAAGCTGATCGGCTTCTTCGCACTGGGTAAGCGCCCGAGCGGGTCGGCCGACCCGTTCGCTCTGCGCCGCGACGGCCTGGCGGTGGCGCGGGTGCTGAACGCTCGCGGCTGGCCGTTGCGCCTGACGACCCTGGTGGAGGCGGGCTCCGCCGCCTACGCGGCCGGCCCCGTGACCGCCTCCACCGACGTGCAGCAGGCGGTAGTGGAGTTCGTCTGGGACCGGGTGGCGTCGCTCCTGCTCGACAACGGGGCCCCCGTCAACGTGGTCCGCGCCGCCATCCAAGGCTCGGTGACCGTCATAGGCGCCGCCCGCAGGGTGGAGCTACTCAAGGCGCTCATGGACCTCGAAGAGATGCCCGCCCTGATGGCGCTTTACAAGCGCGCAGCCAACCTCGCGAAGGGCGAGGCCGTGCCAGTCGACGCGCACGCCTTCGACCACCCGGAGCACAAGTTGGGCGCCGCCGTCAAGCCGGCGCTGTTCACCGAGCCGCAAGAAGCGCCGCTCCTGGCGGCGTTACCCGCCGCGCAGCGCGGCGCCGACGAACTGCTGGCCGCCGCCAAGGGCCAGCTGCCCGGCTGGGACCTGAGGGACCCCGCCCCACGCCAGCTGACGGGCGTGGCCGACGCGCTGCAGGCCCTGATAGGCATCAAGGCGCCGCTCGACGAGTTCCTCGACGGCGTGCTCGTGATGGCCGACGACCCGGACGTGCGCCGAAACCGCCTGGCGCTCCTGAGCGAGGTAGTGCGCCTGCTCCGCCAACTCGGCGACCTCGAGCAACTCGCGGGTGCCTAGGACGCGCAAAAGGACCTAGCTAGGGCGCGCTGGCGGGCGTTCGCGGCAGTCGAAGGGGCCCCGGACGGTTTCTCCGGGGCCCCTCTGGTTCGCCGCAGCGCGCGCTCTGGTGCCGAAGGTGGGACTTGAACCCACACGTCCTCACGGACACACGACCCTGAATCGTGCGCGTCTACCGATTCCGCCACTTCGGCACGCGCTCAGCGGTCTAGAAGGATACCCAGCCCCGGCCGGTCGCGCAAGTGCCCCATGGGGCAATCGGCACGCTCAACCGACCAGCTTGCCGCCCGCCAGGAACGGCTCGCCGTCGAGCGTGACGCTGCCCTCTGAGCGGAGGTCGCAGACGAGGTCCCAATGGACGCCACTCCTGTTCACCCCGCCCGTTTCCGCGTACGAGGATCCGAGGGCGAGGTGGATGGTGCCGAGGATCTTCTCGTCGAAGAGCGTTTGTAGCGTGGGGAACGTGATGTGCGGGTTGGTGCCTATGCCAAGCTCGCCCAGGAACCTCGCGCCGGGGTCGGTGTTCAGCTGCGCGTCGAGCACCGCCTGACCCTGGCGGGCCGTGGCCTCGACCACCTTGCCTGCCTCGAAGCGCAGCGTTACGCCTTCGACCACCGTGCCCGCCACGCTCGATGGGATGGCGAAGTGGATGGTGCCCTCGGCGGAATCCTCGATGGGCCCGGTGAACACCTCGCCCGAAGGCATGTTGCGTTTGCCGTCCGAGTTGACCCACTTGCGGCCCGCGACGCTTAAGCGCAGGTCGGTGCCGGGCCCCTCGATCCTCACCTCGCCGGCGCGCTCGAGGCGGTCGACCCAGCGCTGCTGCGCCGCACCCAGCTCGCGCCAGCGCTGGGCGGGGTCGGGGTCGTGGAGGAACATGGCGCCGAACACGAACTTCTCGTAGGCGTCCGTGCTCATGCCGGCGGACTGCGCGGCCGCGCTGGTCGGATATAGCGTTCCGACCCAGCGTGTACTCGCCACGCGGTGGCGGGTCACGTCCTGCATGCGCTTGCTCCACGCCGTCACGCGGCTCGAGTCGACGCCTTGAAGGTGGTGCGAGTTGGACGGGGCCGATACCCGCACGTAGCCGTCCATGCGCCTTATCTCCTCGAGCTGCACCTGCGGTGGAGACGCGAGCAGCGCGTCCGGGGCCAGCTCCATGATGTCGGCCGCCAGCTCGGGGTACGCGAGCCGCAGGTGGGGCTCGGCGCCCGCCGCGAGCACGCGGCGGGTGAGTGCCCGCGCCAGCGACAGCGCGCCGGTCTCTACCTGGAGCAAGACGTCGTCCCCCGGCTGTACGTTCAGGCAGTACTCGACCAGCAGCTTGGCGTACCGGTCGCTCATGGGGTGGATCATGCCTGGAACGCTATCACTCGGCGCGGCCGCCGCGCTCGACGGTGAACGCGCTCGAGCCCAGAGCCAGCAGCGTGCCGTCGTCGTCGAACACTTCCGTGCGCACGACGATCACGCTGCGGCCGCTGCGCATGACCTCGGCGTCGGCCCTGAGCGAGGCGCCTCGCCCGGGCCTCACGAAATCCACCCGCATGTCGATGGTCGCGACGCTGGGCGCCCGGGAGAGGTCGTCGAGGGTGAGGGCCGCGGCGGCCCCGGCGGCGGCGTCGACGAGGGCGGCCACCACCCCGCCATGCGGCATGCGCCTCACCACGTTACCGATGTGCGCGTCCTGCACCGGCATCGCCAGGCTCACGCGGTTGCCGGCCCGGTCGATCTCCTCGACCTTCACGCCCAGGTGGCGGTTGAAAGGGATGACGTCCTCGATGATGGAGCGCAGCGTAGAGTCGAGGGCACTCACGGAATCCGACATGCCCTATGCTACCCGCGCCGTGGTGGCGCGAGGGCACGCGGGGCGTTGCGCCCTTCCCTTATCATGGGCCTGCATGAGCGCGAAGCGGCCGCCGCGACGGGGGCCTCCCACGAGCAAACCAGCACAGCGGACCAAGCGCAAGGGGACCACCACCGGGGCCTCCGAGGAAGGTGCCGGGGCCGGGCGCCGGCAGCGGCCCGCGGCGCCCTCGAGCCCCCTAGCGGGCGAGCGTGTCCAGCGCCTGATCGCGCGGGCCGGCGTGGCGAGCCGCCGCAAGGCCGAGGAACTCATCACGGCCCGCCGCGTCAAGATCAACGGCCGCGTGGCGGAGCTGGGCGACCGCGCCCTGCCCGGCGACGACGTACGTGTAGACGGCAAGCAGTTGCACGTGAGCGACGACCACGTGACCTACGTTCTCAACAAGCCGGCGGGCTACGTGACGACGGCGCGAGACGAGCGGGGCCGGGCCACGGTCTTCGACCTCCTGCCCCCGACCCCCGGGCTGCACTCGGTGGGCCGGCTGGACCGCGAGTCGGAAGGGCTGCTGGTCCTCACCACCGATGGCGACCTCACGCTCAGGCTCACCCATCCGCGTTACGAGCTGGAGAAGGAGTACCGCGTCTGGACCAAGCAGGGTCGGGTGGACCCGGCCGCCCTGAAGCGACTCTTAGGCGGGGTGGAACTCGAAGACGGCCACGCCGCCGCCAAGAGCGCAAGGCCCGCTCCAGGTGGTGCTTACGTGGTGTTGACCGAAGGTCGCAAGCGCGAGGTCAGGCGGCTCTTCAAGGCGCTCGGTTACTCGGTCGAGCGGCTGGTTCGTGTGCGTGCGGGCGGTCTGAAGCTGGGCGATCTGGCGGTAGGGGGCTTCCGGGAGTTGACGCCCAAGGAGCTGCGCGCGCTTGGGTATAATCCCGACGAGCGGAGCTGAGAGCCACGGTCCGGACAGTCGGGTACCGGTTATCGCCGCAGCAGGAGCGTTGCCAACGGTGCAGTCAAGTGAACCAGGACCTCGAGTGACGAGCGGCATCTTCCACCCGGGCACGGGCGCGGTGCAGATAAGTGCAGGCGCGATAGCCGCACGCGTGGCTGAGATGGGGCAACAGATCGCCGCCGACCACGAAGGGGCGGACCTTCACCTGATCTGCGTGCTGAACGGCGCGTTCATCTTCATGGCGGATCTCGTCAGGGCCATCGACCGACCCTTGACGCTCGACTTCCTGTCGGTCTCCAGCTACGGGTCGCGCACCGAGTCCAGCGGCGAGGTGCGCTTGGTGAAGGACCTCGAGCAGAGCCTCAAGGGCCGGAGCGTGGTGTTGGTGGAGGACATCGTCGACACGGGCCTGACCATGCAGTACCTCCTTTCTTACCTGCATGGGCGGGCGCCCCGGTCGGTGAAGGTCGCCACGCTGCTGAGCAAGCCCTCGCGGCGCAAGGTGGAAGTGCCCATCGATTACGTCGGCTTCACCATCGACGATGCCTTCGTCTACGGCTTCGGCCTCGACGTCGACCACCGCCTGCGTAACCTGCCGTTCGTCACGAGCCAAGCGACCTGATGCCGCGGGCACGCCGGAACGCCTTGGTGGCCCTCGCGGTACTCGGCCTCGCCCTCGTCACGCTCACGGTGGCGGCGGCGCTGCGCGACACCACGCCGCCACAGCTGTATTCCGAGCCCCCGACCCGGCTGGCGGTCGGCGCCCCGCTCGGCCTCTTCGTCAGCGCCGACGAACCCGTAACGTACGTTCTCGATTACGGCGGCGAGACGACCACGCTGGTCGACCAGGACGCGACTTTCGACGTTCCCGCCGTTCCGGGCGTGCAGCTGGCGCACCTAAGCGCCAAGGACGCGGCCGGAAACGAGACCGTGCTGGAGGCGTCCATAGTAGGGGTGCCGGCCTTCGAGCCGGCACTAGCGGCGCCGGGCCAGGTCAGGGCCGGCGACCCGCTCGGAGTGACCATCACCGGACTCCCCGGCCCCGGCGCCGATCCGGTGCTGAGCGCGGCCGTCACGTCCGCGACGCTGACGGTGGACGGCGCGGTCGTGCCGCTGCGCGAGGTGGCGGGCCCGGCCTACCGCGGCATGCTCGCGACCCCCATGACCGTGGACCCGCAGGCCCTGACCCTGGCGCTGCACGTGACCGACGAGTTCGGTCGCGCCTATGACGTGAGCACCACCACCCTCCTGGAAGCGCTGCCGGTCGAGGTGGAGCAGTTGAGGCTCTCGGCGTCCACCCTCGCCGTGATCACTCCCGAGGGCCGCGAGTTGGAGGCCGAGACCGCCGCCGCCGCGTGGGCCGGCGCGCGGCCGGGCCCGCTATGGACCAAGCCGTTCATCATGCCCATAGACGGCGTGTCGACGAGCGGCTTCGGCGACGCGCGGCGGTACGTTCAGGGCGGTCCCGTGTCGTTTCACTACGGGCTGGACCTGGCCGCCGCCCAGGGCACGCCCATCCACGCCACCAACGACGGCGTCGTGGTCGTTGCCGGCCGCTACCCCATCAAGGGCGGCTGGGTCGCCATCGACCACGGTGCCGGCCTGATGAGTTACTACTTCCACATGTCCGAGGTGAAGGCGGAAGTCGGGCAGGAAGTGAAGCAGGGCGACGTCATCGGCCTCGTGGGCACCACGGGCCTCTCGACCGGACCCCACCTGCACTGGGAGATGCGCGTGAGGCAGGCGGCAAGCAACCCGCTCGCCTGGGTGGGCAAGACGTTCCCGTGACCCGAGCCGCACGCCCAGGACTCAAACTGGGGGGCGGGCTGTTGACGATGGCACTGCTCACTCTCGTTCTCGCCGGTCAACCCGCGCTCGCCCGGGACGCCGCCAGCGCGTTGCCGCCCGGCACGCCGCACTGGAGCGAGGTCGTCTGGTACGAGGTTTTCGTGCGCTCGTTCCAGGACTCGGACGGCGACGGCATCGGCGACTTGCGGGGCCTCATCGAACGCCTGCCGTACCTTTCCGGCCTAGGTGTCGGCGGCCTGTGGCTCATGCCCATCTACCCGAGCCCCAGCTACCACGGCTACGACGTCACCGACTACACGGGAGTCAACCCGGAATACGGCGATGAGGCCGACCTGGTGGAACTCGTCGAGCGTGCCCACGAGCTTGGCATCCGCGTGATCCTGGACTTCGTTCCGAACCACACCTCCAGCGCCCACCCGTGGTTCCGCGCGGCGCTGGCCGGTGACGAGGCTTTCCGCGCTTACTACCGCTTCGAGCGGGACCCCCCGCCGATGCGCGGCACGAGGGGGGGCAACGCCTGGCACCTCGCCCCGGACGGCACCAGCTACCTGGGGCTGTTCTCGGAGCGCATGCCCGACCTGAACCTCGCCAACCCCGCCGTCACCGCCGAGCTGCAGGCTGCCGCGCTCCACTGGCTGGAGCTGGGGGTGGACGGCTTTCGGATCGACGCCATCCAGCACCTCATCGAGGGCCCGGACGGGCAGATCTCGAACACTCCAGAGACCTACGAGTGGGTGCGCGCCTTCGAGGCGTACGTGCATGAGGTCGCGCCGCATGCGTTCCTCGTGGGTGAGACGTGGACGGAGATGCCAGCCATCGTCCGCTATCACACGGCCGGCAACCTCGACATGTCGTTCGACTACCCCCTCTGGAAGGTCCTGCTCTCCGCCCTGCAATCGCGCAGCGCGGCGGACCTGGCCGACACCCTGGCGCAGGAGAGGAAGCTGTATCCGGAGGGAGCGGTCCGGGGCACGTTCCTCGACAATCACGACCAGACGCGGCTGGCGACCAGGCTCTCGATCCCCCGCCGCGACGAGGCCAGGTTGAAGCTGGCCGCGGGACTCTTGCTCACGCTGCCGGGCACGCCGTTCGTCTATTACGGTGACGAGATCGGCATGCCCGACGGCCCCGGCGTGTTCGACGTGGAGAAGCGGACGCCCATGCGCTGGGAGGCGGTGGACGCGGACGGCCTGTTCGGGTTCAGCACGGCGCAGCCGTGGACCGACCCTGGCCGCGGCATCCCGGGCGTGAGCGTGGCCGAACAGGACGCCGACCCGGCCTCGCTCCTCAACCACTACCGCCACCTGGCCGCGCTGCGGAACTCGCACGAGGCCCTGCGTTCTGGCGACTGGAGCGTGGTGCCTACCGGCTCCTCGAGGGCCGTGCTGGCGCTGGTGCGCACCGCGCCCGGCGGCGAGCGACTGCTGGTGCTCGCCAACTTGTCGGCGCGGGCGGCGGAGTGGGAGCCGGGCGACCTGCGCATGGCAAGCTACCCGGACCTCGTTACGGGCGCCCCGCTGCGCGTCCTCGAGGGCGGCAACCTCGAGCTTGCGCCGCTCGCCCTGAGCGTGATCCCGCTGCGCTGAACCGCCGGCGGCAGGGGCACCCGTATACTTGGCCCTTATGAGTCCAGCAACCACCGTGGCCAAGGCGCGCGTCTTCTCGGGCGTGCAACCCACCGGAACCCTCCACCTGGGCACGTACGTTGGCGCCCTGCAGCAGTGGGTGGCGCAGCAGCACGAGCGCGACGGCATCTTCTGCGTGGTAGACCTGCACGCCTTGACCGTGCCCGAAGAGGTGGAGCCCGCCCGCCTCAAGGAGCAGGTGCGCAGCGTGGCGGCGCTTTACTTCGCGGTCGGGATCGAGCCCGAGAACAACCTGGTGTTCGTGCAGTCGGCGGTGCGCGAGCACACCGAGTTGACCTGGCTCCTCAACTGCGTGACGCCGCTCGGGTGGCTCTACCGCATGACGCAGTTCAAGTCGAAGTCGGAGGGCCGCGACAGCGTCGGCACCGGCCTACTCGACTACCCCGTGCTCATGGCGGCCGACATCTTGCTTTACGACACGGCCTTCGTGCCGGTGGGTGAGGACCAGGTGCAGCACATCGAGCTCACGCGTGACTTGGCGCAGCGCTTCAACAACCTCTTCGGCGAGGTCTTCAAGGTCCCCAAGGCGCAGATCCCCGAGGTGGGCGCGCGCATCATGGGGCTCGACGAGCCGACCGTGAAGATGTCCAAGAGCATCGCCGTGCATAGGCCCGGCCACGCCATCAACCTCCTGGACGACCCGGCAGCCATCAAGAAGGCCGTCATGAGCGCCGTCACCGATTCGGGGCGCGAGTTGCGCTTCGAGCACGCCTCCCCGGGCGTCCGGAACCTCCTCTCGATCTACCAGGTGCTCACGCGCAAGGCGCCGGCCGAGATCGAGGCCGAGTTCGACGGCGCCGGCTACGGCCACCTCAAGAAGGCGGTGGTGGAGGTGGTGGTCGAGACGCTCCGGCCCATCCAGGCCCGCTACCACGAGTACATGGACGACCGGGCCCAGCTGGAGGCACTCCTCGCGACGGGCGCCGACCGCGCCCGCGAGATCGCAGGCGCCACCATGCAGCGCGTACGCGCCGCCATGGGGGTCGGCTGACGACGGGCGGCCGCATGGGTCGGTCCGAGGGCGGCGAGAGGTTGCCGGACAGCGTGCTGTTCGTGTTCCTCGACGGCGTCGGCCTGGGCGTGGCCGACCCCGCCACCAACCCCCTGGCCGCGGCCGCCACGCCCTTCTTGCGCGAGGTATTGGCCGGGCCCCTCACCAGGGAGACGCCCGAGGTCACCAGGCCCGGTGTCGTCTACCGCCGCTTGGACGCCACCCTGGGGGTCGAGGGGCTGCCGCAGTCGGCCACGGGCCAGACGACCCTGCTTACGGGCGTGAACGGGGCGCTGGCCATGGGACGCCATTACGGGCCCTGGCCCGGTCCGACCCTGAGGGCGGTGCTCGAGAAGGGCTCGCTATTCACCAGGGGCCTGGAACTCCGCGGCGCGGTGCTGGCCAACGCCTACCCACCCCAGTACTTCGAGTCGCTGGGCACCAGGCGCCACCGGCCGAACGCGCCGGTGGTGGCCGCCACCGCCGCCGGCCTGGAACTCCGCGACATGGGCGCCTACCGCGCCGGCCTCGCGGTGGCCGCCGACGTCGACGGTGCGCGCTTCGCCCGCATGGACCCGAGCCTCACCCCGCAGGGCGCGGCGGGGGCCGCCGGCAGCCTGATCCGCCTCGCGGCGAGCGCGTCCTTCGTCTTCTTCGACGTCTGGCCCACCGACGCGCTCGGTCACGCCCGGGACTTCAGCGGGGCAACGAGGTTGCTCGAACAGGTCGATCTATTACTCGAGCGCGTGGCCGGTTCCGGCATCACGGTGGTCGTGACCTCGGATCACGGCAACCTCGAGGACGTCACTTCTGGCCGGCATACGCTGAACCGGGTCCCCCTGTTGGTCTTCGGGCCGGGCGCGCCCGAGTTCGCCGGCGCCGAATCGCTTCTCGACGTGGCGCCGGCCATCGAGCGCTTCTGGGGGCTCGTTACAGGGCCTTAGGCAAGGCCGAGGATGATGATCAGCGCCTCGTACCACGCGCCGACCAGGAGGATGACGCCCGCGATCGGCAGCATGAGGAGCAGCTTGCGGAAGCCGCGCGCGAACCGGCCCGGCGGGCCGGGCCGCACCAGGGTGGCGAGAAGCATGCCGCCTCCGGCGACGACCAGGAAGTATGACGTCAGCTCGAGGGCGAGCAGAACCAGCAGCAACAGGATGTAGATGGGGCCGCCTGAGGCGAGCAACCCGAACGGGATGCCCTGCGTGAAGAAGGACGCGGCCGCGAAAACGTAGGCGGGCACCCCGAAGAGCGCCGCGAGCGGGAAGGTGACGGAGGTCGTCACCACCACGAAGTTCTGGAAGTAGGTGGTAGCCGCGGCGCGCAAGACGTTGCCGCTGCCGTACGCCTGGCTCGCGCCCACCGTGCCGATGGCGGCGTTCACGACGTCCAGCACGGCCTGCTCGCACTCCACGGGGAGCGTGGTGCCGACGAAGGCGCCGAGGCCGAACAGGGCGTACAGCGAGATGAGCGTGATTGCGACGAGCCGGCGGTGCTCGCGGATGACTGTGAGGCCCGCCGCCAACCAGCGCCGCAGCAGGGAGCCCTTGCGGGTCAGGGCGAGAAGCACGAGAAGCGAGAACGCGGCGAACACCCACGCCGCCGCCGGGGTCTGCAACCAGGCGCGGGCGCCAACGGGTTGGTTCTGGTTGAGGAAGCCCACGCTGGCGGCCTTCCAGGCGCCGTCGGCTCGTTGCATGACGACCTCGACCACGTCGAGTTGGTTGCCCGGCCGCACGGCCGCGTAAGTGAAGCGCCTGACGTCGGGGTCGTCGCTGGGCTGCTCGATCCGGTCCTCGAGCCGCACCTCGGTGCCGGGCAGCGGGGCCGGGTTCGCGATTAGGTCGGGGAGTTGCCGACAGAGGTCGGCCGCATCGAGTTGCGAGAGGCTCATGAGCGACACGGGCTCGCGCGCGAGCCACGCCTTGACGGCCGCATCGGCCTCCTGGGGCACCGGATCTGCCGGCGCCTCGGCGACCGGGCCACCGTCCGCGGGCCCCCCTGGGGCGGCGGGAGCTTGCGGCGCGGTGGGCGACTGAGCCCAGCCCGTGGCTGCGAGCAGCGCCAGGAGCAAGACGATCAACGATGGCCAGCGTTCGGGTCGGACGGGACGGTCAAGCACCAAGGACTCCAGGGCCGCCGTGCCGGCGGGAATGGCGCTAGCATACCGCCCCCGGCAGGGCGCCGGTCGTAGACTTGCCCTTGCATGCGCTTGAAGCCCCCCGTCTGGTACGCGAACGCCCTGCGGCGAACGTTGCTGTCGCTGGTGCCCGCGCTGGCCAGGCCGGACGACCCGTGGGCCGAGCAGCACCTGACGCCGAACGAGTACGCGCTCTTCGCCCGGCTCTCGCCCCAGGAGCGGGCGCACGGGGTGGACGTGGCGCGCCGACTAAGGCGCCTCAGGCCGGACGCCCCGAGGGAGGTGGTGGCCGCCGCGCTGCTCCACGACGTGGGCAAGCTCGGAACGCCACAAGCGACCGGCTGGCGGATCCTGGCGCACCTCCTGCCATGGGCGAACGTGCCGCCCGAGCCCAGGTTGCGCGGCCTGGCCGGAGCGCGGCAGGCGCGCGCGCATCACGCCCGCTACGGCGCGGACCTCCTGCGCGGCGCCGGTGCCGCCCCCCGCGTCGTCGAACTCGTGCAGCGTCACCATTCGGATGGCGCCGACCCCGACGCGAAGCTCCTGTTGGAGTGCGATGAGCGCACGTGACGCGCTGGGGGCCGCCTCCAACCTGGACTGGCTCTTCTCCTTGCAGCGCTTCGGCGTGAAGCCCGGCCTCGGGCCGATAAGGGCCCTCCTCACGGAGCTGGGCTCGCCCGACGAGCGGCTGCGCTGCGTGCTGGTCGCGGGCACCAACGGCAAGGGCAGCGTGGCGCGCGTGCTCGCGGCGAGCCTGATGAAGGCCGGCGAGCGCGTCGGGCTCTACACGAGCCCCCACCTCCAGCGGCTCGGCGAGCGGGTGCAAGTGGACCTGGCCCCCGAGCCGCACGAGCGGATGGAGGAGCTGATCGGGCGGGTCAGGCCCGCCGCCGAGCGGCATGGCAACACGTTCTTCGAGGTGGTGACCGCGGCGGCCCTGCTGCGTTTCGCGGAGGCGGGGGTGGCCTGGGCCGTCCTCGAGGTCGGCCTGGGCGGCCGCCTCGACGCCACCAACGCCGTCAGGCCCGAGCTGAGCGTCATCACCTCGGTGGCCCTCGATCACACGGCGGTCCTGGGCGCCACCCTCGAGGAGATCGCCTTCGAGAAGGCGGGCGTCATGCGGCCAGGCGTGCCGCTGATCTCCGGAGTCACCGAGCCGCGACCCGCGGGCGTCATCGCCCGCCGGGCCGCCGAAGTTGGCGCCGGCCTGACCGTGTACGGCAAGGACTTCTGGGGCGAGGACGCGCGGCTGGCCTGGGAGGGCACGAGCTTCACTTGGCGGCATCCGGGCGCCGCGAGCGACGGCGTGCGGGTGGCCTCCGGCCTGGTGGGTAGGCACCAGGTCGCCAACCTCACGCTTGCACTCGAGGCCGGCTGCCGTCTAGGCGTCGGCCTCGAGGAGGCGCTCGACGCCGTGCGCCATGCGCGGTGGCCCGGGCGCCTCGAGAGCTTCTGGTTGCAGGGACGCCGCGTGGTCCTGGATGGGGCCCACAACCCCGCCGCGGCCCGCGCCCTGGCGGCGGCGATCACCGAGCTGACGGGTGAGGCCGCGGTGCTCGTGTTCGGCGCGTCGGCAGACAAGGACGTCGCGGGCGTGGTGGCGGCCCTGGCGCCGGTGGCGCGCCGGACCGTCGTGACCCACGCCGTGCACAGCCCCAGGGCGATGGCGCCCCTGGACCTGGCGGCGCTGCTCCCGGGCGCCACGGTCGCCGACGACCCGGGGGCGGCGCTCGAGGCGGCGCTCGGCCTCTCGCGACCGGGAGAGACCGTAGTTGTCGCGGGCAGCCTCTTCCTGGTCGGGGAGGCGCGTGACCGGCTTACCGGGGACGCCGGCGAGGATCGCCCTCGCTGGCAGTGACCTTGCCGCCGCCGCGCCACTGCAGCGCGTGCTTGAGCAACACGACCAAGACGATGGGAAGCACGCCGGTCACGACCTCGAAGGCTCGTTCCTGTTCCCAACCGAACCGGTTCAGGGTGAGTAGCGCGAGGAAGGGGTACGTGAGGACGGTGATGACGGCCGCCACGCCGGCACTACGTGTGATGAGGATCAGCGCCACTATGAGCACGAGCGCCGCCAGACCCACCTGCGGGTATAGCGGCAGCGAGACGCCGAACGTGGTGGCGAGCCCCTTGCCCCCGCTGAAGCCCACGAACATGGAGAAAGCGTGGCCGAGCACGGCGCCGAAGCCGGCGGCCAGCGGGGCCAGGAGGCTCGGATCGGTGCCGCCGGCGGCGCTCGAGGCGCCCGCTATCAGCATGCCCAAGAAGGTGGCGAGGGCGCCCTTGGCCACGTCGACCACTAGCACGGCGGCGCCGAGGCCGAAGCCTAGGTTGCGGGCCGTGTTCATGGCGCCCATGTTCCCCGACCCCAGCCCGAACACGTCCTTCCCCTTGGCCCTGGCGATCCAAGCGGCCGTGGGCACCGAACCCACCAGGTAGCCGACAGCCAGAGCCGCGAGCCCCTCAAACACCGGGGCGCACCAGGGCGCTGTCGCGCGCCGCGGCGAAGCTGCGGAGTTCACGCACGTGGTAGGTCACGTAGGCCTCGAGCAGCTTCCAGTGCTGGCCGCGGTCCACGTACTCGGCCGCGAGAGCCGCTGCCATGGGCCCCTCGACCAGGAGCCGGAGCTCCTCCGCCTTGGCCCCCAGCAGCGCCAGGCCGCTGCGGTGCGTCGCACAGGTGAGGCCGCCGTCCGCCACGTTCAGGGCCACCAACGGCCCGGCCGCGCCGCAGACCAAGCACGCCTTGACGCTAGGCGCCAGGCCGGTGACCCCCAGCAGGCGCCAGGCGTAGAGGAGCGCCACCAGCTCGGGGTCGTGGTGCTCGTTCAACCCCCTCAGGGCAGAGGTCAGGTAGTCGTACACGCGCGCTTCCAGGTGGAGGTCGACGGTGAGGGCGTCGGCCAACTCGCAGAGGAGGTGTGCGAGGGGGTAGGTCGCCGTGCCGCTCAGGCCCGCCAGGGCGCCGTTGAGCTGCACTTGCGTTAGCAGGGCCAGGTCGTCCTCCTGGCGCCGGTAGAACTGCACGGTAACGTCGTGGAAGAGCGACAGTCGGCCGAGGTTGCCGCCCGGCAGCGTTCCCTTGCGGGCCACTGCCCGCCACTTGCCCTGGCGCCCCAGGAGCGTGACCACCACGTCGCCAGACGGCAGCGCGCGCCGTTTGATGACCAGGCCGTCACTGACCGTGTAGCGCTTCATCGAGGAAGTCTAGCGCGCTTGGTGCCAGAGCAACATCGCCGGGGTTGCCACGCTGCGCAGCGTGGCGGTCGTGCCCGCGGGCAAGTCCAGGGCGTCACCCGGGCGCAGCACCCGGAACTCGCCCGCTTCGAGATCGACGATCACCTCGCCGCTCATGACCATGACCCAGCGCGCCGCGTTGCCCGACGAGTCGCAGGGCACCAGCAACTGCTGGACCCTGAACGGGCTGCCCGGAACGTCGATCGGTTCCCCCGCGGCGGAGCGCGCCAGGGCCGGGAGGTTCAGGGCCCGGCCGGGAGTCGTCACCCTCAGCCGCCGGCCTCGCGCTTCCGAGCGCGTCCGTAGCTCATGCGCAACTTGAACAGCCCGCGCTTGTTGCGCGCCGCCGCCTCGTCCTCGCTGAGGCCCAGCTTCTTAGCGGCCTCCGCCACGCTTGCCGCCGGGGCGTCTACGCCCAGGGTGAGCCGGACGACGGCGGCGTCGCCGGCGTCGAGTTCGCCCAGGTGGGCCGCCAGTTGCTCGGGCGTCGCCTTCGGCCTCTTCGCGGCCGAGGACTTGCCGGGATCGGCACCGCGTGTCTTGCCCTTCTGTGCCTTGCCTTTCTGCGCCTTGCCCTTCGGCGCTTTAGCCTTGGCACCCTTGGCCCCCTTGGCGGGCGCCTTCTTGGCGGCGGACGCCTGCTTCGCCTTGCCGCGCCCTCCAGCACGGCCACTACCGCCGCTCGCGCCGAGGGTGGCTTCGCGAGCGTCCAGCAACTCGGCGGCGCGCTCCAGCGAGATGTCGTCGATGGCCACGTCGCGCGGCAACGAGGCGTTCACCTTGCCGCGCTTCACATACGGCCCGAACCGACCCTCGTACAGCTCGATGGGGTCGCCCGAGGTGGGATCGTCTCCCAGCTCCTTGACGGGCGCGTTGCCGCGACGCTTCTTCTGCGCGAGCAGCTCCAGGGCGCGCTCCAGGGTGACGTCCAACAAGAACTCGCCCTTGGGTATCGAGGCGAAGACGCTCCCATGCTTGACGTACGGCCCGTAGCGGCCGATGCCGACCTCCACGCCCTTGTCGTCGCCGGGGAACTCCCCCAGCCGCTTGGGGAGCTCGATCAGCTTGAGCGCGAGCTCCTCGTTCACGTCGTGAGGCTCCACGCCCGGCGGCAACGAGACGCGCTTGGGTTTCTCGCCGCCCTTGCCGGTGTCGCCGAGCTGCAAGTACGGTCCGAAGGGACCGCGCTTCAGGTTGATGGGCATGCCCGTCGTCGGTTCGGTGGCCACCTCGACGTCACCCATGTTCCCCTCGGTGAGGTAGGCGACGAGCGCTTCCTTGGTCAGGTCGCCGGGAGACACGTCCTTGGGCAGCGAGGTCGTCTTGGTCTCACCGTCGAGCGGCCCCTCGACGTACGGTCCGTAGCGTCCCACGCGCACCACGTAAGGCGACCATGCCTCGTTGTGGATGGTGGAGATCTGCCGGGCGTCGATCTCTTCGAGGGCCTCGTCGACGAGGCGCGCGATGCCGTGATCGCCCAGGTAGAAATCGCGGAGGTAGTTCGCCGAGGTGCGCTCCCCCGCAGCGATGTCGTCGAGCACCTTCTCCATCTGCGCCGTGAACTCCGTGTCGACGAGGCGGCGGAACTGCTTCTCGAGCAGGTTGTTGGTGGCGAAGGCCGTGAACGTCGGGACGAGCTGATGGCCCTGTTTGCGGGCGTAGCCCCGTGCCTGGATGGTCTCGATGATGCTCGCGTAGGTGCTCGGCCGCCCGATCCCCTCGGCCTCGAGGAGCTTGACGAGTGACGCCTCGGTGTAGCGCGCGGGCGGCTTGGTCTCGTGGCCCTCGGCGCTCACGGCGTCGCAGGCCAGGCCGTCGCCCTTGGCGAGCAGCGGCAGGGGCTGGTCACGGTCGTCGAGGGCGGCCTCCGGGTCGTCGCTTCCCTCCACGTACGCGCGGAAGAAGCCGGCGAAGAGGACGCTGCGGCCGCTGGCCCTGAAGGTCAGCTCCGGCTCGCCCTGGAGCAGCGCCGAGATCCGCGCCGTCACGAACTTGATGCGTGCGTCCGCCATCTGCGACGCCACGGTGCGCTTCCAGACCAGGTCGTAGACGGCGGCCTCCAGGCCCTTGAGGCCGTGCTCCGCGGCCGTCTTCATCTCGGTGCCGGCCGGGCGGATGGCCTCGTGGGCCTCCTGCGCGCCCTTCGGGGCCCCCTTGTGCTTGCGCTCCTTCGGGCTCAGGAAGTCGTCGCCGTAGCGGCGGGCGATGGCCTCGCGGGTGGCGGCGAGGGCCTCGCTGGAAAGGTTGATGGAGTCGGTGCGCATGTAGGTTATGTAGCCGTTCTCGTACAGGCTTTGGGCCACGCGCATGGTGTCGCGGGCGGCCAGGCCGAGCTTGCGGCCCGCCTCCTGCTGCAGGGTCGAGGTGGTGAAGGGCGCGGCGGGGCTGCGCGTCTGCTCGCGCTCCTCGAGGTCGGCCACCGACCATGTCGCCTTGGGCGCTCGTGCCGCCAACGCCTCGGCGCGCTCCTGGGAGAGCTCGAGAACGTCGACGCCCCGGCTCAGCCCTGCCTTGAGCCGCCCCGTTTCGGCGTCGTAGTCGCGGCCGCCTGCGACGCGCACACCGCCTGAGTGCGTGAGGGTAGCCTCGAAGGTCGTGGCGCCCTTGGCGAGCTTTGCCGCCAGGTCCCAGTAGCTGGCAGGCACGAAGCGCATGCGCTCGCGCTCGCGCATGACCAGCAGGCGCACCGCCACGCTCTGCACCCGGCCGGCGCTGAGCTTGGGAGCGATCTTGCGCCACAGCAGTGGACTGATGGCGTAACCCACCAGGCGGTCGAGGACGCGCCTCGTCTCCTGGGCGTCGACCAGGTTGGAGTCGATCTCGCGGGTGTTGTCCAGCGCGTCCAGTATGGCCTGTTCCGTGATCTCGTGGAACACCATGCGCTTCACGGGCACGTGCGGTTTGAGCAACTCGATCAGGTGCCAGCCGATGGACTCGCCTTCGCGGTCCTCGTCAGTCGCGATATAGACCTCTCCGGCGTCCTCGAGCGCCGCCTGGAGGTTCTTGACGACCGCCCGCTTCTTGGGTGAGACGACATATATGGGCTCGAAATCCGCGTCGACGTTGACACCTAGCCGCGCCCACTCGTTGCCCTTGTACTTGTCGGGGATCTCGGCCGCGTTGGACGGCAGGTCGCGAACGTGCCCCATGCTCGCCTCGACTTGGTAGTCGGGCGGCAGGAAACGTTTGATGGTGCGTGCCTTGGTTGGCGACTCGACGATGACGAGGCGCTTCATTGCGGGTGATGACGACAAATTGCGTACCCCTTATCCCTCTCGAAGCGCGGACATTATACGCACGCCCTTCGCGGCGTCAAGGAGGAGGGGGAGGAGGGGGCGGTCAGACGGGACGTCGGTTGCTGATGGCCCGACCGAGAGTGACCTCGTCGGCGTACTCGAGGTCGCCGCCGACGGGCAGACCGTACGCGATACGGCTGACGCGCACGCCCGCCGGGGCCAGCAGGCGGGCGAGGTAATGGGCGGTGGCCTCGCCCTCCACCGTCGTCGACGTGGCCAGCACCACCTCGCCGACGCCCTCCAACCGCTGCTCGAGCGCGGAGATCGTGAGCTGGTCGGGCCCGACCCCGTTCATGGGGCTGAGGGCGCCCTGGAGGACGTGATAGAGGCCGGCGTACTCGCCCGAGCGCTCGATGGCGAGGAGGTCTGCCGGCTGTTCGACGACGCACAACAGCCCGCGGTCGCGGCGCGTGTCGGAGCAGACCGCGCAGCAGGGCGAACCCGCGCTCATGACGTTGAAACAGTTCGGGCAGGGCTCGAGCCCGGTCTTGGCGTCGACGAGGGCCTCGGCCAGCGCCCTGACCTCTTCCTCCGGTCGGTTGAAGAGGTAGAAGGCCAGCCTCTGGGCGCTCTTCGGGCCGATGCCGGGCAGGCGTCCCAGCTCGCGGATGAGGGTAAGGAGCGCGGAGGGGAAGCGGACGCTCAAGCCGCGCTCTCCTCACCCGGGTGAAGCCTGATCAGAGCATGCCTCCGAGGCCGCCCAGGCCGCCCATCCCGCCCATGGCCGCACCCATCTCCCGCTCTTGCAGTTCCTTCGCCTTGCGCTGCGCTTCGTTCACGGCCGCCGTGACGAGATCCTCGAGCATCTCGACGTCATCCGCGTCGACGACCTTCGGGTCTATCCGCACCTTGGTGACCGTGCCGTCGCCTGTGGCCTCGGCTCGTACCAGCCCGGCTCCGGCCGAGCCCTCGACCGTCATGCCCGCCAGCCGCTCCTGGGCCTCGGCCACTTTCTGCTGGGCGCGCTGCGCCTCTTTCATGAGCTTCTGGATGTTCACCTGTGCTCCTTCGGTCCTCGATGAGGGTTGGTTCGGTCCACCTTTAGCCGGCCGCCTCAGGCGTCGTCGCCCGGGCCATCCTGCTCGTCTCGAACATCGTAACCGGCGGTGAAGGCGTCGTCGGTTCCCTCCGAGGCGGTCGGCGCCGCTTCCTCGCCGCGCCCTGGTCTGAGCGCGACCACTTCCAGGACGCGGCCCGGGAACAGCGCCTGGACCTCCGCGAAAGCCTTGCCCTCGGGCGTGTCGGAGGCGACGGCGGGGGAGGCGCCTGCCGAGCGGGAAGGTTTGGCGGGCGCGCGTCGCTTCGGTTTGGGGGCGGGCACGGGCTCCGCGGCCTTTCGTGCCGCAGCGGGTGGCTCATGCGCTGCGGGCGCCGTGTGGGCCGGTGCTTGCGACTCGTCCCACAGGTCGCCTGTGGCGCCGCCGAACGAAGACTCGACGTCGTCCGGGATGAGGTCGTCGACCTCGGGTGCGGGCGGAAGCTCGGTGGGTGGCGGCGCCGTGGCCGCAGGCGGCTCGGCGGCGGGCGGCTCGGCGGCGGGCGGCCCGGCGGCGGGTGGCTCGGCGGCGGGCCGTGGCTTCGTGTGCCGCTTGGTGTTCGGGGGCGCTTGCGAGGGACTCTCGGCGGACGCCGCGGTCTCCGCGGCTGCAGGTGGGCCAGGAGCGCGTTCGTCCCGGGTTGCCTTCGGGGCGGCGGTGGGGCGCCCCGTCAGGCTTTTTTTGAACCACCACCGGCGGCCGGCTTGGGCGCCCGGGTGACGCCCCCCGGTCCGTCGATGACGAGCTCGAAGCCCGGACCGGCAACCTCGGCCACCAGCGCGGCGAACTCGTCCAGCCGCAGCAGCAGCTGCTTGTGGTGGAACTCGTTGGCCTCGGGAAAGATGACCCGGATCGTGTTCTCGCCTTGCTCCACGCGAGCGGGTGCGAGGAAGGCCTTGAGGCGGACGTCCGCGCGGCTCCTGACCGCGTGCCACGAGAACGCGGCGGCAGAGGCGGCCGGCACGGTGGCCGGCGCGGTGGCGGCCTGCGGCGCTTCGACCGCGCCCACGGCGTCGGGATGGGGGCCGGGGGATTCTGGTGCCGGGGCGACCGTCTCAGGCGGCGGGGCCGTCGTTCGACTCGCGTCTGCTGCTTGCGCCACGAAGGCCGCGGGCACGTTGGCGCAGAGCGCGTTGCGCGCCTTGATCAGCGCCACCTCCAGCGAGTAGAGGTCGTCGTGCCGCACGAAGCGCTCCTGCTCGTCGTCGAGGGCGTGCAGGAGCCTCAAGAGCTCGTCCTCGCCCAAGGACAGCCAAGGTTCGCCGGCCAGCCTCGCGTGCAGGGCCGCCCGCAGGGTCCGGGCGAGTTGTTCCGCCAGCGTCCGCGGAGCGAAGCCCGCGCGGTAGAGCAGGCCGGCCTGCTCCAACAGTTGGGCGAGGTCGCCCGTGGCCAACCCTTCGGCCATCGACCGCAGCCGCTCCTGGGGCGGCAGCCCCAGGGCGTCCTCGGCCCGCTGCAACGTGATGGCCTCACCGCTGGCCAGCAGCCTGTCCAGGAGCGACTCGGCGTCGCGCATGCCGCCGTCGGCGCTGCGCGCCACGAGGTCGAGCGCCGAGGTATCCGCCGCTACGCCGGCGGCGTTGGCGAGGCGGGCGAGTTTGCCCACGATCTCGGCGTTGGTGAGGCGCCTGAAGCGGAAGTGCTGGCAGCGCGACAGGACCGTCGGCGGCAGCCGCTCGGGCTCGGTCGTCGCGAGGATGAACATGAGGCCCGGGGGAGGCTCCTCGAGGGTCTTGAGGAGGGCGTTGGCGGCGGCCTTGCTGAACATGTGAGCCTCGTCGAGGATCCACACCCGAGTGCCCCCACGCATGCTCGAGAGCATGGCCCGCTCGCGCAAGTCGCGCACGTCCTCGACCGAGTTGTTCGAGGCGGCATCGAGCTCGATGACGTCGGGATGCGCCCCCGACTGGACCAACCGGCACGACTCGCACTTGCCGCAAGGACGCTGCTCCAGCGGCGCCTCGCAGTTCACGGCCATGGCCAGGAGCCGGGCGCTGGTGGTCTTGCCCACGCCGCGCGGTCCGGAGAAGAGGTAGGCATGGCCCACACGCGAGCGTGCGATGGCCGACGTCAGGACGTCCTTGACGTGATCTTGCCCGACGACCTCGTCGAAGGTGACGGGCCGCGCCCTTTGGTATAGAGCCGACATCTCGGCAAGGAGTCTACCACCGGCCCCCATTCGGGGCCGTCCTGCACCGCGTCGGGCGCGGCTGTAACATCGGCTCATGCAGACGGCGAGGGCGGCCACCAACGACATCGCCCTGGCGCTTGGCGGCGGCACCGCCCGCGGCCTGGTTCACGTCGGCGTCCTGAAGGCCCTCGACGACCGCGGCCTGCGCCCGACGATGCTGGGGGGCACCTCGTTCGGCGCGATCGTTGCCGCGCTCTACGCCGTGTGCGGGAACGGTTATGAACTCGAGCGGATAGTACGCGACCAGGACATGGCGGAGTTGTGGCGGCAGGGTATCGACTTCGGCCTGCACCGCGGAGCCCTCATCCACGGGCGCCGGCTGCGCGACTGGCTGGACCGTAAGTACTTCATGGGCGCCTCCTTCGAGGACGTGGAGGTGCCGCTGGTCATCGCCACCACCGACCTGGCGACGGGCGAGTTGGTGCCCCTGAGTTCAGGATCGATAGCCGACGCCGTGCGCGCCAGTTGCGCGCTGCCCGGCCTGTTCGCGCCGGTGCACCTGCAGGGGCGCTGGTTGATCGACGGCGGCTTCGTCGAGCCGGTACCCTTCTCGATTCTCGCGGGCTCCGGGGCCTCCTTGAAGCTGGGCGTTCACGCCGGTGTCGACGTGCGCCGCTCGAGCGTGGTGCGGGCGATAAGACGCTTCAACGCCACCGCGTTCGGCCGCGAGTTCCTGCGCCGGGGTAAGCACGCCAAGCCGCAAGGTCCGTTCGGCCAGATCTACCGCGGCCTCGCCATCTCGCTCGCCTCCTACAGCCGCGATCTGCACGTGCCTCGGGGCGCCACGCTGCTCCGCGTCGAGCCGCACATCGCGTGGTGGGACTTCCATAAGTCGCCCGCGGCCATCCAGGCGGGGGAGAGGGCCATCCACGACCTGCTCGAAGGCGGTTTTCCGAAGCCGCGCGGCGCGGTACCCTTGGCTCGATGACCAACCCCGATCGTTCGCTGTTCCCCGCGCTCGTCACCTCTTCCTGGTGGGGGCCGTTCGTCGCCCGCCGCGAAGCGAGTTCCTCGGGCGACGACCTGCCGGTGGCGCTGGCCGCGAGCGGTCACCCCGATCCGGCGCTGGCGATGGCACACACGCTCCTCGCGCACCGCTCCGTTCTTAGCGATTACGCTACGCGCCCCGTGCCCGACGGTCTCAGGCTCTTGCTCCGCGCCGAGCTCTGGCGGCTGGGCGAGATGCTGCGGCGCATCCACCGCCCCAACCAGGGTGCAGCCGCGGGGGTGAAGGCTCCAGTACTCGAGGACCTGGCTGCCCCCAACCTGGACGAGGAGGCGGCCGAGATCGTCGGCAAGCTGGCCGCCGCCCTACTCACCGCCAAAGCCGACGAGCTTGCGGAGGCCTTCCTCGGTCTCTTGCGGCGCGTCGGCAACGGGCCTTCGGCCATCTATCCGGTCCTTACGTGGCGCTCGGGGGTACTCGAGCCCGTGCGGCACCCGGACCGGCCGTCGTGGGAGTCGCTCGTCGACCTGGAAGGACCGCTCGAGCGGCTGGCAAGGAACACGGAGGCCCTCCTGGCGGGCAACAGAACCAACGATTGCCTGCTGTACGGCGCCCGGGGCAGTGGCAAGTCGACCGCCGTTCGCGGTCTCGTGAGCCGCTACTCCGCGCGCGGTCTGCGCCTCATCGAGGTTCCCTTGGACGCTCTGGAGGAGCTTCCGGACCTGCTCGAGGAACTGCGGCCCCAGCCGCTGAAGTTCGTGTTGTTCGTCGACGACCTGACGTTCGAGGGCGACGACTCGCGGCACCGCCCACTCAAGAGCCTCCTGGAGGGCGGGGTCAGGCGCCGGCCCGACAACACCGCCCTGTACGCCACCTCCAACAGGCGCCACCTCGTGAAAGAGCGTCTCAGCGACCGCCCGGACCCACTCGACGACGACGTTCATGCCTGGGACACGCACCACGAGCGCCTGGCCCTGGCCGACCGGTTCGGACTCGTGATCACCTTCCCCGGCGCCGACCAGCGGCGGTACCTCCAGGTCGTGAAGTCGCTGGCGGGCAGCCGAGGCCTGGCCGCCGGGCCCGAGCTCGACGAGGGAGCGCTGCGCTTCGCCGAGTGGAACAACGGCTACTCCGGTCGGACGGCGCGGCAGTTCGTGGACAGCATTGGAGAGCCGCACCAGGCCGAGTGACCCGGCCGTAGCAGGGCGTGCGACCCTTTCGCGCCGGGGCGCGCACGGCTACCCTGGGAAAGTATGGCAAAGGCGAGATCCACTGTGCCTCCGGGTTCGACCGATGACGCGCCGGGGCCCTGGGCAGTCGACGCCGGCGAGCTGACCGAACGCTTCGAAGTGGACCCGTCGCGGGGCCTGAGCGGCGCCGAGGTAGAGGAGCGTCGCCTCCTCTACGGCCCGAACAGCCTCGAATTCAGGGCCGAGCGCGCTTGGACGAGCATCCTCCTCGACCAGTTCAAGGGCGTCCTCGTGCTCCTGCTGGCGGGCGCGGCCGTGCTCTCCGCAGCGTTCGGCCAGTGGGCCGAGGCGGCTGCCGTCATGGTGGTGCTTCTACTCAACGCCCTCATCGGGTTCGTCACCGAGCTCAGGGCCGTGAGGTCGGTGGAGGCGCTGAGGCGCCTGGGCGTCTCCCACGTCCGGGTGAGGCGCGAGGGCCACCTCGAGACCGTCCCTGCCGACGAGCTGGTGCCGGGCGACGTGCTGCTCGTGGAGGGCGGCGACCTGGTGGGCGCCGACGCGCGCGTGTTGAGCGCGAGCCGGTTGGAGGCGGACGAGTCCAGCCTGACCGGCGAGTCCGTGCCTGTCTTCAAGGAGCCGGCGAGCGTGCCGGCCGCCGCGCCGCTTCCGGAACGACGTTCGATGCTCTACAAGGGCGCACCCGTCACGCGCGGGGCGGGCGAGGCGCTGGTGGTCGCGACGGGGATGGACACCGAACTCGGGCGGATAAGCCACCTCGTCGACCAGGCCGCCACGGCCGAGAGCACGCCGCTGGAGGCGCGCCTGAGTGGGCTGGCGCAGCGCCTGGTGTGGTTGACGCTCGCCGTCGCCACCCTGATAACCCTGACCGGGCTGGGCAGCGGCAAGAGCTGGTTGGTCCTGCTGCAGACCGCCGTCGCGCTGGCGGTAGCCGCCGTACCCGAGGGCCTGCCCATCATCGCCACCCTGACGCTCGCCCAGGGCGTGAGGCGCATGGCGCGACGGAACGCGCTCGTCAACCGCCTCTCCGCCGTCGAGACGCTGGGCGCGACGAGCGTCATCATCACCGACAAGACGGGCACCCTTACCGAGAACCGGATGAGGGTGGCGGCCCTGTGGCTGCCGGGCGGCGAGGTCGCCATGGCCGGAGAACCGCCCGGGGTGGGGCAGCCGGCTCCGGCCGCCTTCCGCGGCACCGGCCAGGCGCCCGAACTCGCCGACCAGCTGAGGCGGGCCCTTACGGCGGCCGCGCTGTGCGCCTCCGCGGAGCTTCCGGAGCCCGGCGGCGTAGGAGGTGAGGGCGTAGAAGGCGGGAGCGCAGACGGGGAGGGCGTAGAAGGCGAGGGCGTAGAAGGCGAGGGCGTAGGAGACCCGCTCGAACTCGCGTTGTTGCGTGCCGCTCGCTCC
>Ga0265293_10000927_pt1 | contig 67490 bp, 69 predicted proteins | sample Munlanlewell138R_FD_192505 | JGI IMG/M metagenome (GOLD analysis project Ga0265293, IMG submission 192505) | Leachate microbial communities from a municipal landfill in Southern Ontario, Canada - Leachate well 138R | ecosystem: Engineered > Solid waste > Landfill > Unclassified | place: Canada... | reverse complement strand
TCGTTCGCGGGGCGAGCTCAAGGGAACGAGCATTACGTCCGATCTAGTTCCAAGGCTGGTGGATGAAATTCCGATTCTAGCGGTTGTAGCAAGTAGGGCCCATGGGGTTACGACCATCACTGGTGCTGAGGAATTGCGTGTCAAGGAATCGAATCGGATTCGTGCTTTAGTCACCGAGCTGAGCAAGCTGGGTGTTCCCGTTCATGAGCTCTCTGATGGACTTGTTGTGGAGGGGAAAAGTGAGATTCTCGGCGGCGAAGTTACTAGTTATGGGGATCATCGTATGGCCATGGCATTGGCCATCGCCGGCCTTTTTGCCCGAGAACCGGTACGCATCAGTGATAGCCAGTGCGTAAATGTGTCCTTTCCCGGGTTTGGTCGTCTTCTCAGTACGATTACCAAGTAGATGGGTGGTGAGTTGGATCATGGAGACCTTAGGCATCGATTTAGGAACTCGTAGTTATTCGATCTATGTTGGTCAAGGATTGCTACAAACTTTGTCTTCGTATCTAGCCTCGAGAGACACGTGGGTGTTAATTACAGACGATATAGTGGATCGTCTCTACGGTGAAAGGCTGATAGGAGAGTGGAAGGACTCTACCATGTACCGAATCGTTCTTCCAGCTGGGGAGGATACAAAGACCCTGACGAGAGTGGAAGAGACGATCGAGAGCATGCTGAATCTAGGCGTGACCAGGAGCTCTGGAATCATTGCCCTGGGAGGCGGTGTTGTTGGCGATGTGGCAGGATTTTGCGCATCGATCTACATGCGGGGGATTGCCTACGCACAGGTGCCTACCACCTTGTTAGCCCAAGTGGACAGTTCAGTGGGTGGAAAAACCGCAGTGAACATGCCCCAGGGGAAAAACGCAGTGGGTAGTTTCTATCAGCCGGAAGTCGTCGTTATCGACACGACCACCCTACGAACTCTGCCCCATAGGCAACTCATCAGTGGTCTCGCTGAAGTGATGAAGTATGGGGTCATCGCCGACTATGAGTTTCTGACCTATCTTCAAGAGCACCTAGGAGCCATTCTTGCCCTGGAGGATCAGGTGCTTGAACGGATTGTTACGCGTTGCTGTGGGATTAAGGCGGAGATTGTGGCTGCAGACGAGAGAGAGGCTGGTTTACGAAGAATCCTGAACTATGGACACACTGTCGCCCATGCCTTGGAGGCTGTCACCAAGTATGGGACGTATACTCACGGTGAAGCCGTCTTGATTGGTATGTATCTAGAAGCTGAGATGGCGCGTAAGTTGGGCCTTTTGGGTCATGACGATTGTAGCGAGATTTTGGATCTGATCCAGAGACTCGGATCAGAGGTCGAGCTCGAGTTTAAGCTCGAGCACAGCTTGCTTAGCAATATGGTGTTCATGATGGGCAAGGATAAGAAAAATCGAGATGGAAAAATCGCCTTTGTTCTGCCGATAGGGGCCGGACAGACGCGGGAAGTACTCCTCACAAACAAGGAGGCTCAAAGCCTCCTAGAATGCCTATAAACCTAGTCTTTGGGTCTGATTTTGCCAGTAACGTCTGAACCTAGGACTTCCCCTGAAGTTGCCGGCATTGGGCCGACTTCTGTTTATTGTGGCCTCCATGAGTTTCTGTTCAGCTTGCCATGCCCTGGTCATGATGGTCCCTAATACTTGTGGATCTGTATTCGCATCTAGAGAGGCTATGTCCGCCAGGCTTTGCTTTTCTAGTTCAGCACCTTTCGCAAGGTGCTTTTTTAGTTCGAAGACCTTATTCTGCAGGACGAGTCGATGAAACTCTTCCCTGAAGGTCCAGTATTCCAGTGCCTCTTCTTCCTGATCTTCACCAAAGACAATATCGTTTTCTGTCATCCAATAAGGCTTAAAGATCGAAATGCATGGTGTAGAACTTCCGGTGATCCAGTAGCTATCAAAGGGTTTACCCAGCGAGGCGACATAACTCCCTGTAGTATGATCGCCTACGAGCCCGCCTCCGTGCATACATACACTACCGAGGGAAGACCGGGTGAAAACGCCCTTGCTGTTAGCCTTTTCCTCATGGGAACGAAGAATGTCCATCATGGTTTGGACCGTGATCTGCCCCTTTTCCTTCTCGAGTCGTGTGGAGCAAATGCTCTGCCTGCTTTCTGAACCGCTGAATCTAGTGATTAGAGGATTAGAGTAACAGCGTGCAAAGTCGAAGTCTTCAGCCGACTTGCACCATCGTCTGGATACGGCATAGTCCACGACTTCCGGATGGGCCAAATCAAAGTCCTTTCCGATGCTCAGTCGATTCGAGATCGCCCTCACGTCTTTTACTCTTTCAGCGACCCAATAGGGACCGGCCGTCTCGAGCACCCAAGCAGAAGTGCGATCCGCAATCAGGAATGAGTTGTGATAGACAAAGTTCTTCTCATAACCGCAATTTCCGCCTTGGCCATGTTGGGCCAAGAGATCGGTGATCAGGTGGAGGGCCTCGGTGCTGGTCTTGCACCGCTCTAGAGCAAGGCGCACTAAGTCCATGCCCAGGAGACTAGGGGGCCCTTGTTTGACTTTGGTGAACACCGCTTCATTACCGATGTTCAGGCCAAACTCATTGGCACCCATTTCGGCACCCCACATCCAGGAAGGTTTGAAAAGTAGCACATCATAGGTTTCCCTGGCTTGATCAATCGTAATATAGGTGCACTTGAGCCGCGCACCTTCTACATGTGTTTGGCGCGGTACCCTTACCATGAGTAGCGGCTCGTTGGGTTGGCGATCACTGTTCTTGGCAAAAATCACATTCCCATCCTTTGTGGTATTGCCTAAAGCGACCATAGTATCACACATCAATATTCCTCCCTCAGAGACTAAGTCCCTCAGACTACTTCTCTTTTACACATAGTATTCCTGTCAGCCGCTCCTGCATAGGAGGTTGACCCGGAAACCGGCAGGAATGGGCGATAAACGGAGAGTTTGTGATGCAAATCCCTATGTTCACTATGATTTTCCTTGATCACATTTGAACAAAACGATATAGTGATTGTGGACACAGGCCCTATCGATATGGAGGTAGAGGAAATGTATAAACGTCAGATAGTTCTTTTTATTGCACTACTCTTATTCTGGCTCTTACTCTCTTCGGAGTATGATGCGCAGCATATTATTACGGGTATCGTACTAGCAGGTTTGGTGACCTGGTTTTGGCGTGATGTTTCTGATTTACTACCGAGCCAATCACTCATAAGGAGATTTCCGGCCACTGTAGGTTTTGGTCTAGCTCTCTTCTGGGAGATCATCGTAGGCAACTATGTAGTTGCAAGGACAATCCTGTTCAATAGACGGGAACTTGAATCAGGGGTGGTCACGTTCCGGCCAGATTTGACCACGTCCTGGGGAAGAGTGATTTTGGCTAATTCTATCACCCTTACTCCTGGTACTGTAACGATTGATGTGAACCCTGATACTGGTGTGTTTATGGTGCATAGTATTACAAGATCTCTACGAGAGGGCTTGGCTGACGGACTCTTGGTTCGGCGCATTCAGGCTCTAGAAGGGAGTAAAGTTAAGTGAGTATATCTTTAGCTATCATTATAATCCTTGGCGTCATGGCCTTAGTGGATTTTGTTCGTGCAGTGATTGGTCCAACAGCAGTGGATCGCATCTTGGCGTCGTCGGCTATTACCACGAAGGGATTAGCCATCATTTTACTCTTGGCCTATTCCAGTGACAATTTGGGGTACATCGATGTTGCCATTGTTCTTGCACTTTGCGGTTTTGTGGGGATCTTGGCTCTTCTGCGCTCGCTGTTACCGGAAGATGCCGATATCTTGACAGCCGATATCGAGCACAGGCCAGAGCAACTCGTGCACTTCACTGTAAGGAGAGTGGGGAAATAGTGTCCATAGGCTTTGTTCTATTCTTTGTTGGTATCCTATTTTTTGCTTTAACCAGTTATGGTCTAACACGTATGCCAGACGCCTATTGTCGGATTCATGCTGTATCCCTTGGGGATACATTGGGTCTGCTTTCTATCGTTTTGGGCTTGCTGTTCTTAGTGGATGGGGTCGTCAATATTGTCAAACTGGTTCTAGTTCTAGCTATCATGTGGATTGTGAATCCGACCATTTCCCACTATGTGAGTAAGGTTGCTTTACTCCGTGGTAACTGGATTGTTGTTGAAGAATCGAAGCAAGACAGGGAGGCCAGTGGCCTATGAGTCCGAACATCGCTGATTTATTGAATGTCATTTTTCTTACGTTCTTGGTTGTGGTCGCCATTGCGGTGTCTTACGTTAAGGACTTGATTTATGCCGCCATTCTCCTTGGGGCATACAGCGTAGCGATCGCGTTGATCTGGCTACTGATGAGTGCACCTGATCTGGCCATTACCGAAGCGGCCGCTGGAATTGGCATGACTACGCTTATGATCGCGGTGATCAGCAAGATTGGGAGAAAGGTGGAATAGATATGGCGAACAAAGTAGCAATCGTCCTCTTGGTCTGCATTGGTCTGGTAATGCTTGTCGCCATTTCGGAGCTACCTTTATACGGTTCTCCCGACACACCAGCTCAAAATGAAGTGGCAGAGCGCTACGTTCATGGCACTCTAGGTGATACTGGGGCCTTGAACATGGTAGCAGCGATTGTCATTGACTACCGTGCTTACGATACATTGATTGAAACGACTGTCTTATTTACTGCTGTTATCGCGGTGTTTATGGTCCTAAAGAAGGGCTCGACTGGAAAGGGTGAGCAAGGGTGAGAGACTTTGTCCTAAAACGGATGGTAGCTCTAGTGTTGCCCTTTGTGACAATGCTAGGTCTCTACGTCATCTTCCACGGTCATCTTTCCCCTGGTGGCAGCTTTTCTGGTGGGATCATCACAGGTCTATCGATTATTGCCTTTAATCTGGTTTTTGGCACTGAACGTGGTGAGGAGAAGATCTCTGAGAGGCTCATGGCTTTGATAGAGTCCTTTGGAGCGCTTTGGTATGGAGCGATGGGACTTGTGGGAATTTTGCGAGGAGCAAGCTTTTTGATGAACAAGGGAGCGGGGGTTCCTGTGGGACAACCAGGTAGTCTCTATTCGGGCGGCCTGATTCTCTTGATCACGCTTGGTGTTGGCCTGAAGGTAGCTAGTACCATGGTAACCTTGTTTCTCGAGCTAATGGAAGAGGAGGATTAGAATGGGTGAGTTTGGGAGCCGTATAGTACAGAATTATCCCTATGTTTTTGCATTAGCCTTATTTGCCATCGGTGTTTATACCATTTTGACTCACTCTAACTTGTTTAAGAAAGTCATTGGCATCAATATCATGGAAGGGAGCATCTATGTCTTGTTCATTGCCGCGGGTAATGTAAGAGGTGGGGTAGCCCCGGTTTTAGATCTAGCCAATTCGGATCTTGTCTATGTGCATCCCTTACCACAGGCTCTGATGTTGACCGGTATTGTGGTTAGCGTAAGTGTGACCGCTCTGTCCCTCGCCCTAATCATGAAGTTATATCGCTCGTATGGGACAGTAGATGCTAGGGAAATTGCAAGGCTAACAAGACTAGGAAATGAGGTGGGGGCCGATGTCACTAGTGGTTCGTGATAATCTACCAGTCCTAATTGTGGTCGCCTTGCTCTCTTCTGCCTATGTGATGCCCCTTTTGACCAAGATTCGGCGATTTCGTTTTGCAGAGTTTTTTGCTGTCTTCATGATCGCTCTGGCATTATCGGGAGGAATATACCTAGGTCAAGGAATTTTGAATCATGGTTCCTTCACCTATGCTGTTGGTGGCTGGGCTGCACCTTGGGGCATTGAGCTTTCCTTAGATGCTGTCTCCGGATTCTTCTTAATTACCATTGGTCTTGTGGCAACCCCCATTATGCTCTATGCCTCCTACGACTTGGTTGCGGAAGTTGGTAGCCGTTCTAGGGCGGCCTGGTTCTTGACCTTGTTTCTGCTCCTAGTTGCTGCATTATGCGGTCTGGCGATAACCGGCGATATCTTCAACATTTATGTGATGGTGGAAGTAGCAACCATTGCAAGCTGCGCCATAGTTTCTGCCCGTAATGACTCGGCGTCCGTGGCGGCCACGTTCAAGTACTTGATGTTAGCCACGATTGGCTCTGGCTTTGTCTTACTGGGAATTGGCTTCCTCTTTGTATTGACTGGCAACCTTAACCTGAATTATATCGGGCAAACGTTGCGTCTGACATGGCAGAACTATCCGACCGCTCTGTGGGTTGCTTTGAGCTTCTTTACGGTAGGCTTTGGAGTGAAATCTGCCTTGTTTCCCCTTCATGTCTGGTTGCCGGATGCTCACTCCACGGCCATCTCACCTTCCAGCGCAATATTGTCTTCGCTGGCCATTAAGGGGTACATTATTGCTCTCCTAAAGATATTTTACGTTGGTGTAGGGGCCCAGATAATCTGGGAACTCCCGATTACGGCTATCCTCACTCTCCTGGGCATGGGGGCTATTGTTGCTGGGGCCTTGTTTGCTTTGGCTCAAGACGAGTTAAAACGTCGCTTAGCTTTCTCTACTGTCTCTCAAGTGGGCTACATTTTCTTGGGAATTGGTCTGGGTAACATTCACGGTCTCACAGGGAGCTTTATGCACATCTTGAGCCATGCTCTAACGAAGGCGTTGTTGTTCTTGGCTGCTGGTGCGATGATCAAGCGGACGGGTAAGACCCGAATTAGTGAGATGGCAGGGATCGGCTTTAAAATGCCTGTTACTCTAGGTGTATTTGCCATAGGCTCATTGTCCATGATTGGCATTCCTCTGTTTTCTGGTTTTGTAAGCAAATGGCAGCTGCTTCTCGGGGCTTTAGCCAAAGGCAACTATCTTGCTGTGCTCGTACTCGTTGCGGGCAGTCTCTTAGCAGCCGCCTATCTGCTTCCCGTTTTGCGTACGGCCCTTTTCGTACGTCCGACGCCCACTCCGGCTAAAGACGAAGCGCCGTCTGTCCAACTTGTGGCGATGGTCTTCTTGGCAGCTCTCGTCCTTGTGGTTGGTGTATTTCCCCACCAGGTCCTGCAACTCGCTCAAAAAGCTGCCGCGACATTGTTGCGATGGGGGGTATTATAGTGAGTATTGCCTTTGTTATTGCTGCAATTCTGAGTACCGCCCTTGGATCTCTTGCGGTCGCACTTCTTTCTAGAGAGGAAAAAGGCCTACGCAATGGTGTTGTGGTCGGATCTGCACTTCTTGGCATGATTCTGGTCTGGCACTTGGGCTTCGCCATTCCCTCGGGCGTGTACCCCGAGATTAGCTTGGCGATAGCCTCGCTAAGCCTGAAGCTTGCAGTTGATCCTCTGGGTTTGACCTATGGGCTGATTGCATCAACTCTCTGGGTCTTTGCTAGCGTCTACTCCATAGGTTATCTGCACGGCGATGATAAACAGAAACAGTATTTCACCTTTTTCCTGTTATCGGCCGGGATTACTCTGGGTCTGGCCTTTTCGGGCAACCTCTTTACGTTTTACTTGTTCTATGAGTTACTCACATTTGCTACGTATCCTTTAGTTGTACACAGTGGTACTAAGGATGCACTGCAAGCTGGGACCAAGTACATCAAGTATAGCTTGGTTGGGGCTAGTTTCATTTTAGCTGGTATTGTCATGCTTGCGTTTGGGACGGGTGGCATCCTTGATTTTGCCAGTTTACACACTGCACTAGCTGGGTTGCCCCTAGGGCGACTGGTCGTCATATTCTTTCTGTTCTTGCTCGGTTTTGGAGTCAAGGCGGCAATCATGCCCCTCCATGGCTGGCTACCTGCGGCTATGGTGGCACCTACGCCCGTGAGTGCACTGTTACACGCGGTGGCCGTTGTCAACGCTGGTGTCTTTGGCATTTTGCGTACGGTGTATTCGGTCTTTGGAGCCGATCTTGTTCAGAGTATGGGGGTACGTCCGTTCCTGCTGTTAATTTGCTCCATTACGATTCTTATGGGATCCTTAATCGCACTTCGGCAAGATGTTCTAAAGAGGCGTTTGGCCTATTCGACGATTAGCCAGTTGGCATACATCTTGCTCGGGGCCTTTTTGCTCCATCCTCTGGCCCTGGCAGGCGCAATTTTGCACATGATTTTTCATTCGACGCTCAAAATCGTACTCTTCTTCTCAGCTGGGATTGTGGCAGAAGAGACAGGGTATTTGAAGGTGAGTGAGCTATCGGGAGTGGGACGTGTCCTACCTTTGACAATGGGAAGTTTTGGGCTTATCAGTCTAGGAATGATTGGCATGTTGCCCTTGAGCGGATTTTGGAGCAAGTACTATCTCCTTCGAGGCAGCCTCGTCACTGGTTCTTGGCCTCTGTTGGTCGTTTTGTTGGTGAGCGGAATTCTTAACGCTTTCTACTTTATTCCCATAACGGTGTCTGCTTTTTCGGGGCAATCTGAACTCTTACCGCGCAAGAGGACTAGGTTGGTGTGGCTGATGTTGGCTCCAACCTTGGTTTTAGCGATTCTCGGAGTTGTTCTGGGTCTGTGGCCCGGACTCACTTGGCCCTTAGTTCATGCCGTGGTTAACCAGTTCTTTATCTTGTAGGGAGGTGAAGGTGAATCTATGTATTGGAGTTTATTCCTAATTCTCATTCCATTCTTGGGTGCTGCTATGTTGCCCTGTTTTAAGGACTTACGAGGGCAATTGATCTTGAACATTGCTGTGGGATTCCTTAGCCTTCTTGGAAGTATGATGAATTACTTGGCACAAAGGAGTGGAGAAACCCTAATCTGCCAATTGGGGGGATCATCGATTTTCACGCCGACCCTCCGCCTTGACGGCCTATCGGCCCTCTTTGGACTCTTTGCTGCTCTTGTGTGGCTGGTTACAGGGATCTACATGTATACCTATATGCAGCGCGAGGAACGTCCATTGAGTTTCACTGTTTTCCATCTGATTACCTTAGGTGCTGTCCAGGGTGTGTTTCTGGCCGGTGACTTCGTGACTCTGTTACTCTTCTTCGAGATCATGACTGTGGCTTCGTTCTTCTGGGTCATTCATCGCAGAGATCGAGAAAGCATGCGGGCTGGATACTTCTATCTATTTCTCGGTATCGCTGCCGGACTTTGCCTCGCAGGAGCTATTGCCCTACTCTTAGTGTCTGGAGTGACGACTGAACTAGGCATTGCGGCTTTGTTGCCAACAGACACCGCTCTGTTTGGTTGGGCAGTTATCCTGCTTTTCCTTGGTTTTGGTATCAAGGCGGGTATGGTTCCGGTTCATATTTGGTTACCGATGGCCCATCCTGTGGCACCGACGCCGGGTAGCGCCTTGCTTTCCGGAATTCTGATCAAGGCCGGCGCATATGGCATGATCCGCACCGGGCAACTCGTTGACTGGGGTCTGGGAGGTCTTGTACCCTGGCTTGGAACTCTAGTTGTCATCGTTGGTGTTGCAACCATGCTGCTAGGTGTCGGTCTGGCCCTCTTGCAGGGGAATGCCAAGCGTCTTCTGGCTTACCACAGTGTGAGTCAGATGGGCTATATTATTCTCGGTATTGGTACCGCCTTGGTCTTAGGGCAAGGTGCCTATGGGGTATCAGGGGCAATCTTCCACTCTCTCAATCATGCACTGTTCAAGTCCGCTCTTTTCTTGGGTGTAGGCATTATCTATTTGGGCACAGGCGAGCTTAATCTCTACAAGCTCGGTGGCCTATGGAAGAAGTACCCGATAACTGCAATCTGCATGCTCATTGCCGCTTTTGGCATTACAGGTACCCCAGGTCTCAATGGATTTATTAGTAAGAGCCTGCTCCATCACAGTGCTCTGGATGTGGCTCTTTCAGGAAATCCAATCATGGTTTGGTCTGAGCGCTTCTTCAATCTTGTGGGTGTCGGAACCACCGCATCCTTCGTCAAGTTGATTGGACTCATGTTTTTCGGTAAGCAAAAGACCAAGCTAAAGGAAGGAGCAGGGGAAGGACCCTTCTTGGCCTCCGGGATGGTCCTATTGGCCGTGGTTATGTTGATCATTGGTACCCAACCTCAGTTGATCCTGAATCTCTTTGTCATTCCTGCTACTTTAGCTGCGGGAGTATCTGATATCAGTCATCTTACCCATATCAGCTTCTTTGAGAGTACCGCTGTCTGGGATATGCTGATTACACTAGCCATTGGTGCAACCTTCTTTGCCTTTGGCATGAAGACCCATCTATTCCATTACCAACCGCCGGGCTGGCTTAGCCTAGAAGTAGCGGGATGGCAGTTTGTTAAAGCCTATAAGGCGGTGGAGGTCGGCGCAAGTAAGATGTATCAGTCTCCTGCAAGGCTGGTGACCAGAGGCTTGCGACGCTACTATAGGCGCTTGATGGTTGTGAACCGCAGATTGGATTATGAAGGCGGTGGAATTTTCAATAACCTAAACTTCTCCAATCTCAATACAGATGTCTTTCTCATTTTGACGGTCCTAGCTGCACTGGCGTTATATTACCTTACGGTCTTGATAACGGGAGTGTAACAAAGGCGATTGTAACCGGGTTGATCCACCATGGACACCCGGTTTTTATCTAGATGGTCTTAGTTTTTCACTACCACCTGAATTCTTCTTCCCTTCTACTCTACAAAGCAGAAAATAGGGCCAAAAAGTAGAGCTGAAAGAAGTTGACAAACGAGGAAAGCATGTTATACAATATTAGTGCACTAGATAACTAGTACACCGTTGCCGGTAGACAGCAAGAGTCACGGACAACCCAAGTATAACAAATGGCGAAGTACTATACATTGTAAAGAATTGAATGAACGTAGCCAAAGGGGTATACTAGGTGTACTAGGTAGCAAAGGAGAGGTTCAGATGGGCATTGTTGAGCTAGAAAATGTGAAGAAGGTCTACACTCTTGGTAAGGCAGAGGTGCACGCGGTACGCGGTGTGACTTTTTCTATAGAAAAGGGTGACTTTGCCTCCATCGTGGGACCATCTGGATCAGGCAAGTCAACCATTCTAAACCTCATTGGTTGCATTGATCAACCCACTGACGGGATTGTGAGCATTAATGGAACCGTAACGGATGGTCTCAAGGACAAGGCTTTGACTAGGCTCCGCCACGAGACTTTGGGCTTTATCTTCCAATCCTTCAATCTGATTCCAGTACTTAATGTCTACGAGAATATCGAGTTCCCACTTCTATTAGGTAAAGATAAAAGGAGTAAGAAGGAGATCAGAGAGTGGATCGAATTTCTCGTGGAGGCCGTTGGATTAGGCGATCACATGCATCACAAATCGAACGAACTTTCCGGAGGACAGCGGCAAAGGGTGGCTATTGCTAGGGCCTTAGCCACGAAACCGGAGATTGTCTTGGCCGACGAACCAACGGCGAATCTGGACTCCAAGACGGGGCAGAGCATTATTGAGCTCATGAAGAAGATGAATGCCGAGCTGAATACGACATTTATCTTTTCGACGCATGATAGGACGATTATGGATATTGCTGATCATGTGATCCAACTTCTCGATGGTCTCGTTGTGGAAGATACCAAAAGAAGTGCCAAGGTGGGGAACTTGTCATGAGAATCATCCTTACCATTGCTTGGCGCAATTTGCGTGAACATAAAGTCAAAACGCTGATTATTGGCCTGATCATGATGATCGGTATCATGGTTCTTGTGGTGGGTAACTCCTTTATGGATTCGGCCGCGGCAGGCATTGAACGTTACTATATTCAAAACTACACCGGTCATCTCATGATTACAGGTGAAAGCAAAGGTTACCTTACGCTCTTCGGCTTTCAAGATATGACGGCCATGGAGCGGGCTGTTCCGAGAATTCCTGACTATGCGGAAGTTGTAGAGTATGCCAGAACTCTTCCCTATGTGGAGATGGTCAATCCCCAGCTGTCGGCAAATGCCATGGTGTCTAGGGGAGATGAGATGCTTGGCATTACCCAGCTTTTTGGCATTGTGCCAGACGACTATCATGCAATGTTCGCCGATAATGTGGAGCTCTTGGCAGGAGACTTTTGGGGACCGGGTGAACAGGGTATCCTCCTGAACAAAGTGGTTGCTGAGATGATCGAAAAGCAGATCGGATTTACTTTACGACCTGGAGACAAACTTCTGTTTACCTCAGCCAGCACAATCACGGGCATGCGTATTCGAGAAGTGGAGATTGCGGGGATTTTCCAATTTAAGCAATCGAACATACAACTTGATATGGTCTCGTTGATGGATGTATCGAACGTGAGGGCTCTAGCGGGCATGGTCGTCGGTCACGCCGCACCGGTAGATTTGAGCCCCGAAGAACAGTCGTTCCTAGGAGCTATCGATGAAGAGAGCCTTTTTGACTCCTTTGGATCCCTTGATGCTCTCTTTGCACCCGTGGAGGTAGAAGGGGAGTCTATAGGGGACGATTATTGGTTTTCCCTACTTGGTGAGACCGAATCGCGGGATCTATCCAATGTGGAGGATACTGGCGCCTGGCAATACCTTTTAATCCGTTTGACCGATGAGTCCTATCTCAAACAGGCTCAGGTGGATTTTGCCAAGTTCTTTGCTGAACACAACATTCCAGCCCAGACCAGAGATTGGATGCAAGCGGCCGGGTCTATCGCTCAGCTCTCCAATGGAGTTAAGGGCATCTTCAATGGTGTCGTCTTCTTGATCGCTGTTGTAGCCGTGATCATCATCATGAACACCTTGGTCATTTCTGTTACGGAAAGGATGGGCGAGATCGGAACCATGCGTGCCATTGGTGCACAGAAGGGTTTTGTACGTCGCATGGTCGTTTGGGAGACCCTGATTCTCTCGGGGATTGCAGGTACCATCGGAGTTGTTCTAGGTTCATTGGTTCTGTTTATTCTAAACAGAATCGGACTTGAGGCCGGCAACATGTTCGTTGAGATCATCTATGGTGGTCCGGTCCTGCGTCCAGAGTTGTCTGTCTCGTCAGTGATCCTATCCTTTGTCGTGATATTGGTTGTGGGCATCGTCTCAAGTATTTATCCCACGGCTATTGTAATGAAGACATCGCCCTTAAAAGCTATGGAAAGTTCGAGGTGATCTAGATGCTCTTGACAATGAAGGTGGCTTTCCGCAACATCTTGAGGCAGAAAAAGCGTAGCTTCCTCTTGGCTGGTGCGATCGCCTTTGGTATGTTGGTAATTACATTGATGAACGCCCTCACGGGAGGTGTTGTGGGAAATATCCGTGAGAACTTCTCCCATGCCCTTGGGGGTCATATCTTCATTATGGGACGTGAGTGGACAGATGCTGGCCAGATGATCATGAAAATTAGGCCCGACGAGCGCCTCGACCAGCTCTTGGAGGAGCATGGGGCGCAGATAGAGGGGTTCACTCGCCGGAGTCAGGCGATGCCAACTATGATTTTTGGTTCTAGACAGACGATGCAGATGCTCTATGGGGTTGACTTTGCCGAAGAGACTAAACTCCTGGAGAGTCTCATTGTCACCGAAGGATCCTTTAGTGAAATTGGGACGGAAGAGGCTTCTATTATCTTGCCTCAGCCGGTTGGAGAACGCTTGGGAGTCCAGGTGGGGGAGACGATGATTATTCGACTAGAGACCCTTACTGGTCAGCAGAATGTTGGCGAGGTTAAGGTTGTAGCCTTCATCAAAGACCAGGAAGAGTTGGGTCTCTCCGCCGCTTATACCAGTCGTTCGTATCTTAATACTCTGCTAGGGATGGACCCCCACGAGTATCAGTTACTAAACATGTTCCTCACAGACTTAGACTTGGTGGATGAGTTTGCCAGAGTCTTTCGAGAGGGACTCCGAGCTGAAGACGAGGAAGAGGAAGTGGTGGAAGCGGAGCCTGCAGTTTCAGTTACGGTGGCGGGAATGCCCATGGACCCGATGACGGAAAGAGAGGAACTCACTCCCTGGGAGGGTACACGTTATCAGATCATGCACATTAACCAGATCATGGAGGCTGTAGAGCTGGTGGTGGGTGTGCTAAACCGGGTGGGTCAAGTCATTTTCCTGATCCTTTTGGTCGTAACCATGGTGGGTATTACTAACACCTTCCGCATGATCATGATTGAGCGAACCAAGGAAATTGGTACCATGAGGGCCTTCGGCATGCACCAAAAGCAGGTCAAGAATATCTTCCTCTGGGAAGCAGTGTTTCTTGGTCTTCTCGGCTGTATAGCTGGGCTATTCCTTGCTCTTGTCATCTCCTTCATCGTAGGTGGCATTGAACTTAATACCGATCCATCGATGCAGTTCTTCTTGGATAACGGGAAAATTACGTTCATCTTTTCTCTAACGAAGGTGGTTTTCAATACCGCTATCGTGGTTTTCATCAGCTTACTCGCAGCTTATTGGCCTGCACGGGCTGCAGCAAAAATGTCGCCCATTAAGGCGCTAAGTTCTCACACATAGGGGGTTTGACCAATGAATAGAATGCGATTTCTTTCTGCTGCTTTGGTCCTGTGTTTTCTTGCGGCAGGATTTGTGGTACCAGCCAACGCCCAAGACTTTAGCCACATCGAAGCCATCTTGGAACGCCTTGATCGGCAGTCTCGCTTTGAGAATACAGACTTTTCATCGGTGTTGACCATGGTTGTAGAAGATCAGGAAAAAGGTATTGAAAAGATGGTGGTCCGTCAGTTTAGGCGTGATGATGGTGAACGTTTCTTGCTCCTGATACAAGAGCCTATTACCGAGAAGGGCCAGGGGTATCTTCTGGAAGGAGATAACTTGTGGTTTTATGATCCGTCTAGCCGACAGTTTGCCCACACTTCCCTCAAGGAGACGTTTCAAGGTTCTGATGCCCGCAATGCCGACTTTGGATCGAATAGCTACTCCTCATCCTATGAGGTGGAAGGCTACTTAGAAGGTACGTTGGGTAACTTTGAGGTCTACATCATTGATCTCAAGGCGGTAGACGATACTGTACCATTTCCCTTTGTTAAGCTTTGGGTTACTAAGGACTCCGACCTCGTCTTGAAAACGGAAGAGTACAGCCTCACGTACCGATTAATGCGTACTGGTTTGTATCCGAAGTATACCAAGGTTGGAAATGTGGTAATCCCTGTGCAGATGATCTTCGTTGATGAGTTGGTGGAAGGGAACAAGACCCAGATTTCCGTTAGTGAAATCTCCGTCAACGATATCCCGGATCATGTTTTTACGAAGGCCTATATCGAGAGAGTAAACCGCTAGGGGGTAGATATCGTGCGTAGACATCGTTCGTTTCTTGTTGCCCTTGTGCTCATACTAGGAATCAGCAGTACCACTTGGGCTATGGACTTCGATTTTGACGACCTCTTTGGAGGTGACCTCCTGGTCGAATTGGAGGAGGAAGAGCAAATCCGGCCACCCGAAGAAGCGCTCCTAGTTCAGGAAGGCTTGGATGTGGGGGGGAACTACCAGTTCTCCGTTACAGCGGGCAGAGTCTATATGAAGGAAATAGATCCTATGGATTCCTTGCGGGCATCCCTTGGTGGGCAAATCTACTTGGACGCCAGACCGGATCCGAACTTCCGTGTCTTTGGCAAAGCTGGCTTGAGTTATGCTGTGAGTAAGCAAGTTGGTCAGGCGGGACAAGCTAGCGATCCTTTACAGATCCGCTTGCAGGAGCTCTTCTCAGACTTCAACTATGATAACAAGGTGTTCTTTAGAGCGGGTAAACAGAATGTCAAATGGGGTGTAGGGTACTTTTTTAGTCCAGCAGATGTGATCAGTGTGGGACGGATTAATCCTATGGATCCAGAAGTCGAGCTAGAAGGACCTGTTGCCCTCAAGATGCATTATCCAAGAGGCAGTACAAACTACTATGTATATACACTCTTTGACGGTGTCGAGGAGCCAAGCCAAGTTGCCTTAGCTCCTAAGCTGGAGTTTGTGCTCGGCGGAACGGAAATTGGAGTAGGCGGTTTTTATCAGAAGGACAAAGCCCCCCGGGCGATGCTTACCGTTTCTTCTTCCCTCGGTAACCTGGCTGTCTTTGGGGAAGCTGTGCTGAGCAAAGGGTCTGACAAGAGATTTGCTGAGGCGGGACCCTCTCTGCTGCATCCACCCACCTATCCGGTGGTAGAAAAGGATCAGCTCTTCTTCCACGCTACTGCAGGAGCTATGTATAATCATAATGACCCTGATGGACTCTTCAACCTTACTCTGGCCGGTCAATATTACTTCAATGGAGAAGGATATAAGGAACAGGACGATATCCAAAAGCTCCGGGAGTATTATGGCTTATTGCTTGGCATGGCGCAATCTAAGGATGAAACCATGAAAGAGATGGCCGAAAAGGCACTTGAAGATTTCAGCCTGTCTGACATGGCTTCTACCGGTAGACACTACCTAGCGGCCATGATTGGATGGAGCAATCTCCTGAACACGAAGCTGTCGGCTTCTGCCTACCTGAATGCTAACCTCTCTGATCAATCGGGGATGGTCACAACGACCTTGAAGCTACCTTCCATCAGTAAAATCTCACCGAGCGTAGGAGTGAGTTTCAACTACGGCGATGTGGCCACAGAGTTTGGCGGTGTCGGTCGCAATACCACTGTTTTTGCAGCTATTACCTTAGGTAGCGGTTCTTTTTAGCCCTTGGCGAACAAAATAAGATGCCTGTTCAAGTGCGGTATGGCTTGAGCAGGCATTTTCTTTTTCCTGTTTACTCTACATGTTTGGCATGTAAGGAAATACTGATCTCTAGTGTGCCGATATCGGTGATTAATGGTAGCACAATGGCCTTTTCGGTGGACATGGCCATAGCACCCTTACTGCCCACAAAAGCTTGGGGAGGTGAAATATCGCAGGTGAGAGAGTTCCGTGCCAGATAGGTTAGTGCATTCCCACTAATGATATTGGCTACTTCGCTAAGGGCAGATGTGACAAAGGCATCGAGCTTGGTCATTTCCATGCCAGACATGATCCTGACCATTTCAAGGGCCATTGAGGCAGGGAAACTGTAGAGAAGGGATCCCCGCAAATCGCCAGTAACCCCGATACCTACATTAGCCTCACTAACGGGGACGAGTTCCTCGACAGCCCTAAGGGTGCCCCTTGTTGGTTCCAAACTCAGCATAACTCGAAAGACATCGATGGTAGCTTGATAAAACGGATTTATGTACTCGACTCTCAATTTGTGACCTCCTTTGAACGCAGGAACTCACCAATTTTCTGGTCTTCGCGACCTACGTGCATGATTAACCAAGTCATGACTTTAGCGCTAAACTCCTGGACCTTTTCTTCGTTAAAACCTTCAAGTTCAACTGTCTTGGCAAACGCTTGAACCTCTGCTTTGAAGTTCTCATGAATCTGCCTGTGTTTTTCAAATCCAGGGTAGCCGATCTCCTGTTGCAACTGTTCTTCGTCTGCAAAATGGATGATCACGTAATGTTGCATAAAAACAAGGGTTTCCTCTACCTCTTCCAGGCGTTCTTCCCAGGGACGATCGCTCTGCACCACCTTAATGAAGGCGGATACTCGTCTGAAGAGTTCTTGGTGTTGGGTGTCGATGAGATCAGAGCCAACCCGGTAGTGTTCTTTCCACATAGACAATCTCACTCCTTTCCAGACAGGGTTTCTCCGTAAGACTATCAGTTCCTGCCTGGAAATGTGGTATAATGAGGATATCTAGCAAAATAGACGGAGGTTGATGCAGTGGATTCTATGAGTACGTTGATAGTAGGAATCATGGCAGTAGCAGTGCTTGCCTTGGTACTAACAGGACCGGCACATGCAGAGGGAGTGGATGCCAGAAATCCTCGAGTCACGGTAGACTTAGGAGAGCTTGGCACAATGGAGATCGAACTATACCCAGACATAGCACCCAATACAGTCAATAACTTTATCTCCCTAGTGAAGCAAGGCTACTATGATGGAGTGATTTTCCATCGGGTCATTCCTGGGTTTATGATTCAGGGTGGCGATCCCACCGGCACGGGCAGTGGCGGACCGGGTTATAGCATCAAGGGCGAGTTTAGTCAAAATGGGTTTCCTAATAGTCTCAAACACGAGCGCGGTGTGATTTCCATGGCGCGCACCAGCATCCCTGATTCAGCAGGTTCTCAGTTCTTCATCATGGTTGCTGATTCTCCACATCTCGATGGGGCCTATGCATCCTTTGGTCGAGTGGTCGAAGGCATTGAAGTAGCCGATAAGATCGTCGCTGTGGACCGTAACAGAATGGATCGGCCACTTGAAGACCAAGTGATTCAGAAGATGACAGTAGAGACCTTTGGCGTAACGTATCCGGAGCCGGAGAAGCTCTAAATAATGATGAATGGAGCTGACACATGAGTCTAAAAATCATAGGCCAGAACATACCTAATATCCCCTGGCAAGAACGTCCTACGGGAAACAGTGATGTCTTATGGCGTTATTCCGAGAATCCTGTGATCCCCCGGGACCTGATTCCTTGTGCAAATAGCATCTTCAATAGCGCAGTTGTGCCCTATGGCGATGAGTTTCGGGGAGTCTTCAGAGTAGATAATAGGGCGAGGGAAATGCGTATTCACTCGGGTCGGAGCAAAGATGCCCTAAACTGGACGATCGAGCACGAACCGATCCGTTTTATCTGCGATGACCCCGAGATTGGCAACTTCGTCTATGGTTATGATCCTCGTGTGGTATGGATCGAAGACCGCTATTATGTAACCTGGTGTAACGGTTATCATGGTCCAACCATCGGTGTGGCATATACCCATGACTTCATAGACTTCCATCAGCTTGAGAACGCCTTTTTGCCGTTTAACCGTAATGGTGTGCTATTCCCTCGGAAGATTAATGGGAATTTCGCTATGGTGTCTAGACCTAGTGATAACGGCCACACACCATTTGGCGATATCTTTTATAGCGAGAGTCCTGATATGGTCTATTGGGGCAAGCATCGTCATGTTATGGGAACTACAGTGGGCTGGCAGTCGACGAAGATCGGCGCAGGACCCATCCCGATTGAAACCTCTGAGGGTTGGCTCTTGATCTACCACGGTGTCCTTACATCCTGTAACGGTTTCGTCTACAGCGTTGGGGCAGCCCTCTTAGACCTAGATCAACCTTGGAAGGTTTTAGCCAGAACGAGCCCTTATATTCTATCACCTCAAACATACTATGAGTGTGTGGGAGATGTACCAAACGTAGCGTTTCCTTGTGCAGCCTTGGTTGATAGTGCCACGGGCCGCTTAGTCCTCTATTATGGCGGCGCAGATACGGTCACGGCCGTAGCCTTTGGCTACGTGCAAGAACTGGTTCAATTTACGAAGGACAACTCAAGTCTTTAGTCAGGAGGAGATATCATGTTAGATTTTACGTTTTCTAACGTCACAAAGATTGTTTTTGGACGGGGAGCAGAAGAACGCGCAGGTAAAGAAGCTGCTCTTTGGGGCAAGAAAGTTCTATTGCACTATGGCGGAGGGCATATTGTCCGAACCGGCCTAAAGGATCGGGTCGTAGACTCCCTGAAGGAAGCCGGTCTGGAGATCGTGGAACTCGGTGGCGCCCAGCCCAATCCGAGACTGAGTCTGGTTCGAGAGGGTATTGAGCTAGCCCGTAAGGAGCAGGTAGATCTGATCCTAGCCGTGGGTGGCGGTAGCGCCATTGACTCAGCGAAAGCGATCGCCATTGGCGTACCTTACGATGGTGATGTCTGGGATTTCTATGCAGGTAAAGCGAAGGCAGAAGAGAGCTTGCCACTGGGAGTTGTTCTAACGATTCCAGCTGCAGGTAGCGAATCGAGCCCAAGTTCAGTTATCACAAATGAGGATGGTTGGCTCAAAGTCGGTTACGGAGCCCTTGTAATGCGTCCGAAGTTTGCCTTACTTAACCCCGAGCTGACCTTTACTCTTCCAGCCTATCAGACTGCTTGTGGTGTGTCTGACATGATGGCCCATATCATGGAACGTTACTTCACCAATGAAGAGGATGTCGGCTTTAGCGATCACCTCTGTGAAGCAGCAATGCGCAGCATTATCCAGGAAGCTCCTATCGCCATTGCCGAGCCAGAGAATTATGGTGCCAGAGCCAACATCATGTGGGCCGGGACGATTGCCCATAACGATCTCTTAGGCATGGGGCGTAGCGAGGATTGGGCTTCGCATAATATCGAACACGAGCTCAGTGCAATTTATGACATTGCTCATGGCGCCGGTTTGTCCATTGTGTTCCCGGCTTGGATGAAGTACGTGTATAAGCAAAACCCAGAGCGCTTTGTACAGTTTGCGGTCCGGGTCTTTGGCGTAGAGCAAGATTTCCACAATCCAGAACGAACGATTCTCGAAGGGATTCGCCGTCTAGAAGATTTCTTCCACCGCATTGGCTTACCAACAACGTTGGCCGAAGCTAATATCCCAACCGATCGTCTCCAGGAGATGGCCGAGAAGGCCACCGCTGGAGACACACAGACACTCGGTAGCTTCATGACCTTAGGTCAAAAGGACGTCTTGTCCATTTATCAACTCTGCCGAGGCACAGCTAGCTAGGGACGGCGTAATACTGTGATGGGGCGGACGATTTCGCCCCGTCCTTCTCCTAGGGGACGATTCCAGTTCCAGTCATCCCACCAACCTAGAAGCTCAAATCCGTTGAGCTTGGTGGCGGCCAAGACAAACTCCTGAGGAAAGATCGCTCTCCGTAGGCCTGTATGGAGTAACTTGAGGGGTTTCCCCTTATCTTTGATGGTAAAGAGGATGTTCTCTTCATAGAGCTGCTCTGGGGCATTATGTAGACGCGTTGAGTAACGGGTGGTAACGGTGATCCCGTCTTGACGCATGACCCAGCTATCAAGGCTGTTATCGAGGGAAGCAAAGTCAATGCACCATTCGAGGAAGTACAGTCCGCCAGGTTTCAGGGCTTGATACACATTGGCAAAGTGACTGAGAAGCTCTTCGGTGTTATTCACATAGAGAGAACCGAGCATGATGTAGACGAAGTCTACCGGCTTTTCGATCTGAAAGTCGACGAAGTTGGCTAGATAAAAATGGACATCCAGTCCGTGTTCTCTGGCTTTTTCTTGGGCAAACTCGATCATGGTAGGACTTATGTCTAGGCCATAGTAATCGTAACCCCGAGCAGCTAGCTCAAGCATGTGGGGACTGTTGCCACATGCTAGTTCCAAGACAGTCTGTACCGGAATCTTGGAGTACTTGCGCACAGCTTCCTCCATTACATCGACTTCCGCGGCAATATTCCGGTAGGAGTAGGCTATTTCATAGTATTGGGGATATCTATAGATAGAATCCAAGTGATCACCTTTTCTTGATATTTGAATTCGAAGGGACGAGAAGCATGAATCATCGCACGGCCACGTTTGGTGGAGGATGTTTTTGGTGTCTAGAAGCGATCTTTAAGGATCTAAAGGGTGTAGTAGCCGTTGTTCCCGGTTATAGTGGTGGGCACGTGGAAAATCCGACCTATAAGCAAGTCTGCACAGATGAAACGGGCCACGCTGAGGTCATTCAAATCACCTATGACCCAGATGTCATCAGCTACAAAGACCTCTTGGAAGTCTTCTTTAGCATTCATGATCCAACAACGCTAAATCGGCAAGGGGGAGACGTTGGCACCCAATACCGTTCTGTTGTCTTCTATGAAACTGACGACGAAAAAGAAGTCGCTAGGGAAGTGATGACCAACATGGCTTCACTTTGGGATGATCCCATTGTCACTGAACTTACGCAACTAGCGATCTTCTATCCTGCTGAAGACTATCATCACGATTACTTTGCCCTAAACCCCCAGCAGGGGTATTGTCAGATGGTGATTGCCCCTAAAGTGGTCAAGTTCCGCAAAGAGTTTCAAGCCAGGCTAAAGGCTTGAGCGTACAGGAAGCTTGAGGGTAGCGAAGTAATCCTCAGGGGTTTCGGCCCGACGAATCAGTTCGGTGCTCCCATCAGCCTTGAGTAATACTTCTGCTGAGCGGAGTTTCCCATTGTAGTTGTATCCCATGGAGAAACCGTGGGCACCTGTGTCGTGAATTACGACTAGGTCACCCAGCTCAATCTCTGGTAACTTCCTGTTAATCGCAAACTTGTCATTGTTCTCGCAGAGCCCTCCTACGACATCATAGATGTGGTCATGGGGGGCATCTTCTTTGCCTGCAATGGTAATGTGATGATACGACCCATACATGGCCGGACGCATCAGATTGGCCGCAGAGGCATCTAGGCCAATATAGTGCTTATAGATGTCCTTACGACGTACAGCGGTGGCCACTAAGTGCCCGTACGGTGCCAGCATAAAACGCCCTAGTTCGGCAACGATAGACAGATCTCCTAGGCCAGCTGGCACTAGAATGCTGTTGAAGGCTACTTCTACCCCAGAGCCGATAGCCGTAATGTCTGCAGCTTTTTGGTCGGGGTGGTAGGGAACGCCAATGCCCCCTGAGAGATTCACCAAAGTGAAGTGGGCTCCTGTCTCCTCTTGTAGATCTCGAACGAGTTCAAAAAGAATCTTGGCCAGGGTGGGATAGTAGTCGTTCGTCGTCGTGTTGCTGGCTAAAAAGGCATGAAGTCCAAATTGTTCGACACCAAGATCTAAGAGCTGGGTAATGGCTAGACTGAGCTGGGAGCGAGTCATACCATATTTTGCCTCACCAGGGGTATCCATGATCTCATTACTAATGGAGAAATTGCCCCCTGGGTTATAGCGCAAACAGATTGTTTTAGGAATCGTGGGCAGCTGTTTGATGTACTCTACATCAGTCAGATCATCGAGGTTTATGATGGCACCAAGTTGGTGGGCATGCTGAAAATCCTCAAGGGATGTCATATTGGATGAAAACATGATCTCCTGTCCCTTAAATCCTACTGCATCAGCAAGAAGTAGTTCGGTAGATGTAGCGCAGTCCACTCCGCAACCTTCTTCTTTAAGGATGGTCAGAATCGTGGGATTCGGCGTGGCCTTGACGGCAAAGTACTCTTTAAAGCCTGCGTTCCAAGCGAAGGCCTGGTGAAGCCGGCGGGCGTTATCTCGAATGCCTTGTTCGTCATAGAGATGAAAGGGAGTGGGGTACTCTGCAACGATTTTACGTAGGGTTGTTGCATCAACAAATGGTCTTTTCATAGGAAACCTCCAGCAATCTGAGTAGGATATAGATAGCATCAATGAATCCCAAGAATAAAGAAACCCAACCCAAGGGGGTTGGGTTTTCGAGTTTTCGGGACGTCTAGAGACTAATGGCCAGCTCCAGGGCGATTTCCATCATCTGCGTGAAACTGACTTGGCGATCATGGGCCGGGAGTTCTTTGCCACTGTGAAGTTCATCAGAGATCGTTAGCATACAGAGGGCGTTTTTCTTGGCTTTGGCTGCATTGAGGTATAAGGCAGCTGCTTCCATTTCTACAGCGAGCACACCCATTTCTTTCCAAGCAGTTGGTTTACCCAACTCATTGTAGAAGATGTCTGCTGACAAAATGTTGCCCACAAAGTACTTTTGCCCTTTCTCCTTGGCGATCTCTACAGCCTTTTCTAGGAGTTCATACGTCGCGATAGGGGCGTAGGTGCCTGGCATGCCGTATTGATAGGCATAATTTGAGTCTGTACAGGCGCCCATGCCAAAGACCAGATCCATGATCTTCACGTCTTCGCGGATCGCACCTGCTGAACCGATACGTATGATGTTGTCTACATCATACATATTATACAGTTCGTAGGTATAAATTCCAATGGAAGGCATTCCCATTCCATGGCCCTGTACTGACACGGGTTTTCCCTGGTAAAGCCCTGTAAAACCATACATACCCCGAACTTCGTTGTAACACTTAACATCTGTAAGATACGTCTCAGCTACAAACTTGGCCCGGAGTGGATCGCCTGGCATCAGAACCGTTTTTGCGATATCACCGGGTTTTGCTGCATTATGCGGTGTAGTCATTCTCATCCTCCTTAGTGATGGATATAGTATGCACTATAGTTTGACATATAGAACGTTCTTCCTTCAAGTACCTAGGTAAGTTGCCGAGGGCGTCCTCCTTGCATAGGCTATCGGGAGATAATCCCAAGTGAAAGGAGTGATCGCGTGTCTCGCATTCATGTCGTGAAGGCTGGGGATACTCTGTGGCGCATAGCCCAGGAGTATCAAGTTAGCCTCGAGCAGTTACGCTTGGCAAATGGTCTGCAGGGAGACCAAATCATGATCGGTCAATCCCTGACTATACCGGTTGGTTCCCAGGACAATGAGGAGCCAATTGTAAACGACAAACTTCCGTCTACACCCACATTGCCGTCTTTGGAGGGTGGGTTTGTTTTGCCAGAGGGAGTATACTCCCAGAGCGACTTAGATGATATTGCGCTCCTAGCTCGTCTGGTATTTGCTGAAGCGAGGGGAGAACCCTTCACAGGGCAGATCGCGGTTGCCGCAGTCTTGCTTAACCGAGTTAAGCACCCAGACTTCCCCAATACAGTACGGGAGGCAATCTCTCAGCCCCGTCAGTTCGAACCGGTGGCCAACGGGACAATTTATCAGACGCCAGACAATTTAGCCTACCTTGCTGTTCTAGAAGCTATGTCGGGTGTAGACCCGACCCATGGGTCGGTCTTCTTTTGGAATCCCCGCAAGGTACCCCCGTCAAGCTGGGTGTGGACCCGCACAGTAAAGCTCCAGATCGGTGACCACGTCTTTGCCTAGAAAAAGCAGCCCCGAGGGGCTGCTTTTGCAGGTTCCATTCATGTAGTACTAAAAGACTTCTGCAAGCCTCTTGTAACTATTGTAGCGGCGTCTGACATCAGCCTCGGCTTGTTCGTAAAGTTCCTGAGCATGCTCGGGGAACTGACGAGCGAGTCTGGAGTAGCGTACCTGACTCTTGAGGTAATCCTGGAACTTCTCATAGTCAGGCTCCTTGGAGTCGAGGGTAAATGGATTCTCGCCTGCAGCTTCCTTGCGAGGATCGAAGCGATAGAGATTCCAGTAGCCGCACTCGACTGCGTTCTTGCTCTCTTCTACGCTGAGGCTCATATTGATACCATGGTTGATACATGGGGAGTAGGCAATAATCAGAGACGGTCCGTCATAGCTTTCCGCTTCGATCATAGCTTTCATGAGCTGGTTGCGGTTAGCACCCATGGCAACTGTTGCCACGTAGACATAGCCATAGCTCATAGCCATCATGCCTAGATCCTTCTTACGTGTACGCTTACCGGAGCTGGCAAACTTGGCAACTGCTCCAGTTGGAGTCGACTTAGAGGCCTGACCGCCGGTGTTGGAGTAGACTTCGGTATCCAAGACCAGAACGTTCACATCAGCACCAGAGGCGAGTACGTGGTCTAGACCGCCGTAGCCAATGTCATAGGCCCAGCCGTCTCCACCGATAATCCAAATGGATTTCTTGACCAAAATGTCTGCATTGGCCAGGATGGACTTGAGAACTTCCTGCAGATCGCCAGAGGTTTGCTCAATGGCTGCGGGGAGTAGTTCCTTGATGGTCTCAGCTGTTGTCCGTGTAACTTCAGCATCATTGAGATTGTCGATCCAGAGCTGAAGGGCTTCCTTAAGTTCTGTTGGAATATCCTGGTCTAAGAGTTCGGCCATCATATCAGCAAGCTGACTTCTGCGAGCTTCTTGGGCAAGATTCATGCCGAAGCCGAATTCTGCATTGTCCTCAAAGAGTGAGTTAGCCCAGCTTGGTCCATGTCCAAACTCGTTCTTTGTGTATGGACAGGTTGGTGCACTTCCACCATAGATGGAGGAGCAACCAGTGGCGTTGGCGATCATCATGCGGTCGCCGAACAGTTGTGTTGCTAGTTTAATATAGGCAGTCTCACCGCAACCGGCACAGGCACCCGAGAACTCAAAGAGTGGCTGTTTAAACTGGCTACCCTTGACGTTGTTAGGAGCAATATGTGCACCGCGATTTGGTAGATTGATGGCAAAGTTCCAGTTCTCGTCTTGTACTCGAGCGTGGTCTACTAATGGTTCCATGACCAAGGCTTTCTCCTTAGCGGGGCAGACCTGAGCACAGTTGCCACAACCTGTACAATCTAGAGGCGAAATTTGGATACGGTAACGAAGATCAGCCAAGTCACGACCCACACCCTTAAGGGTTACAAACTCTTCAGGTGCGTTTTCCAAATCTTCCTCCGTTGCCAAGAATGGACGAATTACAGCATGGGGGCAGACAAAGGAACATTGGTTACACTGGATACAATTTTCGGGAATCCAGTTGGGTACATTGATTGCAATTCCACGCTTCTCATAGGCCGTGGTTCCAGTAGGCATGACTCCGTCAGGGGTAAAGGCACTTACAGGAAGATCGTTACCCTTGAGGGATTGCACTGGACGTACGACTTCATCCACAAATGGGATTGTAGGTTCTACAGTGGCTGCCGCTTCTGTAGCATCAGCCCAACTTGCAGGGTAGTTTACTTCTACCAAGTGCGATGTTGCACTGTCTACGGCTGCGTAGTTCATATTAACAATCTTCTCGCCCTTGTCACCATAAGATTGGAAAATAGCCTCTTTGATGAAGCGCAAGGCGTCTGCTGGCGGAATAACATTCGCAATCTGGAAGAAGGAAGCCTGCAAGATTGTGTTGATGCGGCCGCCTAAGCCAATTTCAGCAGCAATTGCTACGGCGTCAATGTTGTAGAAGCGGAGTTTCTTCTCAGCAATGGTCCGCTTGACATGGGCTGGCAACTCTGTTTCCATTTGCTCCAGACTCCAAGGAGAGTTGAGCAGGAAAACGCCGCCTTCTTTAATGCCGTCTAGCATGTCGTAACGAGTTACGTAGGATGGGTTATGGCATGCTACAAGGTCAGGTTGGCTTACTAGGTAAGGTGCTTTGATCGGAGTGTGACCAAAACGCAGGTGAGAAATGGTAATGCCACCAGATTTCTTGGAGTCATACTCAAAGTAGCCTTGGGCATACATGTCTGTTTCGTCACCAATGATCTTAATACTATTTTGGTTGGCACCAACAGTACCATCGGAACCGAGACCATAGAACTTGGCACTAAAGAGTCCCTTAGGTGCAATGTCTAAGTCTTCGTTTACTTCTAGGGAAGTGTTCGTTACATCATCAATGATGCCGACGGTAAAGTGGTTCTTGGGATTAGCTTGATTGAGGTTGTCGAAGACAGCCTTAACCATAGCAGGTGTGAACTGTTTCGAGCTGAGACCATAGCGTCCGCCTACCACTTGGATAGCATCGCGACCGGTTTCTACAAGGGCAGCCTGAACATCAAGATAGAGAGGCTCGCCTACAGAACCGGGCTCTTTGCAGCGGTCTAGAACAGCGATACGTTTTACGGTGGAAGGAATCACTTCTACCAGGTGCTTAGCTGAGAATGGACGATAGAGACGAACCTTGACTAGACCGAGCTTGGCGCCTTGGGCGTTTAGGAAGTTTACGGTCTCTTCAATGGTGTCAGTGCTAGAACCCATGGAGATAATGACATGTTCAGCATCTTCGGCCCCTACATAGTCAAAGGGCTTGTAGTAGCGACCAGTTAAATCGCCAACTTGCTTCATGGTCTCGATGACGATCTCAGGTACGGCCAGATAGTATGGGTTAGCAGCTTCGCGACCCTGGAAGTAGATATCTGGGTTTTGGGCAGTTCCCCTTAGCTCTGGATGCTCAGGATTCAAACCCCGGGCTCTAAAGGCAGCAACTGCATCTTTGTCGATGAGCTTGGCCATTTCATCATATTCAATGACATCGATTTTTTGAATCTCGTGGGAGGTTCTAAATCCGTCAAAGAAATGGACAAATGGTACCCGAGCTTTTACGGTAGCCAGGTGAGCGACGAGGGCCAGATCCATATTCTCTTGGACAGAGGCGGAAGCCAGCATGGCAAATCCAGTCTGCCGTGCAGCCATGACGTCGGAATGGTCACCAAAGATGGAGAGGGCATGAGCTGCTACAGAACGAGCAGATACATGGAAAACAGCCGGTAATAGTTCGCCGGAAATCTTGTACATGTTGGGAATTTTCAAAAGCAATCCCTGGGAAGCGGTAAATGTAGATGTAAATGCTCCACTTACCAAAGAACCGTGTACAGCTCCTGCGGCTCCTGCTTCAGATTGGAGTTCTGCAACACGTACAGGACGTCCAAAAATGTTCTTTTGTCCGTGGGCGGCCCATTCATCACAGTATTCACCCATATCGGACGACGGAGTAATGGGATAAATCGCGGCTACGTCACTAAACGCGTAGGCCACATGGGCAGCTGCGAAGTTACCATTAACAGTCATCTTGCGCATAAGTTAACTATTCCCCCTATTGAGTAATATTGAAAATAAAGCCTGCGGCACAAGGACAGGCATTTTTTCCATGGGAATCCCTTCTCGATTAGCCATTGGATTCCTTCCCAATTATACACCTTTATATTATAGAACGTCAAATTATTAACAGGGGGAAAGGGGCGACCCTCCTTGGGGCGCTGAATTATAACATACCAATAATATTAGTGAGTAGGGTGCAAAGTGCAATACCGACAGTGGTGGGCAGAACAGCTGCCAAAAAAGTCCATTTTAGGCTTCCAGTCTCTCTTTTGATCGTTAGCAGCGTGGTGGCACAGGGCCAGTGGAAGATGGTGAAGATGACAAAATTTAGGGCGGTGACCCAGGTCCAACCGTTGGCTGTTAGGATTCCCTGGATCGCCTGGAGTCCTTGAACTTCCATGAGCGTGTTGCCAGAGAGGTAGCCCATAAAGATGATGGGCAGAACGATTTCGTTAGCTGGAATTCCCAGAATAAAGGCGAGGAGAATGACTCCATCTAGTCCCATCATCTCGCCGATAGGTTGGAGCCAGAGGGATAGATGGGTGAAAAGAGTCTGGTCCTGTAACCAGACATTCGCCAAGACCCAGGTAATGAGTCCGCAAGGTGCAGCTACGACGACTGCTCGCCACAAAACGGTCAGTGTCCGATCAAGAAACGAGCGAACTAGGACTGTTCCAATTTGAGGACGACGGTAAGGGGGGAGTTCGAGGATGAAAAACGATGGCTCTCCCCGAAGCATCGTTGCAGTTAGAAGGCGGGAAATCAGCAGTGTAGCCAAGACACCCATGACAAGAGCGGTCAGGACTATGAGAACCGCGTAGAAGCTTGTCATCTGTGTTCCGATGACTGCGCCAGCCATGATCGAACCCATGACAATGAGTATGGGAAACCGACCATTGCACGGTACAAGATTATTCGTGAGGATGGCAAGCAAGCGATCTCTAGGAGAGTCGATGATCCGGGCTGCGATCACACCTACGGCATTGCAACCAAAGCCCATTGCCATTGTCAAAGACTGTTTGCCATGGGCCCCTGCCTTTTGGAACAACGCATCCAGATTGAACGCTAAGCGGGGGAGATAGCCAAAATCCTCCAGGAGAGTGAAGAGGGGAAAAAAGATGGCCATCGGTGGAAGCATGACCGAGACAACCCAGGCAAGGCCTCGAAACATGCCCAGGACTACGGAATCATGGAGCCAAAGAGGGCTCCCTAACCTTGTGAAGAGACCACTTAACACACGTTCTATACCAAGAAACAGGCGGGTCAAAAGTTCCGACGGATAGTTCGCACCTGCAATTGTGATCCACAAAATGGTGGCCAGTAATCCAAGCATGAGTGGAATGCCAAAGCGGCGGGAGGTGGCAATCTGATCAAGACGATGAGACAATCGGCACATATCCGAGGGAGTGGTGACAACCATTTCTGCAATTCTCTGGGCCTCTACGTAGAGGGAAGGGGTGGGATTTTCTTGGTTGATGTCAAAGACGACTGCTTCAGGCTGGATAACGCCGTTTATTACCCTGCTAATTGCATCTTTTAGCATCTCAAGGCCTTCTCCTTTTGTGGCAGAGGTAGGAATGACTGGTACGCCCAGTTCTCTTTCGAGCATGAGTAGATCTATCTCTATTTGCCTTCGCTTTGCTTCATCCATCAGGTTTACGCAGACGACTACCTTGTTTGTGAGCTGGGTTATCTGCAGTACTAAATGCAGGTTCCTCTCCAGGCAGGTTGCATCAACGACAATGACGGTCACTTCAGGTCTTCCCGAGCAGATGAAGTCCCGGGCGACCTCTTCCTCGGGTGAGGAGGCGGAGAGGGAGTAGGTGCCTGGTAGGTCAACTACCCCATAGGATTGTCCCTGATAGGTATAATCTCCTTGGGCTAACAGAACTGTCTTACCTGGCCAGTTCCCTGTGTGTTGCTTGAGACCTGTGAGCTTGTTGAAGATGGTGCTCTTCCCGGTGTTGGGATTGCCAGCAAGGGCAACTACATGTGCTTCGCTCATGCGAGGACCCTCCCCAAGGGATGCATGATGATGCTTTCAGCAGTACTACGGCGAAGGGCTAACAGTGATCCTCGTACCCAATAAGCAGTGGGTTCACCACTTGGGCCTCGGTACTGGACCCGAATAGGGGTTCCTGGCAGAAGCCCGAGATCTGCTAGTCTTTCTCGAACGAGACGATCGCATTTTACCATTTGGATAATTCCAGATTCGCCAGGAAGAAGATCCGCTAGGGTCATAGTATCAACACCCTCCAGTATGGTTACTTTCTAGCGTATGATGTAATCGTTGATTGGTGCCCCAACTTACGGAAGGGAATCCAGGACGATGCTCGAATAAGAGACTATCTGATTTGGGGGACGTGTAATGATGGACCTAGTAGTGATCAAAGATAAGGCATGGCAAAGCATGGGCAAGAGGCTTTCCCATCCTGACCGTGAACCTGGTTACGCATACTATCATGGGCAGAGGGTAGCGAAGATCGCGCTGACTCTGAGGGAATTGATCCTGCCAAATGAGGAGATGTATGACGATGTGATTCGGGTGGGAGGCTGGTTTCATGATGTTGGCAAAGGTATTGAGCCACATTGGACATACGGAGCCCTGATTTGCCAGGAACTCCTTGAGGATCTGTGTTCCCCCGCTAAGCTTGAGCAGATCGTCGAGATCGTAGGATCTCATACGCTTCGGAAAACCAAGGAATACCCTCACTATGTTAAGCTCGTTCAGGATGCGGATATTCTGGATCATTTCGGAAGCCAGGAGATCTGGCTTGGTTTTTGGCATAGTGCCTTTCGCCGGGAAACTGTGGACTATATGCTGGAGTTTTATGCCGACTCTTACGAACCCAATGCCAAGAGGGTACGGGCTCTACTGAACTACCCCGAGTCTGTTGCTTTCTTCGATGAAAAGGATCGCTTTGTTAAGGATTTCATTGCCCGCTTTGCTAGAGAAGCTCAAGGAGATTTGGTGCGGGAATAAGAAAAGACCAGAGGAATCTAGCCTCTGGCCCTTTCAGGGAGGAAGTTACAAGTTGTGAAGCGATCTAGTGGGAACCAACTCGCTTGTTATCAATTGTTACTTCAACACTTTCCGTTAAAACATCGGCATAAGTATAGGAACGGCGACGCACTGCGCTTTGATCCAAATCTACTACAAACAGCTTGGGGTAGGTTTCTACTAATGTACCCTCAGACTCTAGGAAACGCCTGCGTCCTTTGCTGGCTCGAATAAAGACCTTCTTGCCCAGATTTGATTCTAGATGGTGTTTGATATCCTCGATGGTAGCTTGTTTTTCGACAGCCATTGACTTTCAATCCCTTCTAGTTTTGATGTAATCTATCGCATCGGGACTCTAAATTGCTAGTCCCGGGGACAAAAAAAGCGCCGCTGTTTTTTGTTTGACAAAAACAGCAATGCGCTTGGCGTACTCCTACGAGGTTAGCTGACGGATTAGGGCACCCAAGTTGCCCCTTTTGCTCTAATGGAAAGCAAAATTCACCCCAGAAAAACCGGTTCCCCCGCTGTCGGGGCGCTTACAAAGTAAGCACCAATGATATTCGGAGATTTTGGCGTCTCGGCACGGGTGCAACGCATGCCAAGACGATGTGTCTATAGTATAGCATAAAACTAAGGATCTCGTCAAGGTCAATGAGAACGATTGTCCATTTGTGGGAGACTATGGCCGTGTAGTAAGGTCTTAGAAAAGAACAGGAGGCCAAAATTGAACATTGCGATTGTAGGTGTTGGCAAACTAGGATCCAAACTCGCAGAGATCTTAGCTAGCGAGGATAACAATGTCAAGGTGGTAGACATCAACGAAACAGCCCTCTCACGCATCGCAAACAGGACTGATGTTTTGACTGTACAAGGAAACGGTATCCAACTTGAGGTACTTGAGCAATTGGATATGGCAGGGACGAACTTGTTGGTGGCCACAACCGGTAGTGATGAAGTCAATGTCCTGGTCTGTATGATGGCAAAGAACCTGGGGTGCCCGAGGGTTGTGGCCCGAGTGAGGAGCCCAGAGTATGCAAACCAGATCGACTTTTTCAAAGATGAGTTTTCCATCGACTTTGTCACAAATCCAGAACTAGATACCGCTCTGGATATCGCACGCTATGTTCTGCGGGGTTATGTAGCCCACATGGAGTCCTTCGCCGGAGGCAAAGTGGGTCTGTTCGATGTGCCGATGCAGGCGCTACCCCACTTGGTGGGCAAGCGTCTGGCGGACATTGAATCCTTTGAGCAGATCTTGGTGGTTGCACTTTATCGGGATGGAGAAATTATCATTCCCTCCGGTACAACAGAACTCGAACAGCAGGACATCCTCTATTTGATGGGCCGCAGGGAGACTGTGACGAATTTTGCCCGGGGACTCTCACATCTAGGTGAGCGGCACATCACCCGTAAGGTGATGATTCTAGGCGGCGGGAGGGCTGGTTTCTACTTGGCGCAGCGACTCTTAGCGAGTGGATTGGCCGTAAAGATCATTGAGCAAGACGAAGAACGCTGCAACTACCTTGTAGGTGCCTTAAAGGGTGCAGCACTGGTTCTTTGCGGCGACTGCACCGATCTAGAGTTACTCCAGGATGAGAATCTCGGTGAGATGGATGCCTTGGTATCTTTAACGGGGAATGATGAGGAAAATCTAATGCTTGCCCTGCTTGGCAAACAACAGGGGGTACCTAAGGTGGTTGCTAAAGTGAGCCGCTCCAATTTTGTACCCCTCATCGAACAGCTCGGCATTGATCGGGCCGTGAATCCAGTTCTAATTTCCGCGGGGGAAGTCGCTCGCTTCGTTCAAGGTGGTGAGATCGCGTCCCTATCCCTCATGTTTGGTGGTCAAGCAGAGGCTTTGGAAATTGTTGTGCCCGAAGGAGCTGGGATAATTGGTTCGAGTTTGGCCGAGGCGAAAATCCCTCAAGGTCTCATTATTGGTGCCATCGTTCGTCGTGGGCAAGTTCTCATCCCCGACGGAAGTTCGGTCATTGAGAGCGGCGATCGGACCATCGTCTTTTGTCTACGGAACGAGATTGCTTCACTGAACAGGCTCTTTCACTCCAAGCAAAGGGGGATTTTACATGAACTCTGGCATGGTAGCAAGAGTCATCGGCAACCTCCTACTTCTTGAGGCTGCAATCCTCGCCATACCACTTGGCATATCTGTGTATTACCAAGAAAAAGATGCTGTTATGGGTTTCCTATTGGCCATGGGTGTTATGGGGTTGCTGGGTCTGTTTCTTTCCAATGTTAAGAAGGAATCATCGCGTCTTCGAGTCAGGGAGGCGGTCTTGATTGTAACCTTGGGATGGACTCTAACCTCTTTTTTTGCTGCCTTGCCCTTTGTCCTTTCTGGAAGCATTCCCAATATCGTGGATGCCTTCTTTGAAGCAGTCTCTGGCTTGACGACCACGGGTTCAACCATACTAGGCGAGATAGAGAGCTTGCCCCGGGGGATCGTATTTTGGCGGTCTTTTTTGCACTGGTTAGGTGGTATGGGGATTCTTGTCATGACCTTAGCCATTTTGCCCACCTTAGGTACAGGGGGCCAGCAAATCTTTAAGGTAGAGAGTCCAGGTCCGTCACCAGATAAGTTTACACCGCGTGTTGTTGCCACAACAAAAATTCTGTACACGATCTACCTTCTCTTCACTGCCATCCAGATTGCCCTTTTGCGTTTGGCTGGCCTATCGTTCTATGAGAGTCTTGTCTGGGCCTTTGGGACGGTAAGTACTGGCGGACTTTCGATTTACAGTGATAGCATGGTTCGCTTTAGTCCCAATACCTTTCTTATTTTAGTTACGGCGGTGGGCATGATTCTCTCGGGTATCAATTTCTCTCTTTACTATGATCTGGGAAAACGGCGCTTTAAGCAGGTTGCCCGAAATTCCGAGCTTCGTCTATACTTGGTCATCCTCCTTATCTCCGTTCTGCTAATCTCACTCAATCTCTACGGAAGGGTGTATGAGGGTCTAGGTGAAACAGTGAAGCAGGCACTCTTTCAGGTGAGCTCCATCATGACTACGACAGGCTATGCAACAGCGGACTTTGACCAATGGCCATCCTTTAGCAGAGGAGTATTGTTTTTACTTATGTTCGTAGGTGGAAGTGCTGGTTCTACCTCTGGCGGAGTGAAAGTGATTCGATTCGTCGTGGCGGGCAAGTTCATAAAGCGAGAGTTCGCAAGGACCTTACACCCACAAGCAGCTACCCCCATTACGATCAATGGGAAGGTCACGTCACCTGATGTGGTTCAAGGCGTCTTGAGCTTTTATCTTCTGTATCTCGCCGTTTTCGTCTTTGGTACGCTCTTGATCAGTCTCGAGGGCCTAGACTTGTTTAGTGCTATGAGTGCGGTGGCCGCCACCTTGGGGAATATTGGGCCAGGCTTTGGAGCGGTAGGTCCCATGCAGACATACGCCTCCTTTAGTCCCTTCAGCAAGGTATTATTGTCTTTCTTAATGCTCATGGGTCGTTTGGAGCTCTTCACGCTTCTTCTCCTCTTCACACCAGGTTTTTGGCGCGAGTAAAACCCTCCTTCTGTAATTTGCTCCTCGAAAATCTGTCTCCCAGCAATTGTAATTCTGCTTCGAAGGATATAATAGTATGGACGAGATGATATTGCGAGGAGAGACGGAAATGAAAAAACCTATTGTGGTCATTGTAATAGTTCTCCTTATTGCAGGACTTGCAGGAGGCCTCTATCTTTGGCAAAACATGAAGCGAGATCCCACTAGTGTGGTAGAAGCGTTCCTCCAACAGTTCGAAACACAGGACTTTTCTACTATGGAGGAATACTTTGCGGATGAACCTCACCCGACAGGTAGAGAGTTTGAGCAGGCCTTCCAGCGATTTGGCCAAGCCTTCGGTCTCTCTTCTGTTACCTCTACTGGCTCGGCGGCCGTTTCTAAGGACAGCAAGACAGCAGTATACAACATATCTCTGGTCTATGAGAGCCGGTATTTCCCGCCTCTGAATGTGGAGACAGAGCTGCGCCTCGTACGAGAGAACATCTTTGATGCCTGGAAGGTTCAGTGGGATGACAACTTGCCATTGCCTGAATACGGTTTGGCAGTCGATTATGCCAGGGTTCGCCAAGAACCGCAGCGGGGAAGCATTCTAGATCGTGAAGGCCAGATCTTAGCAGGTAAAGGAAGCCTGGTAGCTGTGGGAGTACAGCCCGATCGCATCACAGATCCAGATACCCTTCTAGAAGTATTACACACCGAGCTTGGGCTAAGCCCAGACTATGTCCGCAGGCAGTATGAGGCACCCGGGGTGCAGGGACATTGGTTTGTACCCTTAGCCAATCTCAAGGAGGCCGAATATCAAAGGGTGGATCCCGTCTTGCGGCCCATACCTGGTATCTTCTTCCGTCGGGTGGATGCCCGCTCCTATCCTGAGGGAGAAATCTTGGGTCAGATTACTGGTTACCTCGGTGAGGTTACAGCGACTATGATTGATGCTTATCCTGAGAGGGAGTATTTGAGCGGTGAACTTGTCGGACGATCCGGACTTGAGCAGAGTCAGGATGATCGTCTGCGGGGACGTCCGGGATATCGTTTTTACGTTGATGTAGACAACTCACGTATCCTGCTTACCGAAAAGCCTGTTCAAGACGGTGAAGATGTGACCATTACCATCGATGCCGGTATGCAAGCATTGGCCTACGAGGTGCTTGGCGATCGCCGGGGAGCTCTAGTAGTTCTTGACGCTCAGACCGGAGCGATCTTAGCTCTAGCATCAACCCCGGGGTATGATCCCAATGAGTTTGTGGGAGGAATCAGCACCCAACGTTGGCAGGAACTCAGTACGGACGAACGCCTACCTATGTTTAACAGGACTTTACAAGGCCTCTATCCACCCGGTTCGGTATTCAAGGTCGTAACGGTGGCAGCCGCCCTTGATCAAGGCTTATATGAAGCGGGAAGTAGCTTTGTAGATACTGGAGAACTGGTTGTACAAGGCAATATCGTACGGAACTATCAGAGACAGGTCTTTGGAGAACACAATCTCCATCGGGCGGTCGTCGATTCGATTAATACTACTATCGCACAAGTGGGGTTAGATTTGGGAGCCCAGACCCTTGAAGAGTACTTCAAGAAGCTTGGTCTGCACCAGAGCTACAAGTTGGGTCTGCCCATGATGGCCGGACAGATCGGTACACCGAATCGGAGCAGGGTGGCTCTGGCCTGGTCTGCCATTGGCCAGGATCAGGTGTTACTAACGCCTTTGCATATGGCCCAGATCTTTAGCGTATTGGCCAACCAAGGGAACGTACCTTCTATCCATCTTTTTAGCAATGAGGAGGAGCCCACGGGTACTGCTGCACTAAAACCGGAAACCGTGGCCCAGATTAACAGCATGCTACAAGATGTTGTCTTGCAGGGCACAGGTACAGTCTTACGAGATATCGGCGTCAATGTCTACGGAAAGACAGGAACGGCCGAAATGGTGGGCGGCGAAATGCATGCCTGGTTTGCAGGACATACGCAGTTGCCCAATGAGCAAAGTCTGGCCTTTGCACTCCTTGTTGAAGAGGGCGGTGTTGGTGGCCAGGCGGCCGCCCCCTTGGTGCGTGACTATCTGACTCGTCTAATTCAATGAGAAAATAGAGGTTGAGGCGGAGCAGTTTGGTTAGTCCAGACTGTTCCGCTTTTTGTCTTGTATGGCTATCAGCGACAGGATAAAGCAGTACGAGTGGGGAATTGTGTTCTCACAGGGAAGGCGAGGATGTTTTATGGGGAGAAAATGGCTTAGGCACGGCCTTGTAGTCTTGCTTCTATTCATGTTGGCTACAGGCATAACTCTTGCCTCTGGCGAGATGCGCGTGTACTATTTCGACGTTGGTCAGGCAGAGTCCACATTATTGCTGGGACCTGGCTTCACCATCCTGATCGATGCAGGAAATCTAGGGGAGAACGATGTGGTAGGGTACTTGCAGAAGCTTCAAGTGAGTGCCATTGATCTTTTCATCTTGACACACCCCCATGCTGACCATATCGGCCAAGCAGTTGCAGTCTTGGACAGTTTTGCTGTGGACGAGGTATGGATGTCAGGCTATGAACACCCAACAGCACTATTCGAGGACGTCCTTGATGCGATTCTTAGAAGCGACGCCTATTATTATGAACCCCAGACCGGTGAGAAGTTCACATTTGGCGAGCTCGATCTCTACGTTCTCAATCCTGCGGAGATCGGGAGCAATCTCCATGCTTCGAATATCGTTGTACGGGCTGTGTACGGTGATATTGCGTTTCTTTTCACTGGAGACGCAGAGCGTAGAAGCGAGAGGGACATGATCCAGCAAGAACTGCCCCTGACCGCGGATGTATTGCAGCTTGGGCACCATGGTTCTCGTACCTCATCGTCTTTGGAGTTTCTCCTGGCTGTTCGCCCCGAAACGGCTATTTATTCGGCAGGAGTGAACAACTCCTTTGGGCACCCCCACAGCGAGGTTCTCAATCGTCTGAAAATCCTTGATGTACCGACGTATGGAACAGACTGCAATGGAACCATCATTGTTCAGACCGATGGTCAAGATTACATAGTCTATACAGAAACCGGGATGCCACTTTGGGAGGTGGGTGAATGCTTGGCCGGCCTACCTGATCCAAATCGAGTGGAGCTTAACACAGCTTCGTTCACGGAGTTGCAGCGTATCATGCATATTGGCCCTGAACGGGCCAGAGAGATTATTGCTTTGAGGCAAGTTCATGCCCTAAGGAGTGTTGACGATCTCAAATGGGTAAGCGGGCTCGGTGTACAACGGATCGAGGAGATCAAAGAGCAGGGCTTGGCCTACGTCAAAGGGAGTGAATGAGGATTAGTGACAAGCAATGGGTATCAGCAGTCATCGACCGAATTGTCGATGGAATGACAGCGGTACTACTCTTGGAAGATCAAGAGGGTGAACTCCTTGTTCCACTAGAGGATGTACCCCCGGGATCCGTCGATGGCCAGTGGCTTCTTCTAGAGATGGAAGATGGTCTGGTTGTCGGCGCCACATTTGATGAACAAAAGACTCAAGAAGTCAAGGAGAGAGTGGGCAAAAAAAGAGCCCTCCTACTCGAGCGCATGGCACGGGGTAGAAGGGACCGATCATAGTTCATAGCCTTATAAGACCGCCGCATCCCTTGGCGGTCTTTCTAATACGAGCCATTCCCCCAGGAGATCCTTGGTGGTTCCCAGAGGCTGAAATCCGGCTGACTGGTAAAGGCGAAGCGCAGCAGCATTATTGGCACGCACATTTAGACCGATACTCTGGTCTTGGAGGTCTCTTAGGACACTAGAAAAGAGCAACGTACCTAGACCTTGCCCTTGAAAATCTGGGTCAATGGCGATGGATACGATCCTTGCAGTTACCTTCTTTGCAGCACTTGCCCTCGTGTAGCGAATAGAAGTTGTCATCAATACTTGATTATGTAATAGCCGGGTGAGTTCCCCCAGGCTAATCTGTAGTGCCATTTTCCCCAGGATGGCTAGAGCCTTGCGGTACGATCTCTTGGCAGAGGGTTCTTCCTTTGTCGAATATAGACAGTAACCACGAATCGAACCTGCGTCATCCTTAACGAGCAGAGACTCTGTACCCCATCGCAGGACCAATGAAAAGGTAAGCTCGAGAAGGTCAAGAAGCTTTTCTGGTGTCCTCTTGCCGAAAAAGAGCTCCACACTCTCAGGAAAAGCTACGGAGTACAGCTTGGCAATGTCTCTAGCATCCAGTGGTGAGCCTCTCTCTACACGCATACCATTCCCTCCTATTCTGGACGATCGATCTGCGGAAATGCCTCGGGTGCAGCACCGTGGAGCAACTCGTCAAGTGGCACGATCTCCAGCCCCTTGGCCCGGATAATGGATATTACGTTAGCTAGGGACAAGACGGTTGCTTTACGATCGCCGCCTTCGCTCGCGATTAACGCTCCGCTATCGTGGAAAAGAATGATATCTCCACCCTTGACGCGGCTCTCCACAAAACGCTCAATGTATGTGGGGGTCGTTCCGTAGCGCCAGTCGCGGGTAGAAATCGACCAGAGTACAATCTCTTGGCCCAATAATTTGGCTAAGCGGCGGAAGCGATCATCGTACATGCCCCGAGGCGGACGTACAAAGGTTGGATAAACGCCTGTCACCTCTGTGATGATGGCAGTTGCTTCCATTACTTCTTTCTGCAAATCGATGGTGGAAAGGGTGGGGAGGTTGCGATGGTTCTGGGTATGATTCCCGATGGTATGTCCTTCTTCCACAACTCTTTGGGCAATGTCAGGAAACCGTTCCACATGCTTACCTACCATAAAGAAGGTGGCGGGAGCATCGTATTCCTTCAAGATGTCCAAGATGGCGGGTGTGAACTCCCGGCTTGGTCCATCGTCAAAGGTAATGGCCACCTTATTACTTTGCCGTTCACCGACCCGGTAGATATCAGGTTGGTAACCAAAGCCGTGATAAACATAGATAGAGAAAAGTAGGAAGAGAGATATAATGCCAAGGGCTATCGAACCAACTACTAGAAGGGCCTTATGCCTTGGGAGTCTCAAAAGGCTCAAGAGACGCGTTCCCAAACGCCAGTACATGTAGGATAGGAGCATCACTACTCCCAGTAGCATGATGACCCGCAGGGCAAACTCAGCATTAGCCACAAGCAAACCTCCTTTCGTCTCGGTCCAATTGTACAGAAACTCGAGTTATTCTACAATAGAATACTATCCTGTTCGAACGCGATTTGCTCCTTATTGGGGTCATCTGTGATCCTTGCTTGTTTGCTGATATAGTAGTAGAGTAATGGTAGATCGACAGTGTTTAATGGAGGTTTCCTATTTGAAGAATTATCATACCCATACGTTTCGCTGTAATCACGCAGATGGTGATGCATCTGACTATGCCAAAGCAGCCGTAAGTAAGGGGCTTACCCTACTGGGGATCAGTGATCATACGCCGCTTCCTGACAATCGTTGGCTCTTCATGCGCATGGGAATATCTGCCCTTCCGGCCTATGTTCGTGCGATTGACGAAGCGCAGGCCAAGCATCCTAATCTAGTGGTTCTCAAGAGCGCAGAATGTGAGTGGGCCAAGGAGTACCACAATTTTTATGAAGAGGTACTTTTGGGCGAATACAATTTCGATTACCTGATTCTCGGTTGCCACTTCTTTCCCTTCCAAGGAGGCTGGTTGAGTAGTCATTTAGACATTACCAGTTCCGCTCGACTTGCTGCTTATACCGATTGTCTTGTTGAGTCAATGCATTCGGGACTCTTTTCTTTCGTAGCTCATCCTGACTTATTTGGTTTATGTTATCTAGACTGGGACGAGAATACCATCGCAGCTTCTAAGGACATTCTCAGTGCTGCAGAGGCACTGCGTCTGCCCCTAGAGATCAATGGCCATGGGCTTATGGCTCGCAGAGTGAGTGGGTCAAAGGGTGAACGTACAGCCTACCCGTGGCTTCCTTTTTGGGAATTAGCCAGGAATTATGATATCCGTGTGATCATAAACTCGGATGCTCATGACCCACAGAATGTAGACCAAGGTATTAAAGAGGGCCGAGAAATGGCCAAGAACCTAGATCTACAGCTCGCCAATATGGAACATCTCGACAGGAGGTAGCTATGTTTATCCTATTCAACCAGGGAGCGCAGCGTGTGCCCATCAAGGTATGGCTGAGGAGCGTCGATGATATCGACGAAACATGTCTACAGCAGGCGCTGAACCTGGCGAACTTACCCTTTGCCTTCAGGCATATTGCCTTAATGCCTGATACGCACTCTGGTTACGGAATGCCAATTGGTGGGGTGTTCGCAAGCTCTGAGGTCATTATTCCCAACGCTGTTGGGGTTGATATTGGCTGTGGCATGGGTTTTGTGCATACCAATGTACAGGCCAAGCTTTTGCGGGACGTTGTGACTCCCCAAGGGACTTTGGCCCAAAGCTTAGTTGGGCAGATCATGCGAGATATCCCCCAAGGATTCGACCATCACAAGGTACCCCAGAAGTCGGAGTTCTTGGATCGTTATCCTGTGCAGAGTCTATATCACTACGGCAGAGACAAACTGCCACAGATCGATGAGGCCTACCTGCAGCTTGGGACCCTCGGCGGAGGCAATCACTTTATTGAGTTGCAGGAAGATGAAGAGGGATATCTTGGGATTATGGTTCACACCGGTTCCCGGAATGTGGGCTTTAAGGTAGCGAACTACTTCAACAGGCTGGCCAAGGATCTGAATTATCAGCATAAGTCAGAGGTTCCTGCCCATTTTGATCTTGCCTACTTGCCTTTGGAGACCAAGGAAGCTCGCGGCTACATTGAGTGGATGAACTTTGCTTTGGAGTTTGCCCGGCACAACCGTGCACAGATCATGCGTAGAGTGCAGGATATCGTGGTTCGAGGATTGAAAAAACATGCAGGCATCAAAGATGTCCAGCTCTCCAAAGAGGTCAATGCACACCACAACTATGCCGCCCAGGAGCGCCACTTTGGCCAAGACGTATGGGTGCACCGCAAAGGTGCGATTAGCGCACGCCAGGGTGAACTTGCCATCATCCCTGGGGCCATGGGTTCATCGTCTTACATTGTAGAGGGTTTGGGAAATCCTGAGTCATTTTTCTCGGCAAGCCATGGTGCTGGTCGTGTTATGGGGCGCAAAGAAGCCGTTCGCACATATGGAGTAGATGAAGTCCTAGCAGATTTTAAAGCGAAGAATGTTATCCTAGGTAAGAAGCGCAAGGGTGATACAGCAGAGGAGTACTACAAGGCCTATAAGGATATCGAAGAGGTCATGGCTGATCAGATGGATCTGGTAAAACCTGTGCTAAAGGTGAAGACTGTGGCAGTCGTCAAAGGCTAAGGTAAGCAAATCTAACAGATCATTCCCCTTGAGTTTGGGAGGATTTCGGGTCAAAATGGAGAAGCAAGAATATTGCATTGACAATAAGTATAGGGGGTTTTTATTGTGCGCAAGATATTTAGTCTAGTCTTAGTAGCGGTTTTCTTGATGGGTTTAGTTGTTGGTCCAGCTTATGCCCAAACACCAAGAATTGGTCTCATTTTTGCTGAAGGTGGCCTAGGGGACCAGTCCTTTAACGATGCTGCTTATGCGGGTTTAATGGCCGCTAGAGATGAACTCGGTGTTGAAGTGGTGTACGTTGAGCCAGCTGACATTGCTGAGATGGAAGAGCATCAGCGTGCCTATGCCGACCTTGGCTTGGATCTGGTAATCGTGATTGGCTTTATTCACCAAAGTGCTCTGGTGGAAGTGTCTGCTGATTATCCCGACATTAACTTCGCCATCGTTGATGACGTAGTTGATAACCCGAATGTAACATCCTTGGTCTTTGAAGAACATGAAGGTTCTTTCTTAGTAGGTGTCTTGGCCGGGCTCATGAGCGAAACCAATAAAGTGGGCTTCGTAGGCGGAATGGAAGTACCTTTGATCCGCAAGTTCGAATCTGGCTTTGCCGAAGGCGCGAAGTATGCTAATCCAAATGTAGAAGTTCTCGTGAACTACGCAGGTAGCTTTGGCGATCCTGGTAGAGGCCGTGAGTTAGCTGTAAGCCAGAATGAGCGCGGCGCGGACATTATCTATCATGCCGCTGGCGGAACTGGTAGTGGTGTAATTGACGCTGCTGTTGCTAACGGATTCTACGCAATTGGCGTAGACTCTGATCAAGACTATATGGCTCCTGGTACAGTCTTGACTTCCATGGTTAAACGGGTTGATCTGGCTGTCTACGATGTCATTAAGTCGGTTGTTGACGGCACACTCGAAGGCGGCGTACGGAGCTTTGGTATTCAAGATGGTGGTGTAGGTACATCCGAATTCACCTATACCAAAGACATCATTCCCCAATCGGTCCTCGATGCCATCGAAGATGCAAAAGCTAAGATTATGTCTGGAGAGATCGTAGTCTCGAATCCTCTCCAATAACCCACGATGAACGAAAGGAGGCAGTCCGCCGCCCCACGGTAGGCGGTGCCTCCTTTTTTTAGCAGGGAGGAAGTCGTCCATGGACAAAGTGTTGGAGATGCGTTCGGTTACCAAGCAGTTCCCCCGGGTCTTGGCTAACGACCAGGTGGATTTTGACCTCAACTACGGTGAGATTCATGCTTTGGTAGGAGAGAACGGTTCTGGTAAGTCTACACTGATGAACATTTTGTATGGTTTGCATCAATCGGATGGTGGGGAGATTCTCGTACGGGGAGAGAAAGTCGGTATTCGGGAGCCCCGGGTTGCCATCGATTTGAGAATTGGAATGGTTTTTCAGCACTTCATGCTGGTGGAACCATTGACGGTTGCGGAGAACATTATCCTTGGTTCCGAACTTCGCAAAGGTCCTTTTCTAGACTCCAAGCGGGCAATTCAAGAGGCCGCGGATTTGTCGCGTCAATACGGACTCAAGATTGATCCAACGGCGAAGATTGCAGACTTATCGGTGGGTCTCCAACAGAGAGTGGAAATTCTCAAGGCTCTTTATCGTGGTGCAGAGATCCTCATTCTTGATGAACCGACCGCTGTCTTAACTCCCCAAGAGGTGGAGGACTTGTTTGAGGTTCTACTTGCCTTGAGGGCTAAGGGCACGAGTATTGTGTTCATCACTCACAAGATCAAGGAAGTTCTGGCTGTAAGTGATCGGGTGAGCGTCTTACGAAGGGGTAAGAAGATAGGTACCAAAGCGACCTCTGAAACAAACGAGCAGGACTTGGCGGAAATGATGGTAGGAAGAGTTGTGCTCCTCAATGTGGATAAGAAGCCTGCCCAACCTGGGGAGGATGTTCTGAAGATCAAGAAACTCTCCGTCAAAGATCAATTTGGTCAGCTTAAGGTGAAGGATCTGGACCTTAATGTGCGGAGTGGAGAAGTTCTTGGGATTGCTGGAGTCGAGGGAAATGGACAATCCGAGCTTGTCGAGGCCATTGCAGGCCTGCAAAAGACCGCGGGAGGAAACATTTTCCTAGGCGATCAGGAGATTACCGATTGGTCGCCCTTAAAGGTAAGAGAGGCTGGTTTTGGTCTTGTTCCCGAAGACCGCCATCGGCGCGGCTTAGTCTTGGATTACTCGGTTGCAGACAATCTGATCTTGGGTCTTCACGGGAAGAAACCATTTGTTCAGCGAGGCATGTTCCAAAACCATAAGGCGATCCAGAAGAATGCAGAAGAACTGATTGAAGAGTATGATATTCGTCCGCCTGTAGCGAGCCAGCCTGCGAAGAGCCTTTCTGGAGGTAACCAACAGAAGATTGTAGTAGGCCGTGAGTTTAGCCAGAATCCGAAGCTCTTGATCTGTACGCAACCAACTAGGGGTGTTGATGTAGGTGCCATTGAGTTTATCCATAAGCAAGTGATCGCGCAGCGGGATCAAGGTGCAGCTGTACTCTTAGTCTCGGCCGAACTTGATGAAATTCTGTCTTTAAGCGATCGTATTGCTGTTATGTATAATGGTCAGATTGTCAGCGTCATGCCTGTTGATGAGGTAACAGAGCATAAGTTGGGTTTCCTGATGCTCGGTGGACGCGAAGAAGACTATGAAGCGGGCGAGGTGGATGGTAATGCTAAGCAAGATTAAGCAACTACGCTGGCAAGAGATTGCGACGCCACTCGCTGCCGTGATCCTAGCCTTGATAATTGGAGCGGGCTTCATTCTATATGTGGGCGAGAACCCCCTCGCAGCCTATCGGATCTTATTCATGGAGTCCTTAGGAAGCATCCGAAACTTGGCGACCACGTTGCAGAGGGCAACTCCCCTGATGTTTACTGGGCTAGCTGTAGCCTTCAGCTATCGGGCAGGTCTGTTTAACATTGGAGCAGAGGGGCAGCTTTATATTGGGGCCTTTGCTGCCGCTTGGGTTGGTTTTACGTTTACCGGGCTTCCCCGTTTGGTCCATCTTCCCTTGGCGATTATAGCTGGCATGATCGGGGGCGGATTGTGGGGAGCTATACCTGGCTTCCTAAAGGCCAAGCTAGGGATTCACGAAGTGATCAACACCATTATGTTGAACTTCATCGCACTTTATCTGACAGACTGGTTGGCAACAGGACCCTTTCATGGGGGATCATGGGTGCCCGAGACCGCGAGAATTAGCCCAACGGCGGCTCTGACGCGTCTGTATCCTCCTACTCGTCTAAGCACGGGACTGTATTTAGCTCTTGCGGCCGCCTTTTTTGCCTACTTGGTCTTGTGGAAGACGAAGCAGGGATATGAGTTAAGGGCGGTTGGACTCAATCCTCAGGCGGCAGAGTACGGTGGAATCAATGTGGCAAGAAACACAGTGATTGCTATGGCCATTAGTGGTGCTTTAGCAGGTCTAGCTGGTACGGAGCAGATTCTTGGTTTGCACCAGAAGTTTATCGTTCGCTTCTCAGCAGATCTAGGTTTCATGGGCGTAGCGGTGGCATTATTAGGGAAGAATCATCCAGTGGGCGTCATTTTTGCAGCCATCTTGTTTGGGGCACTCCAAACGGGCTCTGCAGCTATGGATCGCTTGACCTCGGTACCCCGTGAGTTGATCACCATTATTCAGGCCTTAATCATTTTCTTCGTAGCTGCGGAGTATTTAATCCGCCGTATGCTGCGTATGAAGGAGGAAGCGTAATGGGCGAATTCCTAGCCTTATTGTTTAACACGGCCGTCTTTGCCGCTGCCTTGAGAATGGCAACTCCTTTGATTTTCGCAGCTTTGGGCGGCATTTTCTCCGAGCGAAGCGGAGTGGTGAATATTGCCCTTGAGGGCATGATGTTAATCGGTGCCTTTACCGCCATGTTTGTCTCCCATCAAACGGGTATCCCCTGGCTGGGTGTTTTAGGAGCCATGTTAGCCGGTCTTTTGATTGGCTTATTGCACGCAGTATTCTGCATTCATTACCGTGCAAACCAGGTTGTGGTGGGAACAGCCATCAACATTTTCGCCGGCGGACTAACAGTCTTCTTACTGCGCCACTACTTTGGCGCTGCCGGAACATCGCCGAGTGTTGCTACCATTTCTGACATTACCCTTCCCATCATCAGTCAAATCCCTTGGATTGGTCGGGTGATTGGGCGGCAAAATCCTTTAGTGTATTTGGCACTAGTTGCAGTCGTGATCGCCAATGTCGTGATATACAAGACAAGTTGGGGTCTGAGACTACGGGCTGTCGGTGAGCATCCCCGGGCAGCTGATACCGTAGGAGTGAACGTGTTTCGCATGCGCTATGTTGCAGTGGCTTTAAGTGGTGCCCTAGCGGGACTTGGTGGAACGTACTTGTCCATCGCCCACTTAAGTCGCTTCAGTGAGGGGATGACGGCAGGGCGTGGCTTTATCGCCCTCGCAGCAGTTATCTTTGGTAAGTGGACACCCTATGGTGCCCTTGGTGCTTGCCTCTTCTTCGGCTATGTTGATGCCCTCCAAATGCGCCTGCAGGCTGTTGGGGTTCCCACCCAGTTTATGAACATGCTTCCTTACGTATTAACGATGGTTGCCCTTGCTGGCTTTATAGGCAAGTCGGTAGGACCGAAGGCGTCTGGTGAACCATACATTAAAGGTTAGATAGTGAGGTTTTGCAGGAGTATATGAGTAATCTAAGGAGATTCATTTCGTATTATAAGCCGGAACGTCGCTTGTTTTTCTTGGATATGGGCGCAGCCGGCATCGTTGCCGGACTCGATTTGCTGTTTCCCATCATCACCAGAACGTTTATGAACGACTATATTCCCAACCGAAACATGCGGTCGATATTGATCTGGGCCGGTGCTTTGGTCTTGTTGTACGTGGTTCGCATGTTCTGTCAATACTTTGTCAACTACTATGGGCATGTAGTTGGGGTGAACATGGAGTACCAGATGCGCAAGGACTTGTTCAGTCACTTGCAGACATTGGACTTCAGGTTTTTTGATGATACCAAGGTAGGTCACCTGATGAGCAGAATCGTCAATGATCTGCGGGAAATCTCAGAACTTGCTCACCATGGACCTGAGGATCTGTTTATTGCATCGCTCATGTTGGTCGGATCATTCGTCTATTTGATGACGATCAATGTGCCGTTGACACTGCTCACCTACACATTTATCCCCGTCATTTTGTGGTTTGCCTATACGAGGCGCACTGCGATGAATAGAGCCTTTTCCGAGGAACGTAGGAAGATCGCTGATGTGAATGCTGACGTAGAAAACAGCCTAGCAGGGATTCGAGTTGCCCAAAGTTTTGTCAATGAGGCCTATGAGGAACGTCGGTTCGAGCGGGCAAACACCGCGTTTAAGTTGTCCCGCTATAAGGCTTTTCGCGCAATGGCCGTGTATTCGTCCGGTCTAGGCTTTTTCACAGATCTCCTCAATGTAGCCGTATTGGTATCTGGAACCATATTTATGTTCTATGGTCACATTGATTTAGCGGATCTAACAGCTTATCTGCTCTTTGTCGGTTTCTTCTTGCAGCCGATTCGTCGCCTCATTGCCTTTACCCAGCAGTATCAGCAGGGGATGACAGGATTTAATCGTTTTGTCGAGTTGATGGAAGTCTCTCCTTTGGTGACAGATAGACCTGGAGCCGTTGACTTACCAGCTGTGCAGGGAAACATTGAGCTTAAGGATGTCTCCTTCAGTTATACGGAGCAGACGGAGGTCCTGAGGAATGTCTCGTTGAGTATCTCTGCAGGTAGTACCGTTGCTTTTGTGGGGCCCTCAGGAGGAGGGAAGACCACATTGTGTCATTTGATTCCCCGCTTCTATGAGGTGGAGGAGGGAGAAATCCTCGTGGATGGTCATGACATTCGCGATGTGACTCTGAGTTCATTACGCAGGCAGATTGGATTTGTGCAGCAGGATGTCTTTTTGTTTACAGGAACGATCAGGGAGAACATTCTCTACGGCTTTCCCGAAGGTTCGGAGGCAGAAATGATTGAGGCAGCCAAGAAGGCTCAGATTCATGAGTTTATCCAAAGTCTGCCAGACGGTTATGATACCTATGTAGGGGAACGAGGCATCAAACTCTCAGGTGGTCAGAAGCAGAGGATTTCCATCGCTAGAGTCTTTTTGAAGAATCCACCCATCCTGATTTTGGATGAGGCCACATCTGCCTTGGATACAGCAACGGAGCAGGAGATTCAAGGAGCATTGGCCGAGCTCGCTAAGGAGCGGACTACGCTGATCATTGCTCACCGTCTATCAACGATTCGCCATGCGGATCAGATCATTGTTCTGACAGATGGAGTTATTCAGGAACAGGGCGCGCACCACGAACTCTTGGAACAAAAAGGAGTCTACGCGAGCCTCCATTCCAATCAATTGGATGATGTTGTGTAGTATCTCAGAAAAGCCGCTGGTAGCGGCTTTTCTCATTTATTCCAACACTGGTCTCCACCTTTTTTGCTCATTTTTGTCTGTTTGGAAGGAATTTGCGTGTAATTCGTAGAATAATGTCCCCAGCAAGAAATAAGAGAATGGAGGAAGAAAGCGTGAAGAGAAAGCTGAGTTTGGTTTTAGTCTTGGTCTTAGTTTTTGGAATTATTGGTGTCACTCAGGCAGCCGAGTTACCCTTCAAAATTGGGATTGTGACAGGTACAGTTTCCCAAGGTGAAGAGGAATACCAAGCCGCACTAAAGATGGTTGCTCGCTATCCAGGTTCCATCGAACACGTAACCTATCCTGACAACTTCATGCAGGAACAAGAAACCGTAATTGGTCAGATTCTACAATTTGCCATGGATCCACAGATCAAGGCCATTGTAGTATGCCAAGCAGTTCCAGGCACTACTGCTGCTTTTAACACGATTCGTGAAATGCGCGATGATATGGTACTCATTATGGGTCTTCCCCACGAAGATCCCGATATGATTGCCGGCGTTGCAGACTTTGCTATGGAGTCCGACCAAGAGCGTCGTGGAGGAAATATTGTACAAATCGCCCATCAAATGGGTGCTAAGAAGATTCTCCATTATTCCTTCCCACGCCATATGTCCATGGAACTTCTCGCTGTACGTTACAACAACATGAAGGAAGAAGCAGCGAGACTTGGTATTGAACTGATTGACGTAACTGCTCCAGACCCCATGGGTGATGCGGGTATCCCCGGAACGCAGCAGTTCATCCTCGAGGACATTCCTCGCCAAGCCGCTTTGCATGGCAAAGACATTGCTTTCTTTGGTACCAACTGTGCTATGATGGAGCCAGCGATTAGCGCTTCGTTAGACGCAGGAATCATTTTCCCAGAGCAGTGCTGCCCAAGCCCATTCCATGGCTATCCAGGTGCTCTAGGAATCGAGATTTCTGAAGATCGCAAGGGTGATGTTGACTACATCATCGAGCAAATCGGTCTCAAAGTTGCCGAACGTGGCAATTCTGGTCGTATGGCAACCTGGGTCGCCCCAATTAACATGGTCTTTGTAGAGGCCGGTGTTGAACTCGCAATACAGAATATCCAAAATGGTCTAGACCTATCTGACCAGGCTGCAGTGGAAAAAGCTGTCTTTGATGCAACTGGTATTAAGCTATCGCTTAATCGTTACAAAGATGGTGCCAATTTCTACCTCGTAATTGCTGACTCGGTAATCTTCTAAGAACCACTACAATTGAAGCCTAGAAATGCGGAGCTCTCGCCCTCTCCGAGGGCGGGTCTCCGCACTTTTCTTGATGTGGTAGAAAGTGGGAGGTGTTGAATGTGAGTGTTCCTGTGTTGGAGATGAAGGCGATCTCCAAGTCTTTTTATGGTAATCAAGTGCTTAATAACATCAATCTTACAGTTAATAAGGGCGAGATTCATTGCTTGGTGGGGGAAAATGGTGCCGGCAAGTCGACCCTGATGAACATTCTTTTTGGCATGTCCGTGATAACTGACACAGGCGGTTATGACGGAGACATTTTGATTAATGGTAGTAGTGTTGCCTTCAACTCGCCGAAGGCGGCCATTGAAGCGGGAATCGGCATGGTTCATCAGGAATTCATGCTACTTCCTGGATTTACTGTCACTGAGAACATCAAGCTCAACAGGGAAGACACCAAACCCAACGTCTTCAGTCGAGTGTTGGGAAGAAAGATGGAGACCCTCAATCGCAAGAAGATGGCCAGTGATGCCAGAAATGCTTTGGATAAATTAGGCATGAGCATTGATGAATGGGTTCCCGTGGCAGGACTTCCCGTTGGTTACCTGCAGTTTGTGGAGATCGCTCGGGAGATTGATAAAGAGAACTTGCAGCTGTTGGTACTTGATGAACCCACTGCGGTACTCACCGAGAGCGAGGCGGAACAGTTCTTAACGGTCGTCCAGCGCCTAGCTGACTCTGGAATTAGTATTCTCTTTATTACGCATCGCCTCGACGAAGTGATGGCGGTGGCCAACCAGATTACTATTCTAAAAGATGGCGAGCTCGTTCGTTCCGGACGGACCGGCGAATTTACCATTGCTCAGATGGCAGAACTGATGGTGGGCCGGAAGGTTGAGACATCAGGTCGAATCAGCAGTGAAAAAAGGGAAAAAGCAAACACGAAGGTTCTGGAAGTCCGAGATTTGGCCGTCGATATGCCCGGTGAGCGCCTACGGGGGATTGACCTGGATGTCTATGAAGGGGAAATCCTTGGCATTGGAGGTCTAGCCGGCCATGGAAAGATCGCCTTGGCTAATGGCGTCATGGGGCTTTATACGAGCCGGGGACAAGTTCGCTACCAAGGAATAGACGTGCCCCTCAATAATCCCCGAGAAGCCCTTAACTTGGGCCTAGCTTTTGTTTCGGAAGACCGGCGCGGTGTTGGTCTTGTGTTGGAGGACAGCATCGCCAATAACATCGTGCTTACGAGCATGCAGACCCAAGAAAAGTTTCTGAAGCCAGGTCCCCTGAAACTAAAGGATCAGAAGCAAATAACAGCCCATGCCCTAGAATCGATTGAGAGATTTGATATTCGCTGCACAGGACCTGAACAGATTGTTCGCAGGCTGAGCGGAGGAAACCAACAAAAGGTATGTATTGCTAGGGCCTTCACCCAAAACCCCAAACTGCTCTTTGTCTCGGAACCTACGCGGGGTATTGACGTAGGGGCAAAGAGTAGGGTCCTAGAGCTGATCGTGGAGCTGAACCGCATGGGAGTCACCGTAGTGATCACTTCTAGTGAGCTGGCTGAACTGCGCAGTATCAGTGACCGCATCGCAATTATTTACGAAGGAAAACTGTCTGGTATTCTAGCACCCGATGCACCTGATGTTGAGTATGGCTTGCTCATGGCCGGAAAATCTTTAGAGGAGGTGGGGATCGGTGAAAGACAGACTAATTAAGATTTACCATGGCTTTGGCTTGCCCCGCCTGATCATTTCCGTCTTCTTGCTGGCCCTAATTATTGTGGCCGCAGGGACTGACCTTAGTGTTCCAGGTTTGCTGAGTGACTCGCTCGTGCGGATTGGCCAAAACGGAATTTACGTCTTGGCTATGATACCGTCCATTCAGGCGGGTGCTGGTCTTAACTTTGGTTTGCCTGTGGGGGTTATCGCAGGTATGGTTGGTGTACTGGTGTCCATGGAAAACTCTCTTATTGGATTTGGAGGTTTTCTCGTGGCACTCTTGGTAGCCATACCCCTTGGAACCATTGCCGGTTATTTGTATTCACTCCTGCTCAATAGAGTTGCAGGACAAGAAATGATGGTCGGAACCTATGTGGGTTTTTCGGTGGTAGCTGGCATGTGCATCTTCTGGCTCATGGCACCATTTTCAAATCCAGCTCTGATTTGGCCTGTCGGAGGTCAAGGTTTACGGGTAACATTAACGTTGGCCGACACCTTCGGAGGTACCTTGAACAATTTCTTGGCATTCCAGATTTTCGGTCTCACAGTTCCTACAGGTCTACTCTTGTTTTATGCTCTCTTGGCTTTCTTACTGTGGCTGTTCTTGAGGAGCAAACCAGGTGTGGCCATGGAAGTTGTAGGTCGCAATCCCCGTTTTGCCGTGGCGTCGGGGCTGAACATCAACTCCTATCGTAGTGTAGGTATTGTACTCTCCACAGTTCTCGCGGCTATCGGTTATGTGGTATATGCGCAGAGCTTTGGATTTGCTCAGCTCTACAATGGTCCTTTGATGACGGCGTTTCCGGCGGTAGCCGCAGTCTTGATCGGTGGCGCCTCGACACGGGAGGCGAAAGTCGTAAACGCGATTATCGGAGTTATCTTGTTCCAAACATTATTGACAGTGGCGATGCCAGTGACGAACCAACTCGTTGAGGGCAATATTTCCGAGATCGCCCGTGTGATTGTAAGTAATGGCATGATCTTGTATGCCTTGACTCGAGTAACCGGAGGTGAGCAGGCGTGAGTCATGTGAAGAAATTTGTCGCTAGGAATGCAGTGCCGATCCTGTTTGCCATCGTCTGTTTGCTCGGTGTCTATTACGCCAAGATGCCAGGTCAGTTCCTCTTTATGGAGATTGTGAAGAGAATGGCCCGAAACTCCTTCTTGGTTCTGTCCCTGATTATTCCGGTTGTGGCCGGGATGGGTCTGAACTTCGGCATCGTGCTTGGAGCCTTGGCTGGGCAGATTGCCTTGATTCTGTCTACTCACTGGGAGTGGGCTGGAATAGGGGGGCTGGCTCTAACCGCACTCCTGGCAACCCCGATGGCAGTTGTCTTCGGTATGTTGGCAGGTACAGTGCTTAACAAAGCCAAGGGTCGAGAGATGATCACAAGTATGGTCATGGGGTTCTTCGCCAACGGTATCTATCAGTTCGTCTTTTTGTTCTTGGTTGGTACAGTCATTCCCTTTGAGAATGAGGCCCTGAGAATCTCAACCAGCCCTGGATTGAGGAATACAGTGAATCTTTCCAGGATACGGGGTGCTTTGGATAATATCTGGACGATCCAGTATGGCTTTACAAAGATCCCCATTGTGACCTTCTTGATTATTGCTTTGCTGGCCATAGCAATTTGGGCCTTCTTTAAGACCAAGCTCGGACAAGATTTTCGAGCTGTCGGTCAGGACCGCCACATTGCTGGCGTGGCAGGGATCCAGACGGATCGCAACAGAGTCTTGGCTATTGTGTTTTCTACAGTATTGGCAGCATGGGGGCAGATCATCTTCCTCCAAAACATTGGTACACTGAACACCTATAATAGCCATGAACAGGTAGGAACATTCGCCATTGCAGCGCTCTTGATTGGCGGAGCCTCAGTGACAAGGGCCACGATTGGCCAGGCTCTCATGGGAACGTTCTTGTTTCATCTGCTGTTTGTGGTGTCGCCCTCGGCAGGTCAGGCTATCTTTGGCAGTGCACAAGTGGGTGAGTATTTCAGAGTCTTCGTCGCCTATGGAATTATTGCCATCAGCTTGGCGCTTCACGCTTGGCGAAGCAAGTCTCTCGTCAAGGCCAGCATGGAAGAGGATGTTTCAGCGTAAGATTGTGTCCTGCATCCTTAAAGATACAAGATTTCCATTTACACCCAAACCCAGAAACTTCTGCTATAGTAGCAGGAGTTTCTGATTTTGTGCAGAAATATTTTACATGTGATTGATGGGCTGGTGTATGCTAGCTAGCAAGTATGCCGGCCGTACCGTAAGGGAGAAGGGGGTGTGGCTACGAAAGGCTAGGGATAAGCAATATTTCCTAGTGTTTTCTTGGTAATCCCACAGAGATCTCTCATGTGGTAGAGTTTCAAAAAAACTGGAGGTGTATTTTTAAATGAGAAGAAATCTAGTATTACTTACTGCTGTTGTGTTAGCTGCTGTTCTGTTGTCCGGTTGTGTCATTTGGCCATTTGGCATTGCTGTGAAGTATGACCTTGAGAAAGATGTATTTGTTACTCAAAAGAACGAGAGAATCTCCAAGGATACTCTTAACTTTGAAAGAAAATTGAAGTTTAAGGAAACAGACGAAGAGTACAACGCAGCTAGTTTTGAACTTAAAGTAACCGATAAGGACAACAAGGCAGTTGAGAAGCCGAAGCTTGAAGACATCGTTGAAGATGACAAAGTGACTGGTGTCAAGGTAACGATCCCTGCGGTAGGAAAGAAGGATATTACAATCTCCATCAAGTTTGTTGCCGATGATAAGTAGAATGTGAGATCTCTAGCCCCACATACGTGGGGCTTTTTCGCGCCATGAATTCAGGTGTAATGGAGGAGATGGAGATTGAAACAAGAAGTCCTAGGTAAGTTCAATAAGGGAGATGTTGCCTATGCAAGGCGAGTTCGTGGCTCAGCTTCATGAGTTAAGTAGAGTCGGTAAGGTGATTGGGATTGTGAGTGGTAAAGGGGGCGTGGGTAAGTCGCTTGTCACCTCTCTTTTGGCCGTCGCCATGAACCGTAAAGGATACCGTGTAGCTGTCCTGGACGGGGATATTACTGGTCCATCCATTCCCAAAGCCTTTGGAATCAGTGGTCGGGCGGCCCAGGATGAACAGGGAGTTCATCCTGCATTGAGCAAGCATGGGATTTCCATTATGTCCATAAACTTGTTACTAGAAAACACTACCGATCCAGTGGTTTGGCGGGGACCACTAGTGGGAGGAGCGGTTAAGCAGTTCTGGACTGATATTATCTGGAAGGACATTGATTATATGTTCATCGACATGCCTCCAGGGACAGGCGATGTTCCCTTAACAGTCTTTCAGTCCATTCCGGTAGATGGAATCATTGTGGTTACTTCACCGCAAGAACTTGTTTCGATGATTGTCGAAAAGGCGGTCAAGATGGCAAAGCTGATGAGTATTCCGGTCTTAGGTCTAGTAGAGAATATGGCTCACTTCACCTGCTCGGATTGCGGCAGTACACATCAGATTTTCGGTAACAGTCATATTGAGCAAATCGCGCTTGAGCATGCACTTCCAGTCTTGGCAAAACTACCCATCGATCCCATGATTGCCGATTACGTGGATCAAGGGAGAGTAGAAGAGTTAAAGGACTATGGTCTAGAACGAGTGGCCGCTTACATCGAGTAATATACCGGGAACAACAAAGGAACCTGCTCGCGCAGGTTCCTAGTCATTTTACGCATGAGAAGTTCTGAGTTTAGAACCAAAACTCCATGGTCACTCTGGCAGTTACCTCGATCTCCCCTGGACTAATGCTTGTTTGGGCACCGCCGTCAAAGCCAACTGCCATCATTGGCATGGCCTCGCTTTTCGCCACGTAGGTACCGTACTCTTCATCAATGCTTACAATGCCACCGATGGTCTCTCCGGCGCTTTGTGCCATCACATTCGCTTTCGTTAGAGCTTGTTCAATGGCAACCTGAAGGGCTTGAAGCTGCATGTCCTGTTTGTCAGCGATATCGAAGGTGACGTTTCGCACTTGGTTTGCTCCAGCCTTAACCGCTGTATCTACAATCAGTCCTACTTCATCAAGGTTCTCGGTCGTAATCGTGATGCCATTTTGGACATGGTAGGTTGTTGTGATTTCTTCGGCTGGTGTTGAACGTCCAAAGGTGTTGTCATAGCTGTAGACATTGTAGCCGCTTGTAGTCATGGCAGACTGCTCTACACCCAGGGCTCTCAGAGCTGCAAGGACGCTATCCATACGCTGCGCATTTTCTGATACAGCTTCTTCTGCAGATGTGCTCGAGGTCTCTACCCCTAAGGTAATCCGGGCAAGATCAGGAGCCGCTGTTATTACTGCATTACCGGTAACCTGCAAACGGCCACTTTGCTCGGGAACTGCTGCGGCCATTGCACTTCCTACGGAAAGAACAAGCACTACAACGAGGCACAAACTAATCCTTCTCAGATGTTTCATCGAATCTCTCTCCTTCAACACGTATAGTTTTTTCGCCAAAAACGGAAATTCTTTGATCTCCGTCCATAAAGCTTCCTTCTACGACCAAGCGATACAAGCCCGGATCCATGGGACTTTGCACAAATGCGGAGTCTTGGCCACGAATGAGTTCGTGGGGTAAAGTGCTTCTACTGACCATCGATTGTTCCGCTTCCACGTCCTTCCAGATAGTGAGGCTAAGATCCTGCCCCTCATTCCAGTTGTCTACGGGATGACTGGTCAGAATAAGTTCTACTTGCTCCCCTGGGAGGTAGACCTCTGGTTCTGTCAGCATGATTGCGCTGAACATCTGCATCCGGGCTAACTGTGGTTCTTCTGGCACTACAGGCGGAAGAACGGGGGTGTTCAGCATAGTGTAGAGCATGAATGCTAGAAAAATCGTCGCTACAGCTCCTGCACCCATCCAAAACGATCTACGCCGAAAAGACTGCTTTTCCGGCTTCATCTCGATTTGACCGGAGATATTCTCCCAAAGGAAATCGGCAGAACCAGGCCACTCGCTTTTTTGTCGCAGAACATCTTCGATCTGCTCATCAAATGTCTTCATTCTGGCCACCTCCTTCTAGAATCGCAATGTATTTCTTTAGACGCTGCCTGGCGACATAAAGACGGGACTTCACACGGGACGCTGGCATGCTGAGTGTTTCTGCAATCTGGGCTTCCGTCAGACCCGAAACATATTTCAGCAAGAGAGGAAGACGGTGTTTCTCATCTAGTTCATTAATCGCTTGGAATAGAGCATTGATACCTTCTTGTTCCAAAGCATGCTCCTCAGGGGCATACGCCCTATGGGGATTTGGTTCCTCATTCTCGTAGGGGACATGACCCCGATCGAGTCGATCCTTGGTGCGTTTCGCTTTATTCACCACGATTTTCGTGAACCAGGGCTTAAAAGGTCTGTCATCTTGAAAGGAATCAAGGGAACGAAAAGCTTGTAGGAAGGCTTCTTGTACCGCGTCCTCGGCTGTGGCCCAATTGCGGCAGATCAAGTAAGCTAGGCGTATTGCGCTATCAATATGATTCCTGAAGATCTGTTCCAATGCATCTTGTTTGCCTTCTTTAGCCTGCTTGATGAGTTCTCGTTCAGTTATATCCAAAGCTTTCCCCCTTTCTAGCTCGTCACTTTATATATCCAGGCTGGGACCAAAAAGTTTGGTCTTGTTTGTTAAACTAAAATTAAGTTGACTAGCAGGGTTTATTACAATTTTGTCGAAGATCACCGTTGTGCGTAATTGACAGAACGGAATCCGCAGGGATTCTCAAGGGGGCGAAAGTGGCCGAGATGTACAACCGACCTAGTCTAGAAGCACCAACACTTGAGATTGAGGATAAGACAATTCGCACCCTAATGAGCATCCTTTATGAGAAGAGCTCCAGAGAAGAGCAACACTCGCGACGGGTTAGCGACTATTGTTATGCTTTGGGAAGACAATTGGGATTAAGTGTTGATGACAGTGTTCGACTAGCGAAAATTGGTTTGCTGCATGATATCGGAAAAATCTCCATCCCCAATGCTATCTTAGACAAACCAGGGCGCTTGTTACCCCTTGAATGGGAGGAGATTCAAGAGCATCCAGTAAACGGACATCGCTTCCTTAGTGCCGTTGTGGGCATGGAGGAGGTGGCGGAAACAGTGCTTTGCCACCACGAACGTCTTGATGGAGAGGGCTATCCCCATGGTATTCGAGGTCAACAGATTCCCTTGAATGCGAGAATTGTTGCTGTGGCCGATGCCTATGATGCCATGGTGAGTGCACGTCCCTACCGCCATCGCTTAACCCCAGAGCAAGCATTGGAGGAGTTAAGACGAGGGGCAGGGACCCAGTTTGACCCAGACATCGTTCAAGCCTTTCTCGAACTCTTGGAGGCTATGGATCAAGAACTCCATGCTTAATAGAACTCGAATCCGTCGTTTTTGAGTTTTTCTTCCCAAATTTCCTTGAGCTCTACTACTTCATCTTTATAATCCGTTGAGGTGTCGTCCTCGTTGTAGGGAAGCTCATCGATGACGGTTATCGAGAAGCTTTTTTGACCCCACTTCTTCCAATCACTTTGCAGCTCTAGATTAGGATGCGAACCGAAGTTCAACTGGAAAATGGCGCGATTCATTGACGCCCTTAGGTTCGTTGTACCCTCGAGGTAACACTTGCCAGTTTCTTCCGAATGAATACGAAAGACACCCATTGCCGGCTTCATAAGCCGGTATTCTTCTTTTAGCTCCCTTCTTCGATCCATCAGTATCCCATCTCCTTTAGGATTCGGGCTAGAGTGTGTAGGCGTTCGCCAATGAGTTCACCATCATCTGCCAGCACTTGCCGAAACAACTTGATATCCTCTTTGATCATCTCATTATCCGTACACACCGCCACTGTCATGGCATCACCCTGTAAACCCACTCGATCAATAAGAGGGTTGGAAGCGTCATATAAATCTTCGAAGCGGTAGGCTTCGTCCAAATACTGTTTGGAACGGCAGACGAGAATGGCTAAGTCCAGCACACGGTGGAGGGGAAGCTCTTCGGATTGGCGAGACCAGCGCTCTCCTGTGTGTCGCCATACTTTGGCCGAAATATCGACCTTACCCCGTTCATTCCATTGGGCTAGACCGAGGGAAAGACCTTTGGCATCAGACTCATAGGCCATCCGCCCATCTACGTTGTCATAATCTTCACTCACGATAACGGGCTTGTGTTTGAGTGTTGTTGGGATTTTCACGTACTTGTTCCTCCTTTTTCTAACTAGTAATTTAGTAATTTACTGAATCACTAGATCCATGCTACTGCTAGAACCTGGTTTTGTCAAGGGGTTTACGCAGGAAGAATTAGCCAGACCTAGAATGAAGAGACAAGAGAACCAAAAAGAGAGGTGTGTAGGTCATGAAGAAAATTGCCATTGTAAGTTTCCGAGGGGAAATGCCTTGCTTCGTGCATGCTTTGCTCAATGTGTGGAACTATCATGAACGGGGCTATGAGGTTGCTTTAATTATTGAAGGAGCTTCGGTAGCCAGGCTCGAGGACATTGTGAACTCTCCGCAGGGTGCCCTCTGGCGGAAAATCAAGGAAGCAGGTCTAATTCGCTCCGTATGTAAGGCTTGTGCGGCACAAATGGGTACGTTGGCCGAAGCGGAAGCCCAGGGTCTTCCGATTGATGCAGCATTGTCCGGCCACTCTGATCTAGAAGTGTTTAGTGCCGAAGGTTTTGAGATCATTCTCTTCTAGGAAGAAGGGGTAGTATGTCGGTTAATCCTAAGGAGATTCAAGAGGCAAGGGGCGTTGCCCACCAGGTCTTAGATTTACTCCATGACGTTGAACGACAGCTGAAAAGCGCACGCAATTGGGGAATTTATGATATGTTCCGCGGGGGCATGTTTGCAAGCCTGATTAAGCACAGCAAGATAGACAAGGCGGAAGCACTGTTCCATCGCGTGCGCATCAAACTTGAAGAGCTTCAGAAGGAACTATCCGATGTGGCAGTCAGTTTTGGACCTGGCGTACAGATTTCTGGTTTTGAGCGCTTTATGGACATTGCTTTCGATAACATCATCTCTGACTGGATGGTGCAAAGCAAAATTAGCAATAGTCTAGGTGAAGTTGCCCGGATTCGGGCCGATGTTTATCGGGTGCTTGAGACTCTAGATGGCCTTGAAAGGAAGCAAGGGACGTAAATGCCATTGTACAAGGAGGGTATCTATGTACTTAGATTGCTTTGATGAGGTGAAAACGCTCACGACAGATCTAGTTAAGATCCCGAGTATCGTGAAAACGAGTGGGGAAGCGGATTGCGCTCGGCGTGTTCACGCGTTTTACAGTGAATTACCTTATTTCAAGACACATCCTGAACAGCTGATGCTACAACAAACAAAAGATGATGAAATTGAACGATATAATGTCCTAGCTATGGTTAAGGGAACGAAGGGTAGTTCCAATCGAACAGTGATCCTCATGGGACACATCGACACAGTGGGGGTCGATGATTTTGGGTCACTAAAGGAACACGCCTTTGATCCAGATAAACTCCCAGAGCTCCTGAGGGAGCTGAGACTCCATGAAGATGTGATGCGCGACATTGATTCTGGCGAGTATATGTTTGGTCGCGGAGCCCTTGATATGAAGTCGGGTGTGGCAGGGCATATGTGGCTGATTCGCGATTTCTCAGAACATCCAGAAGAACTCGATGGAAACCTAATCGCCATTGCAGAATGCGATGAGGAAGACAACGCACATGGCATCATATCTGCTCTAGGAGTCCTTAAGGAATGGAAGAAGCGCTTTGAGCTCGACTACATAGCAGCAATTAATGCTGACTATTCTACACCCTACCACGAACATGATGAGAACAGATATGTCTACTTTGGAACGATCGGCAAACTACTTCCTTCCTTTTATGTTGTCGGTAAGGAGACCCACGTGGGACAGGCCTATGGCGGACTCGATCCCAACTTGCTGGTAGCGGAGTTGACAAGGTTGATTGATCTGAACCCGGACTTATCCGATGAAGCCCAAGGGGAAGTGACGATTCCTCCCATATCCCTTAAGCAGACAGACTTTAAAGATAGTTACACTGTGCAGACCGCTATTGCAGCTTATGTCTACTATAATTTCTTCACCCATCGCATGACTCCTAAGGACGTGATGGCAGCAATGAAGGAAAAGGCCGTGGAGGCCTTTGACAACGTCGTCGAATATACCAATCAGTCTTATAAGGCCTTCTGCGAAAAGGCAGGTCACACCCATATGCCACTTCCTTGGAAGACCAGGGTCTACACCTGGGACGAGTTCTACAGTGAGTTGGTTGAACAACATGGAGCCAAGTTTGTAGAGCATCTCAAACAGTATGCTGCCAATTTGCACAAGAGTAACCCCTCTCTGGATTTGAGGGATTTCAATGTTAGAATGGTTGAAGAGGCCTGGTCATGGGCAAGGGATAAGAGTCCAGCGATTATCGTCTATTATTCTTCTACGATGTATACGAACCTGGAGATGACCGGAAGGACCGCGAATGAGAGGAAGCTGCTTGAAAGTGTCAACGAAGCGGTAGACGCCCTCAAGGAGTATTCGGAGAAGCCTGTTGTGACCAAAATGTTCTATCCCTACATTTCAGATTCGAGTTTTATGGCCCTCGGTGGTGACGAGGACGACCTTGGTGCCCTAGAAAACAACACCCCAGCTTGGGGAGTCAAGTATCGACATCCCATAGAGGACATAGCGGAAATAGATGTTCCGGTGGTGAATATTGGTACCTTTGGCAAGGATGGTCATAAACTCACGGAACGGGTTCATATGAAGCATACCTTTGAACATATACCGAACATCACCTATCAGGCCATCAAGAGGTTAATTGGCTAGTCGCCTAATCATTCACCCCCAGGTTTTCGACCAGGGGGTGATTTTTCTTGACAAATATATCATGTGATGATATATTTGTAGTGGATATATCTGTTTATGATATATTGTCCTAGATACAGGGGGGTGTGTACGCTGCAAAACGAGATATTAACTGATAATGTCTTTTTCATCTTGGTCAGTTTGCTCACGGACAAACACGGATACCTGATCATGCAGAGTATCGAAGAAGTGACGGGTGGATCATTTGTGATTGGGCCAGCTTCGCTATACACAAATCTCAAAAAACTCCTAAAAGCTGGGCTGATTCATGAGAAACCGGGTGAAAAAAGCAACCAAAAGGTCTATGGCATCACGTCCCGTGGCATCGAAGCACTGGAGAAAGAAGTAGAGAGGAAAGAGCACATGATCCGATTAGCCAAGAGAGCTCTGGATACTTTGGATAGAGGGGAGAAACCATGAGATACAAGTACGTCATGATTAGTGGATTTGCGTTCTCTGACAAGGCTGATATGAGAAAGTTGGAGAGGTTAGCTCAAAGGGGTTGGATCCTTGATGGAGTTACGTCTCTGTTCTACAGGCTCAGAAAAGAAGAACCCCAGAATCTTCAGTACACCTTGGACTATCAATCAGAATATGATGAAGAATACTTTAGAATCTTCCAAGAGGCAAATTGGACCCATAGGGCCACCTTTGCAGAGGAAGTACACATATTTTCCGCCCCAGATGGTACTGTTCCAATCTATTTGGATGCCATAGAAGAATCCGAACAGTATCTGCCCGTGATTAAGTCAGGGGCCATTGGTGGCGTCCTCAGCGCCCTTTTTCTGATTGCCCTGCTCGTCATCATGCGCTTCACGAATGCAACGGGCTGGGTCGGTCATACTCTGCTCTGCCTTTTGGTTCTAGCATGGATCGCCTTCGTGTTTTGCTTCTTTCCATGTGCTGGCTACCTCTTTCGTAGGTTACGTTCCCTGCAACGGGAAAGACAGAAGGTATAACGAAGCATGGAGAGAAAAGATACGATATTCGTCAGATTGTGTGGGGAGCGGCTCCTAGAGCGGCTCCCAGTGTAAAGGGGAATGTACGTGACAACACTTCTTGTACTTATCTATCTAGCGTTTATCAGTCTTGGTTTGCCAGACTCTGTCTTGGGGAGTGTTTGGCCCGTTATCAGAGCGGATCTATCTGTACCCGTGAGTCTAGTTGGATATGTGGCGATGACGATCAGTGCAGGTACCGTAGTCTCGAGCTTACTTAGTAATCGTATGGTTGCCCGGTTTGGTACGGCGAAGGTAACGGTCACCAGCGTTGCCCTCACTGCCTTTGCCCTCTTGGGTTACTCCTTTGTGGGACATCCTGCGATGCTATTCTTTCTGGCTATACCCCTAGGACTGGGTGCTGGTAGCGTTGACGCCGCTTTGAATAACTTTGTGGCCCTTCACTACAAGTCGATGCATATGAACTGGCTTCATTGTTTCTGGGGCGTTGGTGCAAGCGCGGGGCCACTGATCATGTCTCTGTTTCTGATCAACCCTGGTGGATGGCGTAGGGGTTATCTAGTTATTGCAGGGTTACAGTTTGCCCTGGTTCTTGTCTTGCTTGTTACGATAAAGCTCTGGAACCGCGAGGGATCGAGTTCTGCCTCTAAGCAGAAGGGTGAAGTTCTGCTGACCAACAAAGAAGCCCTTGGGGTAAAGAGTGTCAAGCTCGCCCTGGTTTCTTTCGTGTTCTTCAGTGTCACTGAAGCAACAACGGGTCTTTGGAGCAGTAGCTACCTTGTGGGAGTCGAAGGGATGACAGCAGCCACCGCCGCCAGATGGACAGCATCATTCTACGCGGGGATCACCCTTGGGCGACTTCTCTCTGGTTTTATGTCCATACGGATGAAAAATACAATGTTGATCAGGCTTGGTCAATGGATCTGCGTGCTAGGGACATTGCTTCTCATCCTACCGCTACCGTCACAGGTGTCGGCCTTAGGATTTATCATCATTGGATTAGGAACCGCCCCTATTTTCCCGGCTATGCTTCATGAAACCCCAGCGCGTTTTGGACCGGCAGCCTCTGGAGCCATCATGGGACTTCAGATGGCATTTGCTTACACAGGAGGCACCTTCGGTTCACCGCTCTTTGGTGTACTTTCCTCCCTAACCTCATTAGAGCTACTACCCTATTTCGTGCTTGCGGCCGTCCTGATTATGCTTGTTGCATCAGAGCTCCTGAACAAAAGGATGGGAACAGATAGCACTAGGCGAGCTGGGCTTCTAGGTTAGGTCTGCGTGACAAAGGAGAACGGGGAAGAATGCCGAATTCTACCAGATAGTGGGACAAGACCTCTTGGCAGTCTCACTAGAAAAAATAGTTTAGAATGGGGTGAATTAGTGACTATTCGTACTGTACGACGAATTGTGAAGGGACAACCAGCCATCGATGGGGCAGGCGTGAAATTGGTAAGAGTTTTTGGACGGGACGATACGGAGGACTTTGACCCATTCTTGATGTTGGATGCCTTTGATTCCACGAACCCTGAGGATTATGTTAAGGGCTTTCCCTGGCATCCCCATCGGGGTATCGAGACCGTCACCTACCTAATTCAAGGGGAGATTGAACACGGTGATAGTCTGGGTAACCAAGGAACGATCTACGACGGCGAGTGTCAGTGGATGACTGCTGGCTCGGGAATCATTCACCAGGAAATGCCCCAACCAAGAGACCAAATCCTTGGTTGCCAGTTGTGGCTCAACCTACCTCGCGAATCCAAGATGACGGCTCCGGCTTATGGCGACATCACAGCAGAGAGTGTGCCTGTCGTGAAGGATGGCGGTGTTACGGTTCGGGTCGTGGCAGGTCACTATCTTGGTACTCCAGGTGCATTTCAGGGCAAATATGTTCCTGCGACCTATCTTGATGTCGAGTTAGCGGGTAATGAGGAATGGTCCTTTGAAACGGATACCGAAGATACACTGTTTACCTACATCTTCCACGGACAGGCCCTATTTCATCCAGAGGGTGAAGAATGGATAGAGCAGAAACAGGCGGTTTTGTTTAACCAGGGAGACACATTTTGGGTGAAGGCAGGACCGGAGGGAATTCGTTTTGTCCTCCTTGTGGCCAAGCCTCTGGGGGAACCCATCGCCTGGGGTGGACCTATTGTGATGAACACTAGGGAGGAACTTCAACTAGCTTTTGAGGAACTTAGAAACGATACATTCATCAAGTAGACAAAAGGAGAGCGATTACGCTCTCCTTCGATAGCTAATCTAGAACCAAAACTCGAGGTTCACGGTAGCACTGACTTCAACGTCTCCAGGGCTGATGGTGGTGGATTGCGCACTGTCAGCCCTAAAGGCCATGGTGCTTACCATCGGTGCATACGAGCTGTAGCTCTCGCCCATGGTGGCTAACCCTCCGAGGGTCAAACCTGCGGCATCTGCCATGGCAGAAGCCTTTGCCATACCTTGCTCGACGGCCCTTTTTAGTGCCTCTAGTTGCATGGTCTGCTTGTCTTGAATATCGAAGCGAACGCCTTGCACTTGATTCGCACCTGCCCGTACTGCGGCATCAATCAACTGGCCCACGCCTTCCAAGTCGGTGGTGGTGATATTGATGCGGTTTTGCACATGGTAGATTGTTGAGGTCACCTCTTCGCTTGTACCTCGATTGTACACTTGGGTTGAGCTGTAGACATTATAGCCGCTTGTGGAGAGGTCTTTATCTGTTAAGCCTAGGGCTTTCAGAGCCGCAAAGACACTTGCCATACGGTCAGCATTCTCCTGGGCAGCTACTTCTGCTGAAGGATCTTTGGTCTCTACACCAAGTGTTAGGTAGGCGATATCGGGGGCGCCCACAATAACAGCGTTACCGGTCACAGTCAACATACCTTGTTCCGAGGAACGGGCTTGGGCTGTGATCCCAGGAAATAGACTGAGTATAACAGTGACAAGGGTAAGAACTCCAATTTGGAAACGCAGTTTACGCATAATGATCTTCCTTTCTTTCCTATGTTTAGTAGTGCTTTCACTTTATATATCCTTCGGTACGTATAAAAGTTTATAGGATCGAAAAAAATTTCTACTAATTGCTTTCACCCATTGTAACAAAGGGGACAAGTTGGTACCATACAAGAGGGAGGTGCAGGAATGTCCGTAGAGGCACGTAGAGAATTCATTGTCCATGTTTCGTTTATTGCTGTGTTAGTGGCTCTTTATTATGTTGTAGTCAAGTATTTTCTTGGTTTGGTAACACCGTTCATTATCGGTTTTTTAGTGGCGGCCTTGCTTCAGAGGATGATTGAGTTTCTTTCCGTGAGACTTCGTTTTCCGAAGAAGCTAGCGGCAGTCATCTGTGTGGTCTTATTCTACGTTATCATTGGGATACTTCTATTTTGGCTTGGTGTAGGTATCTTTAGTTGGTTTAAGGATGTTGTAGAGCGGCTACCAACGATCTACACGACTGAAATTGAGCCTTTAATCATGCAGAGCTTCCATACCATCGAGGACTTGATGGCCAGATTCGATCTCAGTCTAGTACAGATCCTAGAGGATTTTCATGTTTCTGTATCGCAATCTCTTGGTAAGATCGTCTCTGATGCGTCTTCTCTGGCAATCTCCGGTATTACCTCCACTGTATCTTCCGTACCTAAGCTCTTTATTGTGGTGGTTTTATCCGTCATTTCATCCGTTTTCTTCGCTTTGGATTACGGCATGATCTTGCATTCCCTGGCGAACTGGATTCCTGAGAAACGCAGGGGTCTCTTGGAGGAAATTCAGACTCTACTTGGCGAGATTGGCGCCAAGTACATCAAAGCCTACGCTCTATTGATGTTCATCACGTTTGTCGAACTCGCAGTCGGACTATCTATTCTTGGAGTCCCAGGTGCTTTGGCCATCGCAGCCCTTACTGCGATGGTTGATATTCTGCCGGTTCTAGGTACAGGCGGGATCATCATACCCTGGGGCGTCTTCCATCTCGTCAAGGGGAACTTGCGCCTTGGTCTCGGCTTATTAGTCTTGTATGTTGTAGTTACCGTGATCAGACAGGTTCTGGAGCCAAAAGTTGTAGGTCAGCAAATTGGTCTTCACCCCATTGTTGTTCTGATGTGTATGTATGTCGGTCTGAGGCTTTTTGGGGTTATCGGTCTTTTTGTCTTGCCATTTAGCATTTTGATCCTCAGGTATCTCTACGATCAACGAACGCCACGTGCAAATTAAGAAGGCAAAATCATGTGGGGTGACAAACGTTATCATACCCTTGACTGGGAACTGAAGAAGACTTTTGGCCAGAAGGTTATTAAGCTATCGTTGGATGGGGGATTCACTTGTCCGAACCGGGATGGCACCTTGGGCACCAGAGGATGCATTTTTTGCGGTGAGGAGGGTTCAGGTGATTTTGCCAGTTCACCTACTCTACCCCTTAGCGCACAGATTGAGCAGCAGAAGAGGTTCTTGGCGACGAAGTGGCCGAAGGGAAAGTATCTTGCATATTTTCAAAACTTTACCAATACCTATGGACCAGCCCAGTATCTGGATGCGCTGTATCGTGAGGCACTTGCTGGGGAAGGTATCGTGGGGTTAGCTATTGCCACCAGACCTGATTGTTTGCCAGGAGATGTCCTGGACGTCCTTGCCCACTACGCAGAGGAGACATACCTTTGGGTAGAACTTGGACTGCAGACCATTCATTCTTCGTCAGCGCAGTTTATCCGCAGAGGTTTTGATTTGGAGTGCTTCACAAGGAGTGTGGGGGAGCTTACTAGGCGTAATATCCGGGTTGTAGTACACCTCATCTTCGGGCTCCCAGGTGAGACTAGGGAGGATTACCTTGAGACTGTTCGCTTTGTCGCAGGGCTGGGTGTGTGGGGTGTGAAACTTCACTTGTTACACATTCAAAGGGATACCGATCTCTACCATGTCTATCAAGAGAAGCCTTTCCCGCTTTTGGGGCGAGATGAATATATTGGTATCATCTGCGATGCACTCGAACTCCTGCCCCCAGAGGTTGTTATTCATCGCCTTACGGGAGATGGTAATCGAAAGCTCCTGGAAGGTCCGCGGTGGAGTCTAGATAAGCTTAGGGTCCTGTCTGGGATCGATCAGGAGTTGCGGAATAGAGATAGCATGCAAGGAAAAAGCTCCCAGCCTTAAGGGCGGGAGCTCTTGAATTCCTAGGTCTGAATCTTAGAGTAGGTTGTCTACAGTCTTGGCAATGGATTCTTCTGTGATCTCGTCCTCAACGAGGGTTGCTACCACTTCACCATTGTGGAAGAAAACAATGGTCGGGTTCTTGGTGACATTATAACGCTTGGCAACCCGTTGGTTACGATATGTATCCATTTTGACAACCTTAACCTGGCCTGCAAAGCGCTCAAGTGTGGTCTCGATCATG
>Ga0265293_10000926_pt1 | contig 67543 bp, 60 predicted proteins | sample Munlanlewell138R_FD_192505 | JGI IMG/M metagenome (GOLD analysis project Ga0265293, IMG submission 192505) | Leachate microbial communities from a municipal landfill in Southern Ontario, Canada - Leachate well 138R | ecosystem: Engineered > Solid waste > Landfill > Unclassified | place: Canada... | reverse complement strand
ACATGGTCTGCTCTCCCTCCAAATTCTCAAACCGGGGAATCCGCTCAGCGTCGACTCCCCGTGACGTTAGCGTCGTGCGAAACACGCCGTCAAACCAAGCCCCGATGGCGGGCAGCAGCGTCTCCGCAGTGGGCGCCTGCCGCACCAAGGCGTGCAACTCGCTCGCTCGTTCCAATATAACACCCCCGGTGCGCGCATGCTCAACCCGAAACAACGCCGCCACAAGTTTTCCGGTGACATTTCCGCGAGGTCCTCTTCTTTCAGGTCTTTCATTTGCAGCAAGAAGAACGCCATCCGCGGCGAAAACCGCGAGAGCGCCGGGTCCATCTCGTAACAGATGAGCAACTCGCTGCCAGCGACATTCACGCGCCACACGATGTCATGAAATCGCTTGTCCAAGCGATTGCGGAAATTGCCACGTTGGGGCGGGTGATTTATGATGGTGAGCGAAACCAAAACCGCTGCACTGGAGCCCCCATGTACCGACTCATCGCCTTTTTGCTCGCCGCTGCCATCGGCGCCCTGGCCGGCTGGCAGGTCTTTGTCAACTTCAAGCAAATCCACATGGACTTCTTCGTAACGCTGGGCGCCACCGCCGGGGTGGGGCTGGTGGTGACGCTGCTGTTTTACCTGCCCCTATTTCGCCACATCGCCGACGCCATCCACGATCACTTCTCCACCATCCACGCGCGCCTCACCGCCAAAAAAGCCGGCCTGGGCTTCGACCACATTCCCGAGCGCGGACCCGCCCCGCGCCGCATGGGCAGCCGCATCAAATCGCCCTGTGGCATCTGCGGCGGTCCCGGGGGTCCCGTCTGTGAAAAATGCCGCGTCCGCATGAGCCGCATCTAGCCACGCGCACAGCGCCGCATCTCCGTAGGCCGCCCCGCCCAAATGGGCCCCAAACCCAATCCCAAAAGAAAATTGCAATTGCCACTGTAAATTGCCCGAAAAATGATTATGAAGACATCGGAGTGCTGCGGCATCGTTCCGCTGAATCCACAACTGAGATGGCCCCTGAGGCTGAAAGGAAATAGGTGATCTTAATGTTGCACGTAACCGATGAAGCAAAAGCCGAGATCGTCAAGGCCCTCGACGGCAAGGGCGACGACCCAGTGGTGCGCGTGTTTGTCGCGGGATACGGCTGCGGCGGCGCGTCCCTGGGCCTAACCATCGACGAGCACCAAGAAGGCGACATCCGCGTGGATTTCGACGGCTGCTCCGTGGTCATGGAATCCGAACTCGACGTCGAGATGAGCGGCGTCACCGTGGACTACCGCAATTCGGAAAACGGATCCGGCTTTGTCCTAAAACCCGGCCGGGTACAGAGTGGCTGTGGTTCCTGCTCCTGCCATTGACCCGCACCTGACAGACCCCACCCGCGCCGCCGCCGCCCCCGACGATGCCACGTCATCGCTGCGGGACGCGGTGGTGCTGGTGACCGGTGCCAACAGCGGCATTGGGTTTGAGACCGCCCAGGAGCTCGCGCGGTTGGGCGCCCAGGTCGCGCTGGCCTGTCGCAACGGAGACGCCGCCCAAGAGGCTGTCGCCCGCATCAACGCGCAGCATCCGGCCCACGCCCCAACGGTGTACGCCCTCGACTTGGCGCGCCTCGACAGCGTCCGCGACTGCGCCCGCCGCTTCGCCGACGACCACCCGCGGCTCGACCTGCTCATCAACAACGCCGGCGTCATGATCCCGCCGCTGGGCCGCACCCAAGAGGGCTTCGAACTGCAGATGGGCGTCAACCACCTGGGGCATTTCGCCCTGACGGCGCACCTGTTTCCGCTGCTCGCCCGCGCCCCGCAGAGCCGCGTGGTCACCGTGGCGAGCCTGGCGCACCGCCTCGGGCGCATCGACTTCGACGACCTGCATTGGGAGCGCCGCAAGTACAAGCGCAGCGCGGCCTACGGCGCCAGCAAACTCGCCAACCTGCTGTTCGCCTTCGAGCTCGACCGGCGGCTGCGACGCGCCCATTCGCCCGTGCGCTCGGTGGCCGCTCACCCGGGCTGGACCGCCACGCCCTTGATGCGCCACGCCAGCCCCATCGCCTTCTTCGGCGCGCTGGCCATGAAGCCCCCGCAAGGCGCCCTGCCCACGCTGCACGCGGCCCTTCACCCCGCTGCCAACGGCGGCGACTACTTCGGGCCAAACAAACTGTGGGGCCTCCGCGGCAAACCCGGACCGTCCACCGCCAGCAACGACGCACGCGACGAAGCGCTGGCGGCGCGCATGTGGCAAGTCTCCGAGGCCCTCACCCACACCGCATTCGCCATCCCCCAATAACTTTTGCGAGGAGCATTTTCATGACCCGTCACATCGAATCTTTTATGAAACCCGGCGCCGATTTTCTGGGCAGCCGCTACCCCATTATCTGCGGGGCCATGAGCTGGGTGAGCGACGCCAAGCTCGTGGCCGCTATGGGCGATGCCGGTGGCTTTGGCCTACTGGCCGGGGCCAACGCACCGCCGGAGGCCTTCCGCGACGAGATCCTCAAAACCCGGGAGCTGACCCAGGCCCCCTTCGGCGTCAACCTGATCACCGTGTCGCCCAACTACGCCAGCCAGCTCGACATGGTCTGCGAGATGGACTGCAGCACCATCGTGTTTGCCGGGTCGTTTCCCAAAGAGAAGGAGATCAAGCGCGCCAAGGAGAGCGGCGCCAAGGTCATCTGCTTTGCGCCCACCGAAGCCCTGGCCCACAAGCTCATCGCCATGGGCTCCGACGCCCTCATCCTCGAGGGCTCCGAGGCCGGCGGACACATCGGTCCGGTGGCCCTCACGGTGCTGCTGCAGCAAATCCTGTTCCGCGTCGACACGGTGCCGATCTTCACGGCCGGGGGCATCGCCACGGGCGAGATGATCGCCCACATGTTCATGATGGGAGCGGCGGGCGTCCAGCTCGGCACGCGCTTTGTCATGTCCCGCGAATGCACGGCCCACTACAAGTTCAAAGAGGAGTTCCGCAAGGCCCGCGCCCGCGACGCCGTGGCCACGCCGCAGTTCGACCACCGCCTGCCGGTCATCCCGGTGCGCGCCTTAAAAAATGCCAGCACCGCCGAGTTCTCCAAGCTCCAGCTCTCCCTGATGACGCGCCTCGAACGCAACGAGATCTCCCGCGAGGACGCCCAGTACGAGGTCGAGCACTACTGGCTCGGGGCCCTGCGCCGCGCCGTGGTGGAGGGCGACGTGGATCACGGCTCCCTCATGGCCGGGCAATCCGTTGGCCTCATGGACGACATCAAATCGCTCAAAGAGATCATCGAGGAGTTCCTCACCGACGCCGAGGCCACCATCCTCAAACTGAAGCAGCGCATCTGCACCCCGTAAATTTCCCTTGTCTCGCGGGTGCCCTTGTCCTGTGTCCGCATCGTCCAGCATATGTTTTCACTGTAAAAAAACGCTGTTGCAGAACCGTTTTTCGGTACCGCTGCGGGCCAAATCGGTTAAAATCGACACTTCAATCACAGACACACGCGCCGACATACCCGGCACAGCGTAACCAGCGGTGCACAAGGGTGAACCGTTTCACACCACGGGGAGACAACATGAGAAAACAAATCTGGATACTGGCAATGTTGGGACTGTTTGGGCTGTGGGCCTGCAGCAGTGACGGCAAAGACGGCGCCGACGGCGATGATGCCCAAGACGGCACAACGGGTCCCAAGGGGGATGACGGCACAACGGGTCCCAAGGGCGATGACGGCGCACCCGGTCCCAAGGGCGATGACGGTGTGCTGCCCCCTTTAACCCTGGTGATCCCCGAGATCTTGCCCGAGGGCGATGAGGACTGCCCCCAGGGCGGCATCCGCATCCTCACGGGCGTGGACGCGAACGGCAATGGCGCGCTGGACGACGACGAAATCGACGCGGACCAGACCCAGCTCCTGTGCCAGACGACACCGGGCCAGCAAACCAAGGTGCGCGTCACCGAGGAGCCCCCGGGTGAGAATTGCCCCAACGGCGGCCAAAAGGTCGAGGTGGGGCTGGACGACGGCCAAGGCGGTCTCACCGGCGAAATTGAAACCATTTACATGTGTCACGCCAGCAAGTTTTGCATCGGTTTCTTTACTGAGCGAGATGTGGACGAATTGCAGCACTGCACAGAGCTGGTGGGTAATGTCGAAATCACCAACACGGAATTGGAGACGTTCGCCATGCCCAGGTTGACCCGCATTTTTCAAGGGGGCATTTACATTTACGACAACCCGTCGCTTTCGCACATCGACCTGTCGCAGCTTTCTGCCCTGAACTACGTGGGCGACTTCGTCATCACAGAAAACGCCAGCCTGACAGCGCTCGACCTGTCGCAGCTTTCTGCCCTGTAGTACGCGGGTGATTTCGTCATCGCAGACAACGCCAGCCTGACAGCGCTCGACCTGTCGCAGCTTGCGGCCCTGGAGTACGTGAGTGATTTCGTCATCGCAGACAACGCCAGCCTGACAGCGCTCGACCTGTCGCAATTGCAGATGGTGCAAGACGTGTACAATTTAACTATCTCAGACAACGACGCGTTGACCGAGCTCGACCTATCGCAGCTCGCGGTACTGTACTACATGAGCTACTTTGTTATCGAAGACAACGACGCGTTGACAAGCATCGACCTGTCGGGGCTTACCCAGGTAGAATATATTGATTCTTTCAGAATTTCCGACAATGACGCGCTAACCGACATCGACCTGTCGCAGCTCGCAGTGCTGGGAGTTGATGACTATTACCATTGGTGCGTCTTCGAGATGTCGCGCAATGCGGCCCTTGCCGAGCTCGCGCTGCCCGCGTTGACCAAGATAGACCACGCCCGGTTGATCATTGAGGGCAACGCCGCCCTTGCGGAGATCGCCTTGCCAGAACTCGAGGCGCTGGTGGGCATGGGGTATTACGAGTCCCGAATCGGCATTTCACACAACCCCTCTCTCGACACCTTGGCATTTCCCGAGCTCGTCAATGCGGAGCGGTTGATCGTTAAAGCCAACAGCGATGCTGACAATAACGGCCTAACGCGCATCGAAGCGCCGAAGCTCGAAGCGCTGCGCCATTTGGAAATCTCCTCCAACGCCGCGCTGACATCGTTTGATTTTGTTTTGCTCAAAGAGGTGCAGGGCGAATTCAACATCAGCTTCAACCCCAACCTGCCCCATGGCGATGTCGAGGGTTTGCTGACCCAATTGAACGCACCGCCGTCGAGCACCTTCATCTCCGGCAACCACGGCACGCCGTAGCCACGACCCCCTCCCGGCCACCCCGTAAATCCCGCGACGCGCCCCCACGCTAAGACTTTCGCACCGCATCGCCTCGTGGTAAGGACGGGGCATGCGGATACTCGTCTTCGACACGTCCATTCCCTACACCACCGCCGGGTGGGTCCACTTCGCTGGCCCCAGCGCCGACGCCGACATCCGCGATTTCGCCCAGCTCTTCTTGCCCGCCAAGCCCGGGCACACCGAAACCCTGCTGGACCGCCTCGACCTGGTGCTGCGCAGCGGCGGCCTCGACTTGGGCCAAATCGATCTGCTGGTCCACGGCCGGGGACCGGGCACTTTTACCGGACTGCGCATCGGCTTCAGCACGGCCCGGGCGCTGCATCTGGCGCACAACTTGCCCGCGGTGGGCGTCTCCACGCTGCGCATCGCCGCGGCATCGGCCCGCCACACCGGCACCGTGGTGTCCCTCATCGACGCGCGGCGCAACGAAGTGTACTGCGGCGCGTTTGCGGTGAGCGGCCAAGGCGACACCGCGGAGGTAACGCCCCTCATGCCCGAGTGCGTGCTGCCCACCACAGCGGTCGCGCAACACCTGGACGCCGCCGACGTGCCCCGCCCCCGCTTCTTCACCGGCGACGCCGCCGCCCTGCTGCCCGCCGACAACGACAATGCCCCCCGCGACACGCGCCAGTCTCCGCAGCCCTTCTCCGTGACCTGGACCGCCCGGGCCGGCCTCGCCCGCTTTCTCGCCCAGGGCGCCGACGACCCGCACACCACCGAGCCCGCGTATCTGCGCGAACCCGATGCGCGCCTTCCCGCGCAGCCCCTGGTCATCCGCGACATCGCCAAACCCGCATCCACCACCCCAAAGTGAGCCACCCATGGACCCCAAAGAATTTCAACGCCGCCTAAAAGCCCTCGAGCACGACTTTCAACACAACCCGATCAACAACCACGGCCACCAGCTCGACAACTGCACGCGCTGCACCCACTGCGTCTTTTGTCGGGACTGCGACCGGTGCTACCGCTGCGCCTACTGCCAGCACTGCACCGACGCCACCAACCTCACCCACTGTCGCGAGTGCGCGGCCTGTCACCACCTGGCCAACAGCGTCCAGTGCCACGGCTGCATTAACTCCGCCTACCTGTTGCTGTGCCGCGACTGCGCCGAGTGCCACTACTGCTTTGGCTGCGTGGGCCTAAACCGCAAAGACTTCCATATCCTCAACGAGCCCTACAGCCGCGCCGACTACTTTCGCATCGTCGACCAGCTCGTCAAAGCGCTGCGCCTCCCCACGCCATGAGAGCGGTGGTGCAGCGGGTGTCGCGGGCCGAGGTCTCCGTTGCGGGGCGCTGCGTGGGCCGCATCTCGCACGGGCTGCTCGTGTACCTGGGCATCGCCGAAGGCGACACCGACGCCGACCTGCGCTGGATGGTGGACAAAATCCTGGGCCTGCGCATCTTTGCCGACCCCCAGGGCCAGATGAACCGCGCCCTCGCCGACGTGGGCGGACAGGTGCTCTCCATCAGCCAGTTCACTTTGCTTGGGGACGCGCGCAAGGGACGGCGCCCCTCGTTTGTCGCGGCCATGCGGCCCGAGCACGCCAAGCCGATGTTCGAGCGCTTCGTGGCGCAGATGGCCCAGGGCGGCGCCGGGGATGCCTGCGGAGAGTTCGGGGCCCACATGCACGTCGACGCGGTCAACGACGGTCCGGTGACCCTGCTGCTCGACTCCCAAAAATTGTTTTAAAACTAGGGGAAACGGCCTTGGCGCGACCGAGCGTGGTCGCCACGCGACCGGGGGCGGACCTCAGCCCGAGTGGGTGCGCGGGGCGTTGTTTTTGCGGCGTCGGCTGCGCGCAGAGCGGCTGGTACCACCGCCCGGGGGAGGCGATGCTTGCACATTGCCCGCGTGCTGCGGGTTGCGCTGGCGCTTCTTTTTGCTGCGGCTGTTGCCCTGGCCCTGGTGGCGCTGCTGGTGCACCGCGTGGAGCGTCATGTCGGTGTAGCCCAGGGTGCCGCTCATGTAGGCGTCGGCGGCGCGTTGGGCGCTGGCGGGATCTGGGTCGTCTTCGTCGTCGTAATCGTCGTCGTAACCGTTGGACACCGCAGGGAGCACCGACACCGGGGCGCGGGCGGCCAAACCCAAGGAGGCGCGCAGGGGCGCGGGTTGGTCGGCGATCCAGGAGATGATGCCGCGTTCGATGAGATCGGCGAGCAGCACAGCCGGCGCCAAGTTGGCTTTTCCGGCGGCACGGTGCAGCACCGCGTCGAGGGTGCGCGCCAAATCCGGGGGGATGCGGTATGCGGGCAGGGCCGCGTCGGGGAGGAGATCGGGGGTGTCCAGTTGGGACAACGATTGCAGTTGCGCTAAAATTTGTTGTTTCATTTTTTGCTTCTCTACGGAATCTGAAGATGCCCGCCCCGTGGATGTTGGGAGCGCGTCGCCGTTGAGCCCGGCGAACCGAGATGGGCCATCTTTAACGGACATTTATTCAGTTGGCAACACATAAGCCCGCCCGCCTGCGCCTTTTTGCGCCCCCATGTGGCATTGCCCGTTGTGCACCGTGAGCCGCACCGCGCCGTGTTGATCGGTGCGCCACAACCCCACTGCCGCGGCCGCCAAATTATCCCGCACCTCTGCGTGGGGAAAGCCGTAGCGGTTAAACGGCCCCAGGCTCGCCACCGCCCACTGCGGCGCCACCGCTTGCAAGAACGCGCGCGACGTAGAGCTGCGGCTGCCGTGATGTCCGGCCTTGAGCACGTGGGCGCGCACATCGACGCCCTCGCGCAGCAAAATCGCCTCGCCCGCAGCGCTCAGATCGCCGGTGAGCAGCACCGAGATGCCCTGGTAGCGCAACCGCAACACAATCGACGAGTCGTTGGCCGAGAGGCCCTCCAGCCACTGCGGCGCGGCACAGGGATGCAACACCGCCACCTGCACCCCGGACACGTCGCGCTCGCCGCACATGTCGCGAGGCGTCACCACGGGTGTGCCTGGCGCCTCCACCGCCGTCATGAGCGCGGCAAAGGCCTCGGTGGATTCGCGGTGTCGCGCCACATCGGGATCGAGCATGAGGTAGCGCCCAACGGATATGCGCTGCGCGATGCCGGGCATGCCCGCGATGTGATCCGGGTCGAAGTGGGTCAGCACCACCGTGTCCAGGTGGCGCACGCCGAGTCCCGCCAAGATGGGCGCCAGGTGATCGTCGCCGATGTCCTTGGCCGCGGTGCCCCCGGCGTCCACGAGCCAATGCCGGCCGTCGGGAAAGGTGATGAGCGTGCTGTCCCCCTGGCCCACGTCGAGGAAGTCGATGGTGAGCGCGCCCGGTTGCGGTATCTGGCGCACCCACGGCTGCAGGAAGAGCAGCCCCGCACAGGCCAGCGCCACCGACGACAAGCCCAGCCGCCAGCGGCGCCGCACCAGCGCCAGCATCCCCGCCGAGCAACACAGCGCCAGCGCCAAGGGCAACGCCCCCGCGATGATCGGCAACGGGCTCACGCGGGCAAAGGCGAAGAGCGCGCTTTCGAAGATCGCCAGCAGCCACTGCACCGGCGCGAGCAACACCGGGGCCGCCGCGGGGAACGCCGTGCCCAACAGCGCCGCTCCCATTAGCGCGGGCATGAGCAAGGCCGAGGTCAGCGGGATGAGCGCCATGTTAAAGAAGACAGCGGTCAGGGGCAGGGCGCCAAAATGCCAAGCCGCAATGGGACCGGTCACCGCGCAGGCCACGACATTGGTGTGCCACAGCGGGTACAGGCGTTGCGTGCCCCAGCGCTTTATGCGCGCCCCGAGACGCTCTGCGGGCGTCGATGTTGGCGTCGGGTGCATGGCGGCGGCAAACAGCGTGCGGGCGCTCTGCGGGGCGAAGATCAAGAAGCCGACAATGGCGCCAAAGGAGAGCTGAAAGCCCGGCGAGAACAACTGCTGCGGATCCGCTACCAAGAGCAAAATGGCCGCCAGGGATACCGACTCCGCTCCCGAAGCGCGCCGCGACAATACGGTGCCGAGCAGGACGCACACCGACATCGTCAACGCCCGCAACACCGGGGCGCGCCCACCGGTGAGCAGCGCGAAGTAGGCCAAGGCCGGGATGGTGCAGATCGCGGCAATGGCGCCGGGCCAACAGCGCGACGTCACCGCGGGAATGCGCCGCAACCCCCACAGCACAGCGGCGTAGCAGAGCCAGGCCACAATGCCCAAGTGCAGGCCGCTCACCGCCACCAGGTGACTCGTGCCGGTTTGGCGCAGGGCCTTTCTTTGCGGCTGCGTCAGGGCGCTGGATTCGCCGAGCACCAACGCCCGGGCCAATCGCGCCGCGTCGTCTCCCAAGTGCGCGGCAAACAGCCGACGCAGGTGCTGCCGGTGTTGCAGCAACCGGGGCTGCAGCGCGTCTTCGGCGTCCAGATGCAGCACGCCGTTTCGCTGGGCGCGACCAAACAGCGCGACGCTGCGATGTCCGGCCGTCACCGCACCGGGGTTGCGATAATCGTGAAACCGCGACACCCGGGCCAGCACGCGCACCCGTGCCCCCGGCGCCAGCAACGCGCTATCCGATGCCGCCGTTGGCAACGCGCTGTCCGATGCGGCCGTTGGCAATGCGCTGTCCGGGCCCTCGATCGACAAAAACAGCGGGACGCGCAACGGCACCATGGGCGGCACATCCTTGCCCGTCAGGCACGCAGAGATGGCCTCGGTGTGAAGCCAGGTCGTGGTGGTGGTGCCGTCTACATGTGGTGGCGCGGTAGCGGAGCCGTCCACCACACGTAGACATGGCGCATCAATGTTTGCTACGTCGCCGGTGGGCAGAGAACACGACAGCGAAACCCCCACAGCCCACCCACACACCCCCGTCCAGCACCGTGGCCATCGATACAAACCCTTGCTCAACCAACCCAAGGCCAGCCACAAACACGCAACGGGCAGTGCCATGCGACCGATCATCGGCACATGCGCTCCCACCATCACGCCGGCGATCAATGCCACCGCCATGACGGGTAGCCAAAACATGCCCGTGGTTACTCAAGAAGCATGCCATCTTGCAACATGCTGAAATCATTCGAGAACCCAGCGAGCTGAGCGCGGTTGCGCCCGGCCATTGCAGTGGCGCATCGGGCCCAAGACGGGCCGTTTGGGATCGCTGCCAGGTGTCGTCGAGATGTATGCAGACGAATGGAAACGGGTTGGCCGGGTTGGGAGAGTTGGAAAGCGTTGGGATGTACTAGGGCGTGACGACGTAGGCGGGGCCGCCGGCGGGGTTGACATCGACGGCGTACTGGTTGCTGCCCAGGCTCTTGACCTCAATATTTTTACCATCTTGGTTGGCCGAAATGGCCGAGGGCGCGGTGACCAGCACACTCAGGGGCGTGCTGTACTTTTTGCAGTCGGCACCCGTCGCATTGGAAAAGGTAATGACGCCGTTGTTGGCCGAGGGCGTACCGCACACCGCGCGGCTCACGCGGTACTTCATGACGGTGGTGGGGGTGTCCATCCACAGCTGACCCGCGTTGATTTTTTGTACCACATAGTCGAGGTGGGCCGTGTACTGCGCCAGCGTGATGTTGCCCCAGCTCGAATCGCCGACGCCGTGCAGCTCGCGGATGCCGCTGCCCTGTTTCGAGATGATGTCGTCGAGATAGGCCTGCATGGTGTTGGAGGGGTACTGCGAGCAAGTGGCCTCGTTGCCACTGCGGTTTTCGTTGAAGCAGTCGTAGTTGGCCTTGAAGGGCCCCAGGCCCGGCGGGTTGGCCATATTGGCGTTGTCGGGACCACGGGCACCAGCGCGCGCGCCGAGATAGCCGTTGTTTTGCAAGTAGGTAAGGTGGTTGTCGTTGTAGGCGTCTTCGGGGAAGACGAAGTATTCGACCTTGGTGCCGCACAGGGCCTCCAGGTTGGTCTTGGATTGCACAAACTCGACGTGTTGGTCAGCAGTAGGAGTATTAAGCATATTGAGGTGGTTTTGCGAGTGGTTGATGATTTCGTGGCCCGCAGCGACGAGTTGCTTCAAGAAGGGACCCATTTCGGGTCGAGCTTGGCACTCTTTCACAATGGCGCCAAAACCCGCGCGCAGGCCGCGGTTGGTGAGCTCTTGCCAACTGGTGCTCAGCCCCGACGTGCTGTAGTCGCAGGTGTCGTCGTGGATGATGGAGTAGGCCGCTGTGGCATTGCCGCGCCAGGTGGCGACGCCGGTCACCGAAACCGCAACGGTGTTGCTGGTGTCCACCGGGGCGCCGGTGTCGGGACTGCCGGTGTCGGGATTCGTGGGCGTCTCGGTGTCGACCACGTTGCTACAGTCGTAACTCACTTTGGGGGCGCAATCATTGAGGCAGCCCAGACAGTACACACAGTCCCAGACCTTCTTCAGCATGGCTTCCCCACCGTGGGTGGCCACGCAGCCGTCGTAGCAGGCCTGCCAATCGCTCGCGTTGTCACAGGCCGGGTTGATGCATTCATCGAGTGCGCGGCAGGTTGCGTCGGCGTAGCAAGCATTGGAAACTGCCTCGCAGCGCCCGCCACTGCTCACGGCACAACCCCAGCACTTGCCCCAGCAGTCGCCGCTGTTGTCGCACTGCGTGTAGCCTTGGGGCGGGTTGTCGGTGTTGGTGCCCGGGTCGGAATTCCAGTTGTTATTGTTGTTGTTATTGTTGTTGTTGTTGACCGGATCCGTATTCCAATTGTTGTTATTGTTGTTGTTCGGATCTGTGTTCCAGTTGTTGTCCGGTGGATCGGTGCTACCCGGGACATTGTTATTGGCATTGTTGTTGTTTGAACCCGGCGGAAAATCGCTCGATTCATCGGAAGAACAGGCCAAGACGCCCAGTGACATCCCCAATGCCAACCCCAGAACCAGTACGCGTTGCATGATAAGCCTCCTTGCTTTGGCAGGTTGTGATGCCCGCTTAATCGGCAACGGTAGTAGATGCGGGCAACGAGCTAAATTGTAACTCGCATAGATTAAAAATGTACATAATTCTGGCGTTTTCAGCCCTTTTATCCCCCAAAATCCAAAAAATTTCCGGCGAAACAAAGAATTTTCCGCCAGCACAAAACTGCCGCCCTGGGGCAATTCATTGCCTTTGTGGGCAATCCGCTCTTTTTACCGGAATCCATTTTCAGGATCCGCTGATCGCTAACCCAAGAACGGAATCGCTTCTCGCGGATTTTTGGCGGCCCATGCCAAAACCGATGGGCACTGCGAATGTCATTGCGCACATAAAATGTGCACAACCTGCATACAATGTGTATACAAAATGACGCGAGGTAAAACGAAACGATCATTGGGGCTTTGCAGCGTCAAATAAATAGTTTATGCCTTGTTTGTCGCAGGGATTCGGCAGCACCAAAAAAGGTTGTGACCGACCGTTTTTGCGGTTTTTTTTGGATCGTTCTTTGCATACTGTGTAATGCGCTTTGCGCCCTGAATCGTTTCTTCGCTTGCTCCAGGAGGCTTCATGCTCGACAGCTTGCTCACCCCCAAGACCATCGCGGTCATCGGTGCATCCAAAACCAAGGGCAAAGTGGGATATGAGATATTAGATAATCTCATTAAAGACAAATTCGCAGGCACCGTGATTCCCATCAATCCCACGGCCACCGAAATCCTCGGCGTCCCCTGCTGGCACAGCCTGCCCGAGTACGGCAAGCCCATCGATTTGTCCATTGTGGTGGTGCCGGCGCGCGCGGTCTTCCAAGCCGTCAAAGACTCCGTCGCCCAACAGGCGAAAGCCGTCATCATCATCACGGCGGGCTTCAAAGAGGTCGACGAAGCCGGTGCGGCCCTGGAGGCCGAAATCGCGCAGTACTGCAAAGAGCACGGCGTGGTCCTGCTGGGTCCCAACTGCCTGGGGCTCATCAATACGCACCACAGCATGAACGCCTCCTTTGCCAGCCACATGCCCCCCAAGGGCTCCATCTCCATCATCTCGCAGTCCGGCGCGCTGTGCACCGCCATCCTCGACTGGTGCGTGCAGCGCAACATGGGCCTGGGCAAGCTCGTGAGCATCGGCAACAAGGCCGACCTCAACGAAGTCGATTTTATCCGCGACTTCTCGCGCGACCCCGACACCCGCGTCATCGTGGGCTATCTCGAAAACATCACCGATGGAAATGAGTTCATGACGACGGCCAAACAAGCCTCGGCCATCAAGCCCATCGTCATCTTCAAGTCCGGCGTCACCCAGGCCGGTGGCAAGGCCGCCTCCTCTCACACGGGCAGCTTGGCCGGCGCCGACATCGCCTACGGGGCCGCCTTCCGCCGCTCCGGGGTCATCCGCGCCGAGACCTTCGAAAACATGCTCGACTACGCCATCGCCTTCAGCATGCAACCGCTGCCCAAGGGCGACAACGTGGCCATCATCACCAACGCCGGTGGCCCGGGCATCATGGCCGCCGACGCCGTTGAGCTGTCGGGGCTAGCGGTGCATCCGCTGCAACCCGAAACCGCCGCCGCCCTCATGAAAAAACTCCCGGCCGCCGCCAGCGTCAACAACCCCATCGACGTCCTGGGCGACGCCGACCCCACGCGCTACGTCGACGCCGTCAAGGCCGCGCAAAGCGACCCCACCATCGACGCCATCATCGTCATCCTCACGCCCCAGGCCATGACCGACCCCATGGGCACGGCGCAGGCCATCGCCGACAGCCTCGACGGCTCCACCCCCGTGCTCGCATCGTTCATGGGCGGCCTCGACGTCCACGAATCCCGGGCGCTGCTGCGCACCCTCAACATCCCCGAGTACCCCTCTCCGGAGCGCGCCGTAGACTCCCTGCGGGCCATGCGCGACTACGCCGCCTGGCTCAAGCGACCGCCGCGCATCATCACGCGCTTCCCGGTGAACCGCCGCCGCGTCGAGCGCATCCTCAGCCGCCACACCAAGACCCGGCAGCTCCAGCTCGGCGAAGCCTCGGCCAAGGCCATCCTCAAGGCCTACGACTTCAACGTCCCCGACGGCGACATCGTCTCTTCCAGCGCCGACGCTGTAGCCCTGGCGCGCCAAATCGGTTTCCCCGTGGCCATGAAAATCGCCTCCCCGGACATCATCCACAAATCCGATATGGGCGGGGTCAAGCTCAACTTAAACAACGCTTCGGCCGTCGAAGACGCCTACGACCTCATGATGCTCCGCATGCGCCAACGCGCCCCCGGTGCCCGCATTGAGGGCGTCTACATCGAGCAAATGTGTCCCAAGGGCCGCGAGGTCATCCTCGGCGTGACGCGCGATCCGCAGTTCGGCCCCATGCTGATGTTCGGCTTGGGCGGCATCTTCGTCGAAGTCATGAAAGATGTAACCTTCAACATCGCGCCCATCACCCAAGACGAAGCCATGCAAATGCTGCAGAGCACCAAGTCCTACGAACTCCTCAAAGGCGTCCGCGGACAGGCGCAGGTCGACATGGTGGCCATCGCCGATGCCCTGCAGCGCATCAGCCAACTCGTCACCGAGTTTCCGCAAATCGCCGAGATGGACATCAACCCCTTTATGGTCGGGCGCGTGGGTGAAATTTCCGTCGCGGCCGACGCGCGCATTACGCTTTCTGGAGATGATGAGGTGCCCCATGTCTGATGCCAACACCTGGCAACAAAAATACAAAGAGCTAATCGTCACCGCCGAAGAGGCCGTGCAGCGCATCAAGCCCGGACACCGCGTCTTCATCGGCACCGGCTGCGCGCAACCCGAAACCCTGGTCGCCGCCATGGTGGCCAACGCCGCCAATCTCGCCGACACCGAAATCATCCACTCGCTCACCCTGGGACAAGCCCCCTACGCCGACCCGGCCTTGGCGCGCAACTTCCGGGTCAACAGCTTCTTCATCTCCGACAACGTGCGCCCCGCCATCCAAGAGGGCCTGGGCGATTACACCCCCATCTCCCAGTCCGATGTCCCGCGCCTGTTCTGCTCTGGGCGCCTGCCCCTCGACGTCGCCTTGGTGCAGGTGTCGCCTCCCGACGACAAGGGCATGTGCAGCCTAGGCATCTCGGTCGACATCGTTAAGTCGGCCATCGCCAACGCCCGCCGCGTCATCGCCGAGGTCAACCCGCAGATGCCGCGCACCCACGGCGCCAGCACGGTCAACATCTACGACTTTGATCTGCTCGTGCCCGTCGACCTCCCCCTCATCGAATACACCGCGCCAAAACCCACCGAGGTGCACCAAAAAATCGGCGAATACGTCGCGGCCCTCGTCGACGACGGCGCCACCATCGGCTTTGGCATCGGCACCATTACCGCGTCCGTCATCTCGTTTCTCAAAACCAAAAAGCACCTGGGCATCCACACCGAGATGTTCACCGACGCCATGATCGACCTCGTGGAATCCGGCGCCATCGACGGCCGGCACAAGAGCCGCGACCGGGGCAAAATCGTCACCTCGTTTTGCGTGGGCACCCAAAAGCTCTACGACTACATCGACAACAATCCGCTGTTTGCGTTTCACCCCACCGAGTACGTCAACGATCCCCTGGTCATCGGCAGCCAGCACAAGCAGGTGTCCATCAACTCCGCCCTCAAGGTCGACCTCACCGGACAAATCTGCGCCGACTCCCTGGGCACCAGTTTTTATTCGGGCATCGGCGGCCAAACCGATTTCATCCGCGGCGCCGCTCGCAGCATCGACGGCAAGGCCATCATCGCGCTGCCGTCCACCGCGCAAAACGGCACTGTCTCGCGCATCGTCCCCATCCTCGACGACGGCGCTGGCGTGGTCACCACCCGCGGCGATGTGCACTACGTGGTCACCGAGTACGGCGTGGCCTACCTGCACGGCAAAAGCGTCGAAGCGCGCGCCATCGCCCTCATCTCCATCGCGCACCCGGACTTCCGCGCCGAGCTGATGCGCCAGGCCGTGACCCACCGCTACGTGCGCCCCGATTATGCCGGCATCGAGAGCAAAATCCTCGTGGGGCCGCCGGAGTACAAAACCTCCCACCTGCTCGGCGACGGCACGATGCTCACGTTTCGCCCCATGCACCCCACCGACGAGTCCCGCTTAAACGAGCTGTTTTACGCGCTCTCCAAAAAGTCGATCTACCACCGCTTCATGTCGAAGATCCGCTTTCTGCAGCGCAAAGAAATTCAAAACCTCGTCTTCGTCAACCACCGCACCGACGTCGCCATCGTGGCCACGGTGCCCGAGTCCTACGGCGAGGACATCGTCGCCATCGGCCGCTACTACCTCGACCAAAAAACCAACATGGCCGAGCTGAGCTTTGTCGTGCGCGACGCCTGGCAAAACCGGGGCATCGGCAGCGCCCTGTTCCGGCACCTCTCGATTATCGCCAAGCGCAACGGCATCGCCGGGTTCACCGCCGAACTCACCCAAGACAATCTGCCCATGCAGCGCATCCTCAACAACGGCGCCAACGACGTCTCCTACAAGGCCAACGAAAACGTCTTTAGCTTCGTCATTCGCTTCACCTGAAAACGCCCAACGCGTCCTTTCACAAACATGCGGCACAGGGTATAACCCCAGTTCATCACCATGCTGTTATTTATACTGACCACCTTGCCCCTGCTCATCGCGCCCTTTGCCGTGCGCTTCTTCGAACGCCGCAGCGCCTTCTTGCCCGCGCTGGACGCCTTTGTCCTCGTGTCGGTGGGCGGCATCGTGCTGTTGCACATCTTGCCCCACATCGTCTCCCATGGCGGGCTGTGGGCCCTGGGCGCGGTGGCCATCGGTCTCCTGCTCCCCTTTGTCATCGAGCACCACTTTCACCGCACCACCCACAACCTGGCCTGGGTGGCCATTCCGGCTGCCATCGCCTTGGCGCTCCACGGCATCATCGACGGCATGGCCGTGGCCGCCGGTGATCTCCAAGTCGAAAACGGCCGCCTGCTCTTCTTGGGGGTGCTCTTCCACCGCCTCCCCGAGGGCATGGGCATCTGGTGGTTTGCCTCCCGCGCCACCAGCACCCGCGGCGCCGCGATGGTCATGGCCATCCCCATCGTGTTCTCCTTCTTGGGCTTCATCGCGCCCCACTTCAGCGAGGCCCTGCTCGAAGGCCAAACCTGGACTTTGCTGCAGGCCGTGCTCTTTGGTTCGCTCATCCACGTGCTCGTCCACGACGCCCTCCCCGGCGGCGCGACGCCCCCCAAGACCCGCATCCAATTCAGCGCCCTCTTCGGCACCCTCCTCGCCGCGGGCCTGCTCGTCTTGCTCGCCCAGCTCACCCACGGCTGCGCCCACGGTGGACACGAGCACGGACACGACCACGCGCACCACAGCGCCGCCGAAACCTTTTGGGCCCTCATCATCCACAGCGCCCTGCCGGCCCTGGTCGGCCTGCTCCTGCTCACCGGTGGCAACTGGTTGCTCATGCGCCGCCCCACCAAGCCCCAGGCCAAACCCAACGCATACGCCCAAACCGCCATCGCCGCGCTGCGCACCTTCTTGCTCCTGTCCCCGGTTGGCTATGCCCTGTTCGGATTGCCCCACATGCTGGCGCCCACCCTCTTCGCCGCCCTGCTGGCCGCGTTGGTCGCGCTAATTTTCAGCCGCCACACGCCGCACGATCACTGCCCGGACTGCCACAAACCGGTCGCGATATTGCCCCGCCCCAAGCCCAACGCGTCCTTTACCCCGCTGCAGGCGTTGCACCAATCGGCAGCACAGGGCTTGCCGTGGCTGCTCACGCTCTTCGGATTGGTGGCGCTGCTGGCCGTTCCTTTTCACCTGCCCATCGACAGCGTCATTCATTACGGCACCGACATCCCCATGCTGGCCTGGATTTCGGCGGTGCTGCTGGGCCTGTCCAGCCTCTACTTCATCGTGATGCACGGCATCCGCGGCTTTTTGTGGCCGGTGTTTCACTTTCACCACCCGGGCCGCAACGACCACTAACCCCGGCTGCGCGACGCCTTAACAACCACTCGCCCCGGCTGCGCGATTTCTTTTTTTCGCCAAGCGAGCTATATTGCCCCTTCCAACCCATAACCGCCCCCTGGGCCACACCGGAGGTCATCCATGTCAAAATTTCTCTTTTACGGTATGAGCGGCGAAAAAATGTGCTTCAACCACACGCTCCTCAACGCCCTGCAGCTCGCTGAAGCGGGCGCCGAAGTCAAAATCATCTTCGAGGGCGCCTCGGTCAAACTGGTCCCGGTCTTCGAAGAGGAAAACCAGCCCCTCTACCGCAAGGCCAAGGAAAAAGGCCTCATCGCCGGTATTTGCCTCGCCTGCTCCAAGGTGATGGGCGTCTACGACCAAAACGTCGCCTCGGGCCTCCCCATGCTCGACGACATGTCCGGACACGCCGGGGTCAAGCCCTACACCGACGCCGGCTACCAGGTGATTAGCCTCTAAAGACACACCCGCATCCGCGTCTCCCCGCCGCCAAATCCCATTGCAAAACCAGCCCACAGCGCTATACTTACAATAAAAAAATACGCGTAAATTGTAATTTCAACGACCGGTGTGTCGTGCTGCGAACCATGCCCATGCGGAGTTTGGGCAAGCCCTGGTAACCGTTGGCCGATACCGCCAGAACATAAAAGGAGGCAAAATGAGCGACCCAAAACAACCGCCAAATCCCGCCACGGGGCGCAGCGCCGCCGAAATCCTTGCCTCGCTCAGCGCATCGGCGGCTCCACGGGGGGCCACCCCACCCGATCCCGCACCGCCGCCACCGGACACACCGCCAGGGGAAGTGTCGCCACCGCCGCCACCGGACACACCGCCAGGGGAAGTGTCGCCACCGCCGCCACCGGACACACCGCCACCGCACGTCTCGCCGCCTTCGTCCCAAAAAACACTGCGACAGTTCATCCTCCTATTCGCCACTTTGACCGTGATCGTGCTCTTGGTCTTTGCGGTCACCCAATCGAATACTTTCGAACATGTCCTCGAAGACATGACGGGCAAGGGCGTGTCATTTGGGACGGGCGGCACCCCGGGAAAGGCGTCGAGAACCGCCTCTCAGTCGAGCGGGCACTCTAGCGGGCACGCTGTCGGGCATTCTAGCGGGCATTCTGGCGGGCACTCTGGCGGGCATGCTGCAGCGCGACATGACGCATCGGGTTACGGCGCCAACGATGGCGGACATGCGGGCATGGCTTCCGCCAGCAACGCGCCGGCCTCGCTGCGAGATATTTGGAAGCCCGGCAACCGTTGGGTGTATCGCTACCAACGCACCTCTGTAAACAGCGGCGAAGACGAAGTGGCCCCCATTGAGTACTATATGGTGCGCGAGGTCGAGTCCGCCGTTGAGGACGCGGAATCGGGTCGGCTGATGGTGGCCTTGGCGCAGACCGGCGGCGCCATGCCGGACAAAACGATCAAGTACCTGGTCGACGACGATTGCGTTCGCCGCGCCGACGCCAAAAACAGTCCGGTGTTCTGCCGCGAAGGCGCCACCCGCACCAGCATTTACGCGGTCGATCAATCGTGGCCGGTGGAGGCCTTTACCCACCAAACGATGACGGTTCATTTTCACCGCGAGATGGGCATCGTGCAGTGGGAGGTCAAGCCCCCAAGGGGCACCCGCGAAGTGACCCACACCATGGTGGGATATCGCATTAACGACGAGAGTGACGGCGACATCGATCGCGAAACCGTCTCTTGTTACTGGAGCCAAAACGTCAACTTTGAAAAGGCCAACGACAAGGTGCATTTGTTGCTTCCGAATACCCCCGAGGCCTACTTGGCGGCCCGCGAGGGCTTGCACGAAGAGCGGCTCTGGCGATTGCAAACCAGGGTGCTCTCCCCCAACGACAAAGCCCGCGTCCTGCTCCTTACGAACACCCGCCGCACCGCCGTGGCGTTCATCAACCGCAAGGGCGACATCCTCTGGTCCGAGTCTTACACGGGCAATGGCCGCTGGATCAAAGTCGGCCAAGACACCAACGACGAGATCACCATGGCCGCCATTGGCATTGAAAACGGCCGCAACACCGACATCGTGCTCCTAAACCGCGAGGGCCGCGACGCTGCGGGCATGCACTTTAGCGTCCCCACAGGATCTGGCGAACCCGCCGACGCGCAAATGCTCGCCTCGCCCGATTTTTGTTATCTGCGCCTCGCCCAGGTCGAAGATCAAACCAGCCAATGCGCCGACCTGCGCCTGAATTGGCCGCAACGCAGCGCCACGCGCCTCCGCGGAACCCTTTCGTTCACCAAACGCTAATCTGCACCCGCCACCGTCGGGCTTGCTTGCCGCAAAATCACCGCCCAAAACCGCCGCAGAACACCCCAGCCAAAATCGCCGTCGCGGCGGACGCTCCCCGCACTCCACCGTTGTATCAGCACAGGTTGAATGTTACTTGTAATGCCAGGACCTATTGAGGGCTGATCAAATGCCGAAACTGTTTCACCCATACCTGCAACTGCGCAACCGCACCGACCGCTTTGTCGAGTCGGTCACGGCCCGCTACGCCGACCAAATCGTCTGCCGCGCCGGCTGCGCCGATTGCTGCCAGGCCGGGCTCACCGTCACCATGGTGGAGGCCGCCATCGTCGGCGCCGCCCTCAACCTCTCCACCGATCGCATCTTCTTGCAGGCGGGCCAAACGCCCCTACGCACCACCGGCTCCTGCGTCCTGCTCGACGCCAAGCGCCACTGCCGCATCTACGAAGCCCGCCCCTTGGTCTGCCGCACCCAGGGCATGCCCCTGCTGCTCCCAGAGGCCACCACCATCTCCGTCTGCGAATTGAATTTCATCGACATGGCACCCCACCAGTCAGCGGTGCTCAACACCGAAAACCTCGACGCCGCGCTGTTTGCCGCCAACCTCGACTATTGCCAAAAAAACGGACTCTCTCCCATGACAAGGGTCCCCCTCGATCGCCTGGCGCAGCTCGCCGGCATCGACATCCCAAAGCCCACCTGAACGAACGACAAAAACTGAATGAACGACAAAAAACGCACCCCATCTCGCCGCGCACCGAGGCCACAAACCGCTAAGCGCACATCCAAACGCGCGTCCCAGCGCCCCACCCGCTCCCCGGCGCGACGCACCGAAACCCAGGGACACACCAGCGAGGACTACAGCCGCGAAATCCTACAGTACCTCCTCACGCACAACCCAGGCATGGTCAAACCCCGTGCCCTGGCGCGGCAAATGCGCATCGACGAAGAGGACTACGCCACCTTTCGCAGTGCCTACAAACAGCTCCGCGACGCCGGGCGCATCCTGCGCGGCACGGGCAAGGCCCTCACCCTGCCCGCGGGCGACACCACCATCTTGGGCCGCTTCCACCTCAACGAGCGCGGCTTCGGCTTCGTGACCCCCAACGAGCCCACCAGCAACAGCGATCTCTTCATCCCTGCGGGGCGCACCGCCGGGGCGGTCACCGGCGACCTGGTCGTGGCGCGCATCCTCACCGACGACAGCGCCGAACCGCGCCCCAGGCAAAGCGGGGAGATCATCGAGATCCAACAGCGCGGCAACACGCGCATCGTGGGCACCCTGCAAAAAACCCCCTCCGCCTGGGTGGTCATCCCCGACGGCCGCACGTTCTTCTCGCCGGTCCTCATCCGCGACGTCAGCCCCGACCGGTTCCGCCCTGGCGCCAAGGTGCAGGCCGACATTATCTGGTATCCGCCGGCGGGCGAAAAAAGCCTGCCCGAAGGCATCATCGCCGCCCATTGGGGACAGAGCGGAGAACCCGCCGCCGAAATACAGGCCGTCATGGCCGCCCATGGCCTCGAGGCCGAATTCTCTCCCGAGGCCGATCGCGAAGCCCGTGAACGCGCCGCTGCTTTCGATCCCGACGACGCCCCGGGCCGCGAAGACTGGACCTCCCTAACAATTTGCACCATCGACCCGGACACCGCCCGCGACTACGACGACGCCATCAGCCTCGACCCCCTGCCCAAGGGCGGCGTGCGCCTGGGCGTGCACATCGCCGACGTGTCGCACTTCGTCGTCCCGGGCACACCGCTCGACGAGACGGCCTACGCCCGCGGGTCCAGCGTGTACTTTCCGCGCTTCGTGGTGCCCATGCTCCCCGCCGTGCTCTCCAACGGGGTGTGCTCGCTGCAGGCCGGGGTGCGCCGCTTTGCCCTCAGCGCCTTCATCGACTACGACAAGTCCGGGCACGTGATGAGCACGCGCTTTTGCGAATCGGTCATCCGCTCGACGGCCCGCCTCACCTACGCCGAGGCCCAGGGCATCATCGACGGCGGCCACGCCCACTCCGATCCCAAAATCAACGACCTGGTGCGCCGCATGCACACCCTGGCGCAGCACATCGAAGCGCGCCGCAACGCCGCGGGCATGCTCCACCTCGACCTGCCCGAAATCGAACTCATCCTCGATGACGACGGCCGCGTGACCGGGGCCCAACCCGTGGCCAACGAGTACACCCACAAAATCATCGAGATGTTCATGGTCGAGGCCAACGAGGCCGCCGCCGCCCGCTTTCGCCGCCTCGAGATCCCCCTCATCCGCCGCATCCACCCGCGCCCGGACAGCGACGCCATGCGCCAGCTCAGCCTCTTCGTCAAAGCCTGCGGCCACACCCTGTCGGAGTCCCCCACGCTGCACGACCTCCAGCGCCTCATCGCCGAGGTCGCGGACACCCCCGAGTCCTACGCCGTCAACCTGGCGGTGCTGCGCGCCTTTCAGCGGGCCACCTACTCCATCGACGAAGAGGGGCACTTCGCCCTGGCCAGCGCCGATTACTGCCACTTCACCAGCCCCATCCGCCGCTACCCCGACCTCATGGTCCACCGCGCCACCAAGGCCCTGCTGCGCCAAACCCTGCGCCCGGGCAGCGACGACATCGACACCGAAGCCCTACAGCGCGACGCCGATTTCCTGTCCACCCGCGAGCGCATCGCCCAGGCCGCCGAGGTCGAACTGCGCCTCGTCTTGGTGCTGCTGCACCTGGCCGAAAAAAAAGGCGAGACCTTCCGCGGCGTCATCACCGGGGTGGCGGACTTCGGCATCTTCGTGCAAACCCCGCAATTCCTCATCGAGGGCCTCATTCGCCTCTCGGCCCTGGGGGACGACTGGTGGGAGGTCATGCCCACCGAGGGAAGGGTGCGCGGCGACATCTCGGGCCGGGTCTTTCGCATCGGCGACACCTTAGAAGTGCGCATCGACGGCGTCGACTTGCCGCGGCGCCAGTTGCTGCTCTCCTTGGCGGATGCCCCGCCCAAAACGGCCCCGGCCAAAAAGACCGCGCAGGGCGACGACAAGCCCACGCGGGGTGACAACAAGCCCACGCGGGGCAAGCGGACGGCGCCAAAATCCAGAGCTGTGCCGCGAAAAAAGGCCCTCCCAGGCCGGCGCACCAAGCGCAAACCCTAAAGCATTCACCGTCCGGCCAAGCGCCAAGCGCAGGACCCAATTTCCCCGAGACACGGCAGGCACAACAGTGCCGAACGGGAACTGGCCATGTGGGCGGTGGTTATTTTTTGTATTGGGCGGCCTCGCCCGGCGCGCTGTAGTCGGTCCAGGTCACCGAGCGGTCGCGGGCGTCCATGTGGACAAAGACCGAGTTGGGATAGTAGCCGCAGCCCGAGTTGGGCAACTGCGTGCAAAACAAATACACCTCGCGGTTGGGTATGCCCTTCACGCGGAAGTCGATGGCGCGGCCCAGCGTGTGTTGGGACTCCGAGCCGGTTTCGCCGGGGCGATACCCCGATATGACCTCGATGGTTTTGCCCGGCCAGCGCTCCGCCACCCGCTGCAGCATGAGGATGAGGCGCGGGTGAAACAGCTTAACGGGTTTGGTTTGCTTGGTGCGCGGCCCCGACAGTTCGCTGAGCTTCTTGCGCGACACCTGGTTGACGGCGCCGTTGTTGTTCACGAGCTTGAGGGTGATGCTTTGGTTGTTCCACACCCGGACAAAATGAATTGGCTGAATGCTAAAGCCCTGCACACGCACCGGCACCACGCTCTTGGCGCCGGGGACCATCACCTTTTGGCCGACGCTGAGCGGTTTGTCCGCCGCAAATCCGTTGTGCCGGGCAATGGCCGCGCCGGTGGTTTGGTAGGCCCGGGCGATGAGCCACAGGGTTTGTCCCGGCTGCACGGTGTGCATGACACCGCCCTTCACCTTGACGCCGCTGGTCACCATCTTGGGCGCTGTCGGCGGCTTGTACACGTTTGTGCCATCCACCGCGTCGGGGATCACCAGGGTGCGGCCGATCTTCAGCGCGGCGGCGTCTTTCAGGTGGTTCTCGGCCATCAGCACGCGGGGGGTGACGCCGTATTTTTTCGCAATGGACGCCACGGTGTCGCCCTGGACAACGACGTGGGAACGGGAGGCGCCCCCGCGCAGCTCCATGGGGATCACCAGGGTGGTGCCCACCTTGGGCTGCTGTTCGCCCCGGAAGCCATTGGCCTCGCGGAGGCTGCGAATCGATACGCCGTGGAAGTTGGCAATGCGCGCCAGCGAGTCACCGGACTTCACCACGTATGTGCTGCCCGTCACCTCGCCGGGGTTGGGGATGTTCAGCACTTGCCCCGCGCGAAACGGGCCGTTGGGCTTGATGTTGTTAAACCGAAAGAGCTCTTCGACGGTGACGTTGTACTTTTTGGCCACGGCGCCGGGCGTATCACCCGCGGCGATTTTGTAGGTCTTTCGCTGTCCTGCGGCCCATACGTGCGATGCCAGCAACAGCACCAGCAGTCCCAAACAAATGCGTATCCATCTTTGTTGCAAAGCGGTCCTCTTGCCCCCCATAAGAATTTTTTCGGCGCGCGGTGGCGGCCTTAGAAATTCGTAAAGTAACGTATTTAGACCGTCACTGTCAGCGCTTTATTCCCGCAAACAATGCGGCACGGGCTTTTGGCGCCGGGGAAAGGGCGAGGGACCGCCGCAAGGGGCTGCGCAAATTTACAGCGCGGTAACGGCGATGTTGCGCGGCTTGAGGCTCTCGGCCTTGGGCAGGGTCAGCGTCAGCACGCCGTCTTTTAGCGTCGCCGTCGCCTTGGACGCATCCAGCGCGTTGCTCAGCTTGAAGTTGCGGCCAAAGCCCCCGATGCCGTACTCCAGGTGCACGGGTTTTCGCTGGGCGCTGACCTCGTCCACCAGCCCCGCGATGCTCAGTTGTCCGTCCTCGATGTTCACCGTGAGCTGCTCCTGGGACACCCCGGGCAAATCCGCCTTGAGCACGATGCCCTCTTCGGTCTCCACGATGTCGACCCGCGGTACGTACTTAATGGACTCCGCGGTCATCTCGCCCGACGCGCGGGACAAGGCTTCTTTTTCTTTAATGGTCACTTCTTTGTTCTCGCTCATGACATACCTCCTTCTTTGTGGGCGTCCATCAGTCCGCTTCGATTTGCACCGTGCGCGGCTTGGTCGCTTCGGATTTGGGCAACACCACCTCCAGCACCCCCAGGCGATACGTCGCCTTGACCTGGGCTGGCTCCACCTGCGTGGGCAGCGACACCTTGCGGACAAAGCTGCCACCGGTGCGCTCGCAGCGATGCACTGTCGCGCCCTCGGGCACTTCATCGGCCTTGCGCTCGCCCTTGATGGTCAGGGTGTTGAGCGTCGCCTGAATCTCCAAGTCCGCTAGCGCCACCCCGGGCAGCTCCGTCGTCACCACAAAGGCGTCGCCGTCCTCGTAGAGGTTGAGAGAGGGACTGCCGCCTCTGCGGACAAATCCCCTGGGCGCCTCCAGTGCGCGGTCCATTTCGCGTGACACCCTGGCAAACTCATTGGCAAAACCCGGAATACTCCATCCCCATCGACTCAACATGGTTGACCTCCTTTAATAACTGTTTTGGCTGGCCCGGCGCGGCGCTTACACCGCCCGAGCTTTCGCGGTTCTCACACCAGGGAAGATAAGCACGATTTTGGCGGGTAAAGGGGGGCCGTCACCGACCGGTGTGACGCCCCGGCGAAGCGGCACAGAAGGGCAGACTTTTTCGACCGATGCGCTACAGTGTCGCCATGAAGAATTTCGACGCTCCCCATGACGATATCGCCACGCCTTCCAATGACACGCCGCGCCGCTTCATCGCCTTGTTCGACATCGACGGCACCCTGGTGGGCAAGCGCCACGCCGACAAGCTGCAAGCGGGCATTCGCGCCTTAGACTTGGCCGGTGAGCACGTGCTCGGTGCCCCGCGCCTCACCGCGCAAATCAACTTCGCCGGGGCCACGGATTTGAGCGTCGCCCGCCAGATGCTCCGGGCCGCCGGACACCGCGAAGACCCCGACGTTATCCAGCGCTTGCTCGACACCTACGCCGCGCGCATCGGTGACTTCGTCGACGACAATCCCTACGTGCCCCTGGGCGATCCCGAGGCCGCGGTGCGGGCCACCGAGCGCATCGGCGGCATCATCGGGCTGGGCACCGGCAACCTGCGCCACACGGCCTTTGTCAAACTGGCCAGCGCGGGCATCGCCCACCTGTTTCGCCCCGAATGCGGCGGCTATGGCGACGACGCCGAAGACCGGGCCGCGCTCCTGGCCACCGGTGTGTCGCGCTGCAGTCCCCACGAGACCCTGCCCGTGGTCGTCATCGGCGATACGCCCCGCGACATGACGGCCGCCCTGGAAATAGGCGCCCTGGCCATCGGCGTGCCCCACGACGCCATCACCCCGGACATGCTGAACCAAAGCGGCGCCCACGCCGTCGTGCCCCACCTAGACGCCACCCTGGGCCCGCTCATCGACTCATTGTTGCGGCGACAAACCATCGACTAACGATACCGCAGCAAATGGCCACTCAAGCAGTTGACATTTAGCGCTCGGGATCCATGTTGCAATATGGCGAGACGGTAAAATTTTACGTTTCGCGGATTCAACAGAGGATTTGTGCCATGACAAATATAAAAAACTTGGAAGAACGCATCTTTGGTTCCCTGGTACCGGACGAGGCATTCGACGGGATTGAAACTGCAGCGACCGAGGCGGCATCCGACGGGACCGAAACTGCAGCGACCGAGGCTTCGAACCTCCCGCCCTTGGACGACGGTCCCACCTGGGCATCGGACGAAGCCCCCTGGGTGGGCGCCGAGACGCGGTGGCGCGCCAGCATGTTGCCCGAGCCCCATGCCACCGCCCACGTCGAAGACGTCCAGCCGGAAACGGCGTTTCGCATCAGCGTGTACGAAAACCTCTCCATCTCCGAGGACGAGGCCAAGTATCTGCAAACGGTAACCTCCACTTACATGCCCAAGGCGCCGCCCGAGGACCGCGAGGCGTCCACTGCGAGGCCCCGGAGAACGGGCTGGAGCGTCTCGCATTTCGCCGTGGCGCTGGTGGCCATTGGGGTTACTTGGTCTTGGTTTCAGGCGCCCCAGCTTTACCGCAACATCGCGCCCGGAGCGGCCGCCCTCTCTGCGCCGCACGACAACGACAGCGACCTCAACGCCCGCGCCATGCCCCGGCACGCGGTCGCCAGCCCGTGGGTGTCTGCGGGGTTGGTGCCCCTCGCGGCGTGGCCGCAGTCCCAAGCCGAGGACAGCGCGCTGGTGGACGAGATGGTTTTCGACATTGAGGAGTTCTCCGAGAGCGCCGTGCACCGCCGCCACCATCGGCACCGGCACACCGACGAGACCGAGGTGTCCAGCGATGCGCCGCAACGCGCCGAACCGGTGGTAACGGCTGCCGCACCTGTGTCGCCCGCTGCGGATGCGAAGCCCGCTGCGCCGTCGGACGCCGCCAAAAAACTCTCCGCCATGCTCGACAATCCCCAGGCCAAAGCCCAGTCGGCCCAAGCGGTCATTCCCCAGGCACCCAGCCGCTCGGAGATCGTCCGCTCCATGGACAAAATGGTGCCCACGGCGCGTCGCTGTGGGGCAGCGGCTTCGGGGCGCGTCGTCGTGGAGCTGCGCATCGCCGGTGACACCGGACGCGTGGTCTCGGCCCGCGCCGTCGACGACAACTTCGCCGGAACCGCCGTGGGGCGCTGCGTGGCACGGGCAGCCGAAAACGCTGTGTTCCCGCGCTTTGCCAAGCCCGCGCTGACCATCAAGTATCCCTACGATATTTAGGCGCTGCCTAGCGCCCCAGGAAGGGCGACCGGTGCGCGTAGTGTTTGTCCACCGCCGCCTGCATGGCGTCCTCGACGTTGCGATATGTTTCGAGGACGGCCTCTTCGTCGTCGGGTGCGCCTGCGGGCACAATGGGCGCGCAAAATTCGATGTCGATGGCCGCGGGCAGCGGGATGAACGGAAAGAAGGCCGGCGCAATGCCCCAGGGCAAGCTGAGCGCCAGGGGAAAGAGATCGGTGCGGATCAACGCCTTGAGACCGAGCTTTTCGGCCACGCGCTCGCCCCGGGTGACGACAAAGAACGACTCGTGCAATCCCACCGACACCATGGGCACAATGGGCACCCCCGCCTCCATGGCCACGCGCACAAAACCCTTGCGCCCCGCCAGCACAATTTTTTTGCGATCGGAAAACTTGCGGAAGGCCTCCTGGTCGCCGCCGGGATACACGAGCACGTGGTGCCCCAGGGACAGCGCGCGCAGGGCGTTTTCCTTTTTGGCGCGAATCACCCCCATGCTCCGCGACAACCGGGCGATGCGCGACGACATATAGGCGAAGTCGTGCACCAGTGAGTAAATCCGGCGCTCCGGGCCTTGCGCTTCGGTGACCGCGTCGATGGCGAAGAGGGCGTCCAGGGGCATGAGGCCCGCGCTGTGGTTGGCGACGATGAGGGCCGGGCGGTCGGCGGGGAGGTTGTCGACGTTGTGAATGGTTGTGGCAAAGTAGTGCTGCGACAGCCAGCGCGCCAGGCGCAACACCGCCGCGAGCATCTCGGGGTTGAGGTCGTCGGGATCGCAGGTGTCGTTGCGGAAGGCCTGTCCCGTGACCACGCCCTTGAGCATACTGGCGCCCAGCAGCGGACCAAAAAACAGCGTGACCATGTCGCGATAAGAGATGTACTGCGCCACGTCTGCGAGCAGGGGCTTGAATTCGCTTAAGCGCTCTGCCCCGAGTGCGGTCAGGGCCTTTGCGGCGTCCAATAGGGTTGCCATGGTTTCGTGTGTCTCTTTGGGTTCCATGCTGTATTGGTATCGCGAGCCCCCCATTCGCGCAAATTGAAAACCAATTCGGCCTTTTCTGAAGGAAAATCAGCATCAAATTGTTCAACAAGGCTAGATTTTGTGAAAATTATTCGCTATTTTGTCTGCACTCAGCAAATGGGCAGTCCATCCAATGGCGGGCGGCTGCATGCATTTGCAAAAATTGTTTCCCAAGGCTGGGGCAGTCTCAGCTTTCATTTAAGGAGGATTCTCAATGAAAAAACTCATCTCTCTCATCTTTTTGTCTCTGTTCGCCTTTGTTGTTGCCTGCGGCGGCGCTGCCGTTGACACAGCCACCACCCCCGACGCCGACGCGGTTGCCGGTGATGATGTTGCCGATGTTGACGCCGACGTTGACGCCGACGTTGACGAAGACGCCGACGCTGACGCTGACGCTGACGCCGACGCCGAAGACGACGCCGAATAATTCCCTTGGGACAGGGGAGCCCTCCCTTGTCTGCCTGTACCTAGCCTTACCCCCGCACTTCTCCCCAACATTCCCCCAGCCGCTTCCGACGTGGTGAGCGCGCCATTCATATATGTATGCGCGCTGCGGGGCTTTTCGGTGATCGATTTTTGTGGGTTCGTTGGGGTTGGTTTACGAAGCGCGCGCGGCGTTTAATTTACCGCGGGGCATTGGTTGCTGGGCACGCAGGGACCGTAGCACATGCCCTGCACCGTGGGCACCCAACCCTCTTCTTCGCACCTGGGCGGCATCATATTGCAGAGCGCATGCGACACGTCGCAGTCGATGTTGAGCGCGCATTTTCCCTTGCTGCACACCACGGGGGCCTCCGGCGGCAAGTCATATTGAAAACACTCGTCGACCAAGCACGCTATCGGCGGACAAGGTGCCACTTCGACGTCGACCGAAAACGCCCCACAACCGCAGCAAGAGGCGGCCAACTGACAATCGGCGGCGGTGATGCACTCGGGCCTTACCAGTGGTCCGCTGTCCGTTTCGCTGTCTCCGCTGTCTCCGCTGTTCGTGTCGTTGTCGTTGTCCCCGCTGCCCGTTTCACTGTCGCCATTTTGCGGTGTGGTGGTGTCGCCCGGTGCTTGGCTGTCGCTGGACGTCGGCGCTTGGCTGTCGCTGGATGCGGGCGCGTTGGTGTCGCTGTCCCCGATATCTTCGGCATCAGCGCCTGAGTCGACGTTTGCATCGGACTGACACGCCGCCACCAAGCACAGCGCCATCCACCCAACAAAAAATACTTCACGGCGCATTTTTCCCTCCTCAAAAGAGACCGGAGAGCACCAGGCCGCCCGTGCCCGCACCGACCACGGGTTGGAAGTGCATTTTCACGCGGGCCACATCTTGGCGCAGCCACATTTTCTTTTTGACAAAGGCAGAGGCGACGAGCAGGGCCACGCCCGTCGTCTGCACCACCGACCACATGATGCCGTAATACGCGTAGGCGGGGTGTCCATCTTCGCAGTCATTGTCGAAGAGATCGCTGATGGGGCCGCAGCTTTTCTTTTTCATGCGGAAGCCCCAGATCATCGGGCCCGCCAGTGGGATGGTTAAAAAATGGGCTTCCTTGCTGGCGCCGGCCACCATGAGGGCGAAGCCGTAGCTCAGACCGGTGATGACCGCGCCGGAGATGAGGAGCCCCCGGTGGGGTTTCAGGACTTCGTAGTAGCCGTCGGGCGGCGCGTGGCCGTGGACGGGGTTCAACTTTTTGGGCTGGCGCACCTGGGCTGTGGGCGCCGCGGCTTGGGGGAGGGGCGCTGCTGTCTCTGTAGTCTCGGTTGCGTCGCTCAACGCGGCGGTGTCGGCCGGTGGTGGCGTCGCATCGTCAGCGGCGGATGGCGCGGATTCGGTGGTCGCTTCGGGCACATCGCCTTCGGGTGTCGCCGCTTGGTCTGCAGGGGACTCGTCGTCGGGTGGTGCCGCAGCCTCTTGGGCAAAGGCCGCAAATGAGGCGGTGCCAAGCAGAGAGATAACCATAAGATATTGCATAAGTTTCACGTGTTTACTCCGTTTCTTTTGCCGCTCTCCGGCAAAGAGTTACATGCCCACCAGGGGACTTTTGGGACAATCGCATATGTCTTATCGTATCGCCCTTTGTGCAAAAGTATCGATTTTTTCGCTCAATCTCATTTTGCAAAATCATCGCCAACACGGATTTGGAATGCCTTGGGTGTTTGGGAGCGGTGCCGTTTACGCCTTGCGGCTGAAGTGGTGGATGGCGTCGGCGATCATGTGGAGCGGGCGTTGCTTTAAGGGCACTTGGGTTTCGAGCGCCGCGCGGGGCATGCCGTAAATCACTGCGGTCTCCTCGGACTCCGCGATGATTTGACCGCCTTTCGCGCTCACGGCCTGCACCCCGAGGGCACCGTCGTCGCCCATGCCGGTGAGCACCACGGCGAGCACATCGGCGCCCGCTGCCTTGGCCGCCGTGACAAAGAGCCGGTCGACGCTGGGGGTGTAGCGGTCGTCGGGGTGGGGGGTGACGGCTTTGGCGAGCAGCCCCCGGGTGGCGCGGTGGACCTCGATGCTGGCGTCACCGGGCGACAGGTAGACGTGCCCCTTGCGCAGCAGGGCCGAGGCGGTGAGCTCGGTTACGGCGAGTGGGCTCATGCGGCCGAGGCGCTCGGCGAAGGTGGTGGTGAAGCGCGGCGGCATGTGCTGGGCGATGACAATGGCCGCGGCGAAGTTGGCGGGCAGCGATCGCAAAATGCGCGTCAGGGAAGCCGGCCCCCCGGTGGAGGCGCCGATGACCACCAAGCGATTCGCCAGCGCGCTTTCGGCGGCGAGCGGTGCGGTGTGTGGCAGCGCGTGTACGCCGGTCTTGGGCGCATCGTCGCTGAGGATGCGCAGCCCCTCGCGGTTGTAGTGTGCGGCCGAGAGCACCTTGCGCACGACGTCGTCGCGGATGGCGCTGATGTCGGAGGTGATGCGATCCGAGGGCTTGGCCACAAAGTCGAGGGCGCCCAGCTCCATGGCGCGGAAGACGACCTCGCGCGCCGCGTGGGAGCTGATGACAATAATGGGCACGGGGTGGTTGGCCATCATCAGGCGGATGAAGGCGAAGCCGTCCATCTTGGGCATCTCCAGGTCGACGGTGATGACCGTGGGCTTGAGGGTGAGCGCCATGTGCAGGCCCTGCTGGCCGTCCCGGGCCATGCCCACCACTTCGACGCGGTGGTCGCCGCGAAAGAAATCGGCGATGGTCTCGCGGTTGAAGCGGGAGTCGTCGATGATCAGGAGGCGGATGGCGGGCAGCTCATTCATGGGGGCGCTCCGGGCGGCGGTAGACGAGGTCTTCGGAGAGGTGGACCGGCTCAAAAGCGGTGTCGGTGTTGAGCAGCAGCTCGGAGTGTCCGAGCAGCAGGTAGCCGCCGGGCACCAGGCGGTCGTAGAGATTGGCGAGACAGGTTTGGCGGGACCGCTGGTCGAAGTAGATGAGCATGTTGCGGCAGAAGATGGCGTCGGCGCGCCCGACGAAGTAGCCGTTGTCGCGGTCGAGCACGTTGAGCCGCGCAAAGTGGCACAGGGCGCGGATGTCGTCGTTGACGCAGAGCCCCGCGTCGGTGGCGGTGAAGTGACGCGCGCGCATCTCGGGCGGCGTGGAGCGAAAGGAGGACTCGGTGAACACGCCAGCGCGGGCCTTGGCCAGCATGCGGGTGTTGATGTCGCTGCCGAAGATGCGGACCTCCCAGTCGCGGAAGAGCGGGGAGTCGGCCACCAGCATGGCGAGGGTGTAGGCCTCTTCGCCCGAGGAGCAACCCGCAGACCACAGCAGCAGGCGCCGGGACGCGCGGTTGCGCCGGTGCAGCTCCGGGAGGATGTCGTCGCAGAAGGCGCGCAGTTGGTACGCCTCGCGAAAAAAGTATGTTTCGTTGGTGGTGAGAAACTCCACCGCGCGGTCCAGCTCTTCGCCGCTCGTTTCGGGGCAGGTGAGGCGCTCGCAGTAGGCGGCAAAGGTGTCGCAGCGCAGGTCCCGCAAGCGTTCGCCGAGGCGCGAGGCCACCATGAAGCGCTCGTCGTCCCCAAAGGCGATGCCGAAGCGCTGGTTGATCAATTGGCGGATGCATTGAAATTGCGCGTCGCTCAACAACTGCGCGGGGTCGTGGGGGCGCGAAACGGAGCGCGGGGCCTTGGCCTTGGTCATGTCGTGGGCGCTTTCATGTCGGGGGCGCTGGCAACGCGGCGGCGTCGGTGCGGGCTTGGGCGTCGGCCTCGGCGGAGATCACGGGGATGTCGATCTCGAAGAGCAGGGCGCCCGCGTGGCCGTAGACGCGGTGAATCCAGTCGGCGCTGGGATTGTCGTCGAGGGGATCGCGGTTGCGCTCGTCGGTGGGCAGCACCGTCACCACCTCGTGCACCCGGTCGACGTGCAGCGCAATGCAGCGCTCCGACACGGTGACCACCACCCACTTCTTCTTGGGCGAGGCCTCGGGGGATTGTCCGAGCCGCAGGCGCATGTCCACCACGGGGATGAGCATGGAGCGGTACTCTGCGGCGCCGAGAAACCAAGGCGCAGCGCCGGGCAAAGCGGTGATGCGGCCGGGGTTGAGCACCTCGCGCACCTGCATGATATCGACGCCACAAGCGAGCGCACCCACCGCAAACACGATGAGCTTTCGCGCCTCTGAGGCGGTGCCGCCGTCGGCGAAGGAGCGGTGAAACATGCCGCGCATCATCGCAGGGCCTCCTCGATAATGTCGCGCAGATCGATGACCGTGATTTGCTCGCTCCGGTTGGGCCGCAGGATGCCCACGACGTGAGCGGTGGCGGGGTTTTCTTCGAGGATGGGGTTGGTCTCGAAGTCGTTGGGAGCGACGCGGCGCACCTGGGTGACGCGGTCGACCATGAGGCCCACGGGCTCGCGGTCGATGTTGAGCAGGAGGATGCGCGAGGCCTTGTCGCGGACCGCCGGGTCGAGGCCCAGCAACTGGCGCAGGTCGATGAGGGTGACCACGCTGCCCCGCACCGAGATGACGCCCAAGAAATAGGATCGCGTGCGCGGCACAAAGGTAATGGGCGGCGGCGACACGATTTGTTTGACGAGGTGCAAGTCGATGCCGAACTCCTCGCGGCCCAGGGTGAAGCACAAAAACTCGAGCGCGGCGCCCCCGGGGACAACGGCGTTCGGGTCGGCTGCGGCGGGGCGATGCAGCGGTGCGGCAGGGGCAATTACAATGGCGTCGTCGGTCATGTCGGTCACCCCATCATCATCGGTTTGAGGTCGTCGTTGCTCATGAAAAACTCTTCGATGGCCGCCGCGGTGTCGAGCACCAAGGCGAGCTGCTGGTTGCCGATGTCCGTGACGCCGGAGAAGCAACCCGAGCGCGAGATGCTGTCCCCCATGGGCTTGATGACGACGTCCTGTTGTCCGGCCAAGGCGTCGACCACCAGCCCCAGGCGACGTTGTCCCAGCGCCGCCACAATGACGCGCGATCCCGGCGGGATGGCGCCGTCGCGGGGGATGTTGAGATAGGTGTCGAGGCGGCACAGGGGCAGGGTTTGTCCGCGCAGGGTCATGGTCTCGGTGTTCATGATTTGCCGGACGTCCTCGGGTTTTAGCGTCATGGCCTCGGCCACTGTGTTGAGGGGGATGGCGTAGATGTTGTCGCGCACCTTGACGAGCAGCGCCGGCGTAATGGCGAGGGTGACCGGCATGGTGATGGTGAACTTGGTGCCGATGCCGATCTCGGACTGCACCTCGACGATGCCGCCTAGGGCCGAGATGTTGGTTTTGACCACGTCCATGCCCACGCCGCGCCCCGAGATGACCGAGAGCTCGGACGAGGTGGTGATGCCCGGCGTGAAGATGAGGTTGAGGCGCTCGCGCTCGTTGAGGGCGTCGGCCTGTTCGGGGAGCAGGTTGCCCGCGGCGATGGCGGCCTCCAGGATGCGCTCGGTGTCGATGCCCGAGCCGTCGTCTTCGACTTCGATGAGGACGTGGTTGCCCTTTTGGTAGGCGGTGAGCGCGATGGTGCCCGCCTCGGGCTTGCCCGTAAGTTGGCGGTCCGCCGCGAACTCGATGCCGTGGTCGATGGCGTTGCGGATGATGTGCATCAGCGGGTCGGAGAGCTCTTCGATGATGAGCTTGTCGACCTCGGTTTCGGCGCCCGAGACGACGAACTGCACCTCCTTGCCAAGCTTGCGCGACTCCTTGCGAATGATTTGGCTCAGGCGGTCGAACATCTGTCCCACCGGCACCATGCGCACTTCGAGGATGCCCTCGCGGATGTCGGCCAGGCGTCGCTCAAACCCGCGCACGATGCGGTGGAGCTCAATGGCGAGATCCCGGCGGCCGGCCACCACGCGCAGCTCGTCGCTCACGCGAGAGATGGCGGTGCGCACCAAGCCGAGCTCGCCCACGGAGTTCATCAGGCGGTCGAGCTTGCTGATGTCGACGCGCACGGTTTGGCTCACCGAGCGCAGGCTCATGAGTTTCTCGCCGTTGTCGGTGGGCGCCCTGAGCGCGGCGGGGGCTGCCGGCGGTTGTCGGTTGTCGGTGGGCGCGGGCACGGCGTCGAGTTCGGCGTTGCTCGCAGCGGACGCTGTGGCGGAGGGCGCGGGGAGTTGCGACATGCCGGCCTCGGACAGCGGTGTCGCGTCGACGGCGGTGGCGAACATCGCCCAAGCGTTTTCGGGGATGAGGGTGTCGATGCGCACGTCGTAATCGGTCAAGGCTTCGGCGAGCTCGGCCCGGGAGCGCCCCAGGGCCAGCAGCAGCTCGATGTCCATTTGGTCGGGGTGGCTGGCCTCGTCGCTGGGCAGCGAGGTGATGTGCTCGCCCACGGGCTTGAGCGCTGCCGTAATGGCCTCCAAGTCTGCGGAGAGCGACGCGATGTAAAACGACGCGTGGATTTTGAGGATGGCGCGCCCCGCCTCGATGTTGGCGGTGAGGCGGTGCTCTTCGTATTCGGTGAGCACCTCGGCGATGTCGCCGGGGATGAGGGTGCGCGGCAACAGCGCCTCCAGGGCATCGGACGGCTCCGCAGCAGCGCCTTGGGCCAGCGGGGTGGGGGCCAGGAGGTGCTGCGCAGCGCCAAAGTCCTGGGCGGTATTGATCGCCACGAGGGCCTGCATCACGGTGTCGACGCTGCCAAAGAGGTGGTCGAGGATGTCCGGTGTCAGCGCGACGCGCCCCATGCGGATGTCGTCGAGGCGGTTCTCTTCGACGTGGGCCAGGGTGGCCAGGGCCTCGGCGCCAAAGGTGGAGGCCAGCCCTTTGAGCGTGTGCCAGTTGCGAAAGGTTTCGTTGATGAGCGCGGCGTCGGCCTCGTTGCGCTGCTTGAGGTCGCCGTCGATCTGCATGAGGTTGTTGCTCAAGTGCTCAATGATCTCTTGGGCTTCGGACAAAAACTCCGAGATGGCCACATGCGGTTTGGGGTGTTGTTTGCTCATCTGCCGCGCCTGCTGGACCGCGCGATTGTCGCGCAATCAAAAGAACCCGAATTTAACACAGTTCCCCGCGCGGGGCACCACCAGAACCCAGCCAAAGCGCTGTTGGATTTGGCGGTCACATCGCTCGTTGAAAATTTGTTCTCGCATCGCGAATGCGGTTTACAGGTGGCATTCTCGCCGGGAGTTGTGTTTTTTTGTGCCCAACAAGCGGTTGGTAAAATATGTTGGTATAACGCGAGAAGCAGCGAGCCGCGTTGGGCCGTTGTCGCGATATGCAAAAGATGGCTGGGAGGTAGCGATGTCCACAGATGTGAAGCAAGAGACAACATGTTCCCAATCCGGCGATGACGTGACGCACCCGGCGGCGACCGACAGCACCCTGAGCGGGCGCGCGTTTGAGACATCGTCGTATGCCGAGGCGTACAGCGATGCGGGGTTTTGGCAAAAGGTTTTGGGGCATGCCAAAAAGGCGGGTCGCGAGGTGATTGAAAAGGCCTTGCTGCTCTACTATGTCATGCAACGCCCGGATGTCCCGGCTTGGGCGAAGACCGCCATCATCGGGGCGATCGGTTACTTCATCGTCCCGTTGGACGTCGTTCCCGACGCCATCCCCTTTGTGGGATTCGCGGACGATCTCGCGGTGCTCGTTGCGGCCCTGGCGACCGTGGCAGGGTACATCGATGCGGACGTCAAAGCACAAGCACAGGCCAAGCTCAGCCAGTGGTTCGGATAACAACCGCACAAACATTCTCTCAGCGCGGCGGGTGTGCGAAACGGGATGCGAAACGGGCTTTGACATTCTGCGCTTTTCGCGCTTTGTACTTTGAAACAACCCCCCAACCTCGAGGGAAACCCCTCGACCGACAAGCGGGAGCACCATGAACCAAACCATCGAATTTCTTACGGCTGGCGGACCCGTCATGATTCCCATCGCGCTGGGATCGGTCATCGCGCTGACCATCTTTTTGGAGCGCATGTGGGCTCTGCGCAAGGAGCGCATCATCCCCGACGACTTGGTGCCCCGCGTGCTGAAGCTCGTCGCCGACAAAGAGTTTGGCAAGGCCCGCGACGCCTGTCTGGCGAGCAACAGTCCCATGGGGCGCATTTTGCAAACCGCCCTCGAAGCCCGCAACGCCAGCCGCGAGCAGATCAAAGCCGCCGTCGAGGAGAAGGGCGTGCTGGAGACCGCGCGCATGGAGAAATTCATCGAAGCCCTGGGCACCACCGCCAGCCTCGAGCCCCTCCTGGGATTGCTGGGCACGGTCACCGGTATGATCGGCGTCTTCAAGAAGGTTGTGGCCTCGGCCGCCACCGGCGCCGTCGATCCCTCGCAGCTCGCCAACGGCATCTGGCAGGCGCTGATCACCACCGCCGCCGGGCTGAGTGTGGCCATCCCCGCATACGTCGCCTACCGCTACTTGGTGTCGAAAAACCTGCGCCGCGCCCTGGAGATGGAAGAGGCCGCCGGCAGCCTGCTCGACTTGTTGGCACCGGTGGGCAATCCCGAAACCGCCCCGCCCAAAGGAGCGGCATCATGAACTTTCGCGGGTCCCGAAAGACGCGCACCCCAGCCGCTCTAGAGATCACGCCCCTGGTCGACGTGGTCTTCTTGCTGCTCATTTTCTTCTTGCTGACGGCGACCTACACAAAGAACCCCAACCTCGACATCAACCTGCCCAAGGCCTCGCCCCAAGAGCTCTTTAACAAAACCAAGGATGTCAGCGTGGGCATCATGGAGAACGGCACCATCAAGTACGAGAACCGCGTGGTCGACATCGCCGACCTCGAAAAGCACCTGCACGCCCGCCTGCGCGAAGACGGCGCGGATGCCGTGGTCATCATCAAGGCCGACAAGGGCGCCAAGCACGGCGCGGTGGTCGAGGTGATGGATGTGTCGAAAAAGGTGGGCTTCAACAAACTGGCCATCGCCGTGGACGCCACCTCCAGCCTCGAGTGAAATTCCTAACGGCGCCTCGCCGACATCCAACATCTGAACCCGCGTTCACCGTTGTCCCAAAGAACGGCAAAGCCAGTAAAAACAGGCATTTCCTGTCGTTACGAAAGTGACTTTCGGCGCGTTTTCCACTAGGCTCGTTCAAAATGACATCCCCAATTCAAGGAGAACCACAATGACGCAGAAAATCATCCTCGCTTTCGAACCCGATGCCGATTACGCCGAATTGCTTAAACGCGAATGTGAAAGTCGGGGGTATGCGCTCGAAGTGACCGCAGATGGCAACGAGGGGTTTGGCCAAGCGGTAATGCTGCGCCCAGCGTTGATTTACCTCAGCGTGGAATTGCCGCGCATCAGCGGGTTCTCCGTGTGTAACAAGCTGCGCAAGACCGCAGAGACCCTGTCCATTCCGCTGATTATTACGTCGGCGGACAGCAAGTCGGCAGAGGCCTTCGAAAAACACCAGCGCCTCAAGGTGCGCGCGGACAGCTACGTGTTGAAGCCCTTTGACGGGGCGCGCATCGCCGCTGAAATCGGTAACTTGCTGCCCGAATTTGCCGCGGCCCAACCCGCCGATGACGACACCTTCGAGATCCTCGTCAGCGACGATGACGACGACATGGCCATCGAAGAAATCAGCATTGATGACGACGGCGAGATCGTTGTGGAAGACGCCGACGACTTGGTCGCGCTGGACGCCGACGACGGGGGTGACTTGGGGGACTTGCCCGCGCTGGATGACGGTGATGACGATTTTGCGGATGACGACTTTGCGGATGTGGACGAGATTGTCGTGGAGGACGAGATTGTCGTGGAGGACGAGATTGTCGTGGAGGACGATGCCGGCGCAGATGCCGATGACATCATCCTGGAAGACGCCGCTGACACCGACACCGCTGAGACGGATCTGGCGGATGTCTTTGGCGAAGAAGAGGCGCTTCCCTCGGAGGCACCTGTTGCGGCTGCCCCTGCGATCCCCGAAGTTCCCGCGGCGCCCCCGTCAGCACCGCCTGCCGCCGCCGTCCCGGATGCCGCCCAAGCCGCGCGCCTACAGCAAGCCGAAGACGAAAACGCCACCCTCCGCCGACGCGTGCAAGAGCTGGAGCTGGACCTCGAGACCGCCAAGGTGCAGGCCCGGGACAGCGGGAGCGGCACCAACCGCGAAACCCTGGAACTGCGCGAGTTGCTCAACCGCAAAGACCGCGATCTCCTCGACTTAAAAGACGCGGTGCACAACAAGGATAAAATGCTCCTCGAAGCCCGGGAGCGCGCCACCGAATTGGAGCGCGACAAGGCCGACGTCGAAGAGCGCAGCCTCGATTTCGAACGCCAACTCGCCGACCTGCAAACCCAGGTGGCCGGGCTGAAAACCCAAGAGGAGGCCCTGACGACGGACAAAAACAACCTGCAGGTGCAATGCGACGATCTGCAGGCCAAGGTCAGCGAACTCGAGGTGTCTCTGGCGGAGGAGCGCACCCAACGCGACGCCGACAAGGAAGAGGCTGTGCGCGAAAAAGACGCCGCCGTCGCCGCAGCGGGACAGGAGGCCCAAGCGGCCCAAGAGACCGCCCTCAACGATTTGCGCGCCGAGCTCCTCGAGGAAAAAAACCAAGCGCTGTCGGCCCAGGCCGAGGAGCTGCGCGAAGAGGCGCAAAAGAGCGCCGAGATCGAGCTCGCCGAATTGCGCGAGCGCCACGAGGCCGCACTCGAAGAGGCCCAGTCCAACGCCGACAAAGCCAAGGAGGAAGCCCTGGCCGCCCAGGTGGCCCAGTCCGAAGAGGCCCAAACCCAAGTCGCCGACAAACACCGCGCCGAGCTCGACAGCCTGAAGGGCCGCCTGTACGACAGCGAAGAGGCGCTCGACCAGGCACAGCAAGCGCGCGACGATGCGCAAAAGACACTGGAGACAGTTCGCGGCGAGTTGGCGGAAGCGCAGCGCCAGGCCAGCGAAAATCAAGCGCGTGCCACCGAGCTCGAGGGCGAAACCCAGGGCTTGAAAAACAGCATGACGGCCAACGAGGAAATCGTGTCCCGCGCCAAACAAGCCGTGGAGCTGACCGGACAACTCCTCGAGGGGCTGGTCTTCTCGGTGGCGGCTGCGGCCCCGCAAACCAACGGCGCCAACGACACCGCTGACATCGACATCGGCAGCATCGGCGACGACGACGACTTCGACGACTTCGAACCCCTCGACGACTGACCGCGTCGCCATCTCGCCCGGCCACCCACCGACATGCCCACTTCCCCCTTGCACCTGACCCCGCACCAGCCCATCCACTTCTCGGGCATCGGCGGCAGCGCCATGAACGCCCTGGCACGGCTCTTCCGCTCGCGGGGGCACACCGTCACCGGCACCGATCCGTCGTTGGGCGCAGCGGTGCGGGCGCGCCTCGAAGCCGCAGGCATCGCGATCTTCTCCGAGCAGGATGGCCGGCACATCCCGGCCCACACCCAGTTGCTGGTGGCCACCGCCGCCCTGCCAACCGATCACCCCGAGCTCGCAGCGGCCCACGCCCGGGGCATCCCCGTCCGCAAGTACGCCGAGGTGCTGGGCGCCGTGATGTCGCAGTCCCGGGGCATCGCCATTGCCGGCACCCACGGAAAGACCACCACCTCCGCCATGACCGTCGCCGCCCTGGACGCCAGTGCCCTGTGCCCGGAGTTCATCATCGGCGGCCTGTACAAAGACACCGCTCGCTGCCCCGCGCGCGACAGCGCCCTCTTCGTCGCCGAGGCCTGCGAGTTCGACCGCTCCTTTCTGCGGCTCTTCCCCCACATCGCGGTCATCACCAACATCGAGGCCGAGCACCTCGACATCTACCGCGACCTCGACGACATCCTCGACGCCTTTGCGGCCTTCGCGGGCAACCTGCCACCGGACGGCACGCTGGTGTACTGCCGCGATTCCCTAACGGCCTGCCGCGTGGCCGAGCGCACCACCACCTGCGCGCGCCTCTCCTACGGCTTGGCCCAAGACGCCGACATCCGCGCCGACCACCTGCACTTCGCGGGCGGCCGGATGCACTTCGAACTGCACGCCCCGGACCTCGCACCGCTGCGCGTGTCCCTGGGCCAACCGGGATCCCACAACGTGCTCAACGCCCTGGCGGCCTTTGCGGTGGGACGCTGCGTGGGCGCCCATCCCCAAGCGCTGTGCGACGGGCTGTCCGCCTTTGCCGGGGTGCAGCGTCGCTTCGATTCATTGGGCGAGCACCGGGGCATTCACATCATCGACGACTACGCCCACCACCCCACCGAGCTGCGCATGCTGCTGGCCGCCGCCCGACAACGGCACCCCGACCGCCGGCGCGTCGTCCTGTTTCAACCGCACCAGGTGTCGCGCACCCGGCAGCTCTTCGGCGATTTTTGCGCCGCCTTTGCCGACGTCGACCTCGCGCTGGTCACCGATGTCTTTGCGGCCCGCGACGGACTCTCTGCGGAGAACCGCACCGTGGCACAGGCGCTCGCCGAGGGCATCCAAGGCCAGGGGACGCCCGCCCGCTACTTGCCCACCAGCGCAGCGCTCGCCCAAAAACTGGTGGCGGAGGTGCTGCGAGAGGGCGACGTGTTTGTGACGGCTGGCGCGGGAAACGTGGACGACATCGCCCGCCAAGTGTGCGCCTTGCTGCGGGACGCGCCCTGAGCGCCCGGCCTCTTTTTGTTCCCCAGCGGCGCGCGTTACATAGTATTTCATAATATTGCGACACCCCAGGGCCCCGACATGGCTCTTATATGGTGCAGGCAAATACGCCGACAAAGTGGTCCGCAGCGGGCGGGCCCGCAACGACGAAAGGCAACGACATGGGCATTCTCAATTGGCTGGGCATCATCCCCGACTGCGAACGCGAACCCTTGGCCCTCACCGACGACAACTTCGACGAAGAGGTGCGCCGCTCGGACATCCCGGTGGTGGTCGACATTTGGTCCCACGGTTGTGCGCCCTGTGCCCAGCTCGTCCCCACGGTGAAGCGCCTGGCCTGCAAGTACGAGGGCAAGGTGAAAATCGCCCAGCTCAACGCGGCGTCGGCGCCCCAGGCCATGCGGCGGCTCAATGTGCGCGGCACCCCCACCCTGCTCTTCTTCAAAAAGGGCGGCCAATTGGTGGAGCGCGTCGTGGGCGTGCGCGGCCAGCACTACTTTGAAGAAATCATCGACTACGATCTGCTGGGGCTGCCCCTGCCCGAGGAGGCCAAAAAATGAAAGGCGCCACCATGACACTGAAAGAACGCTGGCAGAGCATCCCGCCGTCCAAGCGCAAGTGGATCAAGCGCGGCCTGGGCATCGGCCTGGGCGCCTTGGGGGGCTACGCGTACTACGCCTTGGTGGGCTGCGCTACCGGTGCGTGCCCCATTACGTCCAACCCCTGGATCACCACCGGCTGGGGCGCCCTCATCGGTCTGACGGCCAGCGCCTGAACCCAAGAGAGCGAGGGAAAACATGAAACAAGTTGTCGCTTTTGTTGTGATTTTTGGCGGTTGGTTCGTGCTGCAGCGCTGGATTCTCCCGGCCTTTGGCGTGCCCACCTGCATGTCCGGCGCCTGCCGCCCGCCCATGTCCCGCCCGCAGCCCATGCGCCCCGGCACCGATGTCGAGAGCGAGAGCGACCCGTCCGAGGCCGCCGAACAGCGCGAAGCGTCCTAGCCCTAGACCCCTTAGGGGGTGTCCGTATCTGCCAGGGGGATGTCCACTCTTTCAATTGAGAGGCAGCGGCCCGTGGTGGGGTCGATCTCCAAGGTGACGCCCTGGAAGCGCGTGCCTTCGGTGGCGGGCTTGAACGACGCGGGCAACCCGGTGCGAAAGCGGTCGACGATAATCTCGCGCTGCATGCCGATGACCGAGTGGTGGGGGCCGGTCATGCCGAGGTCGGTGATGAACCCCGTGCCTTTTTCGAGGAGCTGCGCGTCGGCGGTTTGCACGTGGGTGTGGGTGCCCACCACCGCGGAGACGCGGCCGTCCAGGTGAAAGCCCAGGGCGCGTTTTTCGCTGGTGGCCTCGGCGTGGAAGTCCACCAGGATGATGCGCGTGCCCGCCAGTTGCTTGAGCGCCTCGTCGGCGGCCACAAAGGGGTTGTCCGCAAAGGACATGAAGATTTGCCCCTGCAGGTTGAGCACGCCGACATCGTAGCCCGCCTGGGTTTCGAACACGCCTACGCCGCGGCCGGGCTGTCCGGGGGCGAAGTTGAATGGGCGCAGCAGGGCGGGGGTTTTGTCGATGTAGGGGCGGATCTCGCGCTGCCGCCAGATGTGGTTGCCGGAGGTGATGACGTCGACGCCCAGCGCGAAGAGATCGCGCGCCGCTTCGGGGGTAATGCCGGTGCCGCCGGAGACGTTTTCGCCGTTGAGGACGACGAAGTCGATGCGGTGCTCGGAGATGAAATCGGGCAACACCCGGCGGACGGCGTTGCGCCCGGCGCGGGCCATGACATCGCCGACCATCAGTGCGCGGAACCGCGTCATGTCGCCTCCTGCGGGTTCATCGTTTCATTAGCGGGCAATGGCCTGGGCCCGGGATTCGCGGATGACCGTCACCTTGATTTGTCCGGGGTAGGTCAGCTCCTTCTCGATGCGCGCGGCGATGTCTCGCGACAGCATGGAGGCGTCGTTGTCGCTCACCTTGTCGCTCTCCACCATCACGCGGACCTCGCGACCCGCCTGAATGGCGTAGGAGTTGCTGACACCGTCGAAGGAGCGGCAGATGCCCTCCAAGTCTTCGAGGCGCTTGACGTAGGACTCGAGCATCTCTCGGCGGGCGCCGGGGCGCGCACCGGACAAGGCGTCGGCTGCGGCCACCAGGTGGGCGATGACGCTGGTGGGGGCTTCGTCTTCGTGGTGAGAGGCGATGGCGTTGACCACCAGGGCCTCCTCGCCGTGTTTTTTGGCGAACTGGGCGCCGATAACCGCGTGGGAGCCCTCGACCTCGTGGGTCATGGCCTTGCCGATGTCGTGCAGCAGACCGGCCCGGCGGGCCTTGCGCTGGTTCAGGCCCAGCTCCGCCGCCATCATGCCGCAGATGAAACCGCACTCCACCGAGTGGCGCAGCACGTTTTGCGCGTAGCTGTAGCGGAACTTGAGGCGCCCCAGCATCTTGACGATCTCCGGGTCGACCCGCGCCAGCCCCAGCTCAAGGATCGCCTGCTCACCGGCGTCCTTGATGGCCTTGTTGACGTCGTCGCGCGCCTTTTGGACGGTTTCCTCAATGCGCGAGGGGTGGATGCGGCCGTCCTGGATGAGGCGCTCGATGGAGAGGCGGGCCACCTCGCGGCGCACCGGATCGAAGCCGGAGATCACCACGGTCTCCGGCGTGTCGTCGACGATGAGGTCGATGCCGGTGGCGGCTTCTAAGGTGCGGATGTTGCGCCCTTCGCGGCCGATGATGCGGCCCTTGAGCTCGTCGGTGGGCAGGTGGATGACCGAGACGGCGCGCTCTTGCACGTGCTCGCCGGCGTAGCGCTGGATGGCGATGCCCACGATGCGCTTGGCCCGGGACTCGGCCTCTTCTTTGGCGGTCTCCTCGGTTTCGCGCACGAACAGCGCGGCCTCGCGCTTGGCCTCGTCGGTGATGCTCTCGATGAGCTCTTTTTTGGCCTCGTCCTTAGAGAGCCCGGCCTTTTGCGCCACCAGCACGTCGGCCTGTTGCATCTTCTCGTCGAGGACGCGCTTGCGGTCCGAGAGGCTGCGCTCCGAGCGCTCGATGGCGGCCTCGCGCTTGGCCATCTCGATCTCCTTGGCGGACATGGCGTCCTTGCGCTTGTTGAGGGCGTCCTCGGCCTGCCGCGCGCGCTGTTCGGCTTTTTGCGCGTCGACCTTTAGGCGGCGCCCCTCCTCTTCGAGGCTGGCCATGGCCTTGCTGCGCTCTTCGCGGGCGTCGGAGCGGGCATCTTTAACGATGCGGTCGGCCTCGCTGCGGGCGTCGTCAATGGCCTTTTTGGCCGCCTGACGGGCTTCGGCCTCTGCGGCTTCGGCGGCCTCTGCGGCTTCGCGGATGGCTTGTTGAGAGATTTGATCGGTGGTGTCGGTCTTCTTTTTGGTGAGGTGAAGCACCAGTGCGCCGATGCCAAACCCCACCACGAGGCCCACCAGCACATATAAAATTGTCATTTGTTCCATTTAAGCACCCTTCCCAAATTACAACGCGGCCCACATGACGTGCATGCGAGCAGCGGTAGGGCGCGCCCCGTTCCGGTGTCAGGGCACGGCGGTATATTGAAAATTCCGCGCTGCGCAAAAATGAGGCGTGTTCGGATGTGTCTCAATAGACGGGAGACCGGGGTTGCCAGACGCGGCGCAGATGCCTCTGTGGCGCACGGCAAAACCCGGAATTGACCCGGAAAATCGACCGTCCAGTAATGCTTTCCGATGGCGGGACGGCGCTATTTTTTCGCTTCCAGAGTATCGATGGGTACCATTGCACCGGAACAATTGGCGGAAGCGCTTTGCAGCAGACACAATCTATATTCACATTCCGCGCAGGGGAATGACTGTCTCAAGCAGTATCCAACCACGTTGAAAAGCGCAAGAAAAACAATCGGAAAGCGGTCGCCTGTCGGCGGTGTGTCCGGGGCGAGATGGGGGGCGTTTGCGGGATCAGGTGGGGCCGTTGAGCAGCAGGTCGTCGATTTTGGCCGAGAGATCGCGGGCGAAGTCCAGGGCCTCGCTGCCGAGTTGGTCGTGGCGGGTGCGCAGATTTTCGAGCTCGTTTAACAGCATCATGGCCACCATGGTCATAATGTGTAGGCCCTGCCCGGCGCGGGTGATGCGGGTGGCGCGCTTCATTTTGTCGAAGCGCTCTTCCAACTCGGCGATGAGGCGCTGCACGGCTTCGGGTTCGCCGTCCGAGCGCAGCGAGAAGGTTTCGCCATCCAGTTTTATCGCGTAGCTCTTCATGACCGTCGCTCCTTTGCCGCGCGCTGTGAGACGATGTGGCCAAAGGTCTCCCCGCGCACCTTGTAGTTTTGAAACATACCAAAAGAGGCGCAGGCTGGCGACAACAAGACGACGCCTCCCGCAGGCAGGGCGGCTGCGGCGATGTCCACAGCGGCGTCCAGGGTGTCGGCCGATTCGAGCGCGAATGCGGGGACGCCCTCGGCGGCAATGGCGGCCTCCAAGCGCGGGGCCGTGGCGCCGATGAGCACCACCTGGCGCAGGTGCGGCGCGGCAAACAGGGCGCGCACCAGCTCGGAAAAGTCGGCGTTTTTCTCCGAGCCGCCCAGGATCAGCGACAGGGGCTCGGCAAAGGCGTTGATCGCGGCGATGGTGGCGTCGGGACGGGTGGCGTAGGAGTCGTTGTAGTAGCGCGTGCCCGCCACGGTGCCGCGCAGTTCGAGGCGGTGGGGCAACCCGGGGAAACGCGCCGCCGCATCGCAAAGCGACGTTGGGTCCGCGCCCGCCAACAGGGCCATCAGCAGGGCCGCCGCGATGTTTTCGAGGTTGAAGCGCCCGGTCATCTGCACCTGGGACACCCGCATGGGCAGCACTTGCTCGGCGCCGTCGCGTCGCAGCACCCACTGGTCGCCCCGGACAAACAGGCCTTCGGGCAGCGGGCGAACAATCGAATACCCCAGGCGCCTAGCCGCGCTCGTGGCGGCGATGTCGCAAGAACCCGGGGCGTCGGCGCAGTACACGACCCAGTCGTCGGCGGTTTGCCGGTGCAGCAGGTGGGCCTTGGCCGCGCGGTACTCGGCGGTGTCCACGTGCCAGTCCAGGTGTTCGCTGGTGGTGCGCAGGATGCCCGCCACGTGGGGGGAGGCGGCGATGTCCATGGCCTGAAAACTCGATATCTCCAGCACGACAGCATCTGCCGGGCCCACGTCGGGCAAGAACTCCAGCGGGCTGTTGCCGATGTTGCCCCCCAGGTGTACGCGGGCGCCTTCTTGGGCGGACAACCCCGCTGCCAGAATGCTCGCGGCGGTGCCCTTGCCCAAGGTGCCGGTGATGCCAAAGACCCGGGCCGGGCAGTGGGTGAGGAAGTGCGACAGGGCCGACGTCACCGTTACGCCAGCGGCGCGGGCCTGCACCAGGGCGGGAATGTCCGGGCGGATGCCCGGGGATTTGAACAGGGTGGCGAAGCGCGCCAAGTCGCGCAGGTGGGTCTCGCCGGTGACCTGGGGGATGTCCTGGGGCAGGCCGTCGATGGGGCGTTGGTCCAGGGCCTCGATGCGGGAGATGCCCAGGCGGCGCAGGTAGGCGATGGTGGCGCGGCCCTCCACCCCGACGCCCAGTACGCCCACGGGTTCGGCGATGGGCTGGGGCAGGGGCGCGGCAGCGGCGGTGGTGTCTGGGGATTTCATGGGGGGAGCATGGGCAATTTTGCGCGCAAAAGTCAATTTTCGCTATCGGATGATGAACCAGTTGGCCTTGGGCGTGACGTCGAAGTGAAAGTGGTTGTGGTGGGCCTTGTTGGCGTTGGGCGTGAGCATGACGTGAAAGGCGCGCGCCGCATGCAGGGCACAGGCCAGCTCCTTTAAGAAGATGCCCTCCGGGGTCTTGGGTTTGTCCTGGCAAGGGGGGCTGCCGTCGCGCCGCTCGTAGTGGTCGAGCACCGAGATGTAGCGTCCGTCGGCCATGGCAAAGCCGTGGATGTCGATGGCGATGGCCCGGTGGTGCTGGCTGAGCTTTCCGGCCTCGGCTTTTTTCCAGCGCTCCTGCTGCTGCCGGCAAGTCTTGCCCGCGGCGCCCTTGGCACACGTGGACTCGGGGCGCGTCAACGGTCGGTAGGTCGAAAAGAAGCGGATGTCCTCGGCCCCGCGCATCTTGGCCTCGCGCGCCAGCGGAATCAGCGCCACCACCAGGCGGCAGTCCATGATGTCGTGGCGGGTTTGGCCCTTGGGCGTCCACTTCGGCGCAATGCGCACGCCCTCCACGGGGCTGGTGAGGCGCAGCGGCATCTCCACAAAGGGCGCGTCTTCGTTCACGGGCTCGGTGGCGATGCGGGCGCGCTTGAGGATGTCGAAGCACTGGGCCCGCGACAACTGCGCGATGGCCGTGGCGTCGGGCACCACCACCGCCGAGAAGGACGCCTGGGCATCCGCGGGCACGGCGATGGGCGAGGCGGGCTGGGCGGGATCGGCATGCGCGGGGAGCTCCTGGGGCGCAGCGCTGTCCGGCGCTTGGGCGTCGCGGGTCAACCGCTGGATGAGCCGGCCCAATTCCGCGCGGCCCTCAGCGACATCGGGCAGCGACTCCCGTTCGAGGATGTCCGCCGCGTCGGCAACAACGCATTCTTCATCGTCGAGATACCGCGCGTCGCCATCGCCGTGGGGCGCTTCCTCTATGGGGCGCGCCTGTGGGGTTTCGGACGCGACTTCAACGGGTGTCTCGGGCGTCGCCGCAGGAGCGGAGGACCATCCGGCGGCGCATCCAGCGCACAGACTCAGACTGGCCAGCCACAGACCGGCCAGCCGCAACACAACAGCCCGCCGCAGCAACGCGATCCGCCGCAGCGAGGCCGGTGCGATCATAGGAGTGCGGCAGCGCGCTCGGCCAAGGCAGAACGCTCGCCCTTGATCAGGGTGACGTGCCCGGAGATGGACTCGCCCCGGAAGCGATTGACCACGTGTACGAGGCCGTTGTTCGTGGCGTCGATGTAGGGGTTGTCGATTTGGTAGGGGTCGCCCGTCAGCACGATTTTGGTGTTGTCGCCCGCGCGCGTGATGATGGTTTTGACCTCGTGGGGGGTCAGGTTTTGCGCCTCGTCGACCAGGATGAACTGGCGGGGGATGGAGCGGCCGCGGATGTAGGTCAGGGGCTCGATGTGAATCATGCCCATGTCGAAGAGCTCGTCGGTGGAGCGCCCGCGTTTTTTGTCCTCTTTGGCGAGGCCCAGCAGCAGCTCCAGGTTGTCGTGCACCGGTTGCATCCAGGGGCGCAGCTTGTCGCTCACCTGGCCGGGCAAGAAGCCGATGTCCTTACCCATGGGGAAGATGGGGCGCGACACCAGCAGTTTTTGGTACTTCTCTTCCTCGACGGTTTTTTGCAACCCGGCGGCGATGGCCAGCAGGGTTTTGCCGGTGCCGGCCTTGCCCACCAGCGTCACCAGGGAGAGGCGCTCGTCGAGCAGCAGGTCGAAGGCGTATTGTTGGTCCGGGCTGCGCGGGGTGATGCCCCATACCCGGGGTCCGCTGCCCTTGAGCACCTTGGCCACGTCGCCCTCGGGCTGGACGCGCACGGTCACGGATCCGCCGCTGGCGCTGCTGTGGAGCACGGCAAAGGAGTTGGGGGGCAGCCGCTCGCCGAATTCGGGTTCCACCGGGGTTTCGATGGCGCCCTTTTCGTAGGCCTCTTGAATCAGCTCGTCACTTACCTCCAGTTGAAAGCTGCCGCTGTACAATTCGGAGATGGGCGCGCGATCTACGGCGTAGTCGTCGGACGGGATGCCGATGGCCGCGGCGCGGATGCGCAGGTTGATGTCCTTGCTGATGAAGATGCACAGCGTGTTGGGATCTTGTTTTTTGACCTCGAGGGCCGTGGCGAGGATCCGGTTGTCCGGGCTGTTTTTCATCACGGTGTATTCGAGGGGCAGATCGCTCGTCGCAAAGCCCACGCGCAAGATGCCGCCTTGGTCGCCGATGGGCACGCCGTCTACGAGGGACGCCTGGCCGCGCAGCTCGTCGAGATTGCGCGACACCTGCCGGGCGTTGCGGCCGAGCTCGGACAAGTCTTTTTTGAAGTTGTCGATTTCCTCGATGACGTAGATGGGTATGACGACATTGTTCTCCGCAAACGCAAACATGGAAGCCGGATCGTGCAGCAAAACGTTCGTGTCCAGTACAAAGTTCTTCTTCATAAATGCCTTTCCGGGCCGCTGTCCGCGAACCATTACGCGGGGCTGTGGTGCGGCGTCATCTGCGCTCAATATAACAGGCTTCTTTTGGCGCGGCCATTTTCCACACCGGCAAAATGCAAGGCGTCCTTTGGGGTTCGATTCCACACGCATTGCCGCTGTCTTCGGTGTAGGGACGCGCCCCCCCAGTGGTCGCCCTGCCCCTCGCGGGTACCCGGCCAAAAAACGCCGTCCCAAAACGGGAACAAAAATTGTTTTAAATTGTAGGGGTGCCCCTTGCGGGTATCCGGCCCAAAAATCCCCCGCCCCAAATCACTCTGAACGCCCCGTTTTCGCCCCGTTTTTTGTCGTCCAAAACGGGACAATATCTGTCTCGCGACGGGACAGTTTTTGGCCGAATTTCAAAAAACCTAAAATAATGTGTAATGATTTCAGGGGGTTAAGGTGCGAACATATGTGCGGACCTGTTCTCTCCCGCGCATCGAACGGCGCCCCAGATGGGTTTTGCGGTTACAAAATTTCCTCAAAGGTGGTGGCGGTTAGGATGCGGGCAGAAGCGCGGATGATTTGGTCGCTGTCGAACTGAGAGAGACGCTCTTTGTCGTCGTCAGAAATGGTGCCGAACTTCATTTCGACTTGCCGCAACAGAATCGCCAATGCACCGAGACGCAGGCCTTCCTCACGGCCCTTGGCGATCCCCCGTGCTTCGCCTTCCTCACGGCCCTCCTCACGGCCCACCTCACGGCCCTCCTCACGGCCCACCTCACGGCCCTTCTGCAGGCCCTTCTGCAGGCCCTTCTCGTGTCTTTCGTCCAGGATGTTACCCAAGGTTTCGGCCAACATGGTCTGCTCTCCCTCCAAATTCTCAAACCGGGGAACCCGCTCAGCGTCGACTCCCCGAGAGGTTAGCGTCGTGCGAAACACGCCGTCAAACCAAGCCCCAATGGCGGGCAGAAGTGTTTCCGCAGTCGGCGCCTGCCGCACCAAGGCGTGCAACTCAATCGCTCGTTCCAATATAACACCCTCGGTGCGCGCATGCTCAACCCGAAACAGCGCCGCCACAAAATTTTCCGGCGACATTTCCGCGAGGTCCTCTTCTTGCAGGTCTTTCATTTGAAGCAAGAAGAACTCCATCCGCGGCGAGAAGCGCGAGAGCGCCGGGTCCATCTGGTAAATGAGGTCGGCCACCTCGCAGCTATAACTCCAGGGCTGCTGCCCGCTGTAGAGCACGAAGGGCAAAATCGGCGGAAAGAGTTTTCCCTTGTCGGTGTCGATCATCTGCTTGGTTTCGCGCAGATGTTCCATCAACAGCCCCACGTACGTCATCATGCGCTGGGGCATGTAGCGGTTCGGCGTGGACTGGAACTCCATCATCAAGCACACGAGCATCTCGCTGTTGGCGACATTCACGCGCCACACGATGTCGTGGAACCGTTTGTCCAAGCGATTGCTGATTTTCTCAGTCGGCAGCAGCCGAAGCGTGCTGAAGTCGATTTTTTCCACCCACTCGTGCCTGACAAACCCCCGGATGAGTTTTTCGATCGCCTCGGGCTGGCTAAATATTTTTTTGAATCCTGCATCGTGGTTGGGCAAGGGGCCTCCTTTTGGCGGAAGGATAGCTGCGCGTTACGTCATGCGTTTTGCGTCGTGCTTTTCGCCGCATGTTGCGTTGTGCATTTCGCTGCGCGTGTTTCCGCTACTGATACATCGGCCGCTTTTCGGGAAAGTTTCCTGCTGAGCGCAAAAAAAGATTTTTTTTGTGCTGATTTACCGAAATGGAATGATTGCTGAATCGATGCTGATGATGTGTGCGGGCGGTTCGCGTTTTCGCCCACTGCATGGTGGCGCCAGCATCCTGCTGCCGTGGGAAATCACACGTGGGAAATCACTCTGATCGCCTTATGTTTCCCCGTGCCTGCCCTTTGTAAGGGCGTTTATCGCCAAAAATTGCGGGCAAGGTTGCCCCAGCAAACGGGGAGGCTGTCCTGGGTGCGAATGCCGCAGGTGTAAGCGCCGCGCGAGCTAAGGGCGGTAAAGGTCACATTTTGCGGCGCGTCGATTTGGCCGTATTCATTGTACCCCCAGCAATGGGCCCTGCCATCTCCGTCAAGACCGCAGGTGTGATAAACGCCTGCGGAGATGGTGCGCAAGGGTGTGCTTTCGGGCGCGTCGATTTGGCCGAATTCGTTGGCGCCCCAGCAATGGACTTGGCCGTCATCGTCAAGGCCGCAGGTGTGGTCAAGACCCGCGGTGATGGCCGCAAATGCCACTCCGGTGGGCGGCGTACCTTGGCTCTCCCCCCAGCACTGAACCATGCTGCCCTCGTCGATGCCGCAGGTGTGGAAACTGCCCGCGGCAATGGCCGTAAACGCTCCCGTGGGCGGCGTAAGTTGGTCACTGGCGTTGGCTCCCCAGCACTGAATCATGCCGCCCTCGTCGATGCCGCAGGTGTGGAAATTGCCCGCGGTGATGGCTGTAAATGTCCCGGTGGGCGCATTGGATTGGTCATTGTAATTGTCTCCCCAGCAGTGGGCCCCGCCGCCTTCGTCGATGCCGCAGGTGTGGAAATTTCCCGCAGTAAGGGTCGTAAATGTCACTCCGGCGGGCGGCGTGATTTGGCCCTGGCTGTCATCTCCCCAGCATTGGACTTTGCCTTCTTTATTGATGCCACAGGTGTGAAAACTGCCAGCGGTGATAGCGGCGAGGACCACGCTGTCGGGCAGCGTTGATTGACCGTGGTCATCATTCCCCCAGCAATGCAAATTATCTGTGTCATCGACACCGCAAGTGTGAAAACCGCCCGCAACAATGGCTGTGAACGTCACATCTTCGGGCACATCGCCTAGCGTTGCGCCCCAGCATTGGACTTTGCCGCCCTCCGCGATCCCGCAGGCGTGGGTATCGCCCACAGCGATGGCCGTAAATTTCACACTGTCGGATGGCGTGGCGATGTCACCGCCTCCCCAGCAGTGAACCGCGCCGCTCTCGTCGATGCCGCAGACATCTTCGCCGCCCGCGCTGATGGCCATAAACGTCCCGGTGGGCGCAGTGCCCAAATCAGCGCCCCAGCATTGGACTGTGCCGCTCACGGCGATGCCACAGATGTGAGCACGGCCCGCAGCGATGGCGGTGAACGCTCCAGAGGGGACAGCGCCTAAGTCAGCACCCCAGCACAGGAGTGTGCCGTTGCTTTGGCGAATCCCGCAGGTGTAAGAACCGCCCGCGGCAATGGCCGCAAAGATCTCGGTTTCGGGTGGCGCAGCTTGGCTTTCACCGTTGTCCCCCCAGCAATGGGCCCTGCCATTGTTGTCCAAACCGCAGGTGTGCGCAGCGCCCGCGGTGATGGCGATGAAAGTTGTGCTTTCGGGCGGCGCAGCTTGGCCCTGGTCGTTGTTGCCCCAGCAGTGGGCTTTGTTGTTTTCGTCCAAACCGCAGCTATGTGCAGCGCCCGCGGCAACAGTGCTCGGCCGCAAGGGTTGCGAGTTGTCGTCTGTCTCCGTGTCGTCGGGCGTTTCGCCAGTCTCTGTCTCCGTGTCGTCGGGCGTTTCGCCTGTCTCTGTCTCCGTGTCGTCGGGCGTTTCGCCAGTCTCTGTCTCCGTGTCGTCGGGCGTTTCGCCAGTCTCTGTCTCTGTGTCGCCGGTTGCGTCGACGGGCAAGCCCGCCACACCAAATGAAAAGTGCCGGGTAAAGCCGGACACGCGTTTGGAAAAGCCGTCGACCTGGGCGCCGTGCAGCGCCGTATAGGGACCTTTCTCTTGGCTTGCCCAATACACCGCCAGGGCCTCGGCCGCGTCCGCCACTTTGTCTTCGTCAAAGGGCACCGAGACGACCACATCTTTTTTAAAGGCCACGCCGTGGGGCAAAAATTCATAAAGCTGACCCGCAGGATTGACCCCTGCCATCTCCTTGGGCAGGACCTCCCGGCGCCGAATCGAAAAGCGTACCTCCTCGTCCAAGGCACCCTTGGGGATCTCGAGGGATGCCCCGTCCGGCCCCGTCACCACACCGCCCTTTGGTCCGATGATTACGTCGGCGCTATCGGCATCGCTGATTTTGCTGCCGCACGCCGTGGCCAACAAGAGCACCGCCATACCCAGTGGTGCCAATATCTTTTGATACCGATGCATATGCCTTTCCCCTTCCTTTACAGTGAGGCACGTGGCCCACCTCGTTTCGGTGCGCTCCCCAAAGCGCAACATCATCGCAATGCATATCGCAATTATGGCAAAAGGCCTGGTGGGCGGCAATGGTTTAACCGGCGCTGTGTCCGGTTCTCTCCCGCATTGAACGGCGCCTCGGTGGGTTTTCGGCTACAAAATGTCCGCAAGTGTGGTGGCGGTTAGGATGCGAGAGAGGGCGCGGGTGATTGGGTCGCGGTGGCTAGTCGAAGATGAGGTCGGGGGTGTCGTCGATGATGGAGGGGCGTTGCACTTCGTAAAATGCAGGCGCCGGAGCGCCGACTTCTTCGGCCTTGCGCACGGCATATTCCCAGTTCATTTGCCACAGATATAGCTCGGCGACAAACATGAGCTCTAAGTAGACGGTGTAGCTCCACGCCAAACCCGCGTACACGAGGCACGCGACCCACGCCCAACTTGGAAAGTGAAAATCGGAAAAGATATGAATCATAATCATTATAATTGGGGGAACAAACACCAACAGGCTGGCACCCAAAGTGAGGCCCAACCCTTTTTCGATTTCTTCCCTTCGTTGTTTTAATATGGACCAACCTCGTTTGAATGTTTTTCCTAAGCTCAAGTCTTCCCAGGCAAATGCAGGCATAAATATAAATAGAAACATTCGCACGGTTTCTTTTACGAAATTTAAAATAAGCAAAATGCCAGCACCAATGCCGATTGAATAGGTCGTGTCTCTCCGGCCATCTTCGGTTCTTTTGGCACTCATCGCCAAAAGGACCAAAGCCTGGACGAGGGTAACCAATGACCAAAAAATCGACCAAATCAAAGAAAGAAGCAAGACGTGCAGCAGGTTTTTGGTTAGGGTCTCGCCCAAGGATTTGAAAAGGTTGAAGGATTTTCCCGTTTCGTTTTGTTGGATGAACTCCAGCAGGACAGAGCAAGATAGAATTAAAAAGAAAGAACACACAAATACTGCAGCAAGGATAACAAGGAGACCTTGCCAGACCAGGTAATTGTCCCAAACGAAATAGCGAGCCATGTAGATAATAATCGAGGCGATGATGAGCCACGCGGCGAACAAAGGAAGCATAAAGACAGGGTAACGTTTAAATGCTTTAAAGGATATGCCAAATAACTCGTATTCTCGTTTCATGTTTTCAAACATAATGCTTCTCTATCTTTGATTGTCTTTTTGTATTAGCGGCCATCGGTGAAACCCATTGCCGCGCCCATCTGAACGCCTTCGTTTTTTGTCAACAGTCCCAAACTGTACCGACTTTTGAAGAGAATGTCAGGCTTGTTTTGCCCCGCCTGTCGTGGGCATTTCGCGGGCGGACCGTTTTGCGAAAAGGGGCGGCAACCGCCCGAAAGAATCAAATGGGGCGGTGGCGGGAGTCGAGGCGGCGGATGAACTCCTCGAGGATGGCGATGTACAGGTGGTCGCCCAAAAATTCGTCCTCCACGCCCGCGTCGATGCTGGGGTTGTCGTTGACCTCCATGACCACGGGTCCGTGCGCCGTCTCCTTGATGTCGACGCCGTACAAGCCGTCGCCGATGAGGTTGGCCGCCTTGACCGCCAGTTGCACCACGGGGCGCGGCGCCTCGATGATGGGCCAAGTGCGGGCATCGCCCACCCGGACGCGGCCGTCGCGTTGGTGCTCGACAATCTGCCAGTGCCCGCGGCTCATAAAATACTGGCAGGCGTACAGCGGGCGGCCGTTCAAAATGCCGATGCGCCAGTCGTATTCCGTGAAGAGAAACTCCTGGACCAACACCAGGTCGCTCTGCTTGAAGAAGCGCTGAATCGCGGCCTCCAGCTCGTCGCGGTTGTGCGCCTTGGTCATGCCGCGGCTAAAGGCGCCGTCGGGGATTTTGAGGATGAGGGGAAAGCCCAGGGCGGCGATCTGGTCGGTGGCGTGGCGAAAGCTGTCGCGGGTGAGGACCAGGGTGCGCGGGTGGGGCACGCGGTGGCTGCCCAGCAGGCTGGCCATGTAGATTTTGTTGGTGCACCGCAGGATGGAGCGCGGGTCGTCGATGACCACCATGCCCTCGGACTCGGCCTTTTTGGCGAAGCGGTAGGTGTGGTGGTTGATGGCCGTGGTCTCTCGGATGAACAGCGCGTCGTACTCGGCCAGGTGGCTGTAGTCCTTCTTTTCAATGAGCTCGGCGCTGATGTCCAAGGAGCGGGCGATGCGCAGAAATTTGCGGAGGGCGCGCGCGTTGGACGGGGGGAGCTTCTCGTCGGGGCTGTGCAAAATGGCGAGGTCGTAGCGGTTGTGTTTGCGCGGTCTCTTCGACGCGGGCCACACCTTGCGGTTGAAGCGCTCTAGGGTTTCGGCGAAGCGGTCCTCTTCGGTCTCTCCGAGGGCGCGTAGATCGCATGGCAAGACCCGCTCGATGCGCCAGGTGCCCTTTTTGCGCAGCTCGACCTGCAAGAGCGGGACGTTGAAGATTTCGAAGAGCTGCTTGGCCATGCTGGATAGCTCGGGGTACTCGCAGTTGCCGAAGAAGACCCGCAGGGAAATGGTGTCGCCATCGGGGAGCCAGGACGGCGAGCACTTCTTCGCGTTAGGCGCCAAGGCCTTGCGCACCTGCACATCGAACTCTTCGAGGTCGAGGCTGTAGATGCTGCGGCGCGATAGATCGTGCATGGCGCGCGTGCCCGGCAGGACGCGGTGGCGGCGCGATTCGGCCAATAGCGACACGTACCACCCCATGCTGAGATAGCGGTAGTTGCGGCACAAGTTGATGACCTGCGTCCCGGTGGCGCCAAAGTAATCGTGGTCGAGCAGGTATTGCTGGGCCGTGATGACCTTTTCGGAGGGGTAGTAGGGCTTCCAGTCGCGGAAATCTTCGATGACGATGAGGACTTGTCCCATCTGGCATCTCCTTGGGTGTGCGGTTTATTCGGTGTGCGGCAAGGCTTTTTGCCAGCGGATCGCGGTGGCGCCATCCTCGTAATAAAGCGGGGCCTCGCCAAATGCGGTGTAGCCCATGCGCGCAAACAGGGCGCGGCTCGCGGCGTTATCCTCGCGCACTTCGAGCCGTATGCGGCGGCATCCCCTTGTCTGGGCCAGCGCCTCGGCGGCGGCGACGAGGGCTTCTCCGATGCCTTTGGAGCGGTGCTGGGGAGACACGGCGATGCTGTAGAGACGCGCGGTGTGGCTGCGGCGCCGGAACAAGAGCACCAGGGCGCCCGCCAGCGCGTTGTCGATGCGGGAGACGAGCACCGCAGCGGTGGGGCGCACGAGCAGGCGTTGCCAAGAGCGCCGGGAGAGGCGATCGGTGACAAAACAGGTGTTTTCCAGCGCTAGCAGGGCGTTGAGATCGCCCGGTTGCGCCGGTTGGATGGTGCGCATGTTGGCCCGCGGTTCGCTCTGGAGGTCTCTCCAGATGGCGCACCGATAGCACGGCGCGATGGGAAAATGAAGGCGGGAAATGCCGGGGTGACGCCAGGGGAAGATATTGTTTTGGGGTGGAAAATACCGGGGGAAAGATGGCGTTTTTTTGGCGGGGCAATCCGCGGGCATTGCGGTTAGTATCCGGGGTGTTTTGGGTCGCTGTACACCGAGGTGCTGGCCATCCGGCGGCAGTGGACGCGATCCTTAGGAGGTATCGAGATGTTTGTTGTAGCGTGGCGAGAAATGGGAGCGTATCGATGAAGCGATTTCAAATGCCCCTGCGGTGGCTGGAAGACGTCGATGGGTTGACGGTGGCGCAAATTCTGGACCGGGAAGGGCAATACCGCCCCGACTCCCTGGTGGCGGCGATTTACCGCGCGCTGCAGCACAAGCAGGCGAGCGCCGGAGATGCCGCGTTGTCCGCGGACGAGCGAAGAGCGCTGCGCGTTCTAGAGATGTACACGGCGGTCGACAACCTCGGGCATTACGCCTTCTTCTACAACGCCACCGCCCAGGATTTGCGCGACTTGTTGCCCGCGCTCTCCGCCGTGGGCTGTCCGGATGCTGCGGACAATGCGGCCCGGGCCCTTGCGGCCATCGGCTTTGCGCCCGAACGCCCCGAGCTAGACGACGTGTGGCTCGACCGCACCCTGGGCAGCGAAGACGGGCAGCGCGACGCGACACTTGAGCGATGCGACAGCGCCTTTTACGGCCATTGTTCGCAACTGGAGCAGGCCGTTCTCGCCTACGTCCGCCGTCATTTGTCGGCGTTTGACGCGTTCATCGAAGCGCCGTAACCGCCGGGGTGTGCGTTGTTTTGTGGGGGGCTACTTGGCGGGCGCCAGAGATTGACAGTCCAGGTTGCCGGTGACGTTGTTGGCCTTGCCCATCCAGCGGGAGCCCACGGCGATGGTGCGCCACTTGTCTTGTGAAAATTCGCAGGTGTAGGTTTTTTTGGTGGCGTCGGTGTAGTGCACCACAAAGGCTTCCTTGCGCGCCCCTTCGCGTTCGGCTCCCAGGTGTGTGCCGGGATTTTGGATGGTGACCTGGGGCCATGCCAGCGCGTCGTTGACGCCACCCGTCGCTTCGGCGGTGCGCACGACCTCCCATTTTTTCACCGAGAAATTGCACTTGTCGTCTTCGACGGCCTCGCTGCGATACTTGGTGGTGCACACCTCTTTTTCGGAGAACGTGCCGTCCCCGTTGTCGACCCGCTCGGTGCGGCATTCCTCGCCGTCGGGCACATCGCGTTCGGTGCGCGCTTCCTTGTGGCGCGTCACGTTGAAGGCGTCCTTGGGCATTTCGTCGCACCACTCGGACTCGCGGACTTCTTTGAACTGCTCGACGGCAATGGTGCGCTGCCAGGTGTGTTGTGCGGCGACGAGATCGACTTTCTTTTTCATGCCGAAGCTGAAGAACAACGCTGCTGCCGCCACCAACGCGATGCCGCCAAACAAAAAGAGGCGCTTGCGGGGGGGCTTTTTTGGGGTCTTTTTGGCGGGCTTTTGGGCGGAGGCGTCGGTGGGCTGGTCGGCAATGCGCTTGACCTCTTGGGCGCCTTCGAGGGGGTGGGCGCACTCGCCGCAAAACTTAACCGCCGCGCTGCCAGGGGTGCCACAAGCCGGGCATTTGAGGTCGGCACCGGTGTACACGTGATCTTCGACGGCCACCTTTTTGTCCTCGGGGGGGAAGTAGCGCTTCTCGGGGTTTTGGGCGCCGCCGCACTCGGGGCAATAGCGGTGTGTCTTGCCCAGCAAGGCGGGCTTGCCGCAGTATTCGCAGTCCCAGAGCATTTCGTAGGTGCGGGTCTTGCCGTCGTTGGGATTGCCGGGATTGCCGGGATTGTCGGGATTGCCGGGATTGTCGGTCATGGGGTCTCCTTACAAAACGGGGTTTGTGGGGTTTCGAGAGGCGCGTTGGTGTTGTAGCAACTGCGCAAAGGCAATGGCCAGCAACTCGGTGAGCTGGGTGGCCCGAGGCCATTGGACAGCGGCGGTGGAAAGGTGGTCGGCGTAGAGCAGCGCCAGGGTGCGCCCGTGCACGGCGATGGGCAGGATGAGGGCTTGGCCGGTGCGGCCTCCGAGGGCGGCCTTGAACACGGTGTCGGAGGGCGCGCTGCCCAGGGGACCCAAGTGAATCCGGCGCTCGGCAGCCACGCGGCCCAAGGTGGAGTGCTCGGAGAAGGGAATCCAAAACGAGCGGATGGCCGACGGGTGCGTGTAGTCGCCCTGGATGTCGACGCCGCGGATGGTGTCGCGCTGTACGGCCAAAAAGACGGCGCGGCCAGCCCATTGGCGCAAAAAGGACAGGGCGGCCTCGATGACGGCGCCGCGCGATTCGGCCTTGGTGATGGTGCGCAGGAGTTCGATTTCGCGCTCGGGGGTGGCGGCGATGGGCCGGCGGGGAGCGGCGTCGAAGGGGTGCGCCCCGGATGGCGGAAGGGACGGGGGGATGGTGTCCCAGGAGTCGAGGGCGGCGTCGATGTCTTCTTCGGTGGGGACGCGGTGTGCCGGAGAACGAGCGGGCGTTGTCGCGGGGGCCGCTGGGGCGTCGGGCACCACCGAGGGCGTGGCCAAGGACGGCGCGGTGACGGCGCGGAATCGCATGGTGGTGGTGGACAAGGATGTGCCCGTGTCGTCTTCGCGGAGGTTGTCGGGGTTGATGGCGCCGAACTCTGCGGTGGTGGTGGGCAGGGATGTGCCCGTGCCGTCTGCGGGGAGGTTGTCGGGGTTGATGGCGCCGAACTCCATGGTTTTGCTCGGCCGTGATGGCGCGGGTTTGACCTCGGTTAAATCGATGGGCGGGGGTTTGTCGTCGGCATCGTTGCCGTTGTGATCGAGCTGGAGCGCGATGGCGTTGATGGCGTCTTCGATGGAGACACCGTAGCAGACGGTTTGCTGAAACGCGCCATCGGCGGTGTCGGACGGGGCATCACTGGGATCGGGGACCGCGTGAAAGGTGAGGGTCTGGGCGCGGTCGGGCGGCGGCGGCGGTACGGAGCGCGCCAGCGGATAATAGCGCGACAGGGCCAGCGTCATGTCGGTCTCGGAAAAGAGAATGGGGGTAATGGAGAGGCGCGTGTGCTGCAGGACGGTGTTGATGGCGCGGCCGTTTCCCGGATCGGTGATGCCCAGCACCAGGTTGTCGCCCATGCGCGAGACGGGAAAGACGCGGAACTGCCAGGCCATGTCCTTGGGGATGCAGGCGGCCAGCTCCAGGGAGACCGGGGCGAGTTTTTCGAAGCGGTGCACCGACATGCCGTAGCGCCGGGCGAAGTGCCGGGCCAGGACTTCGGCGTTGAGCGCGCCTTGGGCCACCAGGTGTTGGCCGATGGTGCCCCCCTGTTCGTCGTAGGCCTTCTCAGCGGACGTGGCGTGTGCCAGCGAGATCAGGTTGTCTGCCAAAAGCATTTCCGCAGTGTGATTCATGGGCGCCATCATAGCAGGGTGCCAAGCGGTGAAAAAGGCGGATAATTGGCATTGCACATCTCGTTAAGAAGGGCCGCCATGGGGCCGTTGGCGGATGCGCTCTCGCTTGACGTTTTGGGGGCCCTGCACTAACGTCCCGCCCATGAAACCAACGAATACAATTACATATAAAGACGCGGGCGTGGACATCGACGAAGGCGAGGCCATGGTCAAGGCCATCCAGCCCATTGTGGCGTCGGCGCAGCGTCCCGAGGTGATGTCGGGCGTCGGCGGATTTGCCGCCCTGGTGGCGTTGCCCACCGGGTACCGCGAGCCCATCTTGGTGGCGGGCACCGACGGCGTGGGCACCAAGCTCAAAATTGCCTTTGAGATGAACCGCCACGACACCATCGGTATCGACCTGGTGGCCATGTGCGCCAACGACGTGCTGGCCATGGGTGCCGAGTCGTTGTTTTTTCTCGACTACTACGCGTGTAGCGCGCTCCGCGCTCAGGCGGGCGCCGATGTGGTGGCGGGCATCGCCGAGGGATGCCAGCAGGCCGGCGCGGCCCTGGTGGGCGGAGAAACCGCCGAGCTGCCGGGGTTTTATAAGCCGGGCGAATACGACCTCGCGGGTTTCATGGTGGGCGTGGTCGAAAAAGAACAAATCGTGACCGGCGCGGCGGTGCAGGTGGGCGATGCGGTCATCGGTCTGTCGTCCAGCGGTCTGCACTCCAACGGCTATTCGCTGGCGCGTCGCGTGGTCGAAAACAGCGGCCTGTCACTCTCCGAAGCGCCCGAGGCGTTGGGCGAAACACTGGGCGAGGCCCTGCTGCGCCCCACTACCATTTATGTCCGTCCTGTGCGCGCCCTCATGGAAGCCGTGGACGTCCGCGCCATCGCCCACATCACCGGTGGCGGCCTCCTCGAAAACATTCCGCGCACCTTGCCCAAGGGGATGGGCGTCGCGCTGCAGGCCGGGTGGCCGGTGCCGCCCATTTTTCGCTGGCTCGCCCAACACGGCCCCATCGCCGCGGCCGAATGCCACCGCGTGTTCAACATGGGCCTGGGCATGACCCTGGTGGTCCCCGAGGCACAGGTGGCGCGCGCCCTCGACGTGCTGTCCGCGCACCAAGTGACGGCCCAACGCGTCGGCCAAGTCGTGGCGGTCCCCCCGGGCGAACCCCGCGTGACCATCGCGGGTGAGGTTTGAGCGGCAACTACTACGACGTCGTCGTGATCGGCATGGACATTGCGCCTTTGTGCGCCGGTGCCCTGCTCGCCCGTCGCGGATTTCGCGTCCTGGTGGCGGGGCAGCACACGCCGCCAGACACCTACACATGCCAGGGATACCGCTTCATGCGCCAGCCGCCGTTTTTCAGCGGCGCCCACTCTCCGGTGGTGCGGCGCATCTGCGAAGAGCTCACGCTGACCCAGCCCTTTGAGCGCTTGTTGGGCCAGGAGACACCGCGTCTCCAGGTGGTGACCCCGCAGCGCCGCGTCGACGTGCACGCCGAGGTGGCCAAGACCGTGCGCGAGCTCTCCCGAGAGATGCCCGCCGCAGAACGCGACGCCATTGCCCCCGCCCTCAAAGAGATCGGTCACTTGAGCCGCGAGTTCGAAAAGATCATCGCCAGCGATTTGGTCATCCCGCCGGAGTCTTTTTTTGAGCGCCGGGATTGGGTGCGGGCAGAGGTGCAAAACCCCTTCTTCAACATGCCCAATGTCGACCTTTTTTCGGCCTTGCCGCTGAGCGACGCGCTGCGGTCGTGGCTGCAAATGCTACCGCGCGCCTTATCGGGTCCCGGCGATGCGCCCTCGGCGTTGCGCCAGAGCCGGCAAATCGGCGCCTTGCTTTTCGATGCGGTGTCCCTGCCTGGGGGGCATGATGCGTTGCGCGCATTGTTCTGCGAAAAGATCGCGGCCTTGGGTGGCGATGTGCAACCCGCCGTGTCGGTCAAGTCCCTCGATGTACAGCGCGGTCGCGTGCAGGCGGTGCGGTTGGCCGGTCGCGAGGAACCCATTCCCTGTCACAGCGTGGTGAGCGGTTTGCGCCTATCCGAATTGAGCGCCTTGGTGGCACCGTCGCATTGGACCAGCCGCTTTCGCGCGCAAATCGAAGACGACACCCCGGCTACGCGCTGGCGTGGGTATGTACTGAATCTAGGCGTGGACGCACAGGTGGTGCCCGAGGGCATGGGCAGCGATGTGCTGTTTGATACGGGCAGCGACGGCGACGTGCGCTTTTTGCAGGTGTCGCGTATCCCCGGACAGCCCGATGGGCGCGCGGCCTTGCAAGTAACCTGCGTGTTGGATGACGCGTCGACGTCTCGCCTAACCTCTGGTGCGGTGCGCGATGCCATCCTGGATCACCTGCGCTGGTTGGTGCCCTTTCTCGACAATCACCTCCACGTCATTCATTCGCCCAATGACGGGCTGCCGCCCATTTGCCTGGGACGCGAAGCCCCCGAAGATACTGCTCAAACCTGTGCCGCACCAGCGGTGCCGTGGTGGCGCCAACGACCGGAACCCGCGGGCGTGCTCGGCATCAGCGCCTTGCCCTACCGAACGGGCATCAAGGGGTTGCTGTTGTGCGGCGAGCAGGTCATCGCCGGATTGCAACTGGAGGGCGAGTTCATTTCGGCCTGGGGGGTGGCGCGCATTATTTCCAAGGCCGATCCCAGCCGCCGCTTGCTGATGCGCACCCTGCGCACCCCGGTGACCTACTGATCCGGCACTTCTATCGGTTGTTGGTGTGTGCGGTGCGCATGGTTGCTTTCAATTGACTTCACCAAGAAGATGATGTTTCCATAAGAAGATGATGTTTCCATTTTCGTCTATTCCAAAAAATAAATGAGGAGCTGGTCATGCGTATTAAAAGAAGGGTCATGTTCGCGTTGATCGTGGTGTACTTGCTGCTGTGTCCGGTGGCGTGCCAAAACGACAGCACGAAAAAGGGTTCAGACAAGGGCGTTGTTTTTGACAGTGACAACTTTCTCAACAACCTACAGCCGTCGTCCGACAGCGATGTTACAACGGACAACAACGACAGCGCTTCCGACAAGGGGCCGAAAGCGGATAGCGACACCACCGTTATCGCCGACACCTCCGACACTTCCGATACTTCCGATACTGCCGACACTGCCGACACTGCCGATGGCTCCGACACCGCCGACAGCGACACCAACGTCGATACCGGCACACCTGAGTGCACCCCCGGCGAAGCGCGCTGCCCGACAACGGACGCCGTACAGGTTTGCGTTGCGAGTGGAGATGCAGGTGCCCAATGGGCGTCTCCCGTCGATTGTTCGTCGGGGCAAATGTGCGTTGACGCGCTGGGTGCTTGTGTCGATTGCGTTCCGGGCACTTACGAATGTTATGGGCAAAATTTGTATGAGTGCAATGCCACAGGCTCCTTGGCATCAATGGCCAGTTGCTCTGCCAGCGAGATCTGCGATGCGACGCTGGGCGCTTGCGTCGATTGCGTTCCAGGCACTTACGAGTGTTATGGGCAAAATTTGTATGAGTGCAATTCCGCGGGCTCCTTGGCATCGATGGGCACTACTTGTTCTTCCAGTCAAATGTGCGTTGCGGCGCTGGGCGCTTGCGTCGATTGCGTTCCGGGCACTTACGAGTGTTATGGGCAAAATTTGTATGAGTGCAATACCAGAGGCTCCTGGTCATCGGCGGTCACCTGCGACACCAACAAAGTTTGCGTTGAAGCATTGGGTGCCTGCGTCGATTGCACCCCCGGTACCTACAAATGCGAAGGTCAAGAGCTGTATGGGTGCGATTCCACAGGCTCATGGGGATCTGTTTCCACCTGCTATTCCTCCGACATTTGCGATCCCGTCCAAGGCCGGTGCGTTTCGTTTAACCTGCACAAAATGGACGAGACCTTCGAATTGCTCCCGCAAAACCGCTGCGCCACCCCCTGCGACACCGGCGACGTCGATCTCGACGCCCTGCTCGATATGGCCGCGGGTTTCCGCATGGCATAGGCCATCTCACTTCGTTTATGCTCCTCATCGGCAGCCGCGCCATTCTCTTCCACTTGCCCAATTTTCGCGCCCCCAAGGACTGGGATCTGTTGGCCTCCGAAGCGGAGCTGGAGCGCCTCGCAAAAGTATTGCCACCGGTGAAGTGGCGCCCCCGTCCGGGCGATAAAGAACCGCCCAAGGCGCCCAACCAACCCGACGACCACAAGCATTTCTTTGTGTACCAAGGCAACACGGTGGAGGTGGAGCGCGTCGCTTTCATTCCACTGCGCAAACGCATCTACGATTACTTTGCCGATGCGCCGGTCATTGTCGATCCCGTCCTTGGACCCTTGCGCGTTCCGTCGCTCGACTTTTTGCTGCTGACCAAGCAGTGCGGTCTGGTGTTTCCCATCGCGCATTGGCACAAAAACCTGCGCGACGCCTATGTGTTGCGCGACGCCATTGCCAAGACATCGCCGGATGCCGTGGCGCTGTGGCAAACCATCCGCGAGCACTCTGCCCAAATGTACCGCGAGAACCACGCCAAGCGAAATCACCCCCTGCGCTGTTGCCATCCCCAGGTCAATCCACCCGAAGATATGGACCTGCACCGCCGGCTGCACGCACGCGTCGCTGGCGGTGAGCGCCCCTTCGATGCGGTGCTGGCGGGTTGGACGCCCGACACGGAAGCGTCTCGAGAACAGCGCGTGGCCGCCATGATCGCGCAAATCTCCGAAGAGGCTCAGGTGGTGGCCGCCGATCGCATGCACGCCTACTTGCGCGCCCATCCCCAAACCCCCACCACCGACGCCATTTTACAAGAAGCCACCACGCGTTGGTTGCGCTGGGCCTTGCGCGAGATGGCCATCGGGCCGTTGCCCATCGAATGGCGGTACTTCATTGTGAATCACTACCGCGAGATCCGCGACGCCGTACCGCCCCGCTGGGGGTTGGCGCTGCGCGATGTCATCGTGCCCGCGTAAATGAGACGCAAGTGGCCATAATCTTGACGATCTGGGGGGACGTGGTTACCCTCCACTAACGTAACCGAGGCGCGTGGCCGTGGCAGTGGCCAGCAATGTTTTAACCCGCCGACAAGATTGGCATTTTCAGGAGAGAAAAGATGAAGCGTCACGTTGTTCCCAGATTTGGTCATTGGCGGCCCATGGCATGGCTGGCAGTCATCGGACTGACACTGCTGCCCGCGATGGCCAACGCGCAGGAAATCACGGTGTTAAAAGAAGACGATTCCGAAGGGGTCGTCGAAAAGTCCGCCAACGGTTGGCAGGGTGGCTTTCGCTTTGACGGCACCTTCTCGGTCAACCACAACAGCGCGGTGCCCGGCACCACCGACGGCGTCAACGTGTCCTTGGGTTACCTCTTTCTCGGCGACCTGGGCTACATCAGCCCCAGCGGCGCCCACGAGTGGGCCAACTTCCTCAACTGGGGACTGGGCTACACGCGGTCTTCGTCCCTGGAGCGCTTCGTGAAGTCCAATGACATCATCGATTACCGCACGGCTTATCTCTACCACATCCCCGCGGCTCCCTGGTTCGGCCCCTTTGTCGGCGCGCGTTTGACGACCCCCATGCTGCGCGGCTACGAGGTGCGCTCCGACCCCCAAAACGTCGTGCGCCTTGAGCACGGCGAAGAACAGACCGTGGACGACGACGGGCAACCCGACAACAACTACAAATCTTATCGCAGCGCGCACCGCATTAAGATGACCGGCGCGTTCTCGCCCCTCTTGCTGCGTCAAGTGGCGGGTCTCTTTGCCATTCCCATCGATCGCCCCGAAGTGAAGTTCGACATTCGCCTCGGCGTTGCCGCCTGGGAAACCTTTGTGCGCAAAGGCTGGGCGGTCGACGACAACGACGCCACACCGGATTATCTCGAGCTGCGCCGCATGCAAGACTCGGTGCAGGTGGGTGGTGAGATGAGCCTGGCCCTGGATGGCGTGATCAAAGATTTCGTCACCTGGAAAGTCAGCGCGCTGTACATGTTGCCGTTTTACTACCAAACCTATCCGGACAAAAAACCCAGCGATGCACCCAAGGGATTTGAGGTCCTCAACCAGGAATACGAAGCCATGGTGGGCATCAACCTCACCAACTACGTCGGCATCGCGTACAACTTCAAGGCCCTCAAGCAGCCCCTCATCGTCGATGACTGGCAGGTGCAAAACAACCTGCTGATCACGGTGGGCTTTGGCTTCCGCCGCCCGGTACCGCCCGCGCCGCCCGCCGACGCTTGCGATTGCCCGGAGCCCGCGGTTGACGCTGCCGACGCTGCCGACGCCGCCGACGCCGCCGACGCTGCCGACGCCGCTGACGCCGATGCTGCCGACGCCGCTGCCGCCGACGCTGCCGCCGCTGCCGCT